>Ga0209587_1000234_pt1 | contig 27524 bp, 39 predicted proteins | sample NGEPerD_2_FD_184512 | JGI IMG/M metagenome (GOLD analysis project Ga0209587, IMG submission 184512) | Arctic peat soil microbial communities from the Barrow Environmental Observatory site, Barrow, Alaska, USA - NGEE PermafrostL1-D... | ecosystem: Environmental > Terrestrial > Soil > Wetlands >...
CGATCTCGCGCACCGTGACGCCCAGCTCGATCTCGTAGTTGCCGGGCCGCTGCACGTTGCCCGACACGGACACCACCTTCGTGCCGGTGGACTTGCCCTCGCCCATCGCGCTGAACCAGTCGGCGCCCTTCTCGATGATCGCCGGCGCGTTGCACAGCGTCTCGACGTTGTTGATCAGCGTGGGGCCCTGGTAGAGGCCCTGGTTGGCGGGGAACGGGGGCTTCAGACGCGGGTTGCCGCGCTTGCCCTCGAGCGCGTCCAGCAGCGCCGACTCCTCGCCGCAGATGTAGGCGCCCTGCCCGCGGTGCACCACCAGCTCGAGGTCGAAGTCCGAGCCGAAGATGCCGGCGCCGAGGTAGCCCTTGTCGTAGGCCTCGACCACGGCAGCGTCCAGGATCTTGGCCTGGGTCTCGTACTCGCCGCGGATGAAGATGAACGCCTTGTTCGCGCCGGCGGCCAGCGAGCCGATGATGCAGCCCTCGATCAGCAGGTGGGGGTTGCGCTGCATCAGCAGGCGGTCCTTGAACGTGCCCGGCTCGGACTCGTCGGCGTTGCAGCAGAGGTACTTGTCCATCGAGCCCTTGGGGATGAAGCCGGCCTTCTTGCCCATCGAGAAGCCGGCACCGCCGCGACCGCGCAGGCCCGAGGCTTCGAGCTCCTCAAGCACCTCCTCGGGGGCCATCTCGATGAGCGCCTTGCGCGCCGCCTTGTAGCCGCCGAGCCGTTCGTAGGTCTCGATCTCGTGCAGGAGCGGCTCGTGCAGGTTGGCGGTGAGGAACTTCAACTCGCTCATACGGGACGCTCCTCGGCCCAGGGAAGCCGGTAGCCGGGATCGGCCAGCCCGCGGCCGGGCAGCACCTCGCGGCGCTCCTTGATGGCGGTCACCAACTCGCGCGCGTCGTCGGTTGTGAGCGGCCCGACGTAGCGGCCGTCCACCGACGCCATCGGCGCCATGTCGCACGCGCCCAGGCACTCGAACTCGCGCAGGTCCACACCCTCCAGGCCCTGGTCGCGCGCCTCCTCGGTGATCGCGTCGTACACGTCCTTCGCTGCGCGCAGGTGGCAGGCCACGCTGGTGCACACGTACACGTAAGTGGGTCGTGCGCAGCCGGCCGAGCCGGCTGCTTCGCCAAACGGGTCGCCGATCGGCTCGGTGCGCAGCATGTCGTAGAAGGTGGCCACCGAGGACAGGTAGGCGGGCGTGACCTGCATCACCGCGGCCACCTGGTGGATCGCCTCGGGCGAGCACCAGCCGTGCACCTCCTGGGCGGCGGCCAGCGCCGGCAGCGTCGCCGAGCGCGAGTCGGGGTAGCGCTGCATGGCGGCGTCTATCGAGGTGCGAAGCGCGGGCGGCACGTCCACATCGGCGGGGTCGGGCACGACAGCCGGATCGCGTTCGAGGTCGACCGCCTCGTCCCAGCCGAGAGGGACCTTCCGCGGATCGCGACGGCTCACCGGTCGATCCCCCCGAGGATCGGGTCGAGCATCGCGATACACGCGATGAAGTCGGCCAGCAGGGAGCCGCGGCCCATGTCCGCCAGCGACTGCAGGTTGGTGAAGGACGGGTCGCGCATGTGCACGCGCGACGGCTTGGACGAGCCGTCGGCCAGCACGAAGCAGCCCAGCTCGCCGCGCGGCGACTCGATCGGGGTGTACACCTCGCCCGGCGGCACGCGGAAGCCCTCGGTGACCAGCTTGAAGTGGTGGATCAGCGCCTCCATCGAGGTGGCCAGCTCGTGGCGCGGCGGCAGGGCCACCTTGCGGTTGGTGGTGATGTACGGGCCCTCGGGCAGCCCGTCCAGCGCCTGCTCCACGATCTTCAGCGACTCGCGCATCTCGGCCAAGCGCACGCGGTAGCGGTCGTAGTTGTCGCCCACCGTGCCCACCGGCACCTTGAAGTCGAAGTGGTCGTAGGAGGAGTAGGGGGTGGCCTTGCGCAGGTCCCACGGCTCGCCGGTGGCGCGCAGCAGCGGGCCGGTCACGCCCAGCTCGAGCATCCGCTCGCGGGAGACGATGCCGGTGCCCTTCATGCGTTGCAGCCAGATCTCGTTGCGGTCCAGCAGTGCCTCGTACTGGTCGATGCGCGACGGCATCTCGGCCAGGAACGAGCGGCACTTGGCCTCCCACCCGGGCGGGATGTCCTCGAATACGCCGCCCACCTGGAAGAAGCGCGTGTGCAGACGCTGCCCGGAGGACATCTCGAACAGGTCGAGGATCAGGTCGCGCTCGCGCAGGCCCCACCAGAGCATCGTGATCGCGCCGATGTCCAGCGCGGCAGTGCCCAGCCAGAACAGGTGGCTGGCGATCCGGTTCAGCTCGAGGTGGATGACCCTCAGGTACTGCGCCCGCGGCGGCACCTCCTCGCCGAGCAGCCGCTCGACGGACATGCAGTAGGCCATCGCGTTGAAGTAGTAGGACAGGTAGTCCATCCGCTCCACGAACGTGATGGCCTTCCAGTACTCCTGGTCCTCGCAGCTCTTCTCGATCCCGGTGTGCACGTAGCCGATGATCGGGTGGATGTCGCGCACCACCTCGCCCTCGAGCGTGCACAGCAGCCGCAGTACGCCGTGGGTGGCGGGGTGGTGCGGGCCGAGGTTGATCGTGAGCAGCTCAGTCTCGGGCGCCAGCTCGGTGCCGGACAGCGGCTCGTCGGTGCGCTCGAGCGTGCCGACGGTGATCGACTTCTCGCGGTCGCGATAGGGGACCGTCAGCGGGTCGTGCTCGCCGCCGTCCGCACCGCCGTTGGCCGGGCGGTCAGTCATACCAGCGCGGGAGCTTGTGCTCGTTGAAGGTGAACAGCACCGGCTCGCCGCCCATCGGGAAGTCGCGGCGCTGGGGGTGGCCCTCGTAGTCCTCGGGCATGAGGATGCGGCGCATGTCGGGGTGGCCGTCGAAGACCACGCCGAAGAAGTCGTACACCTCGCGCTCGTGGAAGTCGGCGGTGGGGAAGAGGTCGGTGACGGTGGGCACGTGCGGGTCCTCCACGGTCACCCGCGTCTTCACGTTGAGCCGCTCGCGGCGCTGCATCGACAGCAGCTCGTAGTGAACGCCCAGGCGCGGCTCGGAGGGCAGGTAGTCGCAGCCATGGAGGCTGGCGAGGACGCCGTAGGGCTCCTCGTCGGCGTCGCGCAGGTGGGTGAGCACCTCATGCACGCGCGCGGGCGCGACCTCCAGCGATGCCCTGTCGTAGGCGTGGTGCGCGCCCACCACGGCGTCGTCGCCCACGGCGTCGCGCACGCGCTGGGCGACCAGCTCCAGACCGGTCGCGTCAGGCATCCGGCCCCGCGGTCTGACTGTCGGCTTTCGGCCTCCCGTCGTACTCCTCGGTGCCGTGAGAGTGGTAGCGCTCGCGCCAGCCCAGGTTGGGGGCATTGGTGATCTTGTCCTGCAGCTTGATGATCCCGTACATCAACGCCTCCGGCCGCGGGGGACAGCCCGGCACGTACACGTCGATCGGCAAGAACTTGTCGGCGCCGGCCACCAGCGCGTAGTTGTTGAACATCCCGGCGCTCGAGGCGCAGGCACCCATCGAGATCACCCACTTGGGCTCCAGCATCTGGTCGTAGATGCGGCGGATGACCGGAGCCATCTTGATCGACACCCGGCCCGAGAGGATCAGCATGTCGGCCTGGCGGGGGGAGAAGCGGATCACCTCGGCGCCGAAGCGCGACAGGTCATTCCGCGGCGAGCCGATCACCGTGATCATCTCGATCGCGCAGCACGCCAGGCCGAAGCCCAGCGGCCAGATCGCGTTGCGCCGGGCCCAGTTCTGGGCGTCCTCGAACTTGGTCAACAGCAGGCGCTCCTCCACGTACTCCTGGAGGTCGTCGCCCTCGAGGTCGCCGCGCAGCATCTGCTGGGCGCGCAGCTGCTTGACCCGGAAGTCGTCGGTGGGCTTGCTGCGGGTCACTTCCATTCCAGCGCACCCCGTCTCCAGACGAACACGAACGCCACCAGCAGGAGCACCACGAACACGATCATCTCCACCAGCGCGAACACGCCGATGGCCTCCAGCTGGACGGCGATCGGGTAGAGGAAGACCACCTCGATGTCGAACAGGATGAACAGCATCGCGATGAGGTAGAAGCTCACCCCGAAGCGGAAGTTCTTACGCACGTCGGAGGGCAGGCCGCATTCGTAGGGCTCGCGCTTGACCTTGGTCGGCCGCTTGGGCCCCAGGAACGAGTTGGCCAGCGTGAAGGCCACGCCGACCCCCACTCCCAGGACGATGAACACGAGCGCTGGCAGATAGCTGCGGAGCAAGGCCCGCATGTATAACGCACGCTTTTGCGCCATTGCTACATAGTGCTAAAGGGCTCTTTATGAACGGTGTCGAGAACTCTTCATGACCGGCGTCCACATGTGGATCGGGATAGCCGTGCTGGCCACCAACGGCGTGGCCGGCATCGGGGGCGCGGTTCTCTGGCTGCGCCGCGAGATCGCCAACTGGTTCTGGGTCCTGTTGCGCTTCGCGCAGGCCGTGGTGGTCGTTCAGGTGATGTTCGGCCTGATTCTCCTCGCGCGCGGGGAGAGCGCACCTGACGGCCTGCACGTGGCGTATGGGATCGCGCCGCTGGTGGTTACGCTGGTCAGCGAGCTGATGCGCGCCGGCGCGGCCCACCGCGAGCTGGAGGACGTGGCCGACGTGGACGCACTGGAGCGAAGCGAGCAGATCGCGATCGCCCGGCGCGTGGCCCTGGCCGAGATGGGCGTGATGACGGTGGGCGCGCTTCTGATCCTCACGCTGGCGTTGCGCGCATACCAAACCGGTGGCGGCTGACCGGCTCTTTCCTGCAAAGCGGCGCAAGATTACGCCCAGTGCAGCGTTTGGAGCCTCTAGATGAAGGCGATACTTACCTCATGCTCTTGAACGCGAGCGCATTCAAGGTGCGCGATCTCAGCATTCGGGCTGACCTGGCCCGAATCGGCGAGGCGCGCGATTGGGCAGCTCGGGCGGCCCAGGACTTCGGCTTGGCCGAGGACGAGCGCTTCCTGATCCGGCTGGCAATGAGCGAGGCCGTGACCAACGCGATCCTCCACGGGTCCGGCAGCGACTGCGACGCGGTGGAGCTGGAGGCCCGCGAGGAGCAGGACGCGCTGGTCTTCGAGGTGCGTGACTGCGGCGCCGAGGGCAACGGGCATGTGGAGCGCCTCCACGAAGGCGGCCGCGGGCTGGAGCTGGTCTCGCTGGTGATGGACGAAGTCGAGCTGGATCAGGGCGAGCAGGGCAGCGTCCTGCGCTTCGCCAAGCACCGCCACGCGGCCTAGCGCCTCGGCGGGCGAACTCGGGCTAGCAGAAGGTTCCGCCCCGACGCCGGCACTTTATCGCCGCCGATGTGGGCGACCGGTACGCGAACCGTCACGCCATGGTCGCCTCGGCCGCCGCCGGGGCAGAGGGGATTTCGCCGCAGCGGCGGCGGCTCCTCCCCCCTCGGGCAGTTGGGAGGAGCGCAGCCGGAACGTTGCCGGAGGAGCGGAGGCCGATCGTTGATCGGCCGAGCACCGCACGGATGGCTCTCCGGCGAGCACCGCACCGGAGGCTCTCAGCGGACCTCGAGCGTGCCGTCCATGCCCAGCTCCTCGTGATCGCCCACGGTGCACACCAACCGGTACTCCCCCGGGCGCACGTTCACGGCGGCCGACCGCTGCCCGCCGCCGGGGAAGCTCTCCGTGCCGCCGATCTCGCGCCCGTCGTCGAGCACCTTGATGTTGTGGGCCAGGCTGCCGCGGTTGTCGAGCGTGATGCGCAGCCTGCCGCCGCCGTTCACGACCAGCCCGCGGGGATCGAAGGAGTACTCCCTGGCGGTCACCCGCACCGGCTCGCCGGCGCCTACCTTCACCGTTCGGGTGGGCGCGTCATCCCCGCCCCCGCAGCCGCCGAGGGCCGCGGCGCACGCGCAGAGGACTGGGACGAACCGCCACATCGGCGGGGGATAGTATGCGGCCGCGTGAGCCGCCCTTCGTCCGTCTCGCCCGCCCGCGCCGCGCTCCTCGCGCTGGCCTGTGCGGCCTCCCTGGCCGCCGCCGGCTGCGGTGGCGGCCTGAGCGTCGAGGACGACAGCCGCTCCGCGGCGACGCTGTTCAACCAGCGCTGCTCGGGCTGTCACTCGCTGAAGTCCGCGAACTCCTACGGCTCCAAGCCCGTCAAGCAGCTGGAGGGCGGGGAGCGCACCAACGGCCCCAACTTCAACGTGCGCAAGGTGGCTCGCGACGACGTCCTCTACGCGATCCGCAACGGAGGCTTCTCCGGGGCGATCATGCCGGCGAACATCGTGACCGGCGAGGATGCCGAGACGCTCGCCGACTTCCTCGACGAGTACTCGGGCAGAGAGAGCCCGTGAGCGTCCCGGCTGTCGCCGGCTAGCCGTCCGCGTGCTCGACCTGAAGGCAATCCGCGCCGAGCCCGAGGGTGTGCGGGCGGCCCTCGCGCGCCGCGGCGACGCTCCCGTGGCCGCGCTGGACCGCGCCCTCGAGCTCGACGAGAGCCGCCGCTCGCTCCTACCCGAGCTGGAACGGCTGCGGGCGGAGAAGAACGCGGCGAGCAAGCGGATCGGCGAGGTGCAGCGCGAGGGGGGCGACGCGTCGGAGGCGATCGCCGATGTACGCGCGGTGTCCGAGCGCGAGAAGGAGCTCGACGCCGAGCTGCGCCAGGTGCAGGCCGAGCTCGACGCCGCCCTGGCCGCCCTGCCCAACCCGCCGGATGAGACCGCCGCGCCCGAGGACACGGTGCTGCGCGAGGTGGGCGAGGCCGGTGCGTCGGGCCGCGATCACCTCGACCTGCTCGGCGACCTGGTGGACCTGGAGGCAGGCGCCCGCGTGGCCGGCTCGCGCTTCGCCTACCTCAAGGGCCCGCTGGTGATGCTCGAGCTGGCTCTCGTGCGCTGGGCGCTCGAGCGCCTGAGCGGTCATGGCTTCGAGCCGGTGGTGCCTCCGGTGCTGGTGCGCGAGGAGGCGCTGTTCGGCACCGGCTTTTTGCCCGACACCGAGCAGCAGATCTACGCCGTGCCCGAGGACGAGCTCTACCTGGCCGGCACGAGCGAGGTGCCGCTCGCCTCGCTGCACGCCGGCCAGATGCTGGCCGAGTCAGACCTGCCGCTGGGCTACGCGGGGTTCTCGCCCTGCTTCCGTCGCGAGGCCGGCGCCGCGGGCAAGGACACCCGCGGGATCTTCCGCGTGCACCAGTTCGACAAGGTCGAGATGTTCACGTTCGTCCGGCCGGAGGACTCGGGCGCCGAGCACGAGCGCCTGCTGGCGATCGAGGAGGAGCTGATGCAGGCGCTGGGCCTCCCCTACCGCGTGGTGAACATCGGGGTGGATGACCTCGGCAACTCGGCCGCCAAGAAGTACGACATCGAGGTCTGGCTGCCCGGGCAGGAGCGCTACCGCGAGCTCACCTCGTGCTCGAACACCACGGACTTCCAGGCCCGCCGCCTGGACGTGCGCTACCGCCCGGCCGAGGGAGGGCCGCGCCACGTGCACACGCTCAACGGAACAGCGGTGGCGGTGGGGCGGATGATCATCGCGCTGGTCGAGAACGGCCAGCAGGAGGACGGGAGCGTGGTGCTCCCTGGCGAGCTGGCGCAGTACGGCGCGCCGGAGCGGATCGACGCGGCGCAGTAGGGCACGGCCCTGCCACCATTGCCGCGCGACCCTGGAGGGGTGGCAGAGTGGTCGAATGCGGCGGTCTTGAAAATCGCTGACGGGCTTTCGCTCGTCCGGGGGTTCGAATCCCTCCCCCTCCGCTAAGCAGGCTCATGGGGTTGCGGCACCCTGCGTCCGTCGCCCTCGTCGTGGGACGCCGGCTTCTACTTTCGGCGCAAAGGGCTGGCGGCCGAGACCTCGCTAGAGCTGGCGGATCCCGAGGACGTTGCCGTCTGGATCGCTGAAGAAAGCGCGCTTGACCCCGCTCGGCAGAGTGGTTACTCCGTCGACGCTGACTCCGCGGCTTCTAAGCTCCTTGACCTCCTTCTCGATGTCCTCCACCTCCCACGCGGCGACGGTGCGATCGAGCGGCTCCGTGGGCCGCTCGAATAGAGCCAAGCCGGTGCCCCCGCCGCACCCATAGCGGATGGTTCCCTCGACCTCGTCCTCGATCCGGGTCAGCCCGACCTGGCCTTCATAGAAGCGTCTCGCCCGCTCCATGCTTGAGACCGGCAGTGTCGGAACGACCCTTGCGTCCTCAAGCATCAATGCCTCCCGCTGTCGAGTATCAACTCAATTATCGCTCTCGGCGCCTTGCGGTAGCGCCGTCCCGCCTGCTAGGCGCTGGGCTCGAACGTCGCCCCGGGCTTGATGCCCTGGACCCGTCGCGCGAAGGCGGCGAGGTCAGCCGCGGTGCGTTCCGGCTGCTCGCACGCCACGGCGTGCCCGGTGCCGTGGTATGTCACCAACTCAGCAGCGGCGATGGTCTCCGCCATCGCCTCCTGCTCGCTGCGGGAGCAGAACTGGTCCTGGTCGCCCCACAGGATCAGCGTGGGCGCGGTGATCGTGCCGCCTTCGGTCGGGACCTCGGCCTCCACCAGCCCCTCGAAGGTGGCCTTCCACACTCGCGCTGGGACCTTGCAGCACTCGGTGATCAGCATGTCGAGGTAGACGGGCGGCACCGGCCGGGTGATGGTGCTCTCGGCGAAATTGCGCACGAACCGCGGGTCGACCGGATCGGTCAGCTCGGACAGCGTGCGCTTCAAGCTGGCGGGCTTGTCCCGGAAATCGCGAGGCGTGCCGATGAGAACGAGGCCCAGGATCCGTTCGGGATGGTCGACCGCGAAGCGCTGGGCGGTGTAGCCGCCGCTGGACTGGCCGGCGATGACAGCCGCCTCGAGCCCGACGGCGTCCATGAAGGCCGCCACATCGGCCGCGAAGTCCTCCTGTCGGTAGCCGTGTGGGGGGCGGTCGGCGTCGCCGTGCCCGCGTTGGCTGAAGGCAAAGGCGTGGACGAACTCCGGGAGGTGCGGGAGTAGGAGATCGAAGAAGCGCCACGAGTCGGCATAGCCGTGCAGCAGGATCACGGGAACGCCCGACGCCTCGCCCCGCTCCACGTAGGGCAGCGTCAACCCGGTGCTGAGGGCGACGGACTTGATGGTGGATGACATTGCCTCTGACTCGCGGTCGACCGCGCCACCCCCAACGTCGCAGACGAGGACTCGACGCACAAGGCAACGACGAACGCGTGCCGAGCACGAGCTCTCGCTGTCCTCAGGCTGCGCGCAGGACGACCTTGCCGATGTTCTTACGCTCGCTCAGCCGCCGATGTGCCTCGGGCGCCTGCTCGAACGAAAAGCTCGCATCGATGACCGGCTCGACCGTGCCGTCCTCGATCAGCTCAACAAGCGGATCGAGAAACGGGCCGTAGCTGCCGCGGTCCTCCCAGAGTGCGGGCATGCTGAGCCCGATGATCCCCTTCGAGGCCCACAACTGCTTGAGCAGGTTGGGGCGCGGCATCTGGGCCATTGCCTTGGCGAAGCTCCACAGGCTTCGCTTTCCGTCGGGGACGGCTGCGGAGGCTCCGTAGTTGATGGTGCGTCCCCCGGCACGAAGCAGGTCAGCTAGTCCGCCAGTTGGCGCCACCGAGGGGGTCGAGAATGACGTCGAAGGTCGGCAGGTCGCGCTCCCATCCCTTCGACCGGTAATCGACGGCATGGTCGACGCCGAGGTCGCGTATTGACGCGTGCTTCGACGGCGACGCGGTGCCCCAAATCTCAGCCCCGTAGCGCTTGGCAATTTGCGTGGCGGCGATCCCGACACCACCCGCTGCTGCATGAATGAGCACACGTGCCGCTCGCCGGTGCTGGATGCCGCCGTAGTTGACCAAGTGACATCCATGCTGTCGCGTAGTTGATGCCTACGGCGGCCCCCTGCTCGAAGGTCAGCGCTGCCGGAAGCGGGCGCACGTTGTCAGCGAGCGTGTTGACGCGCTCGGCGTGGCCGCCGTAGAGAGAGACGCCGAAGACCCTGTCCCCAACGGAAAGCCCCGTCACCTCCTCAAACGTAGGGGTGCCGCGAAACTACCCCTGGCCCCAGGCGGGAAACGCCGGTTGCCCGACTGGCGCGCCGGATCCGCGGGCCCGGCGGTTACTCTGCTGGCCAGGACCTCCTCATCGCGTCCGTGGAAGGACCACCGCCCGCCCATGATCGATCGCGAACAGCTCGCCGCCGCGCTCGCCGGTCTCGATCCTCGCGATCGGGAGATCCTCGACTACTCGCTGCGTCGGCGTGTGCCCGACGAGGACCTGGCCGAGCTGTTCGGCGGCGCGCCCGGCGACATCGCCCGGCTGCGCGCCGCCGCCGTCGAGCGGCTGTCCACCGAGCTCGACGTGCAGCGCGGCGCTGACCTGGGCCACCTGCTGCGCGAGCTGCTGGAGCCCGCCACCTGGGCCGAGGTGGTGCCACCGGCCGAGCTCGAGGAGGCCGGGGTGGCCGACCACGGCCCAGTGGGCGTCACAGCGTTGCCGCCCCAGCGCGCGGAGCCTGCCTCGCCGAGCCCGGGGGTCACCCCGGCGTGGATCACCGCCGAGGACGGGGACGGTGCGGCGGTGGAGGCAGAGGAGACCGAGTTGCCCGAGTCGCAGGAGTCTCCGGTGCTCGACATGCTCGTGCGCAACGGGCACCAGAAGAGCGAGCGCTCCGAGCACGCGGGGCGCTGGCTCACGCTGGCGATGTCGCTCGCGGTGGCAGTACTCGTGCCCGCGGGCATGTTCGCCGCGCTCACCCTCAGCGACGACGACGAGGCATCGGGGAGCCGGCCCGCCACCGCCCCGGGCACCCGCACCTTTGAGACGCAGCGCGGAAGCGTGAACCAGCCCTTTCCGGCCGAGGACGAGACCACGTACCGCTACCCGTTGGCGTATGTGAACAAGGCGTCGAACCTCTACGCGATGGCCAGGGGCACTGACGTGAAGGTGCGCATAGCTCGCCGCACCGACTGGGGCACGCCGCGCGTGCTGAGCGTGGTCCGGCGCGACGGGGCCTGGCTGGCCGTGCAGGTCCCGGAGCTGCGCAACGGCGAGGTCGGCTGGATCCACGAGAACCAGGTGGACAGGCTGACCAGCGTGGAGTGGGCGGTCCACGTGGACCTCTCCAAGCGCGAGCTCGTGGTCAAGCGCGACGGCACGCCCGTGCGCCGGCTGGGCGTGGGCGTGGGGCGCAAGGGACATGCCACCCCCACCGGTCGCTTCGCGGTCACCGACAAGCTGAGGGTCAAGGACCCCGACTCGCCCTACGGCTGCTGCGTGCTGGCGCTCACCGGTCACCAGACCAAGCTGCCGGCCGGGTGGCCGGGTGGCGACCGCCTGGCCGTGCACGCCACGCACGACCTCACCGGCATCGGCCGCGCGGTGAGCCTGGGCTGCGTTCGCACCGACCCGCGGGACACGCACTGGATGATGGAGACCATCCCGCTCGGCGCGCCGGTCTTCATCGAGAAGTGAGAGCGTCGCGGCCGGGCTGCCGGCGATCTCACACACCGGCGGGCCGAGCCGTTTTCCAGACGTAATGTCCCTGCCCCCATTCCAGACCCTGTTGGACTCGCACGGCGCCACGGTGCACCGCTTCCTGGTGGCCGCGGTCGGCCCCTCCGACGCCGAAGACTGCTTCCAGGAGGCGTGCATCGCCGCGCTGCGGGCCTATCCGCGGCTGGAGCACTCGGACAACCTGCGGGCGTGGCTGCTGAAGATCGCGCAGCGCAAGGCGATCGATGCGCACCGCGCGCGGGCACGCCGGCCGGTTCCGGTGGAGCATGCCCCGGAACCGGCGAGCCCGGGGATGCCGGCCGTGCCGGTGAACGGCCAACCGGTCTGGGCGCGCGTGCGCGAGCTGCCCGAGAAGCAGCGGATGGCGGTCTTCCTGCGCAGCGTCGCCGACCTGTCCTATGCCGATGTGGCACGGGCACTCGACTGCTCGCAGGACGCCGCCCGGCGCAACGTGCACGAGGGGCTCAAGCGCCTAAGAGAGGAAATGCAGTCATGAACGACGGACTAGATCGCGACCTGGCCGAGGCGGCGGGCACGCTGCCCACCGGCCCCTCGCTGGACGCCCTGCGCAGGTTGGCCAAGCGTGCGAAGCAAGAGGGGGTGCTCGATGTGGCCTACGCCCAGGTGGACTCGCCGCTGGGCCCGCTCACCGTCGCCGCCACAGACCGCGGCCTCGTGCGCGTGGCATACCCCGACCACACGCTGGACTCGGTGCTCGAGGTGCTCTCGCGCGAGATCTCGCCGCGGGTGCTCGAGGCGCCGGAACGCCTGGACCCGATCCGGCGCGAACTGGACGAGTACTTCGAGGGCCACCTGCGTCGCTTCGCGACGAAGATCGACTGGTCGCTCACCGCGGACGGCTTCTTCCGCAAGGTGCTCCGCACCACGGCGCGCATCGGCTACGGCAAGGTGCTCACCTACGGCGAGGTCGCAGCGAAGGCCGGCAGCCCGAAGGCGGTGCGCGCCACCGGAAACGGCCTGGGCTCCAACCCCATGCCCGTGGTGGTCCCCTGCCACCGCGTGGTGCGCACCGGCGGCGCGCTCGGCGGCTACACCGGCGGCATCGAGCGCAAGGAGTTCCTGCTCGCGCTCGAGCGGGGCTGAGCGCTCCTACAGGCGCTCGAGGACGGCGGCGAGCACGATCTCGGTGAGCGGCCCCGACGGCAGGCCGGCCACCGAGCCGTCGGCGTCGGTCACGCTCACGCGTCCGTCCTGGCTGGCGATCACGGCGTGAACGCCCACCGGCACGGCGACGAAGCCCTCGCCGGGCAGCGCGCGCGCCGCCAGATCCCCCGCCAGCCCGCCGAGCGCCCCGCCCGCGCGGCTGCCCAGGTCCGCCGCGAGCTCTCGCGGCTTCGTGCTGGCACGCAGGTCCAGCTCGTACGGAACGTCGTCGCCATCGCGAGCGAGCGTCATCTCTGCGATCCGCAACGGCCCCGCGCGCGAGTCCCGGATGTCGATCGACACCTCGTCGAAGCCGTCGAGGCGATTGAAGGGCCGCTCGCGCCGGGAGTCGGGATCGAACTGCAGGCCGGAACCGTTCGCCTCGAACCGGCTGCCCCGGCCGGCGAGCAGCGCGTAGGAGGGAATCGCGCTCAGGGAGACGTCCGCATTGCCGCCCCCCTCGCGCAGCCGGTCCTCGACCCGTCCGGAGAGATACGGCGGCAGAGCCACCTGCCCGCCGACCAACAGCAGGAGCACGGCCACGGCGATTCCGGCGGCGAAGCTGCGCATACAATCGCCCAGTGTGCCTGGAGAGGTGGCCGAGTGGCTGAAGGCACTCGCCTGCTAAGCGAGTATCGGGTTCACGCTCGATCGAGGGTTCGAATCCCTCCCTCTCCGCTGCCGCGCCGGTGCCTACGTCCGGTGGCGCCGACGGCTTTGGATCAGCGCGTGGTTGAGGATCGCCTCGTCGTCGTCCTCGCGAGCGACCACGACGATCTTGTTCCAGACGCCCGGGTGGACGACTCGCTCGTTGTAGATCTGGGTTCGAAAGCGTTCGGTGTAGACGGCTGGTAGGGCGTCACCGACGCCATACATGCGTCGACCTCCGTCGCTGCCACGGACGACTGCGACGAGCTCGCGTGTCTGCTCGTAGTCGTCGACTGCGACAAACTCGACTAGCGGCTGCTGGGGGGATCCAGCGCTCAGGAAGGCCACGACGTACTTTCGGTCGCGGCCCCACTTGTTCTTGCGGATGGTCTCGCCAAGTCCGACCTGGACAGCGCCCTCGGCGCGGGTTGTGCCCATGAACACGCGGTAGGGCTTGTATCGATCGCGCCCGCTCGGCCACCGATATGACTCGCCCTCCCGCTCCCGCACGAGGCGCCAATCCTCCGGGAGGTCCAGAGGTCCCCTGCGGGCAGGGGCCGCCGCTTTGTCAGAGACACCATCGGCGCCGACATGACTGATGAGCGGATTGTTGAAGCCCGCCTCCGCGAGCCGAGTCAGAAGTGGGCCGAGCTCGCGATCCGGAACGTGCTGCACGGTCACCGAGAATGGGCACATCGCAAATCTCCTGCATTGATAACGTAGGAAAAGTTAGCTACGTAAACAACCGTTGTCCAGAAGCTGCTACGGTACGTAATGCGCCAAGACCCACTGCCGACGTCGTCGAGCTTCTCAAGTTCCTTTCGACTGTCACCTCGGGCCTGAGCGCACCAGGAGGACTCAACCGAGTTCTCCACGCCAGAGAAGAGAGTTGGATCATTCATGTTTGCCACCATTCGACGCTACGAGGCGATCGACCAGGGCCGCACCAGCGAGCTCGTCAAGAAGGCCGACGAGACCCTCGTGCCGAGCCTGAGCGAGTTGCCGGGCTTCAGTGGCTACTTCCTCATCGAGGCCGGTAACGGCGTCATGAGCTCCATCGGCTTCTTCGACACCTCGGCGCACGCCGACGAGTCGACCCGCCTCGCATCCAACTGGGTGCGCGAGCAGAAGCTGGAGACGGCACTCCCGAACCCGCCGAAGATCACGAGCGGCGAGGTCGTCGTTCAGAAGACGCGCGAGCTCGTCCCGGCGTAGCAGCCTCGAGGTCGTTCGCTGTAGGAGAGAAGGCCCGCGTTTGCGGGCCTTCTCTCTGTCCTGAGCGGATTCGCAAGCGTTCGCGGAAGGAGCGGCTACCTGGGAAGACGCATAGGCTGCGCCGATGAGGTACGTGGACCTCTCCTGGCCGATCCGGCCGAGCCCTCCCGACACCCTCCCGCACTGAAGACCGAGATCTCCTTCTCGGGTCATGACCAGGGCGCCGAGCAGATCCAGGCCATGTTCGGGGTCGGGGCCGAGCTGCTCCGGGACGGCGAGGGGTGGGCCACCGAGGAGTTCACCCGCTTCGGCACCCACAACTCCACCCACCTGGACGCGCCGTGGCACTACAACTCCACGATCCGGGGCTAGCCCGCCCAGAAGATCGATGAGCTGCCGCTGGAGTGGTTTCACTCCGACGGGGTGGTGCTCGATTTCACGAGCAAAGGAGGACGGCGACGCCGTCACCTCCGACGAGATCCAGGCCGAGCTCGAACGCGTGGGGCACGAGCTCTCAGAGCTCGACATCGTGCTCGTGCACACCGGTCGGGACGAGTTCGCCGACGCACCCGACTACATGATCAAGGGCCCGGGGGTGACCGCCAAGGCCACGCGCTGGTTGTTCGACCGCGGCGTGCGCGTGATGGGCATCGATGCCTGGGGCTGGGACGCACCGCTTCACCTGCAGGCCCAGCGCGCGCAGGAGTCGGGCGAGACCGGCGTGTTCTGGGAGGCCCACCAGGCCGACCTTCCCTACTCGCAGATCGAGCGGCTGGTGAACCTGGGCGAGCTGCCGCCGACAGGCTTCCAAGTCGCATGCTTTCCGCTTCGCATCGTGGGGGCGAGTGGCGCGCCCGCGCGCGTGGTGGCGATGGTGCCCTAGGGGCGCAGATGCGTCACGCGCGCACCGTGCTCGGCCGCCAAGCGCTCGGCCACCAGCGAGCGGTGGCAGGCCTCCGGGTCGCGTTCCACGCAGAGAAGGGCGCAAGCCCCGTCGCGCGGCAGCGTTGCCACGATCGCGCCGAGGTCGGCGTGATCGAGGATCTCGCGCGTGTAGCGCGATACGTACTCGGGGGCCAGCTCGGTGCGCGAGCGCTTGCCCACGCCCCGGCGCGCGTCCTCGGCGTACTGCAGCCGGCGCAGCTCGGTGGTTGGGGCCAGCTCGGGATGGTGGCTGTAGGCGATGTCGGCGTCGGCCATGGCGGCCTGCAGCCGCTTCGAGTTGGCCCAGGCATACTCACTGCCGCGCACGCCGCGACGCTGGCGAACGTCGAGCAGCAAGGGAACGTGCCCGCTGTGCAGGCAATTGATGAACGCAGCTAGGGTGAAGCCATAGACGCCTATGGTCGCGACGGAGGGCATCGCTCGATACTCGCAAAGCGGCCCATCGCGCCGGTTGGCGGCGCAGGTTGCCAAGCCGACAACTCAGGCTGACGGCGGTAAAGCCGATGGCCGCCGCCGGCCCAAGCCCGTCGGCTTGGCGCCGCTAACCTACGCAGCCGCTTGCGCCCGTAGCTCAGCTGGATAGAGCGTCGGTCTACGGAACCGAAGGTCACAGGTTCGAATCCTGTCGGGCGCGTACTCGTTTCCCTTTGCAGAGACGAATGTGATCGTTTCGCCGCGACGTCGGATTCTTCGCAGCAGTCAATCAGCAGTCAATTCTTCGATGTCGGGCCGGATATAAAGGCGCGTTCAATGAGGGCCACTGCTTTGGAGCCTTCGTTGATGGCTCGCCGTCGTGGTGACCGCGGCCCGGAGATCGGACCACCCGTTGCCATCGCCTGCTAGCCGCTGGATGGTTGAGAGAACAGCGGTCTTCTGCTCAAGATCTGTGACGGTGGAATCGGGAAGGGTCCAGAATCGCCATTGGCTGACGGCGAGTGGGTCGTAGAGTTCGTGGGTGGTGCAGGTCTGCAGGCAAAAGACCCAGACATCGACGCGCCCGTTGGCCGGCGGCGCCCACGTTGCGGTGCGTTCGTCCCAAATCTCTGTCGGGCCGCTGACAGAGAACCTTGGGGAGGAGGGCTTACGTTGGCCCCAACTCTGAAGGTAGGCGCTGGACTTCACCTCGATGCGAGTGTTGTCGGCCGCGGTCACGTCGTGTGATCCCCACTCGATCCGGACCGGGTCCGTCGAGCCGACGGCCCTGGCCACCAAGAACTCCGCGACATAGCCGCGGGCGTTGTTCATCCGGAGATCGCCGAGCGCCCACCGCCAAAAGTCGAGCACGGTTGCGGCGACGCCTTCGAAAGCCTCCTCCCCTCTAAGGCGCGGCAACGAGGACGGTGTCAGTAGCGGCTCGCTCATTCCTGGATTTTCGCTCATCGAGGGCCGCCGCGGTAACAGATACTGAGTAGATCTTCACCAACGTGGGTTGCGGGACGTTCTCGACGAGGGCTTTGAAGCCGAGGACGTCCGCGAACACGATTGCCCGGCGAGCCATTGCAGGCAGATCTCGCCTCACCCATCGACGAAGCCCTGTAGGGCCGGCGCGGCTAGCCAGCGACAGCGGTGGTCTGCTGAGGGTCCAACTCCTCGATGCCGCGACCGACGAAGGCCCGCTCGATGAGGTCGTGGCCGTCGGAGTAGAAGTGGGCGTAAATCATCGTCGTGCCTCGGCGTCAAGCCGCAGGGGCAAGTCGGTCGCGCCGCCGGGCAGGGCGCGGCCGGCCAGCTCCCCGGCCAGGCCGCCGAGCGGGCCGCCCGCGCGGCTGCCGAGCTCGCCGGCCAGCTCGCGCGGGTTGGTGGTGGCTTCCACGGTGAGCCGGTAGGGCGCCTCGTCACCGTCGCGGTCCAGGCTGAGGTCCTGGATGCGCACCGGCCCAGCCTGCGATTGCGTGATGTCGATCGATACTTCGTCGAAGCCGTCGAGACGCTCGAGGGAGAGGTGGCCGAGTGGCTGAAGGCACTCGCCTGCTAAGCGAGTAAGGGGGGCAACCTCCTTCGCGGGTTCGAATCCCGCCCTCTCCGCTGCCGCGCTGGGACACGTCCTGGCGGTGTCATCGGGTGGCTCGCGTGCTTGCGCACGCGAGCCACCCTTTTCCTTGCCAGGACACGTCCCAGCTGCGGCAGTCTCCGTCGGCTGCGCGGTGGCACTGGCGCTGGCGGGGCTGGTGTCGCGCCGCGGTTGACCCGCTGGACGATCTCGTTTGTACGTAGTAGCAACTTTAGGTTTAGGCATGCCATAATATCCGGGAATGCCCGTCCGAGACACCACCATCTCCTCCGCCGTGGAGGACTACGCGAAGGCCATCTACGCGCTCGAGGCGCGCGGCGCGGGCCCCGTGACCACCAACGCGCTCGCCGACCGCATGGCCGTCACGGCCGCCTCGGCGTCGGGGATGGTGCGCAAGCTCGCCGAGCTCGGGCTGGTCTCGCACGTGCCCTACAAGGGGGTCGAGCTCACGGCCGACGGCATGCGGCTGGCGCTCGAGGTCCTGCGCCACCACCGTCTGCTCGAGCTCTACCTGGCCCGCGACCTCGGGCTGCCCTGGGACCGCGTGCACGACGAGGCCGAAGTGCTCGAGCACGTCCTCTCCGAGGAGGTCGAGGAGCTGATCGCGGCCAAGCTCGGCAACCCTACCCGCGATCCCCACGGCGACCCGATCCCGACCCGCGACCTCGTCATCGAGGAGCGCCCCACCATCAGCATGGCCTCGCTGGAGCCCGGGGCGTCCGGCACCTTCGCGCGGATCTCGGACTCCGATCCCGCCATGCTGCGCTACCTCGCCGACCGTGGCATCGCGCCCGGGGACCCCTTCGAGGTCATCGACGAGCAGCCCTTCGACGGCCCGCTGTTCGCGCGCTTCGGCGACGACGTGCACGTGCTCGGCGGCCAGCTCGCGCGGGCGATGCGCGTGGAGGCGACGGCGCCGTGACCCCTCCGCCTCCCGTGGCCACGGCCGAGGCCGTCGCCCTTCCCCTCGAGCCCCCGGTCGTCGGGCCGCCGCCGCCCCCCGTCAGCGCCCTGCGCCGGATCCGCGCCCGCGGGCGCGTGCGCGGCCGGCTCGCCATGCTCGGCCCGGCCTTCGTCGCCGCGGTCGCCTACATCGATCCCGGCAACTTCGCCACCAACATCGCCGGCGGCGCCAAGTACGGCTTCCTGCTGGTCTGGGTGATCATCGTCGCCAACCTGATGGCGATGCTCGTGCAGTACCTCTCGGCCAAGGTCGGGGTGGCCACGGGCAAGAGCCTCCCGGAGCTGTGCCGCCAGGCGCTGCCGCGGCCGGTCACGTGGGGGCTGTGGGTGCAGGCGGAGATCATCGCCATCGCCACCGATCTCGCCGAGTTCGTGGGCGCGGCGATCGCGCTCAACCTGCTCTTCGGGGTCCCGCCCTTCACGGCCGGCCTCATGACCGCCGCGGTGGCGTTCGCGATCCTCGCCCTGCAGACGCGCGGCTACCGGCGCTTCGAGCTGGCCATCGCCGCCCTGCTGGGCATCGTCCTGCTCGGCTTCGCCTACGACCTCTTGCAGGTCGGCGTCGACGCCGGCGGCGTGGCCGGCGGGCTGATCCCGTCCTTCCAGGGCACCGACAGCGTGATGATCGCGGTCGGCATCCTCGGCGCGACGGTGATGCCGCACGTCGTCTACCTGCACTCCGCGCTCACCCAGTCGCGCATCAAGGCCGTCGACGACGGGGAGCGCCGGGAGATCATGCGCTTCCAGCGCGTCGACGTGATGATCGCCATGGGCCTCGCCGGGGTGATCAACCTGACCATGCTCGTGGTGGCCGCGGAGCTGTTCAACGGCGCCGGCAAGACGGGGATCGACTCGATCGAGGGCACCCACGCCGGCCTCTCCACGCTGCTCGGCGGCGGCGCCGCCCTGGCCTTCGCGGTGGCGCTGCTGGCCTCCGGCCTCTCGAGCTCGAGCGTCGGCACCTACGCCGGCCAGGTGGTCATGCAGGGCTTCATCGCCTACCGGATCCCGCTGTTCGTGCGGCGCGCGGTCACGATGGCGCCGGCGCTCGTCGTGCTCGCGATCGGGCTCGACGCCACGGACACGCTGGTGATCTCACAGGTCGTGCTGTCCTTCGGGATCCCGTTCGCGCTGGTGCCGATGATCCTGCTCACGCGCCGCCGGGACCTCATGGGCGCGCTGGTCAACCGCCGCGCCACCACGGTGCTGGCCTCCGTCGTGGCGAGCCTGATCATTGGCCTGAACGCCTTCCTGCTCCACCAGACGTTCTTCGGTTGACGCGGCCTCGCCGGTCGGCGAGCATCGCGCGGCAGATGCCCCGGCTGGCGACCCCACCGAAGGCGCCCTTGCGGCCCAGGCTTCGCACGCCGTCCGCGGGAACGCTGCGGCCAACGCTCGCCGCCGCCTTACGTCAGGCGTACTGGGCAAGGAGCCGCTGCTCCCCGGCCAGGGCGTCACTTCGGCCGAGGGATGAGGAGGCATGAACCACCTTGCCGTCGCTCAAGCCGACCGACACCAGCCCGCCTCCCACCACGGGGAGATCGCCAAAGCTCTGCCGGAACAGCACCACGTGGGCGTCGCTTCCGGTCAGCCGGGTGTCGTTCACAAGCTCGAGCCCGTCGACTCCAGCAGGCGACAGGCCGAACAGCCCGGCGTTGGAGCGCAGGAGCTCACGCGCCGCTCCCTCGGCGTCGCCTGACAGTCCCGTCGCGAGCCATCCGCGCCTCTTGGTCAACGAGCCCACGGTGCCGAAGCGGTTCCAGGTGACCTTGGCCCCGAGACGATTTACCGCGGAGCGCTGGGCGGCGCTCCGGCCGACCGCGGTGGCTCGCGTATCGAACGCCCTCACCTCATCCCGTTGTCGTGCAGCACCCCCACCGCTGCGGTCTGCCCGGGAGCGGCCAGCAACACTAGCCCGAGCACGGCAGAGACGATCGCCCCTGAACGACGGGGGATCGACGGAACGGTCTTGCTCATTTGGTTGCGCCTCCCTCCGGGACCCGACCCGGATTGCCCTCTGCCACGGTGAGACGCTAGTGCGTGCCAGCGCCGCTTACCAGGGGCCAACCGTTCCCGCGGCACGGGCGGACCAAACCGCTGGGCCCTCGCGCGCGGGTATGTTCGTTCGCGCCGTGCGCTTCGTCGACCTCTCGTGGCCGATCCGTCCGAGCCCACCCGACACGATCCCGCCGCTTCGCACCGAGATCGCCTACTCCGGCCATGCGGAGGGCGCTGCGCAGATCGAGACGATGTTCGGGGTGGGACCCGAGCTGCTGCGCGATGGCGAGGGCTGGGCCACCGAGGAGTTCACCCGCTTCGGCACCCACAACTCCACCCACGTGGACGCGCCGTGGCACTACAACTCCACGATCCAGGGGCAGCCGGCGCAGAAGGTCGACGAGCTGCCGCTGGAGTGGTTTCACTCCGACGCGGTCGTCTTGGACTTCAGGCACAAGGAGGACGGGGACGCGGTCACGGCCGCCGATGTGCAGGGCGAGCTGGAGCGCGTGGGCCACGAGCTCAACGAACTGGACATCGTGCTCGCGCACACCGGGCGCGACCAGTTCGCCGACGCTCCCGACTACATGATCAAGGGCCCGGGTGTGACGGCCGAGGCCACGCACTGGCTGTTCGAGAGGGGCGTGCGCGTGATGGGCATCGACGCCTGGGGCTGGGACGCCCCGCTTCACCTGCAGGCACAGCGGGCGCAGGAGTCCGGCGAGCGGGGCGTCTTCTGGGAGGCCCACCAGGCCGACCTGCCTTATTCGCAGATCGAGCGCCTGGTCAACCTCGGCGAGCTGCCGGCCACGGGCTTCCAGGTCGCGTGCTTTCCCCTGCGGATCGTGGGTGCGAGCGGCGCCCCCGCGCGCGTGGTGGCGATGGTCCCGTAGATGGCTCACGGCCGCAGGTGGGTCACGCTCACGCCGTGCTCGGCGGCCAGGCGCTCGGCCACCAGCGAGCGGTGACAGGCCTCGGGGTCGCGCTCCACGCAGAGCAGGGCGGAAGTGCTCTCCTGCGGCAGCGCCTCCACGAGCGCGTCCAGGTCCGCGTGGTCGAGGATCTCGCGCGTGTAACGCTCGACGTACTCGGGGGCCAGCGCGGCGCGCGAGCGCTTGCCCACACCCTGGCGCGCGTCCTCGGCGTACTGCAGCTCGCGCAACTCGGTGGTGGGGGCCAGCTCGGGATGGTGGCGGTAGGCGATGCCCGCCTCGGCTACGGCGGCCTGCAGGCGCTTGGAGTTGGCCCATGCGTATTCGCTGCCGCGCACGCCGCGACGCTGGCGCACGTCGAGCAGCAAGCGAACGTGCCCACGGTGGAGGGAATCGATGAACGCAGCTAACGTGAAGCCGTAGACGCCTATGGTCGCGACGGAGGGCATCGCTCGATGCTCGCAAAGCGGCCCACCTGGCCGGTCGGCCGGCGCGAGCAGCGAGGGGAGATCGACGGACCGATGACACAGCGCTCCGGGAGCGGAGGCCGCAAGCGAAAGGGCGGGAACGAGGAAGAGGAGCAGCGCCCCGAGGAGGAGCTCGCGCGTGAGACGGGCGAGCCGCTGCCCGACCGCGCCGCCTTGTCCACCCTGGACGCCGACGTGGCCATCCCGGTGAACCCGGCGCTGGCGGCCGACGTGCTGGCCGGTTCGACCGAGGAGACGGGTGAGGAGCTCGACGAGCCGCCCGAGTCCGAGGACACGGCCGGCGAGGACGAGCCCGACTCCTAGCCGGCGGCTCGCTCGACCAGGCGCTGGAGACGGCCGGCGGGAGCACGGTGAGGCCGCGCCCCGCTTGGCGGTATGCGGGCAGTCAATCTAGCCGTCAAATCGCGGTCTAGGTGAGAGCAGGTCAGAGCGCTTCACGCGCGCGTACGCGCGTGAAGGACATCGCAGCGCATCCCGGTTCGTGCCTCTACGGAACCGAAGGTCACAGGTTCGAATCCTGTCGGGCGCGCTTTGTTATGGAGCGGATGCCGCTCCGGGAGCGGGACTGGGACGGACTTGCCAAGAGGACCGCGAGCCCGCGACGCCCCGTCTCGACCCGCCATTTGCGGCAGTCGTTGCAGCGCTGTTGCAGCGCAGGGTTGGCCTTCGGTGTCTGCGGCGAACTCGTCAAAGCAGCCAACGATGTCCGACAGTGGCGGTGCCTCCTGAGCGCCGTCGGCTCGAGGCCGGAGATCAGCTGCTGGTGACGGTGAAGCGGACGTGCTGCCCGGCCGCGTAGTGGCCCGGCACGTTGCAGAAGAGTACGTAGCTACCGGGCTTGAGCTTGAGCGTCATCCTTCCGCTTGCCCCCGGCTGCATGTGCTCGATCATGCCCTGGGCCGCCTTCTCGTCCGGTCGACCGGGGCCGTCCATCTTCATCGGCATGCGCTCGACCATCAGCTCGTGCGTGACCTGGCCGGTATTGCGGGCGACGAAGGTGACCTTGCCGGCCTTCACGCTCGTGTACTGGGGCCGGACCCACATCTCACCGAGCTTGACGCGGACGGTGTGCACGCTGGCGGGGGCGGCGCTGCCGCCGGCACCCGATCCCGTCATGCCTCCGCCGGCCATTCCGGAGGGGGCCAAGCCCGGCGAGGCGGTAGGGCCGCCGATGTCGCGCTGTCCCATTCCGTTGTTGTTGTCGTTGTTCGATACCGTCAGGAGGATCGCGACGATCGACGTGGCGAAGGCGAAGAACGCGAAGAGGAAGCTCAGGACGTTCGTGAGCGCGAGGCTGTTGGTACGGCCCTCGAGCGCGGCCTCGCTCATCTCGGGCTCGTGCAGCTCCTCCTCGAGAGAAGATTTCGTGGGTGTCTCGGTGACGGTCGGCATCTCTTATCCCTTCTGACGTTTAAGCAAGTGTCCGGGCAGAACGCCCGACCGTCATCGGGATTTGAGCGCAAATGGTCTGCGGCGGACTACGTGCTTCGCTTGCGGGGAATCCCCACCGAGCTCAGGCTCGTGAGCGTTCATCAGCGGAGCTCCAGGCGTGGAGGGCGGCTCAGCCGCGATTTCTGCTCTGGTCGCCGCTTTGGCCCATGGCCTGCATCAGCACGGCCATCATCAGCACACAGCCGGCGAGCGGGAGGAGGATCCCGACGCTCGAGCCAGTGGCGAGCAGCACTCCTCCGACGACCAGCATCGGCGCGCACATCGCGATGTGCATGGCGTGGTGCTTGAGGTGGTGCTTCATTGCAGCTCCATCGTTCGGTTCGGTACTCACGCTAGACCCGCTGCCCCCGTGGGGCATCCGGGGAGATGGCGAGATCCAATCCGGACGAACTACTGACGAAGAGGGGGAGTCACCCCGGTTTCACGCGCGGGGGAACGCTCCTACCTTCAGTCACGAATGTTGGGGACGACCGTCGAACACACCGCTTCCGGCACTGCGCCCACGCTCCCCCGGGTCGGGTTGCGGCAGGGTCTCGGTCGTCTTCGTCTGTGGCTGTCGAGCGCCGGCGCCGCTGCGCTCGGAGTTGCGCCGCACCTACTGCACCACGCCGGCCCGCTCCTCGAATATCCATCCGCTCATGCGCACTCGCTGTTTGAGGCAAACGAGATGGTTGAATGAGCCATCGCCGACGAAGTCCAGCTCCAGTTCGTTGAGCCGGGATGGCCGGCGCAGGTGCTCGCCGCCTGGAAGGCCGACCCGCCTGACGCGTTTTCCAAAGAGGGCTTCAAGCTGAAGAACGAGGCCTACGACACGCTCGTCTACGACTCGCGGTACTACGACTGGCCGGCGAAGCTCCTCTTCGTCACGACGCTGGGCTTCGCGCTGCTCTTCAAGGGGTTCATGGGCAGCGCCTTCCAGCTCACCGTCCGTTTTGACGCCGAGGGCTCTACCGCCACGTTGGTCACGATCATCGGCCGGGCGCATCCCCGGACCCGTCGCCAGCTCACCGAGCTGGCGACCGAGCACGGCGGGCCGGTCGGCCTGCGGGTGGGCGTCTGAGTCAGAACCGCCGCAGCAGCTCGGCCTTCTTCGCGTCGAACTCCTCCGTGGTGATCAGCCCTGCGTCGCGCATCTGCCCGAGCTTCAGCAGCTTCGCCGCGGGATCGTCATCGCCGGCGGGTGCGGCACCGGCTGGAGCAGCGGCGGGTACCGGAAGCGGCGTCCCCGCGGCCTGCGCCTGGCGCATGGCGTCGTCCGCCACGTTGCCGTAGGTGTTCCCCATGCCCTGCATCACTGCGGCCACGTCGCCACCGGCGGCGGCGATCGCACCCTGCTGGGCCTCCCACTGCACGGCGATCCGCTGGGGATCGTCGGGGTGGATCTTCACCGGGATCTCCATGCCCACGGTGATCGCCGCCTTCATTCGCGTGGTGGGAAACAGGTAGTCCACGTCGTACGGCGTCCCGCTCGGCGGATGCACGGTGAGCAGGATGTGCATGGCGAAGCGGTCGCCGGGGACGGGCTCGGCGAAGCCCTTGGCGACTGCCTTGGCCGGCGTTCCCTTCTCGAGCACCTCGTGCTCGCCGCGGTCGTCCGCCAGCGCGCCTATGTCCTTGAATGCGCCGCGCACGGACGGCGTGCCGCCGTGGTGGTCGCCCATCCGCTTGACGTCGCGTATGCCCTTGAACAGTCCCATTGGACCTCTCCTTCCTGCCCGGCTACCAGCTGTGGATGATCGCCATGACCGGCGCGTCGGGGTCGTACTTCACGGTGATCGCCTGCCCTTCCGAGATCCCCTCCATCTGGGCGGGAAGCATCGACTGGCTGATCTGGGCCTGGTAGGGCTCGCCTGAGGCGGGCTTGATCGAGACGTCGAACTCCACCTGCTGGCCTCCGCTGATGTCGGTCTGGCCGCTGGGGCGGATCGAGTGGATCACCCCGGGCGCCTCGACCCCTGACTGAGCCAGCTTCTGCATCAGCTGTGCGTAGGCCACCTGGCCCGTCATGTCACCTCCCATGCCTCCGCCGCCCATGGGCGCGGCCGGCGCACCCTGGCTCGAGGCCATCGCCTCTTGGGCCTGGGCCTGCGCGTCTTTGATCTTGCCGAAGAGCCCCACGGGGCACCTTCCTTTCGTTCAAAGGACGAGTGTCGGTGACCCTATGCCAGTGGCTCGGTCGTAGGCAAGTCCTGAGCCCAGTTGGCCCGGGACGTGCTGGACGATCTCACCGCGCCACCGCAGAGGAGGGGGAACGCGCGTGGTAACGGAAGCGACGGCAAGGGACCGGAGAAGCGAGTGGGCGCATCGGGATATCTCGGCTTTCCTCTGCCTGATCGGGGGACGGGACCGGACCCGGCCGGAAGCCCGGCGGGGTCTACGGAACCGAAGGTCACAGGTTCGAATCCTGTCGGGCGCGTTCAGCAGTCTCCTAAATTTGACTCATTTGCAGGGCCTTCCGGCGATTCGGCGAGGGTTCGCCGCGTTAGCTCCCCCACGTTTCCTCACTAAACCACGAAAGCTGGGACCTCGTGCCGGGGTCACGTCCGACCCTATCCCTACCTTCGACCCCCACAGTCAACCCGTCTCTACGGGAGCGCGGGCGGTCCATGGAAGGAGTTCCGGCGATTCGGTCGAAGACGCTGGAGCCGCCCAGAGGACCGCGGGCGACTCAAACGGGAGCGAGGACACGCGCATGATTTCAAACTGGAGTAAGGACACGCAGGTCGCGGACGGCGTAAACCACGCCCACGAGTCGATCGGCAACGGGTACGCAGCGACACCCCGGCGCTTCGTCGGCGGAGCCGGGGCGACATTGCGCGGCATCGGGCTGCTGGTGGCCGCGTTGCTGGTGGCGCTGGCGATCGCGGGCAGCGCCCAGGCGCAAGCGCCAGTGTCCCTTGGAACGGCCGACGGCTTCGCGGTCCTGGGTGGCAGCACAGTCACCAACACCGGTCCTACAGTCGTCAATGGGGACCTTGGCGTGAGTCCAGGTTCTGCGGTGACGGGATTTCCGCCCGGAACAGTGAACGGGACGATCCACGCGGCCGACGCTGTCGCAGCCCAGGCCCAGTCCGACTTGACCGCCGCCTACATCGACGCCGCCGGTCGTGCCTGCACCGTGGCTCTCACCGGTCAGGATCTGGGCGGAATGACCCTCACCTCGGGCGTCTATTGCTTTTCCTCGTCAGCTCAGCTGACCGGCACTTTGACCCTCGATGCTCAGGGGGACCCTAATGCCGTGTTCATATTCAAGATCGGGTCCACGCTGACAACGGCGTCAGGCAGCAACGTCAACCTCATCAACGGCGCTCAGTCCTGCAACGTCTTCTGGCAGGTCGGCAGCTCGGCGACCCTCGGAACGACGACTACGTTCAGGGGAAACATCCTCGCTTTAACGTCGATCACGGCCAATACGGGGGCGACGGTCGCCGGTAGGCTCTTGGCCCGCAACGGCGCGGTCACGCTCGACAGCAATAGGGTCACCAGAGCCCAGTGTGCCGCAGCGGACGAGACGGGGCCGATCGTGAACATCGTCGGCGGCCCCCAGAACCGATGCGTCGCGCGCGACTTCAGACTGCGGATCAGGGCCCGCGACGCGTCGGGGATCCGGAGGGTCAATGTCTTCCTCGACGGCAGGCTGATCAGGCGGAGCACCCGCGGGCGGTTTTCCGTGTTGATCAGGGCCGAGCGGTTGCGCGCCGGTCGCCACACGATCCGGGTGGTGGCGCGTGACCGCGCGGGCAACCGGACGGTGAGGACGCGGAGGTTCAGGCGCTGCGATCGCCCGGTGCTCCCGGACCTCACGGGCTGAATGAAGCCGGGGGGCGCGCTGATCGGAGCTCGCCGCTCCTCGATCGAGTGACCAGCGGCGCCTCCGCGAGCCCGGGTCGCGCCGGGGGGCGCCTCCGGCGCTGGGCCTTCGCCCTCCTCCTCGCGCCGCTCGCGCTGTCGGCATCGGCGAACGCTGGGACCGGGCCGGGCGTCGCCGGGAGCGAGCGCCTGTCCGACGAGTGGACCTCCACCCGCTGGGCGCATTCGAAGCTCAGGGCGCCGATCCGGCGGCTCCCGGCGCCGACCTCGCGGCGGATCGCGCGGGTCCGCTATCTCACCGAGCACGGGTTCCCGGAGGTGTACCTGGTCCTGCGCCGCTGGACCGATCCGGACGGGCGCACCTGGCTGAAGGTTCGCATCCCGATGCGCCCGAACGGGCGGGAGGGATGGGTCCGGGACTCCGCGCTCG
>Ga0209587_1000235_pt1 | contig 27502 bp, 28 predicted proteins | sample NGEPerD_2_FD_184512 | JGI IMG/M metagenome (GOLD analysis project Ga0209587, IMG submission 184512) | Arctic peat soil microbial communities from the Barrow Environmental Observatory site, Barrow, Alaska, USA - NGEE PermafrostL1-D... | ecosystem: Environmental > Terrestrial > Soil > Wetlands >...
TCCCCCATCTGCCGAGCCGGGCCCGGCTCGGCAGATGGGGGACGAGCCGCGGGCGGGGGGCCGGGCTGTTGGTTGCTGACCCGTTGGTCGGCGTAGGGATGGTCCAGTGACCGTTGATACAGCCACCAGATGAACAGCCCGGTCAGGACCAGGCCCCACGGGAACCCCCAACCGCCACCGACGCCCCACGGGAACCCCCAGAATGAACCTCGGAACAGCGACAGCGCCGCGATGACCACCAGCACCACGGAGCCGCCGTCCCCCTGACGCACAGCTCGCTCCAGAGGGAGCTCGTTCCTGTCGTTGGGCAGCAAGGCCCAGGCGACGAGGTAGATGGTGACGCTGGCGCCGCCCAGGATGGACAGCAGTATGAACGCGATGCGGGTGACCACCGGGTCGACGCCGATCCTGACGGCGAGCCCAGAGCAGACGCCCGCAATCACCTTCTCATCGGTACGGCGTCGAATGCCGAGGTCGCGTAAACCGCCAAAGAACCGAACAGACCGGATTTCCGCTGGGACTTGCTGTGTTCGGTCATGTCTCGATGCTGGCAGGCACCGGATGCCGTCCGGTAGGACTTTCGGCCCTGAACCGGCCCTGAGACCGGGTTATCAAGGTTTGTCACTTCTGTGGTGATGGGACCGGATCTGCCCAGGTTGCAACGGTACTCAGATCACGAGCTCACGGCGTGGGCCGTGAGCTGACCGCGGCGAGCTGAACGAGGCGGGACTTCCGCTCAGCCGTGTGGCGTGCCACGGCACGCTCCAGCCGTCGCCTGAACACCGTTGAGACAGCGATGCCAGCACCGACGGCCACGGCCAGTCCGATCCAGGAAGACTCGTGGAGCCACTGCTCGGCGCGGGTGCCCATCGTGTAGACCGCCGCGGTGGTCCCGCAGGCCCAGACGAACCCACCGAGCGTGTTGGCGGCAAGGAAGCGTGGGTATGGCATGTGTAGCGCACCGGCCACAGGGCCGGCGAAGATACGAAGCAGCGCGACGAAACGGCCGAAGAACACTGCCCACACGCCATACCGGGCGAACACATGCTCGGTGAAGGCGAGGCGATCGGGGCCTGCATGTTTGGGGAACCTGCGTCCGAGCAGGTCGAACATCCGGTCACCCCAGCGTCGCCCGGCCAGGTAGCCGATGCTGTCGCCGACGATGGCCCCGCCACTGGCCGCAGCGGCTACCCAAACGGGGGAGATGTCGAGATCCTGGCGCGTGGCCAGCAGCGCCGCCGACACCAGGATCACCTCTCCGGGCAACGGGATGCCCATGCTCTCGAGCCCGATCACCAGAGCGACCAGGACGTAGACCACGACGGGGGAGACGCTGATCAGGAAGGCGTCGACGCTCACCGGCTCACCGGCTCAGCCCAGATCCATGATGTGGAAGCACTCGCCCAGCCGGCCCTCGCCGAGTCCGAACACCCCGGCGATCCCGCTGCCCCAGCCGCGCAAGAAGTCCTCCAGCTGATCGCCCCGATGTCCGGTCTGCGACTCATGAGCCCGCAGGGCTGAGACCTTGCGGAGAAAGGTGCCGGTGATGTCCACGGCATGGGTCATGTTCGGGTGGGCCATGATCCAGACCTCGTTCACGTGCCACGGCTCCAGGCCCTGCTCGAGCAGCTCGGGCCAGGCGAAACGGTTCTCGGAGGCGGGATAGATGGCACGGATGGCGGCTTCGCCTGCGGCGAGGTGATCCGGATGGGAGGCCTGGAACCGGTCGTACCAGCGTTCCGGGGACTGGATCAGGACGCGCTGCGGCTTGACGTCGCGGATGACCTCGACGATCTGGCGTTGCAGCTCCCATGAGGGCTCCAGCCAGCCGTCGCGATGTCCCTGCAGAAAACGCACGTCCTTGACACCGAGGACGGCGGACGCCGCGATCTGCTCGCGTTCGCGAATGGCAGGCATCTGTTCGCGGTTGGTGTCGTCGAACCCGCCCTGTTCCCCGTGCGTGCACAGCAAGATGGTGACGCTCAGCCCGGCGTCGACCCAACCGGCGATGGTTCCGGCGGCCCCGAAGTCACAGTCGTCCGGGTGGGCCGCCACCACGAGAACCCGCTCGATGTCGTGATCGGGCCGCGGCGTGGCCGGTTGGCCGAAGGTCCGTTCAGTCATGGCGTCAGGGTAGTTGGATCACAGCCGGCGCTGGGCCACCATCTCAGTCCGCGTGGGTCGGGGAGGCCGTTCCAGCCAGTGCGTCCAGACCCTCGCCATCGAGCCGATAGGTGAGCCACTCGTCCATCGGCTGCGCGCCGAGCGAGTCGTAGAAGCCGATCGACGGGGCGTTCCACTTCAGTACCCACCACTCGAGCCGGCCGTAGCCGCGTTCGGCGCACACCGCCGCAAGCGCCGCCAGCAGCCCCTTGCCCAGGCCGGACCCTCGGTGCTGCGGCAGCACGAACAGGTCCTCGAGCCAGATGCCGCTGCGTCCCAGCCACGTCGAGAACGTGACATACCAGACCGCCATACCGACGACCGTGCCGTCCACGACTGCGACGTGCGCGAATGCCGTGGGGGCGTGGCGGTCCGGGAACAGGGCTGCCCGGAAGTGGGCCTCGGTCGCCTCGACCGAGTCCGGCGCCTTCTCGTACAGCGCGAGCTCGTGGACGAGCCCGAGGATGGCCGGCACGTCGTCCGGCTCGGCTGGTCTGATGGAGACGGTTCGCTGTTGCCCCGCGTCCGATTCGGTATGCCGTGTCGTCACCGTCCGAGCGTAGGTCAGGCTCCGGCCAGCGCCTGGGTCAGGAGGTGGCCCGACCGCCCAGCACCTCGCGGAGCTTCACCCGGTGGCCGGTGATGAGCAGGGCGCGCCGGTAGATGGACGAGGCGACCGAGACCAGCAGCACCCCGGTGGTGGCGGTCAGAGCCATGGCGAGCGGGAGCTGGTAGATGGGGACCTCGCCGGCGGCCCAACGGATCGGCATCGCCAGCGGTGCGGTGAACGGGAACATCGAGACGGCGACGCTCCAGCCGCCCCCTGGGTCTGCCATGACGACCGTGATGGCCAGCATGTAGCCGATCACGAGGCCCATCGTGACCGGCAGGATCGCTGTGTTGACCTCGGTGATCTTGTCGACCAGGGCCGCAGAGGCCGCGAAAACGAACGCGTAGAGCACAAAGCCGAGCACGAACCACGCCACCGCAAGCCCGATGTCGCCGGCCGCGACCGGGGGCAGCCCGATGTTGTCAGTCACCTGCACCGCGACGGCGAGCGGTGCTGCCAGCACAAGCAGCTGCACGAGTGTGACCGTGCCGACCGCCGCCACGGTGCCGACGAGCACCTGGCTGGGACGCAGGATGGCGAGCAGCACCTCGGAGATGCGGGTGGACTTCTCCATGGCGACGGCTGTGGCGATAGCCGTCCCCCCGAACGTGAGTGCCAGGTACAGGACGATACCGACGGCGAAACCGACGCCGGCCCGCCCCTCGTCGGTCACCCTCCCGACGGTGACCTGCTTGGGTGGCCGGACCGACTGGAGGGCCGCGACCTGCTGCTGGCTCAGCCCCGCCTGGGCCAGCAGCCGTGATGTCTCCAGGCTGACGACAGCCTGGGCGACCACGACCGGGAACGTTCCTCCCCCCCGTTCCTCGGTGTAGAGCGTGTCACCGGCGAGTCCCGCGTTGGCGTCGCCGTTGCGCACTGCCTGCCGGACGGCTTCCGCGTCCTCGCGGGAGACGTACTTCACAGTGAACTTGGCTGACTTCCCAGCCGCGTTCAGCGCCGCTACCACGTCCGCAGGGGCCTTGCCGTTGGTCGCGAGCGTGTACGTCGTGCTCTCATTGCCGATGATCTGTGGCACCGTAACTGCGGCGATGGACATCAGCAGCAACAGCCCGGTGACAACCTTGAAGGTCGTGGACCTGACGTTCTCGAGGAGACCACGCTCAGCGACCAGACGTGTGCCCTGCCACCAGCTGCGCATCAGCTCACGACCGTCTGGTCGAGGGGCCGGTCGGCGGCTGCGAGGAACAGCTGCGACAGCGTGGGCAGGTCGAGCCCGAAGTCGTCCACCCGGCCGCCCGCCCGGGCGGCGTCGAGCACATCGAGGGGGTCGACGCCATCGGGGACCTCGAGACGTAGGTCGTCGGCCTGGTCGCTGACAACGGTGACACGGGGGTATGCGCTCAGCCAGTCGCGGTTCGACGGCTCCACATGCAGTCTCAGCTGCCGTCGGCCCGAAGAGGCCCGCAACCTGGCGACACTGCCCAGGAGCACCGTTCGTCCGCGGTCGACCATGGCGATGTCCTCACAGAGATCCTGCACCAGATCGAGCTGATGGCTGGAGAACAGCACCGTGCAGCCGATCCGGGCCCGCTGGCGCAGGGTCTCGGACAAGCTCACGACCGCCACGGGGTCCAGACCGCTGAACGGTTCGTCGAGGACGATGACCTCGGGGTCATGCACCAGGGAGGTGGCCAGCTGGAGGCGCTGCTGCATACCGCCGGAAAGCTTGTCGGTCCGGTCCTTCCACCGCTCTGCCAGTCCCAGCTCCTCGAGAAGGGCCTTGGCTCTGCGCGTCGCGTCGCTGCGGGACAGCCCGTGCAACCGCCCGAAGTGAACGACCTGGTCGCCGGCCGGCATCCCGGGCCAGAGCCCTCGCTCCTGCGGCATGTAACCCCAGCGGCGTCGGTCCTCATCGTCCACCGACCGGCCGTCGTACCGGACGCTGCCGCTGTCGGGGCTCAGGACCCCGAGCATGATCCGCAGCAACGTCGTCTTGCCGGCACCGTTGGGTCCGAGCAGCCCGGTGATCACCCCAGGCACGGCGCTGAAGCTCACTCCGTCGAGGGCCACCAGGTCACCGAAGGAGTGCTTGATCTCCCGGATCTCAAGCCCCATGTGCCGACCCTATCGATGGCGCGACCTCGCCCATGGTCGATCGGCTGATTGTCCGTATGCCGCGTGCTAGGTTCCGTTCCGATCGGCCCATGCAGGGCCGGTTGAGGGCATCGCCCGTGATCTAGCCGCGGTGCCACGTGCTGTGGCACCGCCTCAAGGAGAATGATGTTCGACCTCATCGCCGGCCTTCCGCTGCACCCCCTCGTTGTCCACGCGACGGAGGTCATCGTCCCCAGCGCCGCGCTCGTGGTCGCCCTCGCCGCGTTGTGGCCGGCGTTCCGCCGGTGGGCGAGGTTCCTGCCGCTCGGCCTCGTCCTGGTGGCGCTGGTTCTGGTGCCGGTGTCCACCCAGTCCGGCGAGGCTCTGCAGGAGCGGGTGCAGGAGACTCCGCTGATCGAGACCCACATCGAGATGGCCGAGGGCCTGCTGCCCTGGGTGTTCGGCCTGGCGGTCGTTGCGGCCGTCCTGCTGTGGTGGGGCTGGGACGAGCGAGAGGCCGCGTCTCCCCGCGCCCCGAAGTGGGTCGCTCTCGCGCTGGCTGTGGCCGCAGTGCTCTTCGCGGCCGGGACCGTCGTCGAGGCCGTACGGATCGGGCACTCCGGAGCCACTGCCACCTGGTCCCACGTCGCCGGCTCCACGACGCTCTCGCCGTCAGGCGGCTCCGAGAACGACTGACTCCGGCGTCGTCCGCGCGGAAGGCCGGCAGATCGTGTCCGGTGCTGTCGCCACCGCGACGTAGGCTGGAACTCACCATGAGCACTCTTTTCGGCGACTTCCCCCTGCCCCGGCTCAGCCCTGCCGCCGCCACCGGTGAGGTGGATGAACGTGGCGTCCCCACCTGGGCCGAGGCGGGCGGCGAGGCACCTCAGGACGGTGATGACCGGCATACCGGCTCGGTGCCCGGCCGCGACCCGGAGTCGTTGCTCGAGGGGCTCAACGAGCAGCAGCGCATCGCGGTCACCCATCAGGGGGCGCCGCTGTTGATCGTCGCAGGCGCGGGCTCGGGCAAGACCCGCGTGCTGGCACATCGCATCGGCTACCTCCTGGCGGCGCGCGACGTCAAGCCGGGGCAGATCCTCGCGATCACCTTCACCAACAAGGCAGCCGGCGAGATGCGCGAACGCGTCGCCTCACTCGTCGGCACACGTAGCAAGGCGATGTGGGTCTCGACGTTCCACTCAGCCTGTGTGCGCATCCTGCGTCGCGAGGCCTCCCACGTCGGCCTGAAGTCGACCTTCTCGATCTATGACGCCGCCGACAGCCAGCGCCTCATGTCGATGGTCATGCGCAGCCTCGACCTGGACCCCAAGCGCTATCCGCCGAGGTCCTTCTCGGCTCAGGTCTCCAACCTCAAGAACGAGCTGATCGACGACGAGACCTACGCGGCCGGACTTGGCGAGGCAAGCCATCACGAGCGCATGGTCGCCGAGGCCTACCGGTTGTACCAAGCCCGTCTGCGCCAGGCCAACGCCATGGACTTCGACGACCTGATCATGACCACGGTCCACATCCTCCAGGCCTTCCCCGACGTCGCCGAGTACTACCACCGGCGGTTCCGGCACGTCATGGTGGATGAGTACCAGGACACCAACACCGCGCAGTACCAGCTGGTGCGTGAGCTAGTCGGCCATTCACACAGCGAGTCTCAGGCGGTTCCGCCGGCCGAGCTCGCGGTCGTCGGCGACGCGGACCAGTCGATCTACGCCTTCCGCGGCGCGACGATCCGCAACATCGTCGAGTTCGAGCAGGACTACCCGGACGCGCAGACCATCCTGCTCGAGCAGAACTACCGCTCGACCCAGACCATCCTTCGCGCGGCCAACGCGGTCATCGCCAAGAACTCCGATCGTCGGCCCAAGAACCTGTGGACCGACTCCGGTGACGGTGCCAAGATCGTGGGCTACGTCGCCGACTCCGAGCATGACGAGGCGGCGTTCATCGCCCGCCAGATCGACAGTCTCGGCGACGAGCACGGCGTGAAGCCCAAGGACGTGGCCGTCTTCTACCGCACCAACGCCCAGTCACGTGCCGTCGAAGAGGTTTTCGTTCGAGTTGGCCTGCCCTACAAGGTCGTTGGCGGGACGCGCTTCTACGAGCGCCGAGAGGTCAAGGACGCGCTCGCCTACCTGCGGGTCATCTCCAACCCCACCGACACCGTCAACCTGCGACGCATCCTCAACGTCCCCAAACGGGGCATCGGAGAGCGAGCAGAGGCCTGTGTCGCGCAACTTGCCGAGCGCGAGCGCATTCCGTTCGTCGCGGCTCTGGGGCGCCCACAGGATGCTCCCGGCATCGCGACCCGGTCGGTTGCGGCGATCACCACGTTCACGTCCCTGCTCGAAGCTCTGCGGACGGTGCACGAGGGCGGCTCGGGGGTGGGAGACCTGCTCGAGGCGGTGGTCGAGCAGACCGGCTACCTTGCTGAGCTCCGCGCGAGTCAGGACCCCCAGGATGAGACCCGGGTCGAGAACCTCGCCGAGCTCGTGGCCGTCGGTCGCGAGTTCGACGAGTCCGAACCTGGTGGTTCGCTCCAGGACTTCCTGGAGCGTGTCTCCCTGGTCGCCGACGCCGATGAGATCCCCGATGGCTCTGACGAAGCCGAGGACAACGGCGTGGTGACATTGATGACCCTGCACACCGCCAAGGGGCTGGAGTTCCCTGTCGTCTTCCTCACCGGCATGGAGGACGGCACCTTTCCGCACCGCCGATCGCTCGGCGACGCCAAGGAGCTCGAGGAGGAACGGCGCCTCGCCTACGTCGGGATCACCCGTGCGCGGGAGCGGTTGCATCTGTCGAGGGCGATCGTGCGCTCCGGGTGGGGATCTCCGCAGTACAACCCGGCGTCGCGTTTCCTCGATGAGATTCCGGCCGAGCTGATGGACTGGCAACGCACCGAGACAACCGGCATGAGGTCCTCATCCACCCCTGCTGTTGCGACCCTGGCCGGCCGGCCAGGGGTGCGGTCGCCGGGCAACCGCCCGATGATCTCGCTGCGCTCGGGTGATCGGGTCAGCCACGACTCCTTCGGCCTCGGCACGGTGGTGAGGGTCGAGGGCGAGCTCGAGAAGGCCATGGCTCACGTCGACTTCGGGGCTGACACCGGAGTCAAGCGACTGCTGCTGCGTTATGCGCCGCTCGAAAAGCTGTGAAGCGTCCTGCTGGTCGCGTACACCGCTAGCGGGTGATGCAAGTCGCTCTGGCGGGTGACGGAACGCGTTAGAACGCGATCTTCCGATCGGTAAGCCACGGCAGGGGATTGACAGGCTGGCCGCCTTTGGGGTGGATCTCGAGGTGCAGGTGTGGGCCCGTCGACTCGCCGGTGTTGCCGGACTGTCCGACAAGCTGACCGGGCATCACGGTCTCGCCATCGGTGACCGAGAGGCTCGACATGTGGCCGTAGAAACTGACGGTGCCGTCCCAGTAGTGAATCTTGACAATGGTGCCGTAGCCCGACTCTTGGCCTGCAAAGGTGACTGTGCCGGTCGACATGGAGATCAGGTTCGTGCCCACCGGGGTCGCGAAGTCCTCACCCGCGTGCAGGCGTCCCCACCGCATGCCGTAGCCGGACGAGATCACGTAGTTCTTGATCGGTAGCTGCCAGCTGTGCTCCTGGGCAACGCGTGCGTCCTCCAGCTCCCGAGCCGCGAGGCTTCTCCGCTCGGCAGCGCGGGCCACCCGCGCCCCGCCGTCCTCGCGGGCGATGTCCCGGGCGTTGTCCTCGATCGCCTGGACGCGGGGGTCCTGGAGCTGTTCAGCGACGACCGCGGCCTGGAGCGATGCAGCGGCAAGCGTGGCGTTCTGGCTGACGGGCTGGGTCTTGGAGGTAGTGACAACGGCAGCGCCAGTTGCGGTGAACATGAGTGCGGCGGCCGCTGCGGTAGGCAGGGCCAGACCGGTCATGAATCGGCGTTGCGTGGGGGAGGCGTGCTTGGCCCCACGGTGGCGACCGCTATGCGAACCAACAGACACGAGCAGACCTCACAGGCAGGGAGCATGGAAGCGGCAAGGCTACCGTGACCGTTTCGTAATGCAAAATGCTGCCGGTATCTACGGCTAAATGCGTAGTGCCCCTTCTGCAGAATTCGCGTTTGCGTCTCAGCCGCGTCGACCGGGGGGTTTCAGCTCGGTGACGCCCGCAGTGAGCGTGCTTCCGTCGGCGTCAAGCTGGGCCAGCGTCGTCGAGATCCCGTGGACAACGTCGCCGTTGATCGGAAGGCTCATGTGGCCGATGCCGTGCAACCTGACATTGCGGACCGTGAGATCGGGGTGAAGCAGCCTTGCGTTGCGTTGCGGAAAGATCATCTGGTCGAGGTCAGACCAGTAGGCCACGAAGCGGGTCTGACAGTTGGGCACAGCTGCGCTGAGCTCAAGCATGAGCTCGCTGCCTGGTCGCAGCTGACAACACAGGTTGGAGGGCAGCGCATAGGCGTTGAAGGTGCCACCGTGCGGTGACCCGAGCGAGACCAGCGTGTGCACCCTCGCATCACCTCCCAGGCGGGTGACGTAGTAGCGGGCGATGAGGCCGCCAAGGCTGTGTCCGACGACGTGGATGCGTTCGTAGCCTGTCTCGGCCACCAGTGCCTCGACCTCTTGAGCCAGCTGGGCCGCCGCGACGCGTACGTCGGTGGTCCACGGGGAGTAGTTGATGGAGACGACCCTGCCGAAACCGCGTCGCCGCAAGCCCCGACGCAGGAGCGCGAAGACGGACCTGTTGTCGACCATGCCGTGCACCAGCAGGATCGGGGTGCCGGCCGCCTCGACGTTGCCGATCACGAGCCCGCGCTGCACGGGTGGCAGTTCCCCGAGGCTGTAGCGGTGGCCGTCGTAGGCATCCGGGCGGCCGAACAGGCCGAACGGGTAGAGCGCGAGATGGGTGCTCACCCATGCCACCTCGATTGCCGCGCCGACAACACCGGTAGGGGTACCCAGAGCCTTGGCGGCGCCACCGAGGATGTCGTGGGTGCTTCGCGCGCGGTCACGGGCCACGCCGGAGAGGGCGTCGAAGGCACGCCCGAGATGGCCTCGATCGCCGGTATCCGGCGTCGCGGCGGGACGAGGCCGACGCACCGAAGCTGATCGCTTCGGTGCTGAGGGCCGGGGCACTGACGGCTGGGTCATCGTTACTCAAAGGTAATGCCTCAATGGCCCGTTTTCGAAGACATACCGTGACGTTGCGCAACCGTGACACGCGGCGTTGTCTTCGGCGCATTTCAGGGTCCTCGACTGGCTGGATGTCCATCGCGATCGCCGGTTGGCTATTCTGCTTCCCATGAGCGAATCTCCGTTACGCATCGTGGTGGCCAAACCTGGACTTGACGGCCATGACCGAGGAGCCAAAGTGGTGGCCCGAGCGCTTCGTGACGCCGGGATGGAAGTCGTCTACACGGGCTTGCACCAGACCCCGGAGCAGATTGTTGAGGCAGCCATCCAGGAGGACGCGGACGCGGTAGGTCTCTCGGTGCTCTCTGGGGCCCACATGACTCTGTTCGCCAAGGTCGCGGCGTTGCTCGAGGGGCGGGACGCCAAGGACATTGTCGTCTTCGGCGGCGGGATCATCCCGGAGGCTGACATAGCCGAGCTTGAGAAGCTCGGCGTGGCCAAGGTGTTCACTCCCGGCGCGACGACGACCGAGATCGTCGAGTGGGTCCGCACCCACGTCACCCCGAGCTGAGTCGGTCCACGCCGCCGTTGGGTGCGTGATGTCGCTGCCTTCGATCGCCGTCGATCGCAGCACTCAACTGGTCCCACCGACGATCGGGTGCCTTCTGGGGTTGACGGCGATTGCGGACGAAGTCTCCGAGAGGTGGATCACGGCGCGGCGCGATCGCGAGGTGATGAGTCATTGGCTTGGCCGGATGATCGAGCGCAACAGCGAGGGCCAGATCGCTCGCTTCTGCATCCACTCGGGAGGTCACGGTGGTGGAGGCGATCGTCAGCCCTGACAACCACGCCTCGATGGAGTTGGCCAATCGGCTGGGAATCCACGTCGCCGGTTCCATCTCCAAACACCGGACCGACACGGGTGGCTGCATTCAGCGTCGTCGGCTGGTGCTTGAGTATCAACCGTGGGTGGCTGCCGGCCCAGCTTCTGGCTTCTGGTCGGGACGTCTTGCGACACATGGCGGAAGACATCCCACTTCTGGCTTCTAGCCGGGACGTCTTGCGACACATGGCGAAAGACGATCCACATCGGATGGTCTGGGGGGTCAGCGGGTGATGGCCATGACCACGCCCGAGCGCTCCCAACGCATCACGGACAACAGCGCCGACGTGGGGAGCGAGACGCATCCCGAGGTGGAATGCCCTTGGTCCACGTGCAGGAAGATCGCAGACCCTGCGCCCGCAACCCGGGCCTCTTTGTAGCCGATCACCTGCGCGTAGTTGTACGCCGGAGACTGATGCAGCTGCTCTGCACTGTCCCACCGGCCGCTGGTCGGCGAGCGCTGGTGGGTGTTGTACAGCGCCGATCCGGGGTCGTCCACCCAGACGTCTTGTGCGTCGACCCTCAACCATGACCCGGCCCCGAGGCCGGGGTTGCCGTTGACGCCGAAGCCATTGCGCAGCGGGTAGATGCCAGCCGGAGTGCGGAGGTCGCCCTCGCGCTTTGCCGAGCTCACCCCGTTCCGGCCGACGTGGCCGGCATACGGCCCCAGAGCAACCACGTATCGCGAGCCGGAGCGCTCGCAGGCGCGGAGGGTCGCCGCTGAGCCCAGGGCATCGACCAGAACGACCTGCCGAGAGGTCACGCCCGAAGGGACGTTGGAGCCGGGACGCGCCTGCTTGAAGGGCGCCTGCTTGAAGGGCGCCTGCTTGAAGGGCGCCGGCTTGGGAGCGGTCGGCTTGGGAGCGGTCGGCTTGAGCGTGGCCATGATCCGGGCTGGGGCCACCAGGGGGCTGGGAGTGGGCCGTTTCCTGGTGGGGGTGACGCTCGATGTCGGGATGGCGACGGCGACTGAGAACGAGGGTGCCGGGGTTGTCTTTCCTGCCGTCGACGGCAGGGCGGAGCGTGGCGTGCCGGACTGGCACGCGCCGGCCAACGCCAGCAGGCCGATCGCGGCGAGCCACGGCAGCACGGCGCGGGTCGCCCTCATCGGCCCACGTCGAAATGTTGGAAGTCGGGCGCACTCCATGCTCCGCCCCACCGGAAACCTCGGCTGGTGAACGCCAGCACCGCCTGGCTCGAGGTTGACGAGAACACGCCCGCGTATCCGGACCGGCGGGTGGCGAACCACGCGTCGGGATAGACCCGGCCGCTCGCGGCGATATAAGGGTTCTCGAAGTCGTTGACGTCGATCGCGGTGCCGTAGGCGTGGTTGGACCAGACCTTCTTGTACTCTTCGCCGCCCACGTAGCGGCAGTTGAACCCTGAGGTGTTGTCAGCATCCATCGCGGCGTAGTCGTCGGCGCCAGGCCCTACGGGGGCATGCCCCCAGCGGCTGTCCATGACCTTCAGCTGGCGGATCCGGAAGCGCAGCTCGTACAAGCGTGTGAAGGCGGCCACGGTCCGGCTGGCAATGTTGGCGTTGACCACGATCGCCCCGTGGGACCGGAGGCCGTCGAAGCCCCAGAAGTTGACCGTGATGTAGCGCAGGGAAGACCGGCCCACTGGGCAGCCCGACGTCCAGGAGTAGCCGACCATGCGCGCCCACACTGCATCCGGCACCGGGCCGACTCTGGCGTTCGCCCCTCCGCCCACGGCTGCCTGGTTCGCTGGGAATCGGGTCCGCGGCTCGGCTCCGGCTTGTGGAACGGGTGCCAGTCTCGTGCTCGCGGGTGGCGTGGCACGTGTCGGCCGCCAAGGACCTGTATGGCGTCGGGTCGGCGCAGTGCGCTGGCATCGTGGCGTCCTTCGCGGCGATCTCAGCCCCGGTCGGCACCGAGACCTGTGGAACCACACCGCCGCCCACCGGGAACCTGCTGCTCAACCCGGGCTTCGAGTCCGGCGCCGTCAACTGGACCGGCAGCGCCGGCCCGATCACCACTAACACCGGCCGTCCGTCGCATACGGGCTCCTGGAAGATGTGGCTTGGCGGCAATGGCGGCACGACCACCGAGACCGAGTCGCAGTCGGTGACCATCCCGTCCGCCGCGGCCGCTCCGGCGCTGTCTTACTGGATTCGCACGGACACCTCTGAGTCCGGCACGACGGCATACGACACTATGAAGGTCCAGGTCGTCTCCGGTGCCACCACTACCACGTTGGTGACGTACTCCAACGTGGGCACCAATGCGACGTACTCGCAGAAGTCGTTCAGCCTGGCGGCCTACAAAGGCCTGACGATCACCGTGAAGTTCCTGATGAGTGAGGACTACTCGCTCCAGACGAGCTTCGTGGTCGACGACACGGCCGTCACGACCGGCTGAGCTGGAGCTGGCCTGACTTCGGAGGCCGGGACGCCACACCGCGAGGTTGGCGCCCGGCCTTCGGGCTTTCCGGCTTCTGACGCATCCCCGAGGGATCAGACGGGTGTGCACATGCTGGAGGCGGAACGGCCGCCGTTGAGGTCATTGACCAGCTCGTTGAAAACGGGGCCTGCGGCACCGATCTGTGGGTCCTCCACCCTGACCGGCCCGCCCGCAGGGGAGAGCACCATGGTGACCAGGTCGTCGGGGAAGGCGGCGGTGGTCTTGCCGGGGGTGATGTGAGGCCACGGCACCTGCGATGCGGCGGTCGTCAGCCGTTTGGCAGCCTCCGGGGTGAGCTGGCACTGCTGCTGCGCTTTTCCCTTTTGCGTGACCGACACCAGCCCGTCGCTGGTGACGACCATCACGTCATGGAAGCCTGCGACGCCGCCGTCTCGGGTGATCGTCAGCGGGAAGACCGACGGTGGGGACGGGCTGTTGGACGGGCTCTGAGAGCCGCAGGCGGTCATTGCCGCCACCGCAGCAGTGCAGCAGACGACTCGTACACGTTGTCGCATTGGTCAACCTCCACCGATCGGACGACGCTGGTCTGCCATCGGTTCCTTCTGGGGATGGTTCACGTGAGATTGGTCCCACCCGGAGCACCCCGAGGAAATCACCCTGTATAGCCGCGGGCTACGCTCCGCTGGGACGTTCCCTTACCGAATGATGAGGATGAACTCGTGGATCTATTTGAATACCAGGCGCGCGACATGTTCGAAGCGCACGGTGTGCCGGTGCTCGCTGGCGCCGTCGCCGAGACAGTGGAAGAAGCCCGCGCAGCGGCAGCAACGATCGGCGCCAACAGCGGCGGAGTGGTCGTCGTCAAGGCGCAGGTCAAGGTCGGTGGACGAGGCAAGGCCGGTGGCGTGAAGGTCGCCAAGTCTGTTGATGAGGCCGCCGAGAAGGCCGGTCAGATCCTTGGTATGGACATCAAGGGCCACACTGTCCACAAGGTGATGATCGCCGCCGGCGCGCAGATTGCGGAGGAGTACTACTTCTCCGTCCTGCTCGACCGCGCCAACCGCTCCTATCTCGCGATGGCCAGCAAGGAAGGCGGCGTGGAGATCGAGGTGCTCGCGGTAGAGCGTCCCGAGGCACTCGCCCGCATCCCCGTCGACCCGATCGTGGGCATCGACGCAGCCAAAGCCAAAGAGATCGTCGACGCGGCCAACTTTGACGAGGACGTCAAGGTGCAGATCGCCGAGGCCATGCAGAAGCTGTGGACCGTCTACCGTGACGAGGACGCGACGCTGGTCGAGGTCAACCCGCTGGTCAAGACCACCGAGGGCAGGATCGTCGCCCTTGACGGCAAGGTGACCCTCGATGACAACGCCGGCTTCCGTCACCTCGCGCACGAGGCGCTGGAGGACAAGGCATCGGCCGACCCCCTGGAGGCCGCAGCCAAGGCCAAAGACCTCAACTACGTCAGGCTCGACGGCTCCGTCGGCGTCATCGGCAACGGAGCGGGCCTGGTCATGTCGACACTGGATGTCGTCGCCTACGCCGGCGAGGAGTTCGGAGCACCCGGCAACCACCCGCGGCCCGCGAACTTCCTGGACATCGGCGGCGGTGCGTCCGCCGAGGTCATGATTGACGGTCTGCACATCATCCTGGGCGACGAGAACGTCAAGTCGGTCTTGGTCAACGTCTTCGGTGGCATCACCTCGTGCGACGAGGTGGCCAACGGCATCGTCGGCGCCCTCAAGGTCCTCGGCGACGAAGCCACCAAGCCGCTGGTCGTCAGACTGGACGGCAACAAGGTCGACGAGGGTCGTCGTATCCTCGCCGAGTTCGGGCACCCTCTGGTGACGGTGGAAGAGACCATGGACGGCGCGGCCCGCAAGGCCGCCGAGCTGGCTTCGGCCGCCAACACGAACTGAAAGGCGGCAACCACCATGGCAATTTTTCTCAACGCTGACTCCAAGGTCATCGTCCAGGGCATGACCGGCTCCGAGGGCCGCAAGCACACGCAGCTGATGTTGACCGCAGGCACCAACATCGTCGGCGGCGTGACTCCCGGCAAGGGTGGCCAGAAGGTCGAGTTCGACTCCGGCACCTTGGTGCCCGTCTTCGGGTCGGTAGCCGAGGCCATCGAGGCGACCGGCGCCAACGTGACCGTCGTCTTCGTCCCGGCCAAGTTCACCAAGGCCGCCGTGATCGAGGCCATCGACGCCAAGATCCCGCTCGCCGTCGTCATCACCGAGGGCGTCGCGGTCAAGGACAGTGCGGAGTTCTGGACCCACGCGCAGCAGGCCGGCACCACCCGCATCATCGGCCCGAACTGCCCTGGGGTCATCAGCCCCGGAGCCTCCAACGCCGGCATCATCCCGGCCGGCATCGCCGGTACCGGTCGCCTCGGCCTGGTCTCCAAGTCGGGCACCTTGACCTACCAGATGATGTACGAGCTGCGGGACATCGGTTTCTCCACTGCCGTGGGAATCGGTGGCGACCCGATCATCGGGACCACGCACATCGACTGCCTCGAGGCGTTCGAGAACGATCCTGACACGGACGCGATCGTCATGATCGGCGAGATCGGCGGGGACGCCGAGGAGCGGGCCGCGGCATACATCAAGGACCACGTCACCAAGCCGGTCGTCGGCTATGTCGCAGGCTTCACGGCCCCCGAGGGCAAGACCATGGGTCACGCTGGCGCGATTGTGTCCGGGTCGTCGGGTACGGCGGCAGCCAAGAAGGAGGCCCTCGAAGCCGCCGGTGTCAAGGTCGGCAAGACGCCGTCTGCGACCGCCTCGCTCGTGCGCGAGATCATGAAGAACCTGGGCTGACATACCCACAGCACGTCTGACGGGCCGGTCACCTCACTGAGGTGGCCGGCCACGTCTTTGCCTCTACCCATCCGTGAGGTCGCAACCATCGACCCGGATCGGGCGCAATCTCGTCGCCGTCGGCGCGCCCTGCCCCACCCCGCGGTTGTCGACCGCGACCATGGAGACCTCATGAGTCAGCTTCTTCGCGATCGTCGCGTCACCGCCACGCCCTTGCCCTCGGATGCCCTGACGGGCGGCCCTCTGAGGTGGCGCGCGGCGCTGGCCGGGGGGTCGGCAGCGGTGGTGTCGATGCTCACCACCGCCTTGCCTGCGCTGCTGGTCTGGGTCGCCAGCGCCGAGAGCACCGTGGAGTGGACCCGAGCCTTATCCGTCGGCTCCAGCGTCTGGCTACTGGCCAACGGAGCGCCGTTGGGGGCTGGGCAGGCGACGATCTCGCTGATTCCGTGGCTGTTGACCGCCATCCCGCTCGGGGTCGCCATCGTCGCCGTGCGCCGGGTTCTCGTGCAGCTCGACGACGGAGGGCCGCGCAGGTTCGAGACCCGGGGTGGTATGGGTCGCGACGTTGCCAACATGGCTGTGGCCTTCGTTGCCTCGTATGCCGCGGTAGGGCTGTTCGTCGCCCTGGCCACCTCCGGCCACCCCCTCCATGCATCGGCCTTGGGCTCGGTTCTGGGTACGACCGTCATTGGCGCGTTGGCTGTGCTGGCCGCCGTCGCCCTGGAGCTCAGGGGCGACATCGGTTCGCTCACGCCCGGTCTGAGTCGGGTGCTGAAGGCCCGGCTGCCGGTCAACCTGCGCCGGGCCATCCGTCCCGGGCTGGGTGGCGCGTTCGCCGTCTTCGGTGCGGGACTGGTGCTGACCGTCGGCGTGATCGTGGCGCACCGGGACCGGATCGGCCAGCTCTACGACACGCTGGGCGGCGATCCTGTCGGCATCAGCGTGCTCACTCTCGGCCAGCTCCTGGCGCTGCCCAATGTCGCGCTCTGGGCCGCGTCATGGATGGCGGGGCCCGGTTTCGCCTTCGGCCAGGGCACATCCATCACGTGGTCGCACTCACACCCTGGTCTGCTTCCCCTGATCCCCGGCCTGGGCGCCCTGCCGGACCCAGGCACGCTGCCCGCCGGTCTGTGGCTCGTTGTCCTTGTCCCCGTGGCAGCCGGGGTCCTGGTCGGCTGGCGAGCCGTGCGCTCGGTCGCTCGGCTCTCCTCGTGGCAGGTCAAGGCACGAGTCGCGGCGGCGGCCTGCCTGGTGGCCGCTCTGGTTCTGACGCTGGCGAGCGCTCTCGCGGGCGGTTCGCTGGGCGCCGCGCGGCTCAGCGTGGTCGGAGCGCCGTCGTTGGTGTTCGGTGCAGCCGTCTTCGGGGAGCTGATGCTCGGGGCCGCGGTCGTGGTCTGCGTCAGCCATCTGCGCGCTGTCCGACGCTGAGCTCCCTCAACGCTGAGCTCCCTCAACGCTCAGCCCGCTCAACGCTCAGCCCGCTTGTTGCGGGGAAACCACGGAATCAGAGCTGGCGAACCCCCGAAACGGTGGCTTGGGAGCAACAAGCCGGGGATGGGATGTCAGCGGTTGGCGTCGGGCAACCCACCCAGGAACGACGCGAAACCACCGTTGAAATGCGACGTGCACTCAGCCGCCGCGACCGCTGTATTGGCCCCGCTGGTGCAGTCCTGAAGTCTCTTGGCCGGGCCATAGACCGCATATGGCAGCAGCACCATCACGCTGAGAGCGCACACCATGACGAGGCCGACGGCGCTCCACACGATGCCGCGGGTCGGTGCCCCGCCCGCTGACATGGCCCGCATCGCGCGAACCGACTCGACCCCGGACCACACAAGCGGGAGCACGGCAACCGCGGTGTAGGGCAACGGGGTGCTGTAGGCGACCAGACCGACGAGCATCAGCAGCGCCGACCGTCGCGTATGCGCCATCCCCGGTGGGAGGACGCGTGGCGTGCGGGCCGAGGCCAGGGGGCGCTCCTGGTATGGACTGGTGGGGTGAGAGGACGAGGTCGTCCGATATCGTCTCCCATCGTGACAACTACGCCGGACACCGGGTCGAATGCCGGCTCGATCGTGGTTCTCGTATCGGGCAGCGGCACCAACTTGCAGGCGCTCATCGACGCCACAGCCGATCCGGCCTACGGAGTGCGGATAGCGGCGGTGGGCGCCGATCGCGACGACATCGAGGCGCTGTCCCGTGCGCGGCGGGCACAGATCCCCACTTTCGTATGCCGCGTCGCCGACTTCGCGACCCGCGCAGAATGGGACGCCGCGCTCACCTCGCAGGTGGCGGCGTACAGCCCCAGCCTGGTGGTCCTGGCGGGCTTCATGAAGCTCACCGGCGAGGCGTTTCTTGGCGAGTTCGGCGGACGCACCGTCAACACCCACCCGGCCCTGTTGCCGTCGTTCCCCGGCATGCGGGCTCCCGAGGAAGCTCTTGACTACGGTGTAAAGGTGACCGGCTGCACCCTGTTCGTCGTCGACTCCGGGGTCGACACCGGTCCGGTCGTGGCCCAGAGCGCCGTCGGCGTGGACGACGACGACACCGTCCAGACCCTGCACGAACGCATCAAGACCGCCGAGCGCCAGATGCTCGTCGACTACGTGGGCCGGATGGTCCGCGAAGGTTTCACCGTCACCGAGCGAAAGGTCACCATCCCGTGAGCGACTCGAAGGCACTCGGCAAGCGCGCCGTTCACAGGGCGCTCATCTCGGTCTACGACAAGACGGGGCTGGAGGTCTTGGCGCAGGGGCTTCATGATGCCGGGGTCACCCTGGTGTCAACAGGTTCGACAGCCTCGCGGATCGCCGACGCCGGCATTCCCGTGACCAGGGTCGAGGACCTCACGGGATTCCCCGAGTGCCTTGACGGCCGGGTCAAGACCCTGCATCCCACGATCCACGCCGGGATCCTGGCCGACACCCGCAACCCCGACCACATGGCTCAGCTGGCCGGTCTCGGCATCGAGCCGTTCGACCTTGTGGTGTCCAACCTCTACCCGTTCACCGACACCGTCGGCTCGGGCGCCTCGCAGGAGGAGTGCATCGAGCAGATCGACATCGGTGGACCCTCCATGGTGCGGGCCGCGGCCAAGAATCACGCGAGCGTCGCGATAGTGACCAGCCCGGTCGAATATGCCTCCGTGCTGGTTGCCGTTCGTGGTGGTGGCTTCACCCTTTCCCAGCGCAAGACCCTCGCGGCTGAAGCATTCGTGCACACGGCCAACTACGACTTCGCGGTCGCCAGCTGGATGGGTAACGTCCTGGCCGACACCAGCGACGGCACCGGCTTCCCGGAATGGGTCGGCGCCACGTGGACCAGGGCGACCGTCCTTCGCTACGGCGAGAACCCGCACCAGAAGGCTGCCCTCTATGCCCACTGGCGCCCCGGTATCGCTACTGCCGACCAGCTTCACGGCAAGGAGATGTCGTACAACAACTTCATCGATGCCGATGCCGCCCAGCGCGCGGCCTACGACCACGCCGAGCCGGCCGTTGCCGTCATCAAGCATGCCAACCCGTGCGGTGTCGCGATCGGCGCCGACATCGCGCAGGCCTACGACCGGGCTCACGCGTGCGACCCGGTGTCGGCGTTCGGTGGCGTCATCGCAACCAACCGTCCCGTCACGGCGGCGATGGCCGAGCGGGTTGCCGAGGTGTTCACCGAGGTCGTCATCGCGCCGGACTTTGAGCCCGAGGCGCTGGAGATTCTGCAGCGCAAGAAGGCGATTCGTCTGCTGAAGCTGCCCGAGGGCATGGAACGCGGCGCCGAACAGATCGACTTTCGTGCCGTCAGCGGCGGGGTCCTGATGCAGACGCGAGACAAGATCGATGCGGTTGTCGAGGGGGGTGGCGGCGACGACCCGTCGCTCTGGAAGCTCGTCACTGGCGACGCGGCGGACGCCGCAACGCAGGCAGACCTGGCATTTGCATGGCGGGCTATTCGCTCGGTCAAGTCCAACGCCATCCTGCTGGCCAAGGACGGGGCCAGCGTCGGCGTGGGCATGGGCCAGGTCAACAGGGTGGACTCCTGCCACCTGGCGGTCACCCGCGCGGGTGCGGACCGCGCGGCCGGCTCAGTGGCGGCCTCGGATGCGTTCTTCCCGTTCGCCGATGGGCTGCAGGTCCTGCTGGACGCCGGCGTACGGGCCGTGGTCTCCCCTGGTGGCTCGATGCGCGACTCCGAGGTGATCGAGGCTGCCGCGTCAGCCGGCGTCACCATGTACTTCACCGGGACCCGCCACTTCGCCCACTGAGCCAACAGCGAAGGACCATCCGGGCTCGGCAGGTCGGCTGTCGCGCTGGGTCGGCTAGCGCGCCGCCGCGCACACGGGGTGGCTGAAGGTGACCATCTCGCCGGGCGAGACAAGGTGGGCCACGGACAGACACGTCTGCTGACCGCTCGGCAGTCCACGCAGCGCCACCCACGGGGCAGCGTTGGGGCTGGTGTCGTAGTTGACGATCGCCCTTGCCTTGCCGACGCCCGCTCCTTCGTAGATCACCGTGGCAACGACGTCGGGGCGGATCGGCATGGCCCAGGACACGATCAGCTCGCCCCTGTCGGGGCCTTGGGCCACGACGGCATTCCTGGGGGTGTACCTGGCGGCGGCCTGTGCAGACGTCGCCTTCAGATGGCTCGGTGACGTTTGATCGGGCTCGGTCGCGGGCTGGGCAAGTCTCCATGTCGTGGATACGGCCAGCAGGGCGGCGAGCGCGCCGCAGAGGACGAGGAACCGGCGCCTGGAGCTGATCGGAGCTGTATCCGGGGTGGGCTCAGCCGCAAACGAGGCAGATGCAACGGGGGTGAGCCTCTTCCCCAGCCCGGTCAGGGAGACGCCGAGCTCGACTGCGGAGGCGGGACGGTCGTGGGGTTCGGCGGCCATGCACCTGCGCAGGAGCCGTTCGAGCTCGGGAGGCACCCCGGGCCGTGCGATGGTCGGAAGGTCGTTGCGCAGGATCCGGGAGACCAGAGGGGCAAGGCCCGTGCGTGCCTCCTTGGCGAACGGGGCCTGCCCGGCCAACAACGTGTAGAGGGTGGAACCGAGCGAGTAGATGTCAGATGCAGCGGTCGAGGCCTTGCCCTCGAGGATCTCGGGAGCGGCGTGGACGACCGTATAGGCGGCGGTCTCAGTCGCGACACTGCCGGTGTCATCCACGTTGACCACGCTGGCGATCCCGAAGTCGGCCAACGCGGGCTCGCCGTAGGCCGTGAGCAGCACGTTGTGTGGCTTGACATCGCGGTGCAGGATGCCGGCTTCATGCGCAGCGTGCAATGCGCTGCACAGGCGAGCTCCGATCGAGACGACCTCGTCAACCGGCAGTGGGCCCTGGGCGGCGACCTTGCCTGCCAGTGACCCACCCGAGCAGTACTCCATGGCCAGCCACGGGCGGCGGCCCCGCGTCGTCCCGGCGCCGTAGACCGTCACGATGTTCGGGTGTGAGGAGACCCTGCCGGTGGCCAGGCACTCGGCGCGAAAACGCCGCAGCTGACGGTCGTTGAGGGTGTCCGAACGCAAGACCTTGAGGGCGACGGTCCGGTCGAAGCGAATGTCGCGGGCCCGGAAGACGGTGGCGAAGCCTCCCTGGTCGATCCGTTCCAGATCCTCGTAACCGTCCGGGACGTCGTTCTCCACAGGCGTCTGCCCGTTCGCTCCGTTGACCACCTGAAAGGCCCACCCCTCGTATGCCGTACCCACCGTGTGTCGTGCTCGCATCCCATCCGGCGGAGCCACGCCCGTCCGCGGAGCGATACCTGCCTCCCAGCCCGTTTCTTGCCGCTGCAGTTTTTCACGCCCCGGGGTCGCGTGGGTGGGGTCGAGCTTGCCTGTGGAAAGATTCCCGTCATGACTGCGCAGACTCTGGACGGCAAAGCGACCCTGGCGACCATCAAAGAAGAGCTCAAGGGCCGTATCGCGGCGCTGGCCGAGCTCGGCATCGTCCCCGGTCTGGGGACCGTGCGGGTCGGCGAGGACCCGGGAACCAAGTGGTATGTCAACGCGAAGCACAAGGACTGTGCCGAGGTCGGCATCGCGAGTATTCGTCATGATCTCCCGACTGGCGCCACCCAGTCCGAGGTCGAGGCCATCATCGACCAGCTCAACGCCGACCCCGCCTGCACCGGATACCTCGTGCAGCAGCCGACCGGGCTCGACGAGTTCGCCCTGCTCTCCCGGGTGGATCCGAGCAAGGACGTCGACGGGCTGCACCCGTACAACCTGGGGTGCCTCGTCCTCCGGCAGGCGGCGCCCTTGCCGTGCACCCCTGTGGGCATCATCGAGCTGCTGCGCCGCTATGACGTCCCGATCGCCGGGGCCCATGTCGTGGTCGTCGGGCGTGGCCTCACCGTGGGTCGACCGCTCGGCCTCCTGCTGACCAGGCGCAGCGAGAACGCCACGGTCACCTTGTGCCACACCGGAACCCGCAACCTGGCGCAGCACGTGGCGCAGGCGGACATCGTCGTCGCCGCAGCAGGATTCCCAGGCATCATCACGGCGGACATGGTCAAGCCGGGCGCTGCGGTCGTCGACGTCGGCGTCAGCCGCGAGGTGGGCGATGACGGGAAGTCGCACGTGGTGGGCGACATCCACCCTGATGTGGCCGACGTCGCCGGATGGCTCACCCCTAACCCCGGCGGTGTCGGGCCGATGACCCGCGCCATGTTGCTGATGAACGTCGTCGAGGCTGCCGAGCGTATGGCTCGTTCATGACCTCTGCCCGTGTGACCTCTGCCCGCTTCGGCGCGCTGTGGTTGGTCGCGGCGGCGCTCATGGCTGGCGTCGGGTTGATGGGCTTTGGCCATGTTCGCCCGGGCGGGTTCGTGGTTGCCGGCACCTTGGTTGCCGCGGCGGCGTTGAGGCTGATGCTGCCTCGAGGACCGGCGGGCGGGCTGGTCGTGCGTTCCCGTCTTACCGACGTGGCGTTCCTCCTGGGCATGGGGCTTGGGCTGTTTGTCATCGTCAGCGCCCTGGACCTGCGGTCGAGACGTTGAGCATCTGAGACGCTGAGTCATCCGAGTGGCTGAGCCTGACCAACTGCATACAGCACTGCCCGCCAGCACACGGTGCTGACGGGCAGTTGCCTTTGACGAGTAGGCGGCTTGGCCTACTTGATCAGGCCAAGACCCTTGACGGCGTCGCGCTCTTCGACCAGCTCAGCCACTGAAGCGTCGATCCGCGCGCGGGAGAAGTCGTCGATCTCCAGACCCTGGACGATCTCGTAGCTGCCGCCCTTGGTGGTCACCGGGAAGGATGAGATCAGGCCTTCGGGGACACCGTAGGAACCATCGGACACGACGGCCATCGAGAGCCAGTCGCCGTCGGCGGAGGCACCCAGCCAGTCACGGGCGTTGTCGACGGTCGCGGACGCAGCCGATGCGGCCGAGGAGGAACCGCGGGCCGCGATGATGGCGGCGCCGCGCTTCTGGATGGTCGGGATGAAGTCACTCTCCAGCCACGCCTGGTCGTTGACCAGCTGCGCGGCGTTCTGTCCGTTGACCTCGGCGTGGAAGATGTCGGGGTACTGCGTCGCTGAGTGGTTGCCCCAGATCGTCATCTTGCGGATGTCGTTGACGCTGGCGCCGGTCTTGGCGGCCAGCTGCGCGAGTGCGCGGTTGTGGTCGAGGCGGGTCAGTGCCGAGAAGCGCTCGCGGGGGATGTCCGGCGCGTTGCTCATCGCGATGAGGGCGTTGGTGTTTGCCGGGTTGCCGGTCACGGTGATGCGGACGTCATCGGCAGCGTGGTCGTTGAGGGCCTTTCCCTGGCCGGTGAAGATGGCACCGTTGACCGAGAGCAGGTCGCTGCGCTCCATGCCTGGGCCGCGCGGACGCGCGCCGACGAGCAGTGCGAGGTTGACGCCTTCGAACATCGTGTTCGGGTCGTCGCCGATCTGGACACCGGCCAGCGTCGGGAAAGCGCAGTCGTCGAGCTCCATGACGACGCCCTCGAGAGCCTTCAGCGCCGGCGTGATCTCGAGCAGCCGCAGCTCCACGGGAGTGTCAGGACCGAACAGCTTGCCGCTGGCGATGTGGAAGAGCAGGCTGTAGCCGATCTGGCCTGCGGCGCCGGTGATGGCGACCTTGATGGGAGTTGTGCTCACTTTTGTGCCCTTCGGCTGGCGCCCCTTCGGGCGAGGTGGATGAGGTCCTCGTCGACGTTAGCAGCGCGGCCGCTCGGGCTCGCAGGGTGCCCGCGACTGGTTCCTCACACTTGCGCCGCCGACCCTCGGTCGCGGGAGTGAGCACCCGGGATACCAAAGTATCTTGATGTCAAGGTAATCTTGGGCCACTTCAGTTGAGACCGTGAAGACAGCCAGCCGCCGAACCGAGGAGTCACACGCATGAGCAAGATCAAGGTGAAGAACCCCGTCGTCGAGCTCGACGGTGACGAGATGACGCGGATCATCTGGCAGTTCATCAAGGATCGCCTGATCCACCCGTACCTGGACATCGACCTCAAGTACTACGACCTGTCGATCCAGAAGCGCGACGAGACCGACGACCAGATCACGGTCGACGCGGCGAACGCCATCAAGAAGTACGGCGTTGGCGTCAAGTGCGCGACCATCACCCCCGACGAGGCCCGGGTCAAGGAGTTCGGCCTGAAGAAGATGTGGCCCTCGCCCAACGGCACGGTCCGCAACATTCTCGGCGGCACCATCTTCCGTGAGCCCATCGTCATCAGCAACATCCCGCGTCTGGTGCCGGGCTGGACCAAGCCGATCATCATCGGCCGTCACGCGTTTGGCGACCAGTACAAGGCCACCAACTTCAAGGTTCCCGGTGCCGGCAAGGTCACGATCTCGTGGCACCCGACGGACTCGTCCGCCTATGAGCCGATCGAGCTGGAGGTCGTCGACATCCCGGCCGAAGGCGGTGTGGTCATGGGGATGTACAACTTCAACAAGTCCATCGAGGACTTCGCCCGGGCGTCGCTGACCTACGGCCTGGAGCGCAAGTACCCGGTCTACCTCTCGACCAAGAACACCATCCTCAAGGCCTATGACGGCGCCTTCAAGGACATCTTCCAGGCAGTGTTCGACTCCGAGTTCAAGGATGCGTATGACGCTGCAGGTCTGACCTACGAGCACCGCCTGATCGACGACATGGTGGCGGCGTGCATGAAGTGGGAGGGCGGATACGTCTGGGCCTGCAAGAACTACGACGGTGACGTGCAGTCCGACACCGTGGCTCAGGGCTACGGTTCGCTCGGCCTGATGACGTCGGTGCTGATGACCCCGGACGGCAAGACCGTCGAGGCCGAGGCTGCGCACGGCACTGTCACCCGGCACTTCCGCCAGCATGAGCAGGGCAAGCCGACCTCCACCAACCCGATCGCCTCGATCTACGCGTGGACCGGTGGCCTCAAGCATCGCGGCAAGCTCGACGGGACTCCCGAGGTCACGGCCTTCGCCGAGACCCTCGAGCGCGTCTGCGTCCAGACCGTCGAGGAGGGCAAGATGACCAAGGACCTCGCCCTGCTTGTCGGCCCGGACCAGGCCTTTCTGACCACCGAGGAGTTCCTGGCCGCGATCGACGAGAATCTCGCGGCAGCGTTGGCCTGACCCGACCTGCTGACCTGGCGGCGCGGCGTACCGATGGGGTACTCCGCGCCGCTGTGTTGTGGGTATCACTCGGCCTTTCGGTCACCGCGCGGCGACGATTGGTCAAGACACAGTCACTGAACAGTCAAGTCTGCGTATGTTTGCTAGGTATTTGGCACTAGCGTCATCCACGCTGATTGCATGACATCACGATCAGGATTCCTCGTGCGGCGCATCGCTCTCGTGGCCAGCCTGTTAGTCGGCCCGGGGCTCGTCGTGACGGCTGCTCCGGCACAGGCCTACACCCCCAGCGCCACCACGGTCGCGGCGTTTGAGGCGCGGGTGATCTACCAGATGAACGTCCAGCGGACGAGGTACGGTCGCGCCAAGCTCGCGGCCAACTCGTGTCCGGACTATTACGCCGAGCGCTGGGACTCCTACCTGGCGCGCACCTGGACCTTTTACCACCAGTCGATGTATACGGTCCTGAGAGGCTGCCACGCCACGCGCGCGGCTGAGAACCTGGCGCGAGGCTATACGACCGCCGACCGCACGGTGGCTGCATGGATGGCCTCGCCCGGGCACCGCGCCAACATCCTTGACGGTCGTCTGACCCGGGTCGGCGTGGCTGCGGTCTACGCCCGTGGCCAGTGGGTCGTCACCGCGGACTTCACCCGCCCCTGAGGGGACATCGCGGCTGGCCTCAGCCGCGATGTCCTCCCATCCGGACGGGGCGGGTGGCGTCAGGACTCGCGCCGGGCTGACCCTCCCGCAGTGACTGCGAAGATGTCCGGTGCACTGAAACCGTTGTCCGCAAAGGCGTGTATGACGGCCGACGTCACCTCGGCCGAGATGCTGGCCGGCACCAGCGCGATGGCGGAGCCGCCGAATCCACCGCCGGTCATTCTGGCCCCCAGTGCCCCGTGAGCCGTTGCCGTCTCGACTGCGATGTCGAGCTCGGCGCAGGAGACCCGGCGCGGTCAACCTCCCTAAGGATCGCTTCCTGTCGCTGTCGTGCCAGCACGCGGTCTCCCTTGTCCATCGGCCCGGTCCGTGGGCAATTCTTCGAGGACCGCCGCGCGAACGCGCCACACGATCACCTGACAGAATGACGCGCATGCCCGCGCACGAAAGCCCGCAGACCCAGCACAAGCCCCGTCTGCTCTCCGGTATGCAGCCGACGCACGATTCATTGCACCTTGGCAACTACCTCGGCGCGCTGGTCAACTGGGTCACGATGCAGGACACGCACGACGCCTTCTACGCCGTGGTGGATCTGCACGCGATCACGGTCGAGGTTGCGCCGGCGACGTTGCGCGAGCGGACCCGTCGGACAGCCGCGCAGTACCTCGCAGGTGGGGTGGATCCCGAGCGGGCCACCGTCTTCGTGCAGAGCCACATCAGTGAGCACGCCGAGCTTGCTTGGGTCCTGGCCTGTCTCACCGGCTTCGGTGAAGCCAGCCGGATGACGCAGTTCAAGGACAAGGCCGGCAAGAAGGGCGCCGATGGCACGACCGTGGGCCTGTTCAACTACCCGGTGCTCATGGCAGCGGACATCCTGCTGTATGACGCGGACCAGGTCCCTGTCGGCGAGGACCAGCGCCAGCACCTTGAACTGACCCGCGACCTGGCTGGGCGGTTCAACACGCGCTACGGCCGGACCTTCACCGTCCCGGAACCCCACATCGTCAAGGCCACCGCCAAGATCCATGACCTGCAGGATCCCACGTCGAAGATGAGCAAGTCGACGCAGAGCCAGAGTGGCGTGATTGACCTGCTCGAGGATCCCAGGATCATCGCCAAGAGGATCAAGTCCGCCGTGACGGATGGTGCGCGCGATATTCGCTTCGACGAGGCAGAGAAGCCTGGTGTCTCCAACCTGCTGAGCATCCTCGGTGCGCTGTCGGGGCGCTCGATCGAGG
>Ga0209587_1000236_pt1 | contig 27499 bp, 29 predicted proteins | sample NGEPerD_2_FD_184512 | JGI IMG/M metagenome (GOLD analysis project Ga0209587, IMG submission 184512) | Arctic peat soil microbial communities from the Barrow Environmental Observatory site, Barrow, Alaska, USA - NGEE PermafrostL1-D... | ecosystem: Environmental > Terrestrial > Soil > Wetlands >...
TTAACTTATCGACCAGATCGAACGGCAGACTTAAGCGTTTGGCGTGATGAATCACCGCGAGCATGGCGAACACGCCAACCCGGTTGGCGATGAAGCCCGGGGTGTCGTTGGCGCGCACCACGCCCTTGCCCAGTGTCGTCGTGAGAAAGCCTTCGAGCACGTCGAGCGTTGCGTCGCCCGTGCCTTTGTGCGCGATCAGCTCCACCAGAGGCATGTAGCGCGGCGGATTGAAAAAATGCACGCCGCAAAAGCGCGCGCGCAATGAATCCGGCAGCCCTTCCACCAGCGTCGCGATAGCTATGCCCGAGGTATTGGTCGCGAGTAATGCATGCTCACCCAAGCAAGGCGCGATTTTTCGATACAGATCGTGCTTCCAGTCCAGTTTCTCGGCGATGGCCTCGATTACGAGATCGCAGTCCGCAAGCCGCGCGAGATGCTGTTCGTAATTGGCGGGCTCGATGGCGGCAGCCGCAGCGGTGTTGGCCAGTGGCGCGGGCTTGAGCTTGAGCAGAGCCAGCACGCCTTTTCTGGCGATGGCGTTCTTGTCGTCGCCATCCGCCGGCAGGTCGAACAAATACACTGGCACGCCGGCGTTGGCCAGATGCGCGGCGATCTGCGCGCCCATGACGCCGGCGCCCAGCACCGCGGCGCGGCGGATTTGGCGTGTGTAATCATTCATGACCGTGCCTGCTCGGAATATGCCGGACGTGACGCTTGCGCCGGCGTTCGTGCATCTGCGCCCAGGGCCGGCGGAAAATCATCCACCCGAATCGCCTCCATGACCGCCTGCTGCGCGGTGCGATATTGCGCGGCCTCGGCGGTGGTGATGATGCCGCCCGCCACGGCCGCATGGAGCCATTCGTCGCCGTAGCCATACGACGGTGGCTTGACGCGCGAGGCACCCAGTTTGTGTTCCACGGGCGCGATGGCGATCGTTTGTTGCAACGCATATTCCATGCGCCCCGCCGCATCGTTCGAATCCGAAGAGATATGAATGCCCGCCGTCAGGCGATCGCGCGCCTCCGATGGCGTCAGCAGCAGATTGGCAATTTCGGCGCCCAGCGGATCGGCGGGATAGCGAAAGCGCCGCCCCAGCGGAAAAACCAGCACGCGCAGCAACATGCCCAATACGCGCGATGGAAAGTTGCGCAGCACGCCGTCCAGCGCATCCTGCACGCGATAAAGACAATACTGCGCGACCCACTCCACCAGCGGCAGGTCGCCCCGCGGCCTGCCGGTGTCCTCGAAACGCTTGAGCGCGGCGGTGCAGAGGAACAGGCAGCCCAGCGCATCGGCGAAACGCCCGGAGAGCTTTTCCTTGCGCTTGAGTGCGCCCCCCATCAGCAGCATCGCCACATCCGCGATTACGGCAAACGCCGCACTCATCCGCGCCGCATGCTGATAGTAACGCGCGGTCGGCGCAGCGACCGGCGCTGGAGCGAGGCGGCCCTCGGTCAGCCCGTAAAGCAGCGCGCGGGCCGCGTTGCGTACGCCGTAACCCAAATGCGCGAACAACGCCAGATCGAACGCGACCAGGCCCGCCTCGCGATCCGGATCGCAGGCCGCGTCCATCTCGCGCACCAGATACGGATGACAACGCAGCGCACCCTGCCCGAAAATGATCAGGCCGCGCGTGAGGATATTCGCGCCCTCCACAGTGATGCTGACAGGTGTGGACATGTAGCCTGAGGCGAGATAATTGCGCGCGCCCAGACAAATGCCGCGCCCGCCGTGAATATCCATGGCGTCGTTGATCACCTGGCGCATGGCCTCGGTATTGTGATATTTGACGATCGCCGACACCACCGAAGGCTTTTCGCCCGCATCGATCGCCGCGGCGGTGAGCAGCCGCGCCGCGTCCATCATGTAGGTCAACCCGCCGATGCGCGCCAGCACTTCCTCCACCCCTTCGAAGCGGCCGATCGGAAGTCCGAACTGTTTGCGCACGGCTGCGTACGCGCCCGCGTAACGGCTGGCGTGCTTGCCCAGACCCGTACCCAGCGCCGGCAACGAGATACCGCGACCAACAGACAGACACTCCATCAGCATCGTCCAGCCGCGCCCAATTTGCGCCTGGCCACCGATGATCCAGTTCATCGGTATGAACACGTTTTCGCCGCTGGTGGGGCCGTTCTGGAATGCCGTATTCAGCGGGTTGTGACGCCGGCCGATATTCACACCCGGTGTATCGGTCGGAATCAGTGCGCAGGTTATGCCCAGTTCTTCTGTGTCGCCCAGCAGGTGATCAGGATCGACTGCCTTGAACGCGAGCCCCAGCACGGAGGCAACCGGCGCCAGGGTGATATAGCGCTTGTCCCAGGTGACGCGCAGACCCAGCACTTCCTGGCCCTGATAGTCACCCCGGCAAACCACGCCGAAATCCGGGATCGCGCCGGCATCCGAACCGGCGGTGGGGGCGGTCAAGGCGAAACAGGGAATCTCCTCGCCCCGCGCCAAACGCGGTAGATAATGATTTTTCTGCTTGTCCGTGCCGTAATGCAGCAGTAACTCTGCCGGACCCAGCGAGTTGGGCACCATCACCGTCACCGCGCCCGCGCAACTGCGGCTGGTGATCTTCATTACCACGGTGGAATGCGCCAGCGCGGAGAAGCCGTGCCCATCGTACGCCTTGGGGATGATCATGCCGAAAAAGCGGTTCGCTTTAAGAAACGCCCAGACGGCGGGCGGAAGATCGTTCAGCTCGTGCGTGATCTGCCAGTCGTCAAGCATCCGGCACAACGTTTCGACCGGACCGTCGATGAATATCTGTTCTTCCTCGGTGAGTCGTGGCGCCGGCGTGTTCAGCAATCTGTTCCATTGCGGATCGCCCTGAAACAGTTCGGCATCCCACCACACACCACCCGCCTGAATGGCGGTCTTCTCGGTCTGTGACATGGGCGGCAACAAACGGCGCACGTAATCGCGCAGCGGCGCGCTTAACGCACTGCGCCGTGGACCCGGAAAGTTCATCAGGGCCACGACCAGCCACAAACCCCATAAGACGACGCCAGGCGGGAACGCGAGATAACCGCTCCAGCCCAGCACGATGAGTGCGGCCGCCAGCGCGGCAGTCCAGAGCCGCAAGGACGCGCGGGTGCGCGCCAGCGCGAACAGCGCGGCGGCGATCAAACCTATCCAGATTACCCACCCCATATGCCACCCCCCTCGCCGACTCGGCGGGCTAAAAGCGGTCTTTATTGTGATTACGCGCCTGTCGCGCGGCGTTGCGCTACTTCTTGTCGTTATGCGCGGCAATCTCGCGGAGAATCAGACCGATCCCGATAAGGAAAACCACCAGCGCTGCTACGGGCACCCACTCCATTAAAGTTCTCCCAGTTTGTCAATGAGGATGAAAGCGACGCGGTTAATCCAGACCACGCCGGCCGTGACGACGATTACCGCCACAAACGCCATTAACGATTGGAAATCGCTCGCCACATTATAGTTCTGCGCCAACCAGCCGAGGAGTGTAATGTCGGTGGCCATCAGGATCGCGAAAACCACTTTGAGCCAGCCGATTCTTTCTTTTACGCGATCCAACTCCGCCATGTCCCTAGTGTAGCGCCAACGGCGCTTGGCTGGCTAACTTCAGCGTGGCGGGCATAGGAATTTGTCTCGCCTGGAACGCACGATTGCCACAACGGCCTACAATTTACATTGAACAGCGAGCTTCGCTATCACCGAGTAAATCGCATGAGCCAGAACCGCATCGAGATGTCCGTAAGCTGTCAGGACGATTACGACCCCGATTCCCTGCGCGTTGATGAAGCGGTCAGACGCGTGCACGCGCAGCTGCGACCGGTGGACGGGTTCGAGCAGGTCGCCTTGCGCGACGCGCTGGGCCGCGTGCTGGCCGAAGACGTGTATTCGAAAATCGACGTGCCCGGCCACACCAACTCGGCCATGGACGGTTTCGCCATTCGCGGCGCGGACATTCCGGCAGACGGCGCGCGTAGCCTGGCAATCATCGGCACGGCCTTCGCCGGCCGGCCATTTCACGGCGAATGCGGTGAAGGCGACTGCGTACGCATCATGACCGGCGCGCCCATGCCGGCCGGCGCGGACAGCGTAGTGATCGTCGAACGCGCGGAAGTTCAGGGCGAATCAATCCGCGTCGGCGCCGATAACGAGTCCGGCCAGAACGTGCGCGCGGCGGGCGAAGACATCGCGCGTGACGATAAGGTGCTCGCGGCGGGCCGGCGCCTGCTGCCAGCGCATCTGGGTCTGCTGGCGTCGCTGGGCATCGGTGAGGTCAAGGTCCGGCGGCGCCTGCGCGTCGCGTTTTTCTCCACCGGCGACGAACTCAAATCCATCGGCGAGCCGCTGACGATGGGCGACGTTTACGACAGCAACCGCTACACCCTGCACGGCATGCTAACCCGCCTGGGCACGGACATCATCGACATGGGTGTCGTTCGCGACGAGCCGTTTGCATTGGAGGAAGCCTTCAAACAGGCCGCGCGACTCGCCGATGTCGTTATCACCTCCGGCGGCGTATCCATGGGCGAGGCCGACTTCATCAAACAAACGCTGGGCAAATTGGGGCAGATCGACTTCTGGAAGATCGCCATGAAACCGGGTCGGCCGCTCGCTTTCGGCCGGATTGACAACGGCGGGGTCGGCGCCTGGTTCTTTGGGCTGCCGGGCAATCCCGTGACGGTGATGGTCACCTTCTACGTGTTCGTGCAGCCGGCGCTGCAGGAATTAATGGGCGCGCCGCCGTCGCCGCCGCTGACGCTCAAGCTGCCGTGTGTAGCGAAACTCAAGAAACGCCCGGGTCGGGTCGAATATCAGCGCGGCGTGATGGAACGCGGCGAACAAGGACAGCTCACCGTGCGCAAGACCGGGGCGCAAGGCTCCGGAATTTTGACGTCAATGGCCACCGCCGACTGTTTCATCGTCCTGCCGATGGAGAGTGGCAACGTCGAACCGGACAATGAGGTCGAGGTGCTGCCGTTTTCGAATTTCGTGTGAGTCCGGGCGCGCCCTCTAGAAATCGCAATTGCCTAACCCGGCGTATTCTTCTTCACCCAGCGGCTGCCGTCTTGCAATGTCTCTTTCTTCCAGAACGGCGCGCTGGATTTCAGGTCTTCCATAACGAACCGGTTGGCTTCGTAGGCCGCTGCACGATGCGCGGACCAGACGGCGACCAGCACAATGGAATCGTTCGGACGCACGTCGCCGACCCGGTGAATGATAAGCACATCGAGAATGTCCCAGCGCGCCATAGCCTGTGCAGCGATGTCCCGCAGGTGTTTCTCCGTCATGGCGGCGTAATGCTCCAGGGTCATTGCGGTTACCGGCGCGCCTTCGCTGAAATCCCGCACGCTGCCGACGAATACCGCCGTGGCGCCATATTTGCCGGCTTGATCCAAAGCATCGCGTTCGTAGCGCGCGAGTTCCTGCCAGGGATCGAAAGGGTTTTCGCGAATGTCTATGTGCATAACAGGTCTGGTTTGAGCACGCAGTGCGCGGTTTACGCACAACTTAAGGATAATGCTATGCTCATTGTCATGAGCCACGCAAACCGATTTTTAAAGCAAAGGTGACTGCGGCACCCGACACCACGCGCGCTTTCATCGCTCTGAATGTCGCCGTGCTGACCATCTCGGACAGCCGCATCGAGAATACGGACAAATCCGGCAAGCTGCTGACCGCGCGCCTGACCGGGGCCGGTCACCATTTACATGACAAGGCCATCGTGCCGGATGACAAGTACCGCATCCGTGCGGCGTTGTCGCACTGGATCGCGGACGATGACCCGCAGGTGATCGTCACCACCGGCGGCACCGGCATTACCGGGCGCGACGGCACGCCGGAAGCGGTACAACCCTTGCTAGACAAGCAGATCGACGGTTTCGGCGAGATGTTCCGGGTGCTGTCGTTCGAAACGATAGGCACGTCGACCTTGCAGTCGCGGGCGTTGGCAGGCGTGGCGAACGGCACCTATATCTTCTGCCTGCCGGGCTCCTCGGGCGCTTGTGCGGATGCCTGGGACCGGTTGATTGTGCACCAGATAGACTACCGCACCCGTCCCTGCAACCTGGTGGAATTGATGCCGCGGCTGCTGGAGCGCTGACTTTTTGCCACGACAGGAGTCGTTATTATGGAGAATCGTACGATGTTACGCGGTTGCCTGATTACATTTATAACGACCTGGCTCACAGCCTGCGCCACCTCGCCGCTGGGCCATAGACAGCTGCAACTGTTTCCGGACGATCAGATGAGCGAGATGGGCGCCAGCGCCTTCCAGCAGATGAAGCAGGAAACGCCGTCGGAATCCGACCCGGAAGTCAATCAATACGTAGAGTGTGTCGCCAATGCGATCACGGCCACGCTGGACTCGGATCAGGTCTGGGAAGTGCAGGTGTTCGAGGACAAGGCTGTCAATGCCTTCGCGCTGCCCGGCGGCAAGATCGGCGTCTATACCGGCCTGCTGGACGTCGCGGAGAATCAGGATCAGCTCGCCACCGTAATCGGCCACGAAGTCGCGCATGTGCTGGCGGAGCATGGCAATGCCCGCATGTCGGCGGCTGTGGTCACGCAGGCTGGGCTGACGGCCGCGCAGATCTATGCTGCCAGCTCGGGCGGCGAGCAGGCGCAAATGCTCGGGCTGCTGGGCCTGGGTGCGCAATTCGGCATTCTGCTCCCCTACGGCCGCTCGCAGGAAAGTGAAGCCGATCTGCTGGGGCTGGACCTGATGGCGAGCGCCGGCTTCAATCCGCGCCAGAGCGTGCCACTGTGGCAGAACATGGCCAAGGCAGGTGGGGGCGAGCAACCACCGGAATTCATGTCCACGCATCCGTCGCACGAGACGCGCATCGAAAATCTCACCGGACGCATGCCGGATGCGCTGAAGCTCTACAGCCAGGCCCAGGCGCGTGGTGAAACGCCGGACTGCGGATGATGGTGCAAATAAAGCAATCCATAGTTGATCAGCACTGAAGAAGGGACGCGACTCGCGACTTGCGCATGAGCAACCGAAACCACCGCGCATAAGTGTCGCCGTCCGCGTGCAGACGCGCCCGCCACCATACGTTTGCGGCCGTTGATGCGGACCCACCCATACGCGCATCCACATACTCGACACCGGCCGCCCTTGACGCCTGACTCAAAATACGGGCTTTTCCCATTTCGCGCCATTGATACCATGCACCCAGTGGCGGCGGCAGCCAGCGGCTCTCGAGCCGGGATGAGTTCAGAAATACGACATGCTTGGCACGCGTTCCGGCTAGCGCCAGCATCACCGTGGCGGCGCGCGCCGTTGCCTCATCACTGACAAAACGCAGCACATCGTTCGCGCCGGCTAATACCAGCAGCAGATCGAAATACGTGTCGCCGGTCCCATCGATCTGCGCGGCGACATCCCGCACCGTGGCGCCGTCACGCGCGCGGTTGACAATGCTGATACACGGATACCGTTGCGCGAGCTGCCCCGCAACGGATGCGGACGACAAGGCGACCCCGGTGCCGACTCCAGCGTCGTCGCCGACCACCAGAACCCGCGCCGCGGCCAGCGACTGAAGCTGCTGAAAAGCTTCCGAATCCTGCGCGCCGGTCAGGGCTTCACTGATCCGCAAGCCGATTAAACCGCACGCCAACAGCACACCAGCGGCGAGCACCGACATACCGATCGACAACACGAGCCTCACCGCTCGCGGCATGCGCTACAGACGGGCTGGTTAAAGCGACCTGGCTGAACGCCCATCAAGTTACGGATTCCGCGGATTCGGGCACGACCGCGTTCGTGCGCGCGGCCGATTTTTCGCTGGCCGCGACCAGATCCTTGAGCGTGCGCCCTTGCAATGTTTCGGTTACCGCGTGTTCGACTTCCGCCATGATGTCACGCGTGGCGCACAGATCGGGCGCGCGCCGGGGCGCCAGGTCACCACTGTCGCTGGCATCGCGCACCACATCCAGCACCTGCTTGATCGGTGTTGTTTCCAGTGGTAACGCAGGCAGCCACAGCGCTGGCGTATCCGTGGTCTGGGACAACAAGCCGCCCTCCTCCAGCACGTTCAGCGTCTCCTGTATCGCGGGAAACGGGATATGCAGATGCTCCACGAGTTCGTCCGCGTTCCAGCCGGGCCGCTGCTGATACCAGCGCTGGCCGATGAGCGCCATTACCATCAACGCCAGTTCCTCCTGCACGCGGTTGCTGGGCCGGCTTTGTTTGCGCCCCGCCACCAGATACTCGGCGTGTTGCTGGTAAAACACGATGCTGGCGCCGACCAGCAGGATCAGCCAGTTCCAGTAAATCCAGATCATCAGCACCACGAGGATCGCGAAACCGGAATAGATCGCGGCGTAACTCGCGGAGTTGGCGATGAACTGCGCGAACACCCAGCCGGTGGTCTGCCATAGCACGCCCGCCACCACGCCGCCGGTGATGGCCGCGATCGGCCGCACCCGCGTATTGGGGATGAATATATAGATGAACACGAACGCCGCGATGATGAGCAGATACGGCACCACCCGGCTGGCGAACTCGTACAGGCTGCCCAGTGGCTCAACGGCCACGATCGCCTGCACGATGGTGCTGCTGGTCAGCGAGGCGGTCACGCCCAGTGCCGCGATGACCAGCACCGGCACCACCATGATGACACTCAGATAACTGCTGAACTGCTGCGCCAGGGTGCGCGAGCGCTCGATGTGCCAGATGTAATTGAACGCCTCCTCGACTTTTTGAATCAGCGTAATAGTCGTATAAAAAAGGAACGCGATGCCCACTGCGCCCAGCACTCCGACCTCGATGTTATCCACGAAATCGATAATCTGATTGCTTATATCCGCGCCCCGCGGACCCAGCGGTGCGAGAAAATTCCGCAGCAGCGGCTGCAGCTCGTTATGCATGCCGAACGCCTTGAGCACCGAAAAGCTGACCGCCAGCAGCGGCACGATGGACAGCAAAGTGGTGAACACCAGACTCATCGCGCGCAGGGTCAGCTGGCCGTCGACCATATCGCGCGCAAGCACGTGCACCAGCCGCACGGCCTTCATGGCAAGCGCCTGCCACCACGGCACATCGTCCGTGTCGGTACCCCACACCAGCCGCTGATAGCTGGCAATAAGCCGCGCCTGGTCGATCAAGCGAATTCCTGCACGGTGTCAGTGGTCATGTCGATGACGCGATCGATGAGCTACGCGCGTCCACCGGGCGGAGCATAATCAAGGCCGCAACGGGGGCGAGTCACCAGAGCGTCCACCGCTATTAAAGTTTTCGTTGCCGACCCGCCTCGAACGCGGCCTGCTGAGCAGGCGAGGCTTCGCGCTGATATTTCTGCTTGTATTCGGCATACGGCATGCCGTAAACGATCTCGCGCGCCTGGTCGTAATCGATTTCCACGTCGCGCTCCGCCGCCGCGGCGATATACCATTTCGATAAACAGTTGCGGCAGAAATCCGCGAGATTCATAAGGTCGATATTCTGCACTTGCGGGTGCGCGCGCAGATGCCCGATCAGCCTGCGGTAAACCGCCGCCTCGATTTCAGTGCGGTCGCCAGGGTCGATATTCGGGCCGGTTTTCATAGTAGCCTCCGTATGGTTTATGCTTTGGGGTTTATGCATTGGGGCTCAAGCCTCAGTATTATAAATGTTGTATACCGCAGCATGCCACGTATAATCCGCGAGCTTTGCAACGAGCAAATGAAACCATGACATCCGACCCGCACCGTATCGTTATCGTAGGTGGCGGCGCCGGCGGGCTGGAACTCGCCACTATGCTGGGCAACAAGCTCGGCAAGCGCGGCACGGCGGAGATTACCCTGATCGATATAGCGACCACGCATCTGTGGAAACCGCTGCTGCACGAAGTCGCCGCCGGCACCCTCAACTCCAGCGAGGACGAGCTTAACTATCTCTCGCACGCCCGCAACCATCATTTCCGCTTTCGACTGGGTACGGTCAACGGCCTGAACCGGGCGCGGCGGGAACTCCGGATGGCGCCCATCCTGGACGAAGACGGCAGCGAGAGCGTGCCGGAACGCCTGCTGTCATACGACACGCTGGTGTTCGCGGTGGGCAGTACAACCAACGATTTCGGCACGCCGGGTGTGCGCGAGCACTGCTTCTTCCTGGACCGGCGCCCCCAGGCCGACGATTTTCATCGTCATCTGCTCAACCGCTATTTTCGCGTCGCGAGCAGGCGCGAGGCGTCGGTCGAGGACCGAATCAACATCGCCATCGCCGGCGCCGGGGCCACCGGCGTGGAGCTGGCTGCCGAGCTGCGTCGCGCGCTGAGCATCATGGGCACCCACGCGCTGGAGCGCCCGCCCTCCGATGACGAGATCAAGTTTACCCTAATAGAGGGCGCCGACCGCGTGCTGCCCGCGCTGCCGCCCAAGATTTCGGCGAACGTCGCGGAGGTATTGCGCTCGATCGGCATCGAGGTTGTGCTCGGCGACCGTATCGTTAGCGCCGACGAGGGTGGGTTTCACATGGACAGCGGCAGATACGTAAAGGCCAAAACAAAAGTGTGGGCGGCCGGCATCCGCGCGCCCGATTTTCTTGCCAACCTCGACGATCTCGAAACCAACAAGATCAATCAGCTTATGGTCAGGTCAACCCTGCAGACTACGCGCGACGAATCGATTTTCGCCTTCGGCGATTGCGCGAGCTGTCCACGTCCGGGACGGGACGATACGGTGCCGCCGCGCGCGCAGGCCGCGCATCAGCAGGCCACGCTGCTGGTCAAATCGATTCAGCACCGACTGGCCGACAAACCGTTAGCGGAGTACGTATACAAGGATTACGGCTCGCTAATCAATCTAAGCCGCTTCGAAACCGTAGGCACCCTGATGGGAAACCTTCGGGGCAACCAGGCCGGCAATGTAATGATCGAAGGCTGGCTGGCGCGCATGGCATACCTGATGCTTTACAAGATGCATCTGTGGGCGCTGCACGGCCCGGGCTGGGTGGTAGTATCGACCATCGGGCACTGGTTAATCCGCTCTGGTAAGCCGCAACTCAAGCTGCATTGACCAAAGCTGAGCCTGCCTCGATAGGGCGCGCCGCTGGCAAACCCGCACCATCAGCGACCCATTGATTCGCGATTGTGCTCACCGGGTAGCGCGACGTGTCTAACGACGAGTTTATGCAGAGACGCCGAAAACCGCGCCCGGATCTATCAGCCGGATAATGCCAACTTATCCCCGCGACGACATCACCGGCGTCATTCTGGCGGGCGGACGTGCCACCCGCATGGGCGGCGCGGACAAGGGGCTGATCGAGATTGGCGGGCGCCAGATGATCGAACGGGTGCTCGCGCGCTTCGCGCCTCAGTGCGGCGCCGTCATCATCAACGCCAATCGCAGTCTGGAGCAGTACGCGCGCTATGGCTGGCCGGTGGTAGTGGACCGGGCTGAAGATTTTCAGGGGCCGCTGGCCGGCATCGCCAGTGCGTTGTCGCAAATCGACACCCGCTATGCCGTCACCGCACCCTGCGACAGTCCGCTATTGCCGCACGATCTGGGCGCGCGCCTGTGGGCGGCGCTTGTGCGCGACGACGCCGAGATCGCCGTGGCCCGCGATTCGCTTCGCTTACAACCGGTATTCTCGATGCTCAGACGTGAATTGCTGCCTAGCCTTCACGACTATCTGCAAAAGGGCGAGCGCAAGATCGATCGTTGGTATCGCCTGCACCGCGTGGCGACCGCCGACTTTACCGATTGCCCAGATGCGTTCCTGAACGTCAATACGCCGGCGGAACGCGCCGCGCTGGAGGCGCGACTGGCGACGTGACATTTGACAAGGTTTATTTGTGTCCACGGCGTTTGCTATATTGCAGTGCCGCAGAGGTGTTTATGCGGCGGCGGGTGATGTTAGACTACGCGATCCGCACTGGCGGGCGCACCGCCCGCCACCCCGATAAGCGCCAGGCAACGCCTGCCAAAAAACTGCGGCGCGCGGCATCCGGGAGCGCAAGCGTTTTGATCCTTAATCCCTGACATATTTTCCTGTGCCGAAGGGGGCGACTATGGCCGAAGACACTGTAACCGTAACCGACAACGCGACCGGCAAGCAGGTGACGTTGCCCGTTGCGAAAGGCGCTGATGGGCCCAACGGGATCGATATCCGCAAGCTTTACAGCGAACTGGGTTACTTCACGTTCGATCCAGGTTTCATGTCCACCGCCAGCTGCGAGAGTCAGATCACCTTTATCGACGGCGACGAAGGCATTCTGCGCTATCGCGGCTATCCGATCGAACAACTGGCTGAACACAGCAGCTATCCGGAAGTGTGTTATTTGTTGCTATACGGCGAACTGCCGACGCCAGAACAGTTACAACAATATCAGGCAAGCATCAGCAACCACACCATGCTGGACGAGGCGATGCGGGGATTCTTCAAGGCCTTCCGGCACGAAGCGCATCCCATGGCGATTATGGTCGGCACCGTCGGCGCGCTTTCGGCCTTTTACCACAGCACCATGGACGTTCACGACCCGCTGGTGCGCGAGCAGTCCGCGCACCGATTGATCGCCAAGATGCCAACCATCGCCGCCTGGTGCTACAAATATTCGATCGGTCAGCCGTTCATGTACCCGAACTACCAGCTCGATTACACGCGCAATTTTTTATGCATGATGTACGGATTACCCGTGCCCGCGCGTCCTTATGAACCCAATCCCGTCATGGTGCGCGCGCTTGACCTGATTCTGATCCTGCACGCGGATCACGAGCAGAACGCCTCGACATCGACGGTGCGGTTGACCGGCAGTTCGGAAGCGAGTCCATTCGCCGCGCTGTCGGCGGGTATCGGTTCGTTGTGGGGGCCCGCGCACGGCGGCGCTAACGAAGCCGTAATCAAAATGCTTGACGGCATCGTTAACTCCGACCAGGACGTGAAGCGCTACATCGATCGCGCCAAAGACAAGGACGACCGCTTCCGGCTGATGGGTTTTGGTCACCGCATATACAAGAATTACGATCCCCGCGCCACCATCATCCGCGAGAGCTGCCACGAATTACTGGCGGAACTGGGCGATAACAACCCCAACCAGCAAGTGTTCGATGTTGCTATGGAGTTGGAGCGCATCGCGCTGGAGGATGACTATTTTGTGGAACGCAAGCTGTACCCGAACGTGGACTTCTACTCGGGCATCATCCTGCGCGCGATGGGCATTCCGCTGAATATGTTCACGGTCATCTTCGCACTTGCGCGCACGGTCGGCTGGCTGTCGCACTGGATGGAGATGATGGGCGATCCGCAGGCGCGTATCGGCCGGCCGCGACAGCTCTACACGGGTCATCAGCAGCGCGACTACACGCCGATTAGCGAACGGAAAAAGGCCTCGGGCGCAGGCTTGGACGAACCTCGGATGTAGGCTGGGATGAGTATGCGAATCCCGGCAACCGTACCCCCGGAAGATGCCGGGTTACGCTGCGCTAACCCAGCCTACGATCCCGCAATTCTGAAAAAACTTCCCGCACCACCGGCGCAAACCGGTCGTGATCGATCAAAAACGAATCGTGGCCGTTGACGGCGTTCAGCCGGAGCAGGCGCACGTCCAGCGCGGCGTCACGCATGGAATCGGCCAGCTCCTGCTGTTGATCGAACGGAAACAGCACATCGCTTGCCACGCCGATGATGGTCGCGCGCCGCGCCTGAATTTTACTTAACGCCGCCTTGACCGAGCTACCGTGCGCGGCCAGGTCGAACAGATCCATGCTGCGCGACAGGTACAGATAGCAGTTGGCGTCGAAGCCGCCCACGAACTTGCGCGCGTTGTAGTCCAGATAGGATTCGATCTCGTACAGAATACCGAATGGCTGCTCGCCGCGTGTAATCACTTCGTGGTGGCCAAACCGCTGCTGCCATTCCTGCGCGGATCGATACGAAATCATCCCGAGCTTGCGCGCCAGCCGCATGCCCATCAGCGGCTGCTGATCCGGTGCGTAATGACCGCCAGCCCAGGCCGGGTCCGAGCATATGATTTCCCGTTGCAGCGAACGAATCGCAATGGCGAAGGCACTGGCGCGCGCGGCCGCCGAGATAATCACGAGCTTTTCCACCTCGCGCGCATGCGACACCGCGTAGACCAGCGCCGTCATGCCGCCCATCGAAGCGCCGACGACAGCGTGCGGCCGCTCGATCGCTAGCGCGCGCATCACCTCATGGCCGGCCGCCGCAATGTCCTCGATAGTCAGCTCCGGAAAATCCACGCCGTAAGGCTTGCCGGTCGCGGCGTCGATAGTCGCCGGGCCGGTCGAACCGAAGCAGCTGCCCAGCGAGTTGACACACACCACGAAAAAGCGATCGGTATCGATCGGCTTACCAGGTCCCACCATGTATTCCCACCAGCCGGGCGCGGGATCAGCGCGGCTGGACGCGGCATGCGCGCTGGGTGAGAGACCCGTAAACAGCAACACGGCATTATCACGCGCGGCATTTAATCGACCCCAGGTCTCATAGGCAACGCGCACGCTCGACAGCACGCCGCCACGCCGCATCGAAAACGGCTGGGCGAGATCGACGAATCGCGTCGCGGGCAGTGTGCGGGGCGGCGCGGCTAAGGATACGGCCATGAATTACCTGGGGATGGCTTTGCGGAATTCGTATGAATCTCCATCTTGAAGTCAGTTCCTATTGAAGTTCAAATACGATTTGTTATCCCGCGTATCATGACTCGCTAAGACCAAGCAGGAGGACAACCCATGAAACTCACCGGAATCGCAATTATCGCGATCTGTTTTTACGCTTCAGCCATCGGTGCGCAACCCTACCGGCGGGCCATACTCGAAGATTACCCGCAACCCGCGCACGTCACCGTCGAAGATAACAATGAAGTGATAAGCAAAATGCCGCAACCCACGGAGAAACCGGGTTACAGATTCCGTGAAGACATGGAGTTTACGCTTGAAGAGAGAAATGCCCTTACACGTTTACACAATGCCATGGATTCCGGCTGGCAGCCCTATGTGTTCTGTTGCGGGAGTCCCGGCGATGCGGACGCGATCACCCCGGAAAACAGGGTAGCGCTGGCTGGCGCCATCTTCAACGAATACAGGCTTATGCCTGGCCAGATAATCGATGTGCATACTTTCCAGGAAGTCGCCATGGAGAATGTCCAGTTACTCAACGGCGCGGCCGAAAGTACCAACAGCACGTTTCTTGATGCTCTGCAAAGGTAGCGCATGTCCGTATTCGCGCCTGCGCAACTCAATCGGCGGAACATGGCACCCCTTGCGCGAGCGCACGATACCAGTCGGTCAGCGCAGACAGCGAGAAGGCTGCGTTCGCGGAGCTGGGGTTGGGCGTCACAAACACGCGCGATGCACTCACACATGCCGGCTGCATGCCCCAATGGATGGGCAATGGCTTCGAGTCCGTGGTGTATTTCAGAAACTGGCCGTACGCAACCTTGCCGTGAAACCATGCCACGCGCGGCTCATACCGGCTCAATTTTTCGGCCAGCAGCAGCGCGCCTTGTCGATAATCGTCAGCGCGCAGTTGAGCACCCCCACGCGTCGCGCGCTTCACCACATCCGTGAAGCCGATACCGTAGCGTTGAAACAGCATTTCCTGCGCGGTGACACCCGGCGTCAGCGGCTCCGGCACCAGCCCGGAAGCATTCAACGCCCGCCAGAACCGATTGCGCGGATTGGCGAAATAGAATCCTGCGCGCGCTGAGATTATCGACGGATTCAGGCCGATGACAACGATGCGCAGGTCGTCGCGCAGGTAGTCGGGTAGGGTCTCCGCAGCCGACGTTACTAGAATTTCCATTCAGGTACCTGAGCAGAAAATCGTAGGGTGCGCTGCGCGCGCGCTGAATTACCGGCTGCAAGTCGTCTCGGCCCGTTATCGAAATTTAACGCAGGCCTGTGCGCACGGCGCACCCTACGATACTTGTTAGAGTGATTACGCAAGCGACGGCAAGAACGAGAAAACTGGAAAACTGTCCGTTACGGGTCGCAAGCTTCACCAACAAAGTGGTAAGCGAGTAACCCACCATACCGATCAATGCCCAAGTAATGTGATTCATAATCAATGTGATTCATAATCGTGGCGAGTTCGAAAAAACGTGCCCTGCGAGGTCTAACGTTGAATCAGGCGCCCTGGTTCCATCCAGAATCGTAGAATCGTAGAATCGTAGGGTGCGCTGTGCGCACGCTGAAGCATCCGCTGCAAGCTCTCTCGACAGATTAACAAAACTCAACGCAAGCTGGTGCGCGCGGCGCACCCTACGAAGCTCTACGATCTACACCAGCGCAATGTTAGCGCTCATCGATCTCAATAAGTCCCGGCTCAGTAGAAGGATGAGCTACCCGAAGTGCCTGAATGATCGTCATAGCATTGTCCATAGCGCCGCGAAGGTATGTTGCCCCCACAAGCACAAAGGTGTCTGCCTGGGACACTCCAGGATAGACCCTGAGGATTGCTTTGATGCGTATCTTTCTTCCGTCCGATTGTGAACCGACCTCGCCGCCATGATGCGCGTAGAGATTGCGAAGGAATTGAAGGTTCTCAATCGGTATTCTCCGGTAGATGCATGCCCAAAACAGCCTGCACATACTTTCTGAGGCGACTGTATGCGGAGCTTCCATTAATGTCACCGAAAGCTAAGGAAACCCCTTTAACGGATTCTATCTCCGCAGCGAAGCGGCCAAAGATTGCTTCCATCTCGCTCCATAGCAGACCGAGTAATGAGCCGTAGAAATAAGCAGGGAGGCGGCCGATCCACTCCATCTCCATCACTTCTAACTGAGCTTCAATTTCCTCCTTCTCAAGAAAACATTTGCATCATTTCAGTTCCTGCCTCTGCCGAAGGAATGCTTGGTCCTTCGCGTGCGGCAGGAAGTCTTGCAAGTGGTCAAGGGCGCGCTCGATGCTCTCGATGCGCAAGTGCGCGTTCATTTCGAACATTGCGCTTTGACCAAAGCGAACAACTGTCATACACGGTGCGCGTCTGTCCGAGCAACGTCCGGGCAAGGGACTTCGTAAACAATGGATTCTGACATGGCCGTACCCTTCCGATTTTATTTGTATGTCGCTCCAAGTGTTGGCATCGTAGCGATCGAATGTCAAAGGTCTCGTCTATCACCCCCATCCCGGCCTTCCCGCGTTACAGGGGGAAGGAGTAGTACATGGCTGTGATTTAATTAATCTGCGATATCAGCGCCGGGCGGACAGTCCTTTCGGCGCCAACCAGCGTTCTCCCAGTTCAAACACCCCCTGCACCAGCAGCGCCAGCATTGCTGCAGGTACCGCGCCCTGCAGAATGAGGCCGGTGTCGTCCAGCCGGATGCCGGTCAGTATGGGCTGACCGTAACCTCCCGCGCCGATCAGCGCGCCCAGGGTGGCGGTGCCGATGTTGATCACGGCCGAGGTCTTGATGCCGGCCAGGATGGTTGGCAGCGCCAGCGGCAGTTCCACCAGCCGCAAGCGGCTTAACGCGGGCAGCCCGAGCGCCACGGCCGACTCAGTGAGCTGCGGCGGGATGCCGCGCAAGCCCGTGTATGTGTTGCGCACGATCGGCAGCAGGCTGTAGAGAAACAGCGCCACGATCGCGGGCGCGCCGCCGATGCCGAGCAGCGGAATCATGAACACCAGTAGCGCGAGTGCCGGGATGGTCTGAATGATGCCGGTGATGCTCAAGATTACCTGACCCGCACGCGGCTTTCGCGCGGCCACAATGCCGAGCGGGATGGCGACGATCACCGCCGCCGACAGTGAACTCAGCACCAGTAGCAGATGCTCGCGGGTGTAGCGAAAAAAATCGTCGGTAGCGCTGGGAAGTTCAAGCCGAGCTTCGAAACCGAACTCGCGCTTGAGAAAATCCGCCGCGACCCTGGCGGCCGGCACGCCATCCAGCTTGACCCGCGCGTTCATGGCCGTCATCTCGCCCTGGGACACGTGCCCTTCCAGCCGCATGAGGGCGCTTAACGAGCGCGGCGCCTCCGTGGCCAGGGTCGCGCGGTACAACCAGACCGCGTCGTATGCCGGAAAATAATGTCGGTCGTCTTCGAGCACGACCAGATCGTAATAGCGGATCTCAGCGTCGGTAGCGTAAAGATCGGTCGCGTCGATTTCGCCGGCCTCCAGACCGCGATAGGCTAAATCGTGATCCAGACCACGCACGTCGGTGTGCGGCAGCCCGTAATACCTTGCCAGGCCCGGCCATCCGTCGGCGCGGTCCATGAACTCGCTGCTGAAACCCAACCGCAGTTTCGGGTGCGAGACGAGATCGGAGAGTTTGCGGATATTCAGTTGCTCCGCGCGCACTCGGCGCATACCGACGGCGTAGGTATTGTTAAAACCCAGCGGCGCGCTCATACGCACGTCATACTCCGCCAGCGCCGCGCGTATCGCGCGCGTGTCGGTCAGCGCGCGGTGACCCAGGATCTCCTGCACGATGGTACCGGTGTATTCAGGATATATATCGATGTCGCCCGCGAGCAGCGCGCCCCACAACGTGCGCGTGCCGCCCAGTTCCGCGCGATGCGTCACGCGCACCGATGCGTGGCCGATCAGCCGCGTCGCCCCTTCGCCCAGGATGACCGACTCGGTGAACTGCTTGGAACCAACGCGGATTTCAGCGCGCGCCGGCATTGATGCGAACACAGCGCAAGCAAGCAATACGGTCAGGGCAGCGTTATTGCACACAGGCATTGCGCTCATACAATGGACGATCGCTGCGCGCGGATGAACTGCTCCACGAACGCATCGGCCGGCGCGCGCAAGAGGTTGGTCAGCGATCCACGCTGCACGATCCGACCCTCGCGCATCAGCACGATGGTATCGGCGAAGAAGCCGGCTTCGCTGAGGTCGTGCGTCACCATCACCACGGTCTTGTTCAAACCCCGGAAGATGTCCCTCAGTTCGTTTTGCAGATCGAAACGGATCATGGGGTCCAGCGCGCCCAGCGGCTCGTCCAGCAGCAGCACATCCGGATCGAGCATCAGCGCGCGCATCAGACTCACGCGCTGGCGCTGGCCGCCGGAAAGTTCCACCGGAAAGCGACGCAGGGCGTCGGCTGGGAGATGCGTGATGGCGGCCAGTTCGTGGACGCGCGCCGCGATGCGGGACGTATCCCAGCGCAGATAGCGCGCCATCAAGGCGACGTTGTCATGCGCGCTTAAGTGAGGGAACAGCCCGCCTTCCTGCACCACAAAGCCCATCCGCTGGCGCAAAACAGCGGCGTTGTCGTCGGTCAGCGGCTGATCCTCGAACCGCACCGTACCAGTATCCGGCGCGATGAGCCGCACCAGGAGTCGCAATAAAGTGGATTTGCCCGAGCCGCTGGGGCCGATGAGTACTGTGGTGCGTGCTTTTTCTATCGAGAGATCGATGCGCGCCAGCGCCACCGACGTGCCATAACGCCTGGTGACACCGGCCAGCTCAAATACCGCGGCGCCGGCCGGCGGGCCTTCGCGCCGGCTCACTCGGTACGTTCGGGAATGCTCCCCTTGCGATCCGAGATGATAACTTCCACCCGGCGATTCTGCGCGCGCCCGCTGACGCTGTCGTTGCTCGCTATCGGAAACTGTTCGCCGTAGCCGATAGTACGCATGCGGTCCGAATCGATCCCGTCGGTCAGAAGCGTGCCCTGCACGGCCAGTGCGCGCCGTTCGGACAGATCCTGATTGAAGGCTTCATCGCCCGTACTGTCGGTGAAGCCTTCGATGAGTACATTGCGCTCCGGATAGGTATCCAGAAACTTGGCCAGCTTGTCGACTGCAATCGCGCCGCCGCCGCTCAAGGTGGCCTGACCCGTGTCGAACAGCAGGTCGCCCAGAGTCAGCACCAGACCGCGCTCGGTCTCGCGCGCTTCCAGTTCGCGCACCTGTTGCGAAAGCGCTTGGGCCTGGCGCGCGAGTTCACGGGCCTCGTCGCGCGCCTGCTCGGCCTCCAGCCGCGCCATGTCCGCCGCGCGCGCCTGTTCTTCGGCACGCTCACGCTGCTGCTCGGCCAGCTCGGTGGCGCGCTGCATGTCCTGCGTGCGCGCCTCCAGCAGAATCTGCTGGCGCTCGCCTTCAGCCTGCATGATCTCCATCTCCGAGGCTTCCAGCTCCGCCAGTTCGCGGGCGATGGCGACGCGTTGCTCGGCAATGTAACCATGATGGTCGATGTCGTCCTGTTCGGCGCCTGCGGCGGCCAGCTTTTCTGCGGTGCGCAGCGCATCCTCCGCTTCGCGCAGCGCGAAGGGCGCGGCCTCGACGATCTGTGCGTCGTTGGCGGCGCTGTTATAGGCCCTTTGCGCCTGGCTCACCGCCGGGTTGTCGGCCGGCGTCGTCACGCAGCCCGCGGCAAGCGCGCCGGCCAGTGTCACGATCCCCAGGTTGCCGATTGGACGAATATTCATCGTTACTCCTAAATTCGCGGCGCTGCCGCGGGTTTGAGACGTGCGATGGCGCACGCACCTGGACTCTGCGTCCCAATCGAAATTCCCGCGTCGACGATCGCCTGTGCGCACCAACGACGTCATCTTAAGGCACGCCACTGACTTCTTCGCGCAGCACCCGAATGCTCTCACGCACCTGCTGTACAGACCGCTGCGCCCTGCCGCTCTGCACCTTGGCCTGCGCGAGTTCGGCCTCGACCTGCGCCTGCTCCGCCAGCCGCCGCGTGACGGGAAAGTCCTCGGCGACCAGCGCAGCGCGGGCCTGTTTTAGCTTCATGATCGCGCTGTCCAGCTCCACCGGTGCATACGTGCGCGCGTCGGACTGGTCGGCCAGAGCTATGGCCGTGTCCGCGCGCGCGAGCTCCGCAAGCGGCGGCGGTGTGCTCGCGCAACCGCATAAACCGGCCAGCACCAGGGCCAGGCCGCATAACAACGTGCTCGGCAATATCGGACAATATCTCTTCACAATGTCGCTCCTGATCGCGGTATGGTCACGGCGGCCCGCCCCGGACTGCATATTCTAGTAGGAATTATTATAGTCTACCGAGGGTTACCGGCCGCAATACCAGTGACGGTTGCTTTGACGCCACTGCTATCATGCCGCGCGGCCGACTCATCACAAGACAGGAGGTTCGCACACACATGAAAGCATACGTTGATCACTGGCTGGACGTGCTGCGCACCAGTTTCTGGTTCGTACCGGCCATGTTTGGGTGCGCGGCGATCGCGCTCGCCGTTGTGCTCGTGTGGGTGGACAGCTCCGTCAGCACCTGCGATTCCGAACTGCTAGCCTGGCTTTGCGCGGTTGACAGCGAGGGCGCCCGCCAGTTGCTGGTGATGATCGGCGGCTCCATGATCACGGTCGCCGGTGTCGTATTTTCCATCACCATTGTCGCGCTGTCCATGGCCTCGGCGCAGTTCGGTCCGAAGCTTTTGCGCAATTACATGCGCGATCGGGCGAATCAGATCGTGCTGGGCGCGTTTATCGCGGACTTCGTCTATTGCCTGATGGTGCTGAGGTACGTACGAAGCGGCGGCGGTGACCCTTTCGTACCTTACCTCGCCGTCAACTTCAGCACCCTGCTCGCGCTTGCCAGCCTCGCGCTGCTGATCTATTTCTTCCACCATATCTCCTCGTCCATCCAGGCGGACAACGTTGTCGCGATGATCGGCCGCGAACTCATCGATGGCATCGACGGGTGGATCGCCGATAACGAAGAATACACGGCACCCGGCACTGAGGAAGCGCGAGACTGGGCGCGGGTCGTGGAGGATCGAGGCAGCGGTCTTGTTGCGTCACCCGCGAGCGGCTACATACAATCCGTGGACTATGCCGGTCTGCTCACGGTGGCCGAACGGCATGACATTTGTCTGAGAATTCAACTGCGCGCCGGTCGTTTCGTCATCGAGGGCGGCAGGCTGCTCGATTACACACCCGCGTCGGACGAACACGAGGAGATCGAGGCGGCTGCCCGGAATGCCTTTATTCTTGGCAGCCAGCGCTCGCCGGTGCAGGACATCGAATACGTCATCGACCAGATCGATCAGGTCGCCGCGCGCGCCTTGTCGCCAAGCCTGAACGACCCGTATACCGCCATGGTCTGCGCCGACTGGCTGAGCAGCGGCATCGCCCGCCTGGCGACCCGGGATTTCCCGTCACCGCACCGCTACGATAGCGACGGCAGGCTGCGCATGATTATCGATACGTTGACATTCGCGGGCATTGTCAACACCGCATTCGACGAGTTCCGCCAGGATGCCCGCCCGAACGCCGCCGTGACCATCCGTCTGCTGGAGTGCATTGCCAGAATTGCCGCGCAGACCGAAAACCGCGCGCACCTACTGGTGCTGAAGCGCCAGGCCGACATGATCGAGCGCAGCAGCCATGACGGCCTGCCGGAAGCCAGCGACCGCAACGACGTGGCCGACCGTCATCGCGCCCTACTGCGACTGCTGGCAACCAAAACCGGCGCCACGCACGAGATGATTTCTGACACGCAAACGGGAGGAACCAGGTATGGAGATTGAAGTCGGCGGATTTTTTGGTCTGCTTATCCTGATTGCCGATGTATGGGCGATCGTCAACGTCGTGCAGAGCAACGACTCCACCGGCATCAAGGTTGTCTGGGTGGTGGCGATACTGCTGCTGCCGCTGCTGGGATTTATCGCCTGGCTGATCTTCGGCCCGCGCAGCGCGAACGGCTAGAGGTTCTGGGCCGCACAGGTCTGAGTGTGTGCGGCGCGCGAGTCTACTGCCGGCCGGCTCGGCAAATTTATTGCGGCCCAGCCCCGTTAGGCGCCGGAACGCCGTCGCGCCTGCTTGCGCCAGCGGGCCCATCCGAAGGTTTGCCTCCGCTTTCGCCCGGCGGCACCAGGCCGGCTTGCCGCGGCCAGTGATCGGCATCGAAACCGCTCTGGCGATCGAGCGCGGCCAGTGACAGATCGAGCACCAGATCCTTGTCTTCGCTAGGGACTCGGAGCTCGCCCAGCGGTACGGCGTGCAAGGTTTGCCCCACGCCTAAAAAGCCGCCGGAGGCCATCACGGCGTACGCCACTGTCGCGCGCGGCGCGTCGATCGCAAGATCGATGATTTCACCGAGTGTCTCATTCTGTAAATTTCGCACCGCCCTGCCGAAATAGTTGTCGGCCCGAACGATGCGCGTAACGCCGCTGGCGGGCGCGACCTGCTCAACCGAGGCTGGCGCATCGCGATCAGCGCCGCCGGCATAAGCGTGGGCGCCGATGGTTAGCGACACCAGCAACGCCGCTGTGGCGCGTACCGAGTTCTTCAGACCGCGCCTGGCAAAGCGGCCGGCGAATCCGCCTCGCCCGGCCCGGTCGTCCGCTGGCCTCAACGGCGGCTGGACGCACCGGCTGTCAGTGCGCTTCATAACGTTTCAGCTTGTTGTAAAGCGTCTTCAGGCTTATCCCCAAAGACTGCGCGGCAAGTTTCTTGTCGCCGTTGCATTCCGCCAGGGTGTCCAGAATCAGGCGCCGCTCGGCGTCTTCCAGCGGCGTGCCGTTCATGATGGCGTTGCCATTCAGGGCGGAAACCTCATCGTCGGCGATTTCGCGCGACGGGTTTGCGAACTCCGGCATCTGCAACAACAGCGCGGCCTGGATATCGTGCTCCGCCAGAATAAAAATGCGATGCAGCATATTCTTGAGTTCGCGCACGTTGCCGGGCCAGGCATGGCGGGCCATGCACGCCAGCGCCCCGTCCGTCATGCGCTTGTTCGATTGCCCCTTGGCATTGAGCCGGCCCAGAAAATGCTCGACCAGCAGCGGGATGTCATCGAGGCGTTCGCGCAGCGGCGGCATGTCGATGGGAAACACTTGTAGTCGATAGAATAGATCTTCACGCAGCCGGCCGTCGGCGACCGCGCGGCGCGCGTCGCGATTGGTCGCCGCCACCAGGCGCACGTCGATGTCGATCTCCTTGTCGCCGCCGATACGCGTGAGCCTGCCCGTCTCCAGCACGCGCAGCAGATTCACCTGTAGCTCCAGCGGCATCTCGGTGATCTCGTCCAGCAACAGGGTACCGCCCTGCGCGCGCTCGAAGTAGCCCTTGTGCTGGCGGCTGGCGCCCGTGTAACCGCCGCGGTCGTGGCCGAACAGCTCGTTGCCGATCAGCTCCTGCGGTACGGCGCCGCAGTTGAGCGCCAGAAACGGCAAATGGCTGCGCGCGCTCAAGGTATGTATGGCCTGCGCGACCAGTTCCTTGCCGGTGCCGCTCTCACCCTGCACCAGCACGGTCGCATCGGTCTGCGCGACCTTGCCGATCATCAGGTACACCCGGCGCATGGCTTCGGAATTGCCCACGAAGGCGCGAAACCGGCGGCGCTCTTCCTGTACTTCCTGTATTGGGGCTTGTGTACGCGGAACGCCGCACACTCGCGTCAGGCAGTCGTGGAACAGCTGCATATCGATGGGTTTGGTCATATAGTCGGCAATGTTGGCGCGCAATCCCTCGACCGCCGTGTCCACGCTGGGGTAGCCGGTCAGCACCACCACCTGCGTGCCGCCGCCGTTGGGAAGTTCTCTGATGAGGTCAAGCCCGCTGCCGTCGGGGAGCTGCAGGTCGATCAGCAGCAATTCGGGCAGTCCTTCGGCCAGTACTGTACGCGCATCGTGCAAGGTGGTCGCGGTGCGCGCCGAATAACCTTCCTGACGCACGTAATTCGCAAGCTCGGGGCCGAACGCCGAGTCGTCGTCGACTATCAGGACGTCTGTCATAGGTTATATTTTTCCCCTGGTCGCAGCGGTACGCGCGACGCCTGTTAAGCGTTGCAACTCTATAAACCTAATAAGGTTTTCTTAAAGCCTCTGCTTTTGGTGCGGATGCAGACATCCGGCGCCGAGGCATATCCGGTGCGTCGGTCAGGCTCCATAGCTAAAGTATACGTCACCCCCAATCGGCAATGAATTAAAAATTTCGTCGTCAAATTAAAAACGTCGGCATCAAATGACAAATCGCACCGCCGCCCAGACCATTGCCGTGGAAAGTGTTTGCGATCCTTGAAGCTCCGTGCCGTAACGCGGCGAAAATTGGTTTACACTTTTGGCTACCCCCCCCGCGGTTCGTACTGACCTGAACCATCGTGGGCCGCGTCGAACACGGCGCCAGCGCAGGTTTGCCCCGGTTCCGTGAGTGGGGCTGCTCCCAATGACTGAATCGAAGGAAATTTGATGATCATCCGTATAATCACTGGCGTTGCATTGATCGCGCTGCTTCCCTGGGGCTGCACTGTGGGTGGCGGCTGTGACAGCCAGGTGGACGCGCTCGTGGAGCGCGGCGAACAAGGCCTCTACCCCAATGCGCTCAAGACCGAGCTGCGGCAGCTGCGCGACGCGGCGCTGGTGTTTTATCAGCGCGGTCGCGAAGCGGAGTGCGCTGCCATCGCCGACGGCATGGACGAACTGCTGGACGACGTGGCGCAAAAGATCGAGACACGGCGCGAACTGTCGCAGCGGCAAGCCTATCTGCATAGCGCCAGCGCCGTCAGCAAGATAGAGGGGATTTTGAAAGCCGAGGACGTCGTCGGCGCCGAGGTGGTTAACCTCAAGGACCAGGCGCTGGGCACGATCGAAAACATCGCCCTGAATCCCGACAGTGGAAAGATCGCGTACGTGGCGATCAGCACCGGCGGACTGATCGGCCTGGGTGAGAAGCTGGTGGCCGTAGCGTGGAAGGATCTGCGCGTGCCCGCGGACCGCGAAATCTTTGTACTCGATCGTAGCCAGGCCGCGCTGGAACAGATGCGTGGCTTCGACGAGAATCGATGGCCGGCGCAGGCTGAAAAAAAGTCGCGTAACACGCAGCCCGCAGCTCCCGACACAGACAAGCCCGCGGCTAAAGACCAACAAAACGCGCCGCCGGCTCCTTGACCGGCACTAGCGGCCTATAACAGATGAAGGCGTGGCATATCGTAGGTCGCCACAAATTCTCCAGGAGAGAATTTGGACAGCGCGAGCTGCCCGCAAGGGCGAGGTACAAGGATGTATCTCATCAATCCCTTGGCGACAGCGTGTCGGGAAAGGATTCCCGACCTACCAGTTCACTCCCGAATTGCGCGTTGTAGTGCAGCGGTCAGACACAGCCCGGTAACGTCGAACTGACCATACGATAGCGTTATAGTGGCGTATTGCCTGTGTTTCGGGCGTGGGCCAAACGCGCGCGCTCGGCGATAGCGAAACCCACCAGTAGCCAGAAGCCACCGATCAGCAGGCCCGCAGCGATGTCGCTGGCAAAGTGTACGCTCAGGAATATGCGGCTGAAGCTGATCAGAATGATCAGGGTCAGGCTCCAGAACGCCACTTCGAAGCGCTCGCGCGAATGCTCAAGATCCCGCGCCAGCAAGTAAGCGATGAAACCCAGTACGGCCATGGAGCCGGTGGCGTGCGCGCTGGGAAAAGACGGCGACAGCGCGGTCACGGGCGTCGCGAACTCCGGCCGCTGCATGTCGAAACCGAACTTGCCCGCCCACGTGGTGGCGTTCGCGCCGAGGATCGTCACCCACAGCGGCAGGATCAGAAATCCGCGGTGCAAGGCCCAGAGAAAACCGGTGGTGACGAACGCAACCAGGGTCAGCGCGGGCATGCCGCCAAGGTCCGTAATCCATGCGAAGACCTTGACCAGATAAGGCGTGCGGTAAGGTCCGAAGGAACTGTTGACCGCCTCGTTGAACGCCACGATCTCTTGCGCCTCCACGACATCTTCGATCAGCCCGCCCAGCAGAATGATCAGGTATAACGCCGCCACCACCATCAGGCTCAGCGGCAGACCTTCGAAGTGCCGCGGTGTCAGCCGCCTGACGGTAAACGCGTAGGTGCGAGGCGCACGGCGAGACAGCGCGGCGCGCAGTGGATGGGTGCGCGCCATAATCCGCGTGGCGGGAAACTGCGACACGAGTGCTACGCTCGCGCGCGCCCCCAGGCGCAGCAACCACCATGACAATTGCCATACCATGAGGATAGTCAGGACAGCGACCAGCAGGATCAATAGCGGATGACTCGGGGGGCTGTCCATGCGCGCGCAGTATAAAGACTCGCAAATTGTTGTTCACTAACTCCGCGCGTGCGGATGGCGCGCAAAGCTTTATACTCATGGAAGCAGCGGTTGACGTGTCCCACGCAATCGCCGCTTCAACTTAAAGAGCGCCCACACGCGAGGATCCCCGATGCTGCTCGATGATGCCCAGATCGCTCTTAACGATGTGCTCGTCAACATCAAGGATGCCGCCGATCATTACGACGACGCCGCAGGCATGCTGGAACCGGACGCGACCGCGGCGCTGTTCCGTGAACTCGCGCGCCGGCGCCGCGACATCGCCGATGAGATCGAATCCCACATACGGAATATGGGCGGTCTACCGCGCAACGCGGATGGCGACCGCGAAACCGTCGCGCGCCTGCTCGCGCGGCTGAAGGCCACCCTTTCCGCCGACAAACGCATCGAGCTTTTGACCGAGCGCGAACACGTTGAGGGCGGAATCGACACGATGATAGCGACAGCACTGCAACAGGACTTGCCGGCGGACACCAGCGATTACCTGCAACAGGTGCGCGCCGATATCGCGAATACCCGTCAGCGTCTAGTCGAGGCGAAGACACTGCCATCCTGACCCTCCCCCCGCTCGGGGGAGGGTCAGGAT
>Ga0209587_1000237_pt1 | contig 27475 bp, 27 predicted proteins | sample NGEPerD_2_FD_184512 | JGI IMG/M metagenome (GOLD analysis project Ga0209587, IMG submission 184512) | Arctic peat soil microbial communities from the Barrow Environmental Observatory site, Barrow, Alaska, USA - NGEE PermafrostL1-D... | ecosystem: Environmental > Terrestrial > Soil > Wetlands >...
GAGCACATCTAGGCGAAGCGCGTCGAGCACCGCGAGCACGGTCGCATCCCCGACCGGGCGACCCTCTTCGCGCAGCGCGCGCGCCACGAGTGCCGCGCTGAGCATCGAACCGTCCCGGGCAAGGCGTTCACGGACGCGTTCTACGACCTCGTCGGGGACTACGCCGCGTCGGCCCGCGGACTCCTGGCCGGCGAGATGGCTCACGGTCGTCACGACGCACCACCGCCGGGCACGCCGATCCGGGCCAGCACCGAACGCGCCGCGCGGGCGAGCGGACCGCGGGAGGCAGCCACCGGACCCAGTCCCAGGCTGATCGACTCAGCCAGCCGGCGTTGGTCCGACATGCACGCCGCCAACGCAAGATCTAGCGTCCGGGCGACCTCGTCGGGTGGCAGCACCCCCCGCCCGCGGGTGAGGAGGGACAGGGGCCGCCCGCACTCTGCGAGCTGAGCCGCAACCCTGCTAGACGCTGCCACGGCCGGCACGGTCAGTCCAGCCACCAGCAGCACGTGGTCACATCGCGTGAGCACCTCGGACGCGACTGCATCGGGATATCGCGGAAGGTCGACCACCACGAGGTCACTGCCACGCTGGGCCGCCGAGAGCACCTCACGGACCGTGAACGCGTCGAGCGGGTGACGCGGACCGGTGCCCCACGTCAGCACGGCCAGACCGTTGTGCCGTGGAAGCGCATCGCGTAGTGAACGCGAGCTGAATCGGCCGTTGCTCTGGGTCAGTGAATCCCACCGTATTCCTTCGCGATCCTCCAAGCCGACGACGCGATCGATGCCGCCACCGAGTGGGTCGGCATCAAGCAGCACCGCACGGTGGGTCGCCGATGCGGCGACTTGTGCCAATGCAGCTGCGAACGTTGTCGCGCCTGCGCCCCCGGACCCGGCGACTACGGCGACCGTGACGGCTCCGCCAGATCCGCCGTCTGCTACATCGGTGAGCATCTCGACAAGCCAGGTTTCGGCGACCGGAAGCTCGACCACGTTCTCCGCGCCGACGCTCAGCGCGTCTCGGAAGAGTCGATCCTCTAAGGGAGCCCGACCGACCACGTTGACCTGGCCACGGCGCACCGGTCGAGCGGCGGCCAGATGGGTGAGCTGGTCCGCGCCCACGAGGACAGCCGAGAAGAGGGTCCAGTTGCGCAGCGCAGCCGGTGTGTCATGGGCAACATCGAGGATGACTCCCGCAGCCGCGGCCAGCCGTAGAACGTCTTCGAGCAGCTCCTCGTCACGAGTCACGAGCAGGGCGGTGGCTGAACTCATGGGACCGAGCCTCGCCACCACCCACCGACTGCGCCACCGTCATCGGGCTAGTGTGGATAACCACGTCGAACTCGGCCTTGGGGACAGTTTCTGGCCGACTCGAGTAAAGAACATGAGCGGCCCCCGGCCGGGGGGGATGGCCGGGGGCCGCGGATCCAGACTCGGGGGGATGAGTCTGACCCAGAGCCAGCGGCCGGGGGGGTGCCGCTGGACTGGCGATGTGCCGACACGTCGGCACATAGACTTGCAGGGTAGCGCGTTCTGGCACCGCTGTCGCGGAGAATATGCTATGTAATGCATGGTTTTGTATGATCCTCCCGGTACGTACTTTCCCGGCGACTCAGTTGATGTGACGCCCGAAAGGCAGGCGATGGCCTCCAGTCTCGAGCCCGGCGGGCTCCAACCGGGGAGGTCGGCTGCTTTCTTCGACCTCGACAAGACGATCATCGCAAAGTCGAGCACGCTGGCATTCAGCAAGCCGTTCTACGCCGGTGGTCTGATCTCGCGCGGGTCGGTGCTGCGCAGCTCCTACGCACAGTTCGTCTACCTTGTCGGAGGAGCCGACCACGACCAGATGGAGAAGATGCGCGACTTCCTGTCGAAGCTCTGTGCCGGCTGGGACGTGCAGACCGTCCGTGACATCGTCGCGGACACGCTCCACAACATCGTTGAACCGCTCGTTTTCGACGAGGCAGTGTCCCTGATAAGGGAGCACCGGGCGGCCGGGCGGGACGTCATCATCGTGTCCGCGTCCGGTTCCGAAGTGGTCGAGCCCATCGGCGAAATGATGGGCGCTGACGGCGTGATCGCCACCAGTATGGAGATCGAGGACGGCAAGTACACCGGGCAGATCGAGTTCTACGCCTACGGAGCGAACAAGGCGACTGCGATCCGAGAGCTGGCAGAGCGGGAGGGCTACGACCTCGAGCGCAGCTTCGCCTACAGCGACTCGGTCACCGACGTGCACATGCTCGAGATCGTCGGTCATCCCAGCGCGGTCAACCCCGACAAGGAGCTACGGAGGCGGGCAGGCTTGAGTGGGTGGCCGATCCTGGCTTTCAGCAAGCCGGTCACGTTGCGAAGCAGGATGCGTGTCCCAGCCACCCGGCCCACGCTCGCCGCACTGGCCCTCAGCACGGCAGTCGCGGCAGGTGGCGCGATCTACCTCGGTGTGCGCCGCCGTAAGGGTCGTTCATGAGCTGGGGTCTTGTCCCTTGACGAGAACAGGCGTAGAAATGAAGTCACAACTCAAGACCGCACGCGAGCCAGGTACCCACGCGGCGACCTACCCTTCCTATGGGCGTTGACTGCGGGTTCACCCGCAACAACATTTAACCGGTGCACGCTTGGTAGCCACTGGGCTCACGTGTCAGCAGCGGCACTCTCGGTCTGCGGACCAGGGGTGCCGCTTGCATGTTGTCCCGTCACCCGCGAAGAGGACTTGCTTCGGCGCCAGCGGCATAGGCCTCCGCGGCGTATAACAGCCAGGAGTGGACCCCCGCCGTACCTCCGTCGCGGTAGCCCCGCAGGTTCGACTCGTACTCTCGGCGCAGCGCGAGGTGGCCGGCCTCGGGTACGACGAGCGACTTCGGGTCGACTCCACGCGTCGCCAGCACGAGCCGCTCGGCAGCCCGCGCCACGACCCCGTTGTGCGAGACGAACGGGGTCACCGCCGCGATCTCTGCGTGCACGACCGCCGCGACGACCAGGGCCGGAGACGAGGTGTCGCTGACGAGCAGCCGCGCCAGGGCCCCAAGCCGGTCCGCGGTCTCCGCGGTCCGCGGCCGGCCCAGCTCGTGGTCGAGGATGACACCCTTGCCGGCGAGGGTGTGGATGCGCGCGAGCGCCTGCCGCGGGGACTTGGCCAGGACCGGCGCGAGCCGAAGAAGCTCGGTGCTGACCCGCACAGCCGCGCGCGCCATCTCGTCTCCGCCGCCCGCGCGGACGTTCTCGAGCGGCGAGCTCGAACCTTCGAGCAACGCGCTGGCGTGCGCTCCCCGTAGCAGCGACTCCCCGGTCAGCTCGGGTGCGCTGCGCCGGAGGCCGCGATCACGGAGCAGTGCGTCGATCCCGTCACGGGAGGCGACCATCGCAGATCCGACCCCGTCGAGAGCGGCAAGGCGGCCCAGTGGGTCCGCGGCAAACTCGGGCACGAGCCGCAGGGTAGTCGAAGCGGACGGCTCCGACTCAGGTGGACGCCGGTCCGATCTGATCATCCGCCGCCGAAAGGCCAGGGAGCGGCTCCTTCAGCTCGATGAACAGCGACCGGGTCTCGGTCTCTCCGATGTTCTCGCCGGCGTGCCGCTGAGCAGGTATCCAGTTGGCCGACCCCGCCTGCAGCTCAACGTCGCGCTCCTGCTCGCCGTGGACGAGGCGGCGGCGGAAGGAGGTCAGGGTGTACATCACGCTGTCCGGATGCTCGTGCGGGGTCGTCCGGTCCCCGGGCATGTCGTGATACTCAAGGACCCGGACCCGGTCGTTCTCGAAGATGACCTTGTAGAACTCAGGACTGGTGACCGCAGGGTCGAGGCTCATGTTTCCATACTGCCAGGCCCCTGCTGTCGGACCTTCGCCACGTGGGACATCGCCTCACGCAACTCGCTCAGCCACTCGTCTGCGTTCTGCCCGACAAGCCGCACGCACCAGACCAGGGCGTCCGACCGGGATCTGGCCACCCCAGCGTCGACCAGGGTGTCGAGGACCAGTCGCTGAGGTTGGCGCAACCTCGTCATCACGGGTACGGCGATGTGCGTGAACAGCTCGCGCCGATCTCCGACATTCACCCCCCAGGCCACCTTCCGGTCGAACCTGTGCTCGGCCTCACGGGCGATCGCGATGCGCTTGTCCCGGGTGTCCTCGCGGAACGCCTTCGCTCTGCCGGCGTGCGCTTCGGCCGCTTCGGCGTCGGTGGCTTCCGCGGTGATGTCGACGTCGGGGATGGTGAGCACCACGGTGATCTCCTCACGGTCCACGATGACCTCGGGGGCAGGTGTCCGCCACTCCTCGGGCAACCTCCCGTTCAGCCAGCCGCGGACCCGCTCAAGTGATTCGTTGGTAATCATGTAATAAATATTACCACCTTCGCCAAGGGTGCGAGTGGTCGGGTTGGTAGCCTCAGCACCCATGGACGAGCCGCACAACAACCTGGGGAAAGCACGGTCGTTCGACAACGTGGTCAACACCTACGACAGGGGTCGGCCGGCGTACCCCGACGAGGCCGCGCGATGGCTAACCGGCCCCGGCCAGGCCAGGGTTCTCGAGCTCGGGGCCGGGACGGGCAAGCTGACGGCGGGCCTTGTCACCCACGGCCAGACAGTGATCGCCACCGACCCCTCTGAGCCGATGCTTCGCCGTCTCGTCGAGCGGGTTCCCGGCGCGCACGCCGTGCTAGCCAGCGCAGAGCGCATGCCGGTCGCCTCCGGGTCGGTCGATGTCGTGGTGGCCGCCCAGGCCTTCCATTGGTTCGACTCCGAGCGGGTGCTGCCCGAGATCGCCCGCGTGCTCAAGCCACGCGGTGCGCTCGCGCTGATCTGGAACGAGCGCGACGAACGGATCCCCTGGGTCAGACGGCTCGGTGCCATCATCGGCGAGAAAGTCGGCAATGGTGGCCTCGACCCGTCCCGGATCCTCGACGACTCCGGGCTGTTCGAGACGGTGCAGAGGTCCACCTTTCGTTTCTGGCAGCCGACGACCCGGCAGTCACTGCACGACCTGGTGCTTTCCCGGTCCAACGTCGCGGTTCTCACCCAGTCCGAACGCGAGCAGGTCATCGGCAAGGTAGACGGGCTCTACGACGACTATGGGCGCGGCCACGACGGCATGCTGATGCCCTACGTGACCCATGCCTACCGCGCCGTAGTACTCCCTTGGGCCGTCCGGGAGGACGTTGTCGTGACCGCCGGCCAAGTCACCGGAGAAGCCGACGGCACAACCATCGGGCCAGACGACCCGGGCACCGACTCCCTCCTCATCGACTTCCGCTGATCGACGATGACGGGCACCGGCTGGTTCGGCTGGGGGCGACGGGGGACGCTCGGCACAGAGGCCGACAGGACCACGTTCCGCACCCTGGTTCCGCACCCTGCACACGGCCTTGCTCGCCGCGCCTGCGTGCGGGGCGGACTCGCGGTACCCTCGAGGCGCAGTTCGAGGAGCGGGAGGTCCGGTCGTTGACCGGTGCCGGCTCGGAGGCCGCACACCACTAGTCGGGCTACCCCTCGTCACCGGGGTGGCGTTCGACCTATCGTGACCAATGAAGGAGTTACTGACCCGACGACCGGCCGATCCAAGGAGCAACTGTGAGTGACGAGACCCTGTCCAACCTGTCCCGCGAAGAGCGTCGTTTCGAGCCGCCGGAGGAGCTCGCGGCCTCTGCGAACGTGAAGGTCGAGGTCTATGAACGCGCTGCCGGCGACCGGCTGGGCTTCTGGGAGGAGCAGGCCGGCAGGCTCGACTGGTCGAAGACCTGGGACAAGGTCCTGGACTGGGACGACCCGCCGTTCGCGAAGTGGTACGTCGGCGGCACGCTGAATGCGGCGTACAACTGCGTCGACCGCCACGTCGAGGCCGGCAAGGGTGACAAGGTCGCCTTCCACTGGGTTGGTGAGCCCGAGGACGACACTCGCACGATCACCTACTCAGATCTCCAGGACGAGGTCTGCAAGGCCACCAACGCGTTGCTGGAGCTCGGGGTCAAGACCGGTGACCGCGTCGCCATCTACATGCCGATGATCCCCGAGACGGTCGTGTCGATGCTCGCCTGTGCCCGCCTCGGGGCGCCGCACACGGTCGTTTTCGGGGGATTCTCCGCGGACGCCCTGACCGGGCGGATCCAGGACTGTGACGCCCGGGTGGTGATCACCGCAGACGGCGGCTACCGGCGCGGCGCGCCTTCGGCGTTGAAGCCGAATGTCGACGAGGCGCTTGCGAAGTGTCCCGATGTCCACAGCGTGCTTGTGGTGAGGCGGACCGGGCAGGAGGTGGAGTGGACCGAGGGCCGTGACGTGTGGTGGCACGACCTGCTCGAGAAGCAGTCCACCGCGCACGAGCCAGAGGCGTTCGACTCCGAGCATCCCCTCTATGTCATGTACACCTCGGGCACGACGGGGAAGCCGAAGGGGATCCTGCACACCACTGGGGGCTACCTGGTCGGCTGCGCCTACACCCACTCCGCGGTCTTCGACCTGAAGCCCGACACCGACGTGTACTGGTGTGCCGCCGACATCGGCTGGGTCACCGGCCATTCCTACATCGTCTACGGACCGCTGGCCAACGGGGCTACGTCGGTGATGTACGAAGGAACGCCGGACACCCCGCACAAGGGCCGCTGGTGGGAGATCATCGAGAAGTACGACGCGACGATTCTGTACTGCGCCCCCACCGCGATCCGCACCTTCATGAAGTGGGGCGCAGAGGTCCCTGAGAAGTTCGACCTGTCCTCGCTGCGGATCCTGGGGTCGGTGGGTGAGCCGATCAACCCCGAGGCCTACATGTGGTACCGGGAGACCATCGGCGCGAGCCGCGCCCCGGTGGTGGACACCTGGTGGCAGACCGAGACCGGGATGATCATGATCTCTCCGCTTCCTGGCGTCACGGCAGGGAAACCAGGCTCGGCGATGACCGCCATCCCTGGTGTGGGCGCGGACGTGGTCGACGACGACGGAAACTCCGTGCCGAACGGCTCCGGCGGCTATCTGGTGCTCACCGAGCCGTGGCCTGCGATGCTGCGCACCCTGTGGGGTGAGGACCAGCGGTTCAAGGAGACCTACTGGTCCCGCTTCCCCGGCCGGTACTTCGCCGGCGACGGAGCCAAGAAGGACGAGGACGGCGACATCTGGCTGCTCGGCCGCGTCGACGATGTGATGAACGTGGCTGGCCACCGGCTGTCCACGACCGAGATCGAGTCCGCCCTGGTCTCGCATCCTAAGGTCGCCGAGGCAGCCGTCGTCGGTGCTGCCGACGAAACCACCGGCCAGGCGGTGTGCGCGTTTGTGATCCTTCGCGAGTCCGCGCTTGATGACGGAGGGACGGTGGCCGAAGACCTCGTCCAGGAGCTGCGCACCCATGTGGCCAAGGAGATCGGAGCGATAGCCAAGCCCCGTCAGATCATGGTCGTGGCCGAGCTACCCAAGACCCGCTCTGGCAAGATCATCCGGCGCCTGCTCAAGGACGTGGCCGAGCACAGGGAGGTCGGCGACGTCACCACCCTCGCGGATGACCAGGTGATGAACCTCATCCAGTCGGGCCTGGCTGAGACGGAGTCCAGCGACGAGTAGCCCCACGTCGACCCGCCAGGTCCTGCGTGGATAACTACGTCGACCCGCCAGGTCCTGGAGTCTGGGTTCGATCGTCCACCCTCATGGGTGGTACCGGCCTAGCTTCTTGCGAGCCTCGGTGACGCCGTCTTGCAGAATCACCCACACGTTCTGGTTCGCTCCGAACACGTTCCCTTTGAAGAAGACTCTGATTGTCCAGCCCTGGCGCTCACTCCACTCGCGGCGCGAGGCGTCGTACGCCATGTCCTCGACACTCGAGTGCCATTGCTCACCGTCGTACTCCGCAGCGAACTTGAGCTCGGGAACGCCAAGATCCATGTGATAGACCTCGTTGCCCCATCGGTCAAAGACTGGCACCTGCGGGGTGGGGGCTGGGAGGTTGGGAGCGTCCAACCAGCGCAGCCGAAGAACGGACTCGGCCGGCGACTGTGCACGCGGGTCGGCCAAGGGCGCGAGCTCGCGCAACTGCACCACCCCCCGTTGACCGCGGAACCGTTCGACTCCGGCCAAGAGGTCCCCTTTCTCGAACGCGCCCAGCCGAAGCAGCGCGTCAAGCGCGGCCATGGCGCGGTCACGATTCTTGAGGCGACCCAGATCCCATGCCGTCCGGATAGGTGTGGTGACCTGAACGCCATTCAGAACCATGATGTCGTCCGACGTCAGAGTTCGCTCCCCACTCCTGCAGAGCTCGTTGCGCAGCCGGTTGTTGCCGGCCAGCTGAAACATCGACACAGCCGGGATGTCGAGGTGGCCCCCCGCAGGCAAGGTGTCCGCGCCGAACAACCAAGCCGCCGTCTCGTCGGTCACGACAGCGGTCGGTGGCACGACCAGCGCAAGGGCACGGGCGCGTAGCTCCAGACAGTCCGGCACGACGGCTGCGACGTAGAGACCTTTACGCATCCGCCGGAGGAAGCCGGCGTCACACAGTCGTGTCAGCAACCGCGGGGGGACACCAGTCTCGACCGCTTGAGCTGTCGTGAACGGCTGGTCCAGAGGCAACGCAAAGTCATCGGTCAACAACGGAGTCGCAGGTGATCGGAGCAGGTTGGTCATCAGGAGATCATGGAGCCTCCGCTTTGCTCCATGACCGTTGTCCACAGGAAAATTTACGCCCGCGATCCGGATCGGCGGCAAGGATGCCAAAGAGCTGGACGCGGGTTCTGGCGACTCGGCGAGGTTATCCACGCAGGTTCTGGCGACTCGGCGAGGTTAGGGTACGTTGGCAAGGGTGTGCCGGGAAGTCTGGTCGGCCGTTCGGATGTGATCCGGGCGCTCTGTTTCTTCTGCCGAGGATCTGCCACGCGATGACCACAGCCCGCCGACGCCCCAAGTTCCTTCCCGACCCCGACCAGGGCGAGAGCACGTTCATCGGTGACGTGTTGCGTCAGGAGACCGTAGGCGGCGCGATCGTCCTGGTCGCAGCCGCGGTCGCTGTGATCTGGGCGAACTCCCCGGTGGCAGACAGCTACGTGCAGTTCCAGCAGCTGCAGGTCGGACCCCTCGACATGGAGCACTGGGCTGCGGAAGGTGCACTGACCCTGTTCTTCTTCGTCGCCGGCCTTGAGCTCAAGCGCGAGTTCCTCGTCGGTTCCCTGCGCCGACCGGTGGATGCGATGGTTCCCGTCGTGGCCGCCATGTGCGGCGTTGCCGTGCCGGCGCTGCTCTACACCGCCGTCAACCTCAACAGCGGGTACCTCGAAGGCTGGGCGATTCCCGCCGCGACCGACATAGCGTTCGCACTCGCGGTGTTGGCGGTCGTCGGATCGGCGCTGCCCAACCAACTGCGTGCCTTCCTGCTCACCCTGGCCGTGGTCGACGACCTCGTGGTGATCGTCATCATCGCGACCTTCTATACCTCCTCACTGCACCTGCCGTCCTTGCTGGTCACGCTCGCACTTCTGGCTGCGTACGGCGTCCTCCAACAGCTACGCGTGCAGACCTCGCTGATCTACCTCCCCCTCGCCGTGGCAGCCTGGTGGTTCATGTACGAGAGCGGGATCCACGCCACGATCGCCGGGGTCACCCTGGGACTGCTCACGCGCGTCCTCCCCGACAAGGCGGAGAACCGCTCACCGGCCGAACGGCTCGAGCACCGGTTGGTTCCCCTTTCGGCGGGGGTCGCCGTGCCCTTCTTCGCACTGCTGGCGGCTGGTGTGGTCGTCACGGGCGGAGCCAGCTTCTTTGCAGACCCGATCGTGGTGGGAGTCGTGCTTGGGCTGGTCGTCGGCAAGCCCCTCGGGGTGATGGGCGGCGCATGGGTGGTCACGCGCTTCACACGAGCAGAGCTCAACCCGGAGATCACCTGGCGCGACATCTTCGGTGTGGCGGTGCTTGCCGGGGTCGGGTTCACCGTCGCGTTGCTCGTGGCGGACCTCTCCTTCGGAGGGTCCGAGGCGGAGGCTGCGAAGACGGCAGTGCTCCTCGGGTCGCTGATCGCGGCACTGCTGTCCGCTGTCGTCCTGGGACGTAGCAACCGACGACGTAAGGTCGACGCGTGACCGGGTCTGCGCGCCCTCGTGGAGAGATCAGGGTTTAGTCCTCTAGGCTCAGGGGGACCAGTGCTGAGGATCCTTCGCTTCCCGGCGTGCGGTTCCCGCGAACGAGAACAACCGACACGAGGAGAGCACCGATGGCAACGGCGCATCGCGCGACCCCTACGGACGAGACTGTAGGTGCCGATCCCACGATTGGGCGCCTGGTTGCCGATGCGAGTCGCGACGTCTCCAGCCTGATCCAGAACGAGATCGCGTTGACCAAGTCCGAGCTCAAGCTCAGCATCAAGGCCGGCGGCACTGGATTGGGACTCTTCGCGGCCGCCGCATTCCTGGGACTCCTGGCCATCATCATGCTCTCGATCGCCTTCGCCTACCTGCTGAGCCTGACCGGACTCCACCTCGCGTGGTGCTACCTGATCGTGTTCGCGGTCTACCTGTTGATGGCAGGGCTCCTTGCCTTCCTCGGTGTCAAGCAGGTCAAGCAGGTCCGTGTCCCCGAGCGCGCCATCCACCAGGCACAGGAGACCAAACAGCTTCTCAAGCGGGGCTAGAGCTCCACCTCGTGGCGAGACCACGCGACATCAGCTCAGTTATTGCGATACCAGGCCCCTGGCAGCACCGAGACGTAGCCGCCAACGGCGCCCGGTTCCATGTCGCCGAGTCGCTGCCCAGCGGAAAGGACGCTGCGCCGTTGGTGCTGCTCCTGCACGGTTTCCCTGAGTTCTGGTGGACCTGGCGGGCACAGCTGCCCGCCCTGTCCGCTGGGGGATACCGCGCAGCGGCGATGGACCTGCGCGGGTACGGCGGCTCCGACAAACCGCCGCGCGGGTACGACCCGATCACGCTCGCGCAGGACGTCTGCGGTGTGGTCAAGGCCCTCGGGGCGCGCCGGGCGGTCGTCGTCGGCCATGGCTGGGGCGGGTACGTCGCCTGGGCCGCCGCCGCGCTGCATCCAGGCGAGGTGTTTGCACTGTGCTCCGTGTCCGCACCGCACCCGCGGGTGATGCTGAAGGCCCTTCGACCCGGAAACGAGGTCCGCGCACTCGGTCACGTCCTGGCCATGCAGGTGCCGTTGCTCCCCGAGCGGCGGCTGTCCGACCCGGCGGGGACGTTTCTACGCTCGCACCTGAGTGGTTGGAGCAGTCCTCACTCGTCGTTTCCAGACGAGACCGCCGTGGCGACTTATCAGGAGGCGCTCAACCTCTGGCCCGCACCGCACTGCGCGCTGGAGTACCACCGATGGCTGGTCCGGTCGCGACTGCGCTCCGACGGCAGGCGGTTCAACCGGCTGATGTCCGGCCTGATCGACCAGCCGGTGTGCATGGTCCACGGCGACGACGATCCGGCCCTTCCGGCCCGAAGCACGGCTCACTCGGGCGGTCACGTCCGTGGCGACTTCCGGCACCGAGAGCTCGAACGCGCCGGCCATTTCCCGCATGAGGAGCAGCCGGAGGCGTTCAACGAACTACTGCTGGGCTGGCTCGCAGGAGTCGCGCACCGCTAGGCGCAGGCACCGGTGTCAACCGAGCGGTTGCTGGCAATCCCCTGCGCAGCGCCCTGCGCGACCTGCTTCGCGGTCAGTGCGTATCCGGTGTCATTGTCGCTTACCGAGGCCGCGAAGATCACGCCGAGCACCTCGCCGTTCTTGGAGACAAGAGGTCCACCCGAGTTGCCGGGGCGGACCAGGGACCGCAACGAGAAGACCTCGCGCACCACCGTCCCTTCGCCGTAGATGTCGGGGCTGCGCAGACTCTGCTCTCCCCGGATCCGCGCGCCCTGGACGTTGTAGGGGCCGTCGTTGGGGTAACCCAGCACGGCGGCGGCCTGCCGGGGCCTCCCGTTCATGTCGAAGCGGAGGAACGGCCCGTCGGCGCCGGCGACCTCGAGCACCGCGATGTCGATGTCGGAGTTGTAGTAGACCACCCGTCCGGGCATCTCGCTCTCACCGACGAGCACCGTCGGCTCGTCAACGCCGGCCACGACGTGGGCGTTGGTCATCACCCGGTTCGGCTGGTAGAGGAACCCGGTGCCCTCAACGCCACGGCCGCAGGAGTTCTCGCCCCGCACCTTCAGCACGCTCCCCTCCGCATCGACCACGTCCGGGTCGCCGCCGATCCGCCCTGGTGGAGGGCCGACATCGACGATCCGCTCTGGTGCGAAGGGCTCGAGGTACTGAGGAAAGAAGCTGGACCCGACCACGTCGTTGAAGGCCTGGAGGGCCTGGTCCGCCTGACCGGGCATCGCGTCGTCGACCCTGGCGAGCACCTTGGAGGCCCGCACCTGGTCGCTGACCGCGGGAAGGCTGGAACCACTCACCGCCACCCCCAGCGCCCAGGCGACGACCAGCACTGCCGCCGTACTCAGCACCGCGCCTCCGACGGCGTCGAGCGCCCGCGCGGGCTGCCAGGTGATGCGGTCCCGGATCCGGGAACCGGCGAACTGGAGGAGCGCCTGACCGAACGACGCGCAGATGAGCACGACGAACAAGGCGCCGAGCGAGACCCACACTGAGGGAGCCGCGTCACCCAGCAGGCGGGGGGCCACGAGGATCCCGAGTAGGCCTCCCAGCAACAGTCCTGCCGTGGAGAACGCGCCGCAGATGAAGCCCTGCCAGTAGCCGGAGACCGCGTAGGCGAGGGCGACGACGACGAGCAGCCAGTCGAGGATGTTCACTCGTGGTTCCTCTCACTGCCCATGAAGGCGCGTGCTCTGCTCGAAGGATGTGGCCGCGGCCTCATCGGGGACCGCCAGCATATGTCCGGGCAGGTCACGCATCTGGCCGGAGTCCCAGGGGAGGGTCCAGCCGACGAAGTCGAAGAGTCTCGCGATGATCCCGGCCGTGAACCCCCACAGGATCAGGTCCTTGTCGTCGCCGATCAGGAAGCCAGGCCCCTTCCACCCGGAAGGGTGCCGCACTGACACGCGGTGCTGCGGATCGAGCAGCTCCTCGATCGGAACGCGGAACACCGCGTGCACCTCTCCCGGTTCGACGGCGCTGACGGGGCTGGGCTCGCGCCACCATGCCAGCACCGGGGTGACAGCGAAGTTGCTAGGCGGCAGCCAGAGCTCGGGCAAGGACGCGAACACGTCCACCCCCGCCGGGTCCAGGCCCGTCTCCTCCTCCGCCTCTCGCAACGCTGTCGCCTGCGGAGAGCCGTCCGCCTCGTCGATGGAGCCCCCGGGAAAGGAGACCTGACCGGGGTGTGAACGCATGTCGTGGGCACGCTCGGTCAACAAGACGTCGGGTCCCTCCGGGCCGTCTCCGAACAGAAGGAGTACGGCGCCCCGCCGGGTGTCGGACCCCTCCGGAGGCACGAATCGGGTCAGCTCGTCCGCGGTGATGGTCTGCGCTCCCTGCCGGACCGGTTCCAGCCACTCCGGCAGCCGAAGGGGTGCGTCCTGACCCGAGGAAGCGGAGGGGACGCGGTCGGGCACGACTCAGAGCCTACCCAGCAGGTGCTGGGCGACACGACGGCTCCGCGACCAGCTCCGGCGGTCAGACCCTGACCCCGAGGTGCTCCCGGACCAGGTCGCGGAGCTGGTCGTAGGAATCGATCACGACGTACTCCGTGTGCGTGACACGCCCCACGCGGTCCACCAGCACCACCCCTGGCAGTCCGCGCACCTTGAACGGGACCCGGATCTGCCCCGCGGGGTCGGCCACCAGCGGGTAGGTGACTCCGACCTCGTCGATGAGCTCGAGGGCCGCCTCTGGCTGGGTGTCCTGGTAGTCGATGCCGAGCACCTGCACCTTGTCGCCGGCTTCCTCGTGCAGCCTCTGGAAGTACGGCAGCTCCTCACGGCACGGCCCGCACCACTGTGCCCACAGATTGATGACCAGGGGTCCGGTCAACGTGCTCAGGTCGACGTCGGCGCCACCACCCAAGCAGTCCAGGGTGAGTTCCGGCAGCCCGCCCGTGGCCGGCTCGGTGGCCTTTCCCGGTCGGCACGGCTCGACCCCTGCCTCCTTCTTGATCGCCCGCAGCTGCGGGGTGTCCACGTCGACATCGACGGTCAGGCCGGGTTGTCCCAGACCTCCCGACGTGCCCGGACCCGAGCCGCACGCCGCGAGGAGGACCATCGGTGCGGCGAGCAGGGCGGCCGCGCGACGCAGACGGCTCACCGTCGCCCCTCGGTTCGCACAAGCCTGGCTGCCGCCTCCGGGTCGGTCGGACCCTCGCCGTACGACGGGCACCAACGAGCCACAGGACAAGCCCCGCAGGCGGGACTGCGTGCGTGACAGACCCGCCTGCCGTGCCAGATCAGGTGGTGGTTCAGCTGGACCCAGTCACGCCGTGCGAAGAGTGCACCTACCGCAGGCTCGACCTTGACCGGATCGGTCTCCTCGGTCCAGCCGAAGCGTCGGACCAGTCGGCCCACGTGAGTGTCGACGGTGATGCCAGGAACTCCGAACGCGTCTCCCAGCACGACGTTGGCGGTCTTGCGTCCGACCCCGGGAAGCGCGACGAGGTCGTACAGACGAGCCGGCACCTGTCCGTCGTACCGCTCCACCAGCGCCTGCGACAGCTTGAGGAGAGACTCGGTCTTGGCGCGGAAGAAGCCGGTGGGCGCGATGATCTGCTCGAGGCGCTCACGCTCGGCGGCAGCCATCGAGCCGGCGTCGGGGTATGCCGCGAACAGAGCCGGGCTGACCGAGTTCACCCGCCGGTCGGTGGTCTGCGCGGACAGCACCGTGACCACGAGCAGCTCGAAGGCGTTGGTGAAGTCGAGCTCGATCCTCGCGTCGGGATAGGTCTCGGCGAGCACCCGGTTGATCTTCCGGGCGCGACGGACCAGCGAAACGTCGGGCACGGAGGTCAGCCTACGACGGCGCGGCGGCAGGGTCGTTGGCGTGTTGGGCATGGGATGGGCCAGACTGTGATGTGCACCACTGTCGGACAGGGCGTCCGATGTCGATGAGGAGGACAAGTCGTGGATAACGACGTGCTGCGTCAGGCACCGCTGTTCAGTGCGCTCGACGACGAGGCCGAGGTCGCGTTGCGCGCGTCGATGGCCGAGACCCGGCTGCGTCGTGGTGACGTGTTGTTCCGCGAGGGTGACGAGGGCGACAAGGCGTACGTCGTCACCAACGGCAAAGTGAAGCTCGGCCGGACCTCCTCGGACGGAAGGGAGAACCTGCTCGCGATCCTCGGGCCCGGTCAGATGTTCGGCGAGCTGTCTTTGTTCGACCCGGGACCCCGTTCGGCCACGGTTACCGCGGTCACCGACACCACCTTCTCGTCCCTGTCCCACGAGGATCTGCTGCGCTGGCTCGACGGTCGCCCGGGAGTGGCCCGAGGCCTGCTCACACAGCTGGCCGGACGGTTGCGCAAGGCCAACGACGTCGTGGCCGACCTCGTGTTCTCCGACGTCCCCGGACGCGTCGCGAAGGCGCTCCTGGACCTCGCCGACCGGTTCGGCCGCACCGCCGACGACGGCGTGCACGTGCACCATGACCTCACCCAGGAGGAGCTGGCACAGCTCGTCGGCGCATCGCGCGAGACGGTGAACAAGGCTCTGGCGGACTTCGCCTCACGGGGCTGGGTGCGTCTCGAGCCCCGCTCGGTCGTGATCATGGACATCGAACGGCTCGGCCGCCGCGCCCGTTAACCCAGGTAGGCCAGCTGGGCTCGCACGGACAGCTCCGCGGCTCCCCAGAGCACAGGGTCCACGTCGGCGTACACCTTCTCCACCACGGCTCTGGCCAGGTCGTCGGTTCCGACGGGCTCGTCGGAGGTGAGCTCGCTCAGGGCATCGCGGACCTGTTCGAGCCGTTCCTGCCGATGCGCCAGGTAGTAGTCAAGGACCCCCAGGGCGTCGTCGATGACCGGGCCGTGGCCGGGCCAGATTCGACTGAGCTGCCGTTCCTGCGCCAAAGCGTGCAGCCGGTCCAGCGAGTCGAGGTAGGCCCCGAGCTCGCCATCCGGATGCGCCACGACCGTCGTACCCCTGCCAAGCACCGTGTCCCCGGTCAGCACTGCACGCTCCGCGGGGAGCAGGAACGACAGCGAGTCGGAGGTGTGCCCGGGGGTGCCGACGACGTGTATCTCGAGTCCGTCCACCTCGACCACGTCGCCGCCGGCCAGACCCTCCGCACCGAGCCTGTGGGTCGGGTCGAGTGCGCGCACGCCGCACCCCATCCGTTCCGCGAACGATCTCGCTGACTCGGAATGGTCGGCGTGACCGTGCGTGAGGAGTACGACGGCCACCTGCTCGGCCACGCCGGCGACCTCGTCGAGGTGCGAGATGATCCGGGGACCGGGATCGACCACCACCGAGCGGCGCGAGCCCGGCTCACGAAGCACCCAGGTGTTCGTGCCGTCAAGGGTCATCATGTTCGCGTTGGGCGCGAGCACGCACTGCCCACGTTCCCCGAACCGGCCCCCCGACCACTCCGCCTCGGTTGTCATCGTCCCAGCCGCGCGCTGATGTCTTGACCCAACCCCACCAGCCGTTCCGGGATGGTGAGGTAGGCGCCGTCACCGTCGAACTCGGCCGCCGGCTCGATCGGAGTCAGGTCCCGCTGCTCTGCGACGGCCAGCACCTCGCGGGCGGTGTTGCAGTCGAAGAGCTCCATGCAGGTGCAGTACGTCGGTGGCAGCATCAGCATCTGCCCGGCATCGACCGCGGTGATCGCGTCGTGCACCGACAACCAGGTGACCTCGTCGGACTCCGTGGACACGTCGCGCGTGCGTTGACCCAGGGGCAGTTCGGCCACGAAGAACCAGGCCCGGAACCTGCGCGGCTCGAACACCGGTGTCAACCAGGAACCCCACACGCGAAGCAGGTCGGCGCGCAGCTTGAGGCCACGCTGCTGGAGGAAGTCGGTGAACGACACCTCACGAGCCTCGAGCCGGCGACGATCCTCCTCCCACGTCGCCCCGGTGGTGTCGTCCACCACCGTGTCCGTGGTCGGTCCAGCGAACAGGACCCCCGACTCCTCGAAGGTCTCGCGCAACGCGGCGCAGACCAGTGCCCGGGCGAGCGCCTCGTCGGTCCCCAGCAGGCTTGCCCACTGCGTAGGCGGCGGACCGACCCAGTCGATCTCCTGGTCGTAGTCCCGGGGGTCGACACCGCCGCCGGGGAACACGCACATTCCTGCCGCGAAAGCCATGTCCAGATGGCGCCTGAGGAGATACACCTCGAGCGAACCCGGTTTCCGGGATGCACCCGTGCGCAGCAGTACGACGGTCGAGGCGTTGCGGGGTTCGACCGGCGTCCGGAGCCCCTCGGCGAACTCCCTGACCTGCTCGGCCATGTGCTCCGGAAGCCTCCGCGTGGCGTCCACGTCTCAAACCTCGACGACCAGCTCGACCTCGACCGGAGCGTCGAGCGGAAGCACCGCTACACCCACCGCGGAACGGGCGTGCCGGCCGGTCTCGCCGAAGACGGCGCCGAACAGCTCGGACGCGCCGTTGGCGACGCCGGGCTGGCCGGTGAAGTCAGGAGTCGAGGCGACGAAGACGACGACCTTGACGATTTGCTTTACGTTCGACAGCTCGCCGATCTCTGCCCGAACCGCCGCGAGCGCGTTCAGAGCGCACTCCCTCGCACATTCGACCGCCTCCTCCGCGGTGACCTCGCTGCCGACCTTCCCGGTGGCGACCAGCTTCCCCTCGCGCCACGGGAGCTGCCCGGAGGTGTACACGTAGTCGCCTGTCCGCACGACCGGGACGTAGACCGCGACCGGCGCGGCCGCCTCGGGAACCGAGAGGCCGAGCTCGAGCAGCCGCTCTTCGGGGGTGATCGCCTCGGTCATGAGCGGGGCCGCTTGAAGTAGGCAACGAGGTTCTCCGGGTTCATCCCGGGGACCATCTGCACCAGCTCCCAGCCGTCCTCGCCGAAGTTGTCGAGGATCTGCTTGGTCGCGTGCACGAGAACCGGTGCTGTCATGTATTCCCACTTCTGGGGATCACTGTGCGTCATGTCTGCGAGCCTAACTCCCTCGGCCGCGCCGTCCGAGACCGCCGCTTCCGGCAGCGCGGAACCGAGGACTCGCTACGTTGGTCAGGTGGAACCCGTGGATGCCAGGAGCGTGTCGAGGCGCGCGGACCTGCCGGACGCCGTCGTACGTTATGGCAACCACGACGACGCGGTCATCGACATCCACCTACCGCCGCGCCGAGGTCCAGACCGGTACGCGCCCAGACCTCTTGTCGTCCTGCTCCACGGTGGGTTCTGGCGCGAGGAGTTCGACCGCGTGCACACCCGGCCACTGGCGGACGCCCTGGCCAGGGAGGGATTCGTGGTCGCCACGCCGGAGTACCGCCGCGTCGGCGGCACCGGGGAACTCGCGGGTGGGTGGCCCACGACGTTCGACGACGTCGGCGCCGCCATGCAGTCGCTTCCCGGCCTGCTCGAGGAGCTCGCCGTCCCGACCACCCGCACCACGGTCGTCGGCCATTCCGCCGGAGGTCACCTCGCGCTCTGGTTGGCCAACGAACCGCACCCGATCGACCGCGTGGTCGGCCTCGCGCCGGTCGGCGACCTGCGTGCCGCCGCCGGCGCGCATCTGGGAGCAGACGCGGTGCAGGCGTTCCTGGGAGGTCCCCCAGAGCAGCTGCCCGAGAGGTACGACGCCGCGGACCCTGCCGTGCGCCTGGCCACCCGTCCCGAGTGCGACGTGGTCATCATCCACGGCGTTGACGACACCATCGTGCCGATCGAGAACTCCCGTGGCCTCGACCGGACTCACGCCCTCGTGGTGATGTGCGAGCTCGAGGGGATCGACCACTTCGACGTGATCGACCCGCTGTCCGCGGCATGGCGTGTCGTGCGTGCGGCAGCCGCCGCCGAGATCCTGGCGCTGTGAGCACCCCACCCACCCGCAGGCGCTGCATCGCGATCGTGGGAGCCGGCCCGGCCGGCACGACGCTCGCCCTCGGACTGCTGCAGCAGGGGTATCACGTCACACTCGTCTCGGACCGGACTGCGCTCAGCATCGGCGACGGCTCGGTGATGTCGAGCCAGATCACCTTCGAGTCCGCGCTCGAGGTGGAAGACGCGCTGGGCATCACCGGGCTCGTGCCGGCGGCACCGGCCATCGAGAGGATGTCCTTCCACACCTCACGACGCGGCGGTTCGTCGGCGGGCATCGCTGCCGACCTGAAGGCCCCCGCCCGTTCACTGGACCAGAGGGTGAAGATCCCCGCGCTGCTGGACGCGATCGAGGGGCTCGGCGGAAAGATCGAGATCATGAGCGCGACCCCGCACGACGTCGAGAGGCTCGCGGCCGATCACGACCTTGTCGTGGTCAGCACCGGCCGGGACGGCCTGGCCGCGCTGTTCGACGTCGACGTCGAACACTCGCCGCACCCCCTCCCGCAGCGACGTGCCGTGCTCACCTACCTGCGCGGCGTGCGGCCGGACCCCGATGGACCGACCCTGCGCTACCACACCATCGAAGGCGTCGGTGAGCTCTTCACGTGCCCGGGCCGGACGCTGGACGGGCCCTGCGACATCTTCGTCCTGGAAGCCGTGCCTGGGGGGCCCTTCGACTGCTGGGACGGCGTGTCCACGGGTGAGCAGCACATGGCACAGCTGCGCCGGCTGCTCGCCGAGCATCTCCCCAGCGAGGCCGAGCGGATCTCCGATGCGGTTCTGACCGACGACAAGGCCGTCCTCCGCGGCGCGATCACCCCCGTCGTACGACGACCCGTCGGCACTTTGCCCTCGGGTGCCACAGTCCTCGGGATGGCCGACGCCGTCGTGCTCAACGACCCGTTGACGAGCCAGGGGTCGAACACCGCGATCAAGTCGGCGTCGTTCTACCTCGAGGCGATCACCGCTCACGAGGGCACCTACGACTCGGCGTGGATGCAGCGGACCTTCGACAACTTCTGGAGGGGCTGGGCCCAGTGGGTCACCGCCTGGACGAACTCGTGGCTCCAGCCGGCTGCCGCCCACCAACGCAAGGTGGTGGACGCCGCCGCCGGCGACCCGACGCTGGCGGCCCGCTTTCTCGCTGGTTTCGATGATGCGCGACTGTTCAGCCCCTGGTGGTACGACCCGGTGGCAGCCGACGTCTTCATTGCCGAACAGATCGCCAGCGGGCGGGCCCGTTTCGACAATCAGGACCTGCGCTGCGCACTCGGCCACTACGCGACCGGTGTCACCGTGGTCACCGCTGAGGATGCGCACGGGGACCGCTGGGGGATGACTGCGAACTCGTTCACGTCCATCTCCCTCGATCCGCCCCTGGTGCTGTGGGCCGCGGCCAAGAGCTCCCCCTCCCTTCCCGCGTTCCGGGAGGCGACCCAGTTCGTGGTCAACGTCCTCGCGTTCGACCAGCATCATCTGTCGCGACAGTTCTCGACCTCTGGGACTGACAAGTTCGACGGCGTCACGCTGGTCCCTCGCGACCAGGTGGCTGACCCCGACGATGATGGCGGGGTGCATCCGCCCGTTCTCGCCGGCACGGTTGCTCACTTCCTGTGTCGCACGACGCAGCAGGTGGATGCGGGTGACCACGTCGTCATCATCGGCGAGATCGAGGGGTACGACGCCCCAGGAGGCCAGCCTCTGGTGTTCCACTCGGGGTCCTACCGAATCGCCACCAAGCACCCCGACCTCTAACCAGCCAGGTCGGGCTCGGTCTTCTCGCGGATCTCGTCCACGCTCACACCTGGCGCGCGCTCCACCAGCCGGAGGCCACCCGCATCACTGTCGGACAGGACGTCGATCACGCCGAGATCGGTGATGATCCGTTGCACGACGCCCAGACCGGTGTAGGGCAGCGAGCATTCGTTGACGATCTTGTAGGAGCCGTCCTTGGCGACGTGCTCCATCAACACGATCACCCGCTTGGCGCCGTGGACCAGATCCATCGCGCCACCCATGCCCTTGACCATCTTCCCCGGGATCATCCAGTTCGCGATGTCACCGGTGACCGAGACCTGCATCGCACCGAGGATGGCGGCGTCGATCTTGCCTCCGCGGATCATCCCGAAGGAGGTGGCGGAGTCGAAGAACGAGGCGCCCCTGCGCAATGTCACCGTCTCCTTGCCGGCGTTGATCAGGTCCGGGTCCTCCTCACCTTCGAGCGGATACGCGCCTACGCCGAGGATGCCGTTCTCGCTCTGCAGCACCAGCTCCACGTCGTCGTCGACGTAGTTGGGCACCAGTGTGGGAAGCCCGATGCCGAGGTTGACGTACGACCCGTCGGTCAGCTCCGAGGCAGCGCGAGCGGCCATCTGCTCCCGAGTCCACGCCATCTCAGGCCCCCGTCCGAGCCACGGGGTGCACGGAGGGCACGGAGGGCGGAGCCGCGCGCGTGGTCCGCTTCTCGATCCGCTTGTCGGCCGCCTGCTCCTCGGTCAGCGGCACCACTCGCTGCACGAAGACTCCTGGGGTGTGCACGTGGTTCGCGTCGATCTCTCCCGGCTCGACTAGGTGCTCCACCTCGGCGATGGTCACTCGCCCGCACATCGCGGCCAAGGGGTTGAAGTTGCGCGCCGAGTCCCGGTAGACGAGGTTGCCGTGCCGGTCTCCCTTCCATGCCCGGACCAGACCGTAGTCCGCAACGATCGCGTCCTCCAGAACGAAGTCCTTCGGCCCCTCCGCCGTCGAGAACGAACGAACCTCCTTGGCCGGCGAGGACAGCTGCACGTTGCCGGCGTCGTCGTACCTCCAGGGCAGGCCCCCCTCGGCCACCTGGGTGCCGACACCTGTCGCTGTGAAGAACGCAGGGATCCCGGACCCGCCGGCGCGCATCCGCTCGGCCAGAGTCCCCTGCGGAGTCAGCTCCACCTCCAGCTCGCCGTGGAGGTACTGGCGGGCGAACTCCTTGTTCTCCCCGACGTAGGAGGAGATCATCCGCCGGATCCGCTTCGCGAACAGCAACCTGCCCAGGCCCCACTCGTCGACGCCGCAGTTGTTCGAGACCGCCTCGAGCTCGTCGGCCCCCTGCTTCAGCAAGGCGTCGATCAGCACGGACGGGACACCACACAACCCGAAACCACCCACCGAGAGCCTCGAACCACTCGCGATGTCGGCGACGGCATCGGCTGCGGTTGCGACGACCTTGTCCACCTGACAACCTCCCTCGACCACTCTGCGCCGATCGCGCGTTCTCGCTGCGTTCTCGACGGGCGCTACTTGACGGCCAACCCTGGCGATCCTAGCCACGTCGGTACGACGGTCGGCACGACGGTCCGGGTCGACTGCACCCACTAGGGTTGCGAATGTGGCAGTTTCAGCGGCAAGTCCTCCTACCGCAGGCAACACCCACTGGGAAGGCGTGCGTCTTCACGTGGTGACCGGCAAGGGGGGAACCGGAAAGACCACGGTCGCGGCGAGTCTTGCGCTGGCCCTCGCGAGCGGGGGCAAGAGCGTCCTGCTCTGCGAGGTCGAGGGACGCCAGGGCATTGCCCGGCTCTTCGACGTGCCACCACTGCCCTATGAGGAACGGCGCATCGCGAGCGGTCCGAACAACGGCGGTGATCTCTACGCACTCGCGATCGAGCCGGAGTCGGCGCTCCTGGAGTACCTGGCGATGTACTACCGGCTCGGCCGCGCCGGGAGGGCGCTCGACAAGTTCGGTGTCATCGACTTCGCCACGACCATCGCCCCGGGACTGCGCGACGTGCTGCTCACCGGCAAGGTGTATGAAGCCGCCCACCGCAACAAGCGGAGCAAGCACGCCCGCCACTACGACGCGGTCGTGCTCGACGCGCCCCCGACGGGACGGATCACCCAGTTCCTGAACGTGAACGGCGAGCTGGCCGGACTCGCGAAGGTGGGGCCGGTTCGCAACCAGGCCGACACCGTGATGACGCTCTTGCGTTCCCCCCGCACCGCCGTACACCTCGTCACCGTGCTCGAGGACATGCCGGTGCAGGAGACCTCTGACGGCATCGAGCAGCTGCGCGCGGCGAAGCTGCCCGGCGGTGGAGTGATCGTCAACATGGCGCGACCCGAGGAGCTCGACGAGGGGGCCAGGCACATGGCGATCCGCGGGGACCTCCCGAGGGCGCAGATCGAGGAGGGGTTGAAGTCGGCCAGTCTCAAGTCAACCCCGCAACTGGTCGACGCGCTGCTGAGGGAGGCCCTCGAGCACGCGGAGCGACGCGCGTTGGAGGACGAGCAGCGCAAGCACATCGACAAGCTCGACGTGCCCACCTACGAGCTTTCCCGAGTGCCCGGAGGGGTCGACCTCGGTGGTCTCTACGAGCTGGCGGCCGACCTGTGTGAGCAGGGGATGGCATGACCAAGCGGTCCAGCACCCGCGTGGGTCCGCTCGCGGCTAGGGACGTGAGGACACCCGAGCTCGACGTGGACGCCCTGATCGACGACCCCGGCACCAAGGTCATCGTTTGCTGCGGTTCGGGCGGGGTCGGCAAGACCACGGCCTCTGCGGCGCTGGGGCTGCGGGCGGCCGAGCGCGGGCGGAAGGTGGTTGTGCTGACCATCGATCCTGCCCGCCGTCTGGCCCAGTCGATGGGGATCGAACGCCTGGACAACACACCCCGACCCGTGCCGGGCGCGAGCATTGAGGGCGGGGGCAGCCTCGACGCGATGATGCTCGACATGAAGCGCACCTTCGACGAGGTGGTGGAGAGCCAGGCTAGTCCGGAGAAGGCGGAGCAGATCCTGGCGAACTCCTTCTACCAGGCGCTGTCGAGCTCGTTCGCGGGCACGCAGGAATACATGGCGATGGAGAAGCTCGGCCAGCTGCGTGAGGACGCCCGGAAGACTGGCCACTGGGATCTGATCGTGGTCGACACGCCGCCGTCGCGGTCTGCCCTTGACTTCCTGGACGCGCCCGAACGACTCTCCAGCTTTCTCGACGGCAGGCTGATCCGGCTCCTGCTGACACCGGCCAAGGGTCCCGCGCGGTTGATGTCGGCCGGGGTGGGCCTGGTGACCAACGCGCTCACCAAGATCGTCGGGGCACACTTTCTCAGGGACGTACAGACGTTCATCGCTGCGTTCGACACACTGTTCGGTGGGTTTCGGCAACGCGCCCAGAAGACCTTCGAGCTACTTCAGGCGAGGGAGACCGCGTTCCTGGTGGTCGCTGCACCGGAGCCAGATGCCTTGCGGGAGGCGGCGTACTTCGTCGAGCGCCTCAACGAGGAGCGGATGCCGCTCGCGGGCCTCATCGTGAACCGGGCCAGCCATACGGCCGCGGGTGGAATCTCCGGTGACCAGGCGATGGCCGCCGCGGAGCGGCTCGATGACCTCGAGGACCCGGACGACTCGAGCGAGGTCACGGCCGGTCTGCTGCGGCTGTACGCCGACCGCACCAGGATCGTGGAGCGTGAGTCGCGCCTGCGCCGCCGGTTCGCTGCCGCGCACCCTGAGGTGCCTGCTGCGGTGATACCGGCGCTGTCCACCGACGTGCACGACCTCGATGGTCTCCGCGTGGTGGGTCAGCTGCTCTCGGGCTAGTGCCTGCACATCATGAGTCGAGTTGCCAGATCCCCCGCCTTCGGCGAGAGGATCTGACGACTCGGCTAAGCGGTGGCTGAGACGGTTACCGCGGCCACGTGGTCGGCTTGGGCGGTCTCGAGGAGACGGCGCCACGAGGTGACGTTGGGACGCTTGCGAAGCAGCGCCCGACGCTCACGCTCGGTCATCCCTCCCCACACCCCCCACTCGATCTCGTTGTCGAGCGCTTCAGCCAGACACTCGGTCCGCACGGGACAGCTCGCGCAGAGCTGCTTCGCACGGTTCTGCGCGGCTCCTCGGACGAACAGCTCGTCCGGGCGGGCCTGGTTGCACAAAGCATCGGCTGCCCAGTCTTCGTTCCATATCATGATGTGCTCCTCCGAGAATCGCGCCCGTCCTCCCAGTTGGCCGGGCCTGTGTTTCAATCCCCACCTCTAAGGTAAAGGCTTTGTAAGCCACAAACCAGACACACAGGGATGAACTTCGCATAGCCCCAATTGACTAGACGGCCAACCCGTTCGTCCCGACCACTGCCCCACACAGGCCGAACCCGTCTTGTCGGAGAGTATGTCGGCGTCAGCACCGACCGCGATGGCCCCTCCATAGTCCTTTTGAACCATTCCGAGCGGCGGGTTCGACTCCCGGAGCAGCAGAAAGCACCAAAATCCTGCCCGAAATGCGCTAAGGGAAGACTTTTCCGCGCTCACGTACGCTTGGGTTCATGTCTGCAAGAAGAGACGACCGGCTCGACTTCGCCAGCGTCCTGTCCCACCTGGCCGTGATGGTTGCCGTCGCCGGCGTGATGGGTGTCCTGGTCGCCGGTCTCGTGATCCCGTTCGCCGGGATGGCCGGGCTCGGGGCGCGCTCGGTTGCCGAGAGCATGGACAACCTCCCCGCAGACCTGGAGGCCGAGCCGCTCGCGGAACGCACCCGGATGCTCGACACCAAGGGCAACGTCGTGGCGACCTTCTACGACCAGAACCGGGTCAACGTCCGGCTCACGGAGGTGGCGCCGATCATGCGGAAGGCCATCATCGCGATCGAGGACTACCGCTTCTACGAGCACGGTGCGCTCGACCTCAAGGGCACCCTGCGGGCCTTCGTCACCAACCAGGCAAGCGACGGAGTGGTCCAGGGCGGGTCGTCGATCACCCAGCAGATGGTGAAGCTGACGCTGATCAACCAGGCGAAGACCGCCGAGGAGCAGGCGGCCGCAACTGCTGACACCTACGAGCGCAAGCTCAACGAGCTGCGCTACGCCATCGCGTTCGAGGAAAAGTACGACAAGGACTGGATCCTCGAGCGCTACCTCAACATCGCCTACTACGGCGACGGGGCGTACGGCATCCAGGCCGCCTCCCGCCACTACTTCTCCAAGCCCGCATCCGAGCTAGGGCTGAAAGAGGCCGCCCTCCTTGCCGGGCTGGTGAAGAACCCGACCGGATACGACCCCACCAACGACCCCGCTGACGGCCGTGAGCGCCGCGACGTGGTGATCAACCGGATGGCCGAGCTCAACGTGGTCTCCCGATCGGAGGCCCGCAAGGCCGAGAACCAGCGTCTCGGGCTCAAGATCACGCCGTCGCGCAACGGTTGCCTGTCCTCGGACGCACCGTTCTTCTGCAACTACGCCTGGGAGTACCTTCTCGCCGACGAGTCCCTTGGCAGGACCGAGGACGCGCGCAGGCAGCTGCTGAACTCCGGCGGACTCACGATCAAAACCACCATCGACCAGCGGGCGCAACGGGCCGCGGACGCCGCCACCCGACAAGCCGTGAACCCGACCGACCAAGCAATCGGAGGTCTGGCGATGGTGGAGCCAGGCACCGGTGAGGTGCGCGCGATCGCCCAGTCACGCCCGATGGGACGCGACAGGAGCAAGGGCCAGACGTTCCTGAACTACGTCGTCGACAGCAAGTACGGCGACTCCAACGGCTTCCAGCCCGGATCGACGTTCAAGGTGTTCGTCCTCGCCACCGCGATCAAGCAGGGCACCTCCCTGACGACCCAGATCAACTCACCGCAACAGGTCTCGATCCCGGTCAGCCGATACCGCGACTGCGAGGGCCCGCTCCAGAGCAGCGAGGTCTGGGATCCGCAGAACTCGACCGGGGCCGGGACCTACGACCTCTACACCGGCACACGTGAGTCGGTGAACACCTTCTTCGCCCAGCTCGAGCTGCGCACGGGTCTTTGCGCGCCCTACGAGCTCGCGCAGGACATGGGCATCGACCTCGACAACCCCGCCACCGAGATGGTTCCGTCGTTCACCCTGGGCGTCGCCGACGTGAGCCCGCTCGAGATGGCCGGTGCCTATGCCACGTTCGCCGCGCGCGGACTCCACTGCGAGAACCGACCGGTGACCCAGATCCTGGACAACAACGCGAAGCCGCTCAAGGAGTACGCCAAGGACTGTGAGCAGGTTCTTCCCAACGACGTTGCCGACGCGGTCAACGACATCTTGCGCGGGGTCCAGGAGCCGGACGGGTTCGGCTTCAGCGCCGGGCTCGCTTTGGACCAGGTCTCGGCGGGCAAGACGGGTACGACGTCCGACAACAAGGCGGTCTGGTTCGTCGGCTACACGCCGAACATGGCAGCGGCATCGATGATCGCCGGCGCGAACCAGGCCGGTCAGCCCCAAGCCCTGGATGGCCAGTACGTCGGAGGCAACTTCATCACGTCCGACGGCGCGGCCGGTAGCACCCTGGCCGGACCCCAGTGGGCCGCTGCCATGAAGGCCGTCCAGGGGTGGTTGCCGGACAAGGAGTTCACCTCGCCCGACCCGCAGACGATCGAGGGCCAGCTGGTGACGGTGCCGTCGGTCTACGGCCAGGATCCCGAGCAGGCGGCCGAGATCCTGCGCGACAGGGGTCTCTATCCGTCGGTGGGGCCGATGGTGGACTCGAGCAACGCCTACGGCACCGTGGCATACCTGAGCCCCGGGTCCGGAACGCAGGTCGGCTCCGGGAGCAGCGTGACCATCTACATCTCCGACGGCACGCCGTACGTGCCGCCTCCGCCCGACCCCGAGCCACAACCC
>Ga0209587_1000238_pt1 | contig 27458 bp, 25 predicted proteins | sample NGEPerD_2_FD_184512 | JGI IMG/M metagenome (GOLD analysis project Ga0209587, IMG submission 184512) | Arctic peat soil microbial communities from the Barrow Environmental Observatory site, Barrow, Alaska, USA - NGEE PermafrostL1-D... | ecosystem: Environmental > Terrestrial > Soil > Wetlands >...
GGCATGGAGCTCGGCTGCGAGCACGAAGACGTCGCGCTCGGTCCGCTGATCGCCGTAGATGTCGCGCCCCAGCGCGGTGATCTGGTCCTCGATCCGCGACGGGGTCGAGACGAGCCGACCCCCACCCGGGTACCCGTAGACCGCGCCCACCGAGCCGACATCACCATCGCCGACGGGCAACACCGCCAGGCCGAGGTCGTCCACGGTCAAGAGCGCGAGATCGCGCGCCGCGTCGAACGCACCGACGCGGGCGCGCCGCTCCTCGCCATCGGCCGTGATGACCCGGGTCTCTTGTTCCCCCGCCACGACATGCGCGTTGGTCACGACGAGATCCGGAGCGACGACGAAACCGCTGCCGTTCTGGATCACGTCACACGCGATCCCCTCGACCTTCACCGTGGATTTCCGCACGCGGGCGTCAACGTCCGGCGCGAGGCTCGTGGTCGGCGGGGGGCCGGTCTCGGGAGGGTCGACGAACCGACCCAGCACTTCGGGTCCCGTGCGACCCACCCGTCGCGCCAGCGCCTCGAGCCCGGCTGGTGGATCGGGAGCCAGCGCGGCGACGCGACGCACGATCACCGAACCCTGGGCTGCCTCGGCCGGCCAGCCCGGCGCGCTCGTGAGCGCGGGGGTCGCCAACCAGACCATCACCAGCACGCCGACCACGCCGAGCGCAGCACCGGCGACGCGATCGGCCCGGAGCGCGAGGCCCCTGACCCGCACCCGTGAGCGCACGAGACCGCCCGCAGCGAATCCCGCGGCCTGGCCGATGAACGCAAGGCCGACGACGAACAGCAGCGCCGCGACGAGGCGAGTGCGAGCGTCGGTTTGGCTCAGGGCGTCAACGAGGTCATCGATGTAGACGACCGCGAGGAAGACACCGAGCGCGAGCCCGGTCCACGACAGCACGCGGGCGACGAACCCGAGCCGGTACCCGGCGACGACCGCGGCGATGCCTGCGGCGACGATCAGGGCGTCGAGCAGGTTCACTCTGAGGCTGCGAGGAGCCGGGCGTGGGTGAGGAAGCCCGTGTGGGCCACCATCCTGTGGTCAGGGCGGACGGATTGGCCGTCCACGTGCCAGCCTCGCTGGAGGATCTCTACGGTCTCGGCCATGCCGAAGCGAGACGCCGCCAGCTCCTCGTGCAGGCGGGCGACCTGGCCGATCGTCGGCAGGTAGGACAACAAGATCCCGCCGGGCCGCAGCGCCTTGGTGGCATGGTCGACCACGCGCCACGGCTCCGGGAGGTCCAGCAGGACGCGGTCGAGATCATCGACGTCGATCCCCTCGTAGACGTCTCGGACCTCGACGCTCAACGGCTGATCGGCCCCGAGAAACGTCTCGACGTTCGTCCGGGCGCGCGCGGCGAAGTCCTCACGCAGCTCGTAGCCGTGCACGTGGCCGCCGGACCCGACGGCGCGGAGCAGCGTGGCCGTCAGGGCGCCGGACCCGACACCCGACTCCAGGACGCGAGCACCGGGGAACACGTCGGCGAGCACCAGGATCGGCCCCAGATCCTTCGGGTAGATGACCTGCGCGCCCCGAGGCATCTTGAGGATGAACTCCGCCAGCGTGGGACGCAATGCGACCAGGCGGGCGCCGAGCTTCGTGCGGACCGTGATGCCCTCGTCACTGCCGATGAGCGCGTCGTGGTCGAGCACGCCCGCGTGCGAGTGGAACTGAGCCCCCGCCACCAGGGTCACGAGATGACGACGGCGCTTGGCGTCGATGAGCAGCACGCCGTCACCGACTTCGAAAGGCCTCGGCATCGGTCAGCTCCGGACGCGCAGTTGCACGGGGACCGCGGCGGTGCCCGGACGGGACGAGTCCTCGTGGATGACGTCGTCGCCGCAGGCTCGACGACGAAGGCGGCAGAAGGCACAGGTTTCGCCCGGCGTCGGGGCGCCGCACTCGGTGCAAGCTCCCAGCGCGGCGCGTTCCTCATCGACGGCCGCCTGGAACGGGGCTCGACCCCGATCGAAGAAGCCGAACAGGAACGCCGCCTTGGACCCGGGTGAGCGTCGCTCGAGCTCGTCGAGGATCTCCTTGTAGCCGAGGTGGCGGTTCCCCGCCGCCATCGGGCATTCCTCGACCTGGTAGTCGATCCCGCGCAGCACGCAATATGCCGCGGTCTCCCGCTCACCCAACCGGAACAGCGGCTTGACCTTGCGGGCGAATCCGTCCGTGACGGGAAGCACCGGCGATTGGCGCCCCATGTAGCTGGTCTCCCACCGCAACACGTTGCCGAACAGCACCGCGGCCTCGTCGTCGAGGTTGTGGCCGGTCGCGACGACGTCGTAACCCTCGCGGCGCGCGACGTCGTTGAACAGATGTCGTTTCGACAGCCCGCAGGTGCCGCAGGGTGCCCGCCGGGTCGCCGCCGCTCCCGTCGGCACGTCGAACCCGTAGTCGGCGGCGAGCTCGACCTCGATGAGCCGGCCCGCTCGGCCCTTCGCGAACTCGCGCACGGAGCGTCCCGAGTCGTCCGAGTAATCACCGATTCCCAGGCCCAGGTACAGGCCGTCGACCTGATAGCCCAACTCCGTGAGGACGTCCCAGAGCGCGAGGGAGTCCTTGCCTCCGGAGACGGCGACGAGCACGCGGTCGTCGGGATCGAACATGGCGTGTTGCTTGATCGCGCGCCGCACCTGCTCGCGGAAGTGGTGCAGGAAGCAGTCGCGACAGAAGCCGGCGTTGTGTCGGCGCAGGTCGATGATCGCCGGGGCGCGGCAGCGGCGGCATTTCATCCTCAGCCTCCCGACGTGACCGGACGGATCTCGACGGTGTCGGCATCACCGAGCTGAGCATCCCGAGTGACCAGGGTGTTTCCCTGGATCACGAGGACAGATTCGGGGTTGAGGTCGAGTCGGGCCAGCAGCGCACCGACCGTCGTCGGACCCGGCACCTCGATCTCTCGGCGCGGGTTGCGCAGCAGGATCTTCACAGCCGTCACGATACCGGTCGGCCGTTCGTGACCTGCCCCGTCGAACCCGTCGCGCCCGCTACTCGCCCGGGCGTAACGCCCGGATTGCGAGACCCTCCCCGGGCTGGAGATCGGCGATGAGGATCCGCTCGGACCGACGACCAACCAGCAGCCGCGCCAAGCGGAGCCCACTCAACGTGAGCCCCAGATACACCAACGGCCCGCCGCGCCCGCGCAGTCGGGTGCTGCCGACCTTGAAGGCGAACTTCACGACGGCAGCGCTGCGGCTCTGCTCTGGCATCGGTCAGATCCGCCGGACTTCCACGATCGTCGTGCGTCTCGTGCCCTGGCGGCGCCCGAGCAGGAAGCCGATGATCACGATGAGGATCACGGCGCCGATCCCGGCCGCGACCGCGAGGTTCTTGGTGCTCTCGACCTCTTCGCTCACCTCGCCGGTGATCTCACGGAGCTTGGCCTCGATGTCGTCACGGGTGACGCTCTTGTCGGGCGCGCTCATGACTGCTTCGCCTTGGTCATTCCCCGAGCCTTCCACGTGACGGCCGCGCCGATCGCGAGTGCGATCACCACGAACAGGTATGGCACCCAGGTCCAGTTGCCGTCGAACACGTCACTGGTGGTCTGGAGCGCTCGCAAAGCCGCGAGCGTGACGAAGACCACACCGAGGCCCATCAGGAATGCGCCCGCGAGGCCGAGGGCCACGTAACGGCCCAGCGCCTTCAGCGGGACAAGCGTCTGTTGTCGGACGTACAGGACGACGAGATCGCGGAGCTCGACGACGAGTTGCGGAATCGGCTTCTGACGTTCGAGCATCGCAGGATTGTCGCCCCACCGAGTCCGATGCGCAAGCTCCGCGGTCGAGGGCGTACATGAGCCCCGAGGTCAGGGGGCCGGAACCAGCTCCGAGGGCGAAGGCGATTGCGGGAACGCGGCGGCGGCCTCGGCGACCGCCGTGGTGAGCCCGATCCCTGTCCCGTCGCCGAACGAGCCGTTGAAGACACTGGCGAAGCGTGGCGATCCTGCGCCCCCACTCGGATCGACGAGGGCGATCAGTCCCGCGACCCCGTTCAGCGAGCCGGTCTTTCCGTAGAGACGCCCGGCGAGAGCCGTATCGACGAACCGGCCGCGGAGCGTGCCGCGCTCCGCGGCAATAGCGGCGCCATCGACCACAGTGCGTAGCTCCGGGCGGGCACCGAGCTGCAACGTCTGCAACAGCGCGAGGCATGTGGCGCGGTTCTCTCGGCTCAGCCCGGATGCATCGGCGAGCGAGACGCCGGTCGTATCGACGCCCAGGGCCGCGAGGCGACGCAGGATCTCGGCGATTCCGCCTTCGGTCGTTCCCGACCCACCGGCGGCGACATCGACCGCGAGCGCAAGCAATTCAGCGGTTCCGTTGTCGCTGGCGCTCAGCATCGTGGTGAGGAGCGCGTCGAGCGGTGCGGATCGCACGGTGGCAACCACCGCGGCGCCGCTCGGCGCCGGGCCCGTGGTCGCCGAACCGACCGTGACGCCCCGCTCGACGAGAAGCTGACCCAGCGCGTCGGCCGCGGCCAGCGCGGGATCCGAGACCGGCGATCCCGTCGCCGGGTCGAAGCCGTCGTCGACCACGAGCGCGCCGAGCGGGCCGATCTCCGCCCGGTATGACTCCGGCCACGACGACAGGTACGCGGGCGTCGCGTAACGCGTGCCGTCGCCCACCACTCCGCCCGGGATCTCACGCACCCCGGCGGCGACGATGTCGTCGGCCAGGGTGGCGAGGGGCGTGAGCGAGGCCGTGAGGCGCGCGTAGACGGGGCGGTCGGCGAGCGTCCGGATCCACGAAGGCGTGCTGAGCACGGGGTCGCCGCCGCCGACGAGCCACAGGCGATCGATGGTGCCACCGTTCGGTGTCTCCGACGCAACCGCCTCGGTCACGAACGTGAGATCCGGGCCGAGCGTGTCGAGCGCGCCCGCCGCAGTCATGAGCTTCTCGGTGGATGCCGGGATCACCGGTGCTCCGGCGTTGTCCGCGACGACGCCGAGGCGATCGATCTCGACGCGATAGCAGGACTCGGTTCCCGCCGCGATCTCGGCCAGTCGGGCCTGGAGCTGTGCGACACCGACGGCGTCGACGAACGGTCCGGGCACTCGCCGCGGTGACCACAACGCCGTGGCTTCGGCAGAGCGGTCCTCGGGGGTCGCGGACTCGGTGCCTGTCCCGGTGCCGGCGCCACTGCCACGGAGGCCGAGCACGAGACAGGCCACACCGGCGAGGCCGAGAATCGCGGCCACGAGCCGCCCGCCCGACCTCACGCGCCGTTCACCACCTGGCGGCGACAGTCCGCGCCGGGCCGTCGGGACATCCGGGGCGGTCGGGACCTCCGCAGCCGACGGTCGTGCTCAATCGAGGTCGCGACGCTGGAGAAAGCGGGCTCGCCGCCAGAGCTGCTCGAGCGCGGCCACGGCGCGGTTCGCCGACGCGTAGCAGAGCCGTCCGGTCTCGCGGACGGCCCGAGGGCCGGGATTGTCGGGCGATGTGACCGCGAGCTCGGTCGCAGTGAGGATCGGCTTCCCGGTCCGGTCGGACACGGCCGCCGCGGCCGCGGCGAACCGGGCGTCTTGGCGCTCGTGGTAGGCGACGATGCGTTCGAGCCCGTGTTCGGGGTAGAAGCGGCCTTCGCGCATGAGCCGCGCCTGGTTCGACTGGATACCGAGGCCGAGGTAGATGACGGCGTCGACGCTGACGTGGGCGGCGACGAGCTCGAGCACCTCGGGGATCGTGTCCCGGGTCTCGCCGCCGGCGAGGTCGAGCGGGTTGTTTCGGCTCCAACGCGGCGGCAGCTTCTCGTCGATCGCGGCACGCAGGTCGGCGGCAAGCGGGACCAGCTCGAGCTCGCCGCGGGTGATCGCGTCTGCAGTCACGACGCCCCAACCCCCCGCCGTCGTGACGACGGCGACTCGGGGGCCACGGGGCAAGGGCTGGGTCGCGAACGTCGCCACGGCCTCGTAGGCAGCCTCGACGGTGTCGGCGCGGGTGACACCGGCCTGCGCGCACATCCCGTCGAAGACCCGGTCGTCGGCCGCAAGGGCCCCGGTGTGCGACGCCGCGGCGCGTTGTCCGCCGCTCGTCGCGCCGCCCTTCAGCAGCACGAGCGGTTTGCGGGCGGCGACGCCGCGCACGCGCTCGAAGAACGCTCGCCCGTCGGTGAGACCCTCGACGTAGGCCAGTCCCGCGTCGGTCTCCGGATCGCCGGCGTAGTAGTCCAGGTAGTCAGCCACGGTGACCGCCGCGGCGTTCCCTGCCGACACCGCCCGGCTGATGCCGATCCCGGTCTGCACTGCGTAGTTCAGGAACGAGGACACGAAGTTGCCCGATTGGCTGGCGACGCCGATACGCCCCGCCGGTGGGTACGGAGCGACGATCTGAGCGCACAGCGACGACGGCGTCGACACGACGCCCTGGCCGTTCGGTCCGGCGACCAGCATGCCCAGCTGGTCACCCAGCGCTACCAGGTCACGCTCGGCGGCGCGACCCGCGTCTCCAGCCTCGCCGTAGCCCGCCGAGGTCACGAACGCGGCTCGGATGCCCCGCGCCGCACAGTCGGCCAGGAGCTGCTCGTTGGCGGCGGCCGGGGTGCAGACGAAGACGAGGTCGAGGGGCGCGTCGGCGGGGAGATCCGCGATCGACGGCGCGGCTTCGACGCCGAGGATGGAGCCACCTTCCCGGTTCGTGGCGCACACCGTTCCCGCGTAGCCCTGACTCAGGATGTTGTGCAGCGCGACGAACCCGAATTTTCCGGGATGACTGGACGCGCCGGCCACGACGACACCGCGCGGGTCGAAGAGCGCTCGGAACTGCTCGGCGCTCGGGCTCACGCGCGCAGCTCCACCAACGCGTCGACTGCGAGCGGCACCCCGTCGACGACGACGAGGGGATTCAGGTCGACGCTCATGACATCGGGATCGTGCTCGGCGACGTGCGACAGCCCCACCAGCACCTCCGCCAGCGCAGTGCGATCGATCGGCGGCTCACCCCGGAACGGGCCCAACAGCGCCTGAGCACGAAGGCCGTCGATCATCTCCGCCGCGTCCAGAGGCGTAATCGGCGCGAGACGAAACTGAACATCGCCGATGGCTTCGGCCAGCACCCCACCGATGCCGAGCATCACGCACGGGCCGAACTGGGGGTCCGTATGGAGCCCCGCGATCAGCTCGCGACTGCCTGTGACCATGGGCATCACGAGGAGCTCGACCGTGCCGTCCTCCGGTCGTGCGAGGCCGAGGAGCTCGCCCGCGGCCTCACGCACGGCGTCCGCGTCGACCAGCCGCAGGCGCACGAGACCGCGCTCGGTCTTGTGGGCGATCGCCGGCCCGCACAGCTTCACGACCACGGGGAACCCGAGCTGGTTCGCCTTGACGCCGGCTTCACTCGCGGTCGGCACTGTGATTCCCGGCACGGTCGCGACGCCGTGCGTCGCGAGCAGCTGCTTCGAGGCGGCCTCGGAGAGCGTCGTGGTGGCGGGCGCGGCGGAAGGCATCGGCCCGCCGACGTTAGCCGTGCGTCAACCGGAGTCCGAGGCCACCAGGCCGCACATCGCGGTCACGGTCGACCACGGCCCGGCGCATTGCCGGCGGGATCGCGCGTGTCCGCCGGCCGACGTCGAGATTCCGGCCCGCGCGTTCGAGCGAGATCGTGAGCCCCGCGTCGCAGGCCAGCCGGCGCGCCGTCTCGGCGCACAGGTTCGGACCGTGCTCCACCTCGCTGCGGCCGGGTCGATCAGCGACGAGCGTCTCGACATCGACGTGCACCACGACCTCAGGCGTTGCGCCGCGGTCGCTTCGCGGGCCAGGCCGACCAGCTCGCGGTCGCCCTCGGGAGTCGCCACCCTGGTCAGAGCCCGCACCTTCGAGTACGACAGCTGACCCGTGGCGAACGCGTGCGTGATCTCGGGCAGATCCGCCAGCGCGCGTCCGACGCGGACGTGCTCGTGACCCGTCGTGAGGCTCATGCCGCACTGCCACGCGAACCTCCTTGTCCCGCGCCACCGTACGGCCGGCCTGGGACAGTCACGGAGGGTGGTCGACCGAGCACAATGGCTCCCGCGGGAGACTCCCGGGGTGGATCGAGTCAAGTGTGGAGTACGTGCGGCCGTCCGCGTCGCGGCGACCGCCGGTCAGAACCGGCGCCGCCAGGAGGTCAGCCGGCGCTGCGAGTCAGACGGCGCTTTGGCGGTCGGCCCAGAACTCGTTGCGCAGGATGCGCTTGAGGAGCTTGCCGGCGTCGGTGCGGGGAAGCTCGGCCCGTAGCTCGTAGCCGCGAGGCCGCTTGTACCCGGCAACACGATCGGTGACGAACCGGTCGAGCTCTTCCAGATCGAGGGTCTCCCCCGGCTTTTCCTGCACGACGCAATAGACGCTCTCGCCCCACTCCTCGTCGGGGACGCCGAACACGGCCGCGTCCATGACCTGGCCGTGCTCATGGATCACCGCTTCGATCTCGGCCGGGTAGATGTTCACCCCACCGGAGATGATCATGTCCTTCAAGCGATCGCAGATGAAGAGGAACCCGTCGTCGTCCACGTAGGCGACGTCACCGACCGACTTCCAGCCGCCCTCCTCGATCTCGGAGAGCTTCTCATCGGTGCGGTGATAGCCGTCCATCGCAAGCCGCGTCCGGATGAAGAGCTCGCCCGGATCGCCCACGGGGGCCTCCGAGCCGTCCTCGGTGACGATGCGGACCTCGATCCCACCGTAGGTGTGGCCGCACGATCCGGGCTTGCGCATCTGGTTCTTCGGCTGCATCACGGTGACGATGCCCAGCTCGGTCGATCCGTAGACCTCGTAGAGAAACCAGTCACCGAGCTTCTCGAACACCTCTTTCTTCAGCGCGTACGGCACGGGCGCGGCGTTGGCGATGAGACACCGCATCGACGACAGGTCGGCCTCGGCGAGCTCACCCGGCGGCAGGCTCACGATGCGTTTCAGCTGCGTCGGCGCCGAGAACGTGTTCGTGGCCCGGTGTTCCTTCACGAGGCGCAACCACGCGCTCGGATCGAACTTGCGCAGCACGACGATCGCCGAACCCATGGTGTGTGCGATCGACGCGAACGCGAGCGGCCCCGAGTGGTAGAGGGGCCCGGTCGTGATATGCACCTCTTGACCGAAACGAAAACCCAGCTCGGCGAGGAGCGCCGCGACGATCGCCGCGTCGGTCGAGGTGCGCAATGCACCCTTGGGCTTGCCCGTCGTCCCGGACGTGTAGAGCATCTGCGCGCCGACCTCGGACTTGTCCGGTGCGACGGGTTCGGTGTCGGGTTCGTCGGCGAGCACGTCGTCCCAGGCTCGGCACCCGTCAGGCACGTCACCACCGAACACGACGACGTGACCCACCTTCGGGATCCGATCGCGGATCGACGCGATCCGGGGAGCCTGCTCGGCATCGGTGATGACGAGCGTGGCGTCGGAGTTGTCGATGACGTAGGCCATCTCGTCGGCGTTGAAACGGTACGAGACGGGCACCGCGACCTGCCCGGCCTTGCGCGCCGCGTGGATGGTCGTGATGACCTCGAGCGAGTTCGGCCCGGACCACACGATCCGCTCACCCTGGTGGACGCCGAGGGTGCGCAGCGCGTGCGACAGACGGTTGACCGTGCGGTTGAGCTCGGCGAACGGGGTGGCCGATGGTCGACCACCGAGCGCCTCGTCGACGAGCACCGCCGTGCCGTCCGGGTTGGCCTGCGCGTGCAGAGCCAAGAAGTCGTCGGCCATGGGTCCTCCCTCGAGGATTCGCCGGAAGGCACGTCCGTGACGCGAGCGGCCGGTAGCCTACTGCCGTGCCGTCGGACTCTTCGCGGGATGCCCCCGGGCCGAATATCGCTCGGCCGAATATCGCTCGGCCGAATATCGCTCGGCCGGACGGTCGGGCATCGCGCCCGCCGGAGCTGTCGGTGGTGATGCCCGCCTACAACGAGGCCGCGTTCCTCGAGGAGGCGGTACGGACCGTCACCGACGGCCTGCGGGGCTGGGGTCAGCCGTTCGAGGTGTGCGTCGTCGAGAACGGCTCGACCGATGGCACGCGCACCATCGCGCTCCGGCTCGCCGAGGAGATCCCCGAGCTCTCCATCGTGTGGCTCCCGAACCCGAACTACGGGGAGGCCATCCGCACCGGGTTCCTCGAGGCGACTGCCCCGGTTGCGGTGCTGTTCGATGTCGACTGCTTCGATCTCGGGTTCCTCAAGGAAGCCCTCTCCATCTTGGACCTGGCCGAGGAACCCGGCGGGCCCGTCATCGTCGTCGGGTCCAAGCGCGCACCCGGCGCGCGTGACGAGCGCATCTGGTATCGGCGTCTCGCAACGGACGTGTTCACTCGTATCCTGCGGACCACGTTCGGCCTCAGGGTGACTGACACCCACGGCATGAAGATCATGCGTCGCGACCTCCTCGACCCGCTCATCCGCCGGTGCGTGTTCGGTGTCGACCTGTTCGACACCGAGCTCATCATCCGCGCCGAGCGGGCCGGATGGCAGGACGCCGAGGTGCCGGTGACCGTCGTCGAACGACGCCCGGCACGAACGTCGGTGCTCGAGCGCGTGCCGCGGACCCTCTGGGGCATCGTGAAGCTGCGGATCGTGTTCGGCCGTCGCACCACCACGTGACGCACGAAGGCGACGGTGACCGCGACGGTGACCTCGTCGGCAGCGTTGACGGAAGCGATGGTGGTGACGTCGTTGTCTGCCCCGGATTCGTAGACCTGCAGGTCAACGGGATCGGCGACATCGACTTCTGGCGAGCCCGCCCCGCGGACTGGAGGAACGCCGGTCGCCGACTGCTGGCAACCGGGACGACCCGCTATCTCCCGACGCTGCCGACGGGCCACCTCGCCGACTACGACGCCGCTCTCGATCGGGCGGCCGCGGCTCGCGCGGAGGCCTCCGCCGACCCCGGTGGCTCCGGTGGCTCCGGTGGCTCCGGTGGCTCCGCCGACCCCGGTGGCTCCGGTGGCTCCGACGTCGCTCACATCTCGGGAGTGCACCTCGAAGGGCCATTCCTGGGAGGGGCCCCCGGCGCGCATCCCCCCGACCTCATCCGGTCGATGGATGCCGATTGGCTCGCGGCGCGGCTCGACCGTCACCCCGGGCTCGTACGTGTCGTGACCCTCGCGCCCGAGGCCGACCCGTCCGGCGAAGGCATCGCCGCGGCTGTCGAGCGCGGGGTCCTCGTCGCGCTCGGCCACTCTCGCTGTTCCTACGACCAGGCCGCCGAGGCCGCCGAGGCGGGTGCGACGCTCGTCACGCACTTGTTCAACGGCATGGCCGCGCTGGACCACCGAGATCCCGGCCTGGTCGGCGCCGCGCTCGACCCCGCCATCGACCTCACCCCGACACTCATCGCCGACGGCGTGCACGTTCATCCGGCGGTCGTTCGCGCGATCGACCCGGGGCGGTGCATCCTCGTGAGCGACGCGATCGCCACCGGCGGCGACGTCTTCGGCCGCTCCGTGACCGCGCGCGCCGGTGCGGCGTTCCTGGCTGACGGGACCCTCGCGGGGGCGACCGTGCATCTGGATCGCGCGCTGCGAAACGTCGTGAGCTGGGGCTGGTCACGTGACACGGCCACCGACGCCGTCTCCCGGCACGCGGCGGCGTTGCTGGACGGCACCGAGGCCGCCGACGGCATCGAGGGCGACGCCGGCGATCAGGTGCATCTCGACGCCAAGACGTTTGCGCTGCGCTCCGTCTGGCGGCGCGGCAGCCAGGTCTACGGTGCATGACATGAGCGACATGTCACCCGAGCCGGGCCTCGATCCGAACCGGAGACGGCCTGACGGCCCGACCGTCGCGCTGTTCGTGACGTGCGTCGTGGACCAGATCGCACCCGATGTCGGCGTCGCGGCGGTCCGTCTTCTCGAGGCCGCCGGCTGTCGGGTCGAGTTCCCGACCGCGCAGACCTGCTGCGGCCAACCGGCCGCCAACGCCGGCGAACCCGAGGCGGCGGGGCGCCTGGCTCGACACATGATCGACGTCTTCGCACCGTACGACGCGGTGGTCGCGCCGTCGGGTTCGTGCGCGGCGATGGTGCACCACAGCTACGACCGCCTCATCTCGGGCCCCGACCGGGTGCGAGCCGAGGAGCTCTCGGCGAAGACCTTCGAGCTGTGCCAGTACCTCGTCGACGAGCTCGGCTGCACCGACGTGGGCGCGCGGCTCGACGCCACGGTGACGTTCCACGACGCCTGCCACGGTCTCCGCAACCTCGGCATCGGCGATGCCCCTCGCCGGTTGCTCACCGCCGCGGGCGTGACGCTCGTCGACCTGGCCGATTCGGAGACGTGCTGTGGTTTCGGGGGCACCTTCTCGCTCGAGTACGGCGACCTCGCGGCCGCGCTCGCCGACGACAAGCTCGCCCATGCGTCGGCCACCGGGGCCGAGTTCCTCGCGAGCGGCGACAGCGCGTGTGTTGCCCATCTCGAAGGCCGACGCCGTCGTACCGGATCAGGCCCCGAACCGATCCACGTGGCCGAGCTCTTGGCCCGCGGGCTGCCCGCACCCGTGAGCCCGACGCCATGAGCCCGACACGATGAGCCACGGGATCGTCACGCCGGGAGCGACCTTCGCCGAACGTTCCCGCGCCGCGCTCGCCGACCCCGAGCTGCAGGGTGCGCTGACCAACTTGCACCGACGGCTCGACACCGCGCGGGCAGTAGCCGAGACAAGCCCCGAGCTGAAGGACCGGGCCTCATCGATCCGTCGGGAGGTGCTCGCCGACCTCGACGGCTGGCTGGACCGACTCGCGGCGTCGCTCGAGCGGGTCGGCGCGGTGGTGCATCGGGCTTCCACACCCGAGGAGGCACGTTCCGTCGTCGTCGCGCTGGCACGCGAGCGCGGGGTGAGCACCGTGGTGAAGTCGAAGTCCATGGCCACCGAGGAGATCGATCTCGCTGACGCGCTCGAGCGCGCCGATATCGAGACGATCGAGACCGATCTCGGTGAGTACATCGTGCAGGTCGCCGACGAGCGGCCCTCACACATGATCACTCCGGCGATCCACAAGACCCTCGACACGATCGCCGAGGTCCTCACAACCCGCGCCGACGGGCCGTTGCCGACCGATCGTGAGGCCCTCGCCGCCTGGACGCACGACCACCTCCGGCCCGCGTTTCTGCGCGCCGAGATGGGCATCAGCGGTGTCAACTTCGCCGCGGCCGACACGGGCACGATCACGATCGTCACCAACGAAGGCAACGGCCGCTTGTGCACGTCGTGGCCACGGACGCATGTCGCGGTGATGCCGGTCGAGAAGGTCATCCCTCGTCTCGTCGACCTGGCGACGTTGCTCCCGCTCCTCACCCGCAGCGCGACCGGCCAGGCGATGTCCAACTACCTGTCGATGATCACCGGTCCCCGCCGCGACGACGAGATGGATGGTCCCGACGAGCTGCACGTGGTGTTCCTGGACAACAACCGGCGGGCGCTCGTCGGCACGGCCTACGAGGACATGCTGGCCTGCATCCGGTGCGGGGCGTGCCTCAACGTGTGCCCCGTGTATCGCCGAGTGTCGGGTCACGCGTACGGCGCCGTCTACAGCGGACCGATGGGCAAGGTGCTCACCCCGCTGCTCAGCCAGGGCGCCGAGGGGCGCGAGCTGCCGCACGCGTCGTCACTCTGTGGCGCGTGCACCGAGGCGTGTCCGGTGGAGATCCCTCTGGCCGATCTGCTCGTGCGGTTGCGGGCCGACCTTCGCGAACCCGGCGTCTTGCGCCCGGCACCGATCGCCACCGGCGGAAGTTCTTCTCCTGAGTCGACTGGACACCGCCTGCCGGGCGAGGGGTTCGCGACCCGCGCCGCTGCCGCCCCGCTCGTACCCCAGGGCGCCCACCGGAAGGTGGGTCTCTCGTTCGCGCACCTCTCGTTCGCCCACCTCTCGTTCGCCCACCTCGCGTTCGCGACGTGGTCCCGGGTCTGGGCGTCGCCGGGCGGCTACCGGGCGACGAGCGCGCTCGGCCGTCTCACCAAGGGTCGTTGGGCGCGACGGCTTCCGGGCCTGACCGGCTGGACCCGGACGCGAGACCTGCCGCTCCCCGCAGCTCGGAGCTTTCGCGAGCGCTGGGCCGAACGAACCAACGACCCCGAGACGCGATCGTGGTGATCGAAGCACTGCGCGCCGCCCTGGAAGCCAACACGGTCGGCGTCCGCGGCCCGATGACCCCGGCCGAAGCGCGCGCCGCGCTCGGTGCGCTCGACGACGCCGAATCCGGACCGATCGCCGTCTCCCCCGGCGACCCGCTCGTGGCCGAGCTCGGCGTCGTCGAGCATCTGGCCGGCCGTGGCGCGGACCTGCTGCTCCCCGATGCGCCCGACTGGCGCGACCGGCTCCCCCAAGCCGCGATCGGCGTGACCGCAGCCCACCTCGCGGTGGCCGACACGGGGTCGCTCGCACACATATGCGGGCCCGGCGCACCACGCGCGGTGAGCCTGCTCCCGCCGGTACACGTCTGCCTCGTCGCGCTCGAGACGGTCGTACCGACCTTCGCCGAGGCCGTCGCTCGCTTCGCCGCGGAACCACTGCCGTCCGCGATCACCTGGATCGGGGGACCGAGCCGAACCGGTGACCTCGAGATGGTCACGACGCTGGGCGTCCACGGACCCAGCCGGGTCGAGGTCCTCCTCGTCGACACGAACGCCTGACGAGTCAGCTATTGGAAGCCGTGTGGATTTCGGGTGTGCCAGCGGTGCGCGGTGGCCACGATCCGGTCGAGGTCGGTGTAGTCGGGTCGCCATCCGAGCTCGGCACGAATCCGGGATGAGTCCGCGACCAGTGCGGCGGGATCACCCGCGCGGCGATCCTCGAGGACACGGGCCACGTCGACGCCGGTCACCCGGCCGACCGCGTCCAGCACCTCGAGCACGCTGAAGCCCTTCCCCAGCCCGACGTTGTACGCGCCGGTCGGCGCCCCGCCGGCCAGCGCGTCCAGCGCGACGACGTGCGCGGTCGCCAGGTCATCGACGTGGATGTAGTCACGGATGCACGTGCCGTCAGGCGTCGGGTAGTCGGTGCCGAAGACCTTGATGTCCGGGCGCCGGCCGAGCGCCGCGAGCAACGCCAGCGTGATGAGATGGGTTTGGTTGGGGTGCGCGTCGCCATTCGACGCGTCGGCGGCTGCACCGCACGCGTTGAAGTAGCGCAACGAGATCGACCGCAGCCCGTAGGCCCGGTCGTACGCCGCGAGGATGCGCTCGAATACGAGCTTGGTCTCGCCGTACACGTTCGTCGGCCGGGTCGGGGCGGTCTCGGCGATCGGGACCGTCTCGGGTTCGCCGTACACCGCGGCGCTCGACGAGAAGACGATCGGCACCGGGCCCGTCGCGGGTGCTGCCGCCACGAGCGCGTCGACCAGATGCAACGCGTTGGTGATGTTGTTGCGGTAGAAGCGGGCGGGATCGGTCATGGACTCGCCGGCCTCGATCGAACCGGCGAAGTGCACGACCGCGTGGGGGCGGACTGCTTCCACCACCGAACCCAGTGATTCGGCGTCGTCGAGCGCGACGGCTTCGAGCGGCACATCGGACGCCAGCGCGGCACGGTGACCGGCCGACAGGTCGTCCACGACGACGACGACGTGGCCGGCTGCGTTGAGATGCGGGACGGTGTGTGAGCCGATGTAGCCGGCACCGCCCGTCACGAGGACTCGCACGGGTGCAGAGACTAGGGCCGGGACCGTGCACCGATTGGCAGCCGGCGAGATCAGGCCGATCGGACCGAACCCGATCGCCGAACCCCGTGCATGGCTCGCTGATCGGGCACCTAAGGTGGGCGCCGAGTCGACAAGGGAGCTCGCGTGACACCGTCTCGAACCGATCTCGCCGCCACGCCCGAATTGGAACAACGTGCGATCAACGTGATCCGCGGGCTCGCCATGGACGGTGTGCAGAAAGCCGACTCGGGTCACCCCGGCACCGCCATGGCGCTCGCGCCGCTCGCCCACGTGTTGTGGACGCGCATCATGAACTACGACGCCTCCGACCCGGACTGGCCCGACCGCGATCGCTTCGTGCTCTCGTGCGGACACGTGTCGATCCTCTTGTACTCGATGCTGCACCTCACCGGCTTCGGGCTCACCCTCGAAGACCTCGAGCAGTTCCGCCAGTGGGGCTCGAAGACCGCGGGTCACCCCGAGCGCGGCCACGCCGCCGGGATCGAGGTCACCACCGGACCGCTCGGCCAGGGCCTCGGCAACGCGATCGGGATCGCGCTCGCCGAGGCCAACCTGCGAGCACGCTTCGGCCCGGAGCTGACCGATCACCACGTCTTCACCACCTGCTCCGACGGTGACTTCGAAGAGGGTGTCAGCCACGAGGTCGCGTCACTCGCCGGACACCTCGGCCTCGGCCGATTGACCTGCGTCTACGACGACAACCACATCACGATCGACGGGCCGACCGAGCTCTCCTACAGCGACAACGTCCCCGAGCGGTTCAAGGCCTACGGGTGGCAGATCGTCCAGCTCGGCGAAGCGGCCAACGACCTCGACGCGCTCGAGGCCGGACTGCGCGAGGCGATGAGCGACGCCGAGCGACCGAGCCTGGTCGTGTTGCGCAGCCACATCGGCTGGCCGTCGCCCAAGTTCACCGACACGTCGGCCGCGCACGGCGACCCGCTCGGCGAAGACGAGGTCAAGGCGGTCAAAGCGATCCTGGACATGCCGCCGGACGAACACTTCTGGGTTCCCGACGACGTCGCCTCGTTCTACCGAGCCGCCGGCACGCGCGGGGAGACGAAACGCCGGGACTGGGCGGCACGCCGCGAGGCGACGCGCGCCCGCGACGCCGGGCTGGCCGAGGACTACGACGCGTGTCTCGCCGGCACGGGCCGCGACGGTTGGGAAGCGAAGCTGCCGTCGTGGTCGCCGGGCGAGAGCGTGGCGACCCGGCGCGCGTGTTCCACGGTCGTGAGCGCGATCGCCGAGGTCGTGCCCGGCCTCGTCGGCGGCGGCGCCGACCTCACCGGCAACACCGGGACGAAGCTGGTGGACGCCGAACCGATCGACACCCACCGTTTCCACGGCCGCCAGCTCCACTTCGGCATCCGCGAGATGGGCATGGGCACAATCATGAACGGCATGGCCGTGAGTGGCCTCCTTCCGTTCGGGGGCACGTTCTTCGTCTTCAGCGACTACATGCGCGCCGCCGTGCGGCTCGCGGCGTTGTCGGGCTACAAGGTGGCGTTCGTCTGGTCGCACGACTCGATCGGCGTCGGCGAGGACGGACCGACGCACCAGCCGATCGAACAGCTCGCATCGCTGCGGGCAATGCCCGGCCTGCGGGTGATTCGGCCCGCCGATGCCAACGAGACGGCCGAGACGTGGAGGATCCACATCGAGCGGTCCGGACCGACCGCGATGATCCTCTGCCGCCAGGGCGTTCCGGTGCTCGAAGGCACCGCCGAGCGCGCCCGGACCGGCGTGGCCCGGGGTGCCTACGTCCTCGTGGACGAGCAGGGACCGAACCTCGAGCTCGTGCTGATCGGGACCGGCTCCGAGCTCCAACACTGCGTCGCCGCCGCCCAGACGCTCGCCGGCGACGGCGTCTCCGTACGCGTGGTGTCAATGCCGTGCTGGGAGCTGGTCGAGGCTCTGGACGACGAGGATCAGGCGACGGTGCTGCCGCCGGGGGTGCCGACGCTGGCCGTCGAGGCTGCCGCGAGCTTCGGCTGGCGGCGATGGGCCGACGACGTCGTCGCGATCGACCGGTTCGGCGCATCCGCGCCCGGACCGAAGGTCATGGAGGAGTTCGGGTTCACCGCCGCGCACGTCACCGCACGCGCGCAGGCGCTGCTCGGCCTGGAGCCCGGCACGAGCTGACCGATCCCACCACTCCGAGTTTGGTCACTGGACGCTCACTGTGCGCGTCGAGTGACCAAACCTGAGCGTGGTGGTGGGTCAGGGAGAGTGGTGGCGCTTCACGCGGCGCGCGCCGCGAGCGCGATGCCGGCGCGGAGGTGGCGTTCGTAGTCGGCGGGTGTGGCGTGCGCGTTGAGGCCGCTCGTGTTCGGCATCACGTACACGGGCCGGTCGCCGAGCAGCTCGGGTTGCTCGCCGAGCTGGGCCCGCCGGTCGACCGCGTGGCGCCAGCCGGTGATGCCGACGACGCACAGCGCGCCCGGCGCCAGCCAGCGCACGAGCCGTTCCACCCGGGTCACACCCTCTCGGTATTCGGCGGCGGAGAGCTCGTCGGCCCGCGGCGTCGCCCGCAGCACGAGATTCGTCATGCCCACGCCATGGTCCGACAGCGCCGCGAGCGGATCGCGATCCACGGTGACGAGCCCCGAGGCGAGCGCAGCGGGCCAGAATCGGTTGCCGGGACGGGCGTAGCCGACTCCGGCATCGGCGGTGTACACGCTCGGGTTCAGGCCGCAGACGAGCAGGCGCATGCCCGCGGCGACGGTGTCGGGAAGGAGGCGACCGCGTCGGCCGCGCACCGCGATCCAGTCGGCGTCCGCGTCGGTCGCGTCGATCTCGAAGCCGGCGCCGGCCACGACGTCGACGAGGTGGCCCGGTTCCCAGTGCCCGAAGCGGCGACCCTCGAAGTCGTCCTGGGCGAGCGCACCCCACGCGGACGCGCCGCGTTTGACGGTGATCGCGACGGGGGCATCGAGCGTCAACGACTGATGGAGCTGGCCCAGGGCGAGGGGCAGGCGGTCGCACGGCACGTGCAGGTAGCTGGCGCGGGCCCACGCACCGCCCAACGAACCCGCGCGGAACGGCAGGGCCTCGAGATCACCCTGCACCGGCCATGCGCCGGGCGCGGCCTCGCGAGCGAGCTCGACCATGGCGTACGCGGCATCGAACGCCACGGCCGGTGCTCCGATATCGGCCAGGTACGCGCCGGCCCCGCAGCCGACGTCCACCCGCACGTCGCCCGAGCCCACGGTGGCCGCGAACGCCCGTGCCGCGTCTCGTCGTTTCGCTGGGCGACGAGCCGCCCATTCCGCGGCGCGGGTCTCGTAGACGTCCACGGTCAACCGGTCCACGCTCGTATCATCGCAGAGCGATGATCCACGACCACGCCGAGCCCGTCTCCGATCGTGTCACCGTGTCAGCCGCGCTGGTCGTCTTCGGAGCGACCGGTGACCTCGCGTCCCGCAAGCTGTACCCTGCGCTCGCCGCGCTGGCCGGCCGCGGTCAGCTGCCGCGGCGTCTCGTCGTCGTCGGGGTGTCACGCACCGAGCTGGACGCCGCCGATCTGGAGCTGCGGGCCCGGCGGGCCATGGTCGAGGCCGGTCGTTCCCAGGACGAGCTCGACGCGTTCGACGCGCTCGACGTCTCGTTCCGCTACGTCGCCGGCAATGCCGGTGATCCCGACACGTACGGCCGGCTCTCCCGCACGCTCGCCGAGTGCGATGCCGCACAGGGAACCGCCGGCAACCGCCTCTACTACCTGGCCACGATCCCACAGCTGTTCCCGACGATCGTCGCCGGGCTCGACGACGCCGGGCTGGCGGCCGAGCCCGCGGGCACGTTCCGCCGCCTGGTGATCGAGAAGCCCTTCGGCCACGACCGGGCGTCGGCCCGGGCACTGAACGAGGCGCTCCACCGAGGCTTCGCCGAGCATCAGATCTTTCGGATCGACCACTACCTCGCCAAGGAGACAGTGCAGAACATTTTGGCGTTGCGATTCGCCAACGCGATCTTCGAACCGCTCTGGAACCGGCGCTATGTCGACCATGTGCAGATCACCGTGGCCGAGTCGCTCGGTGTCGGCCATCGCGCCACGTTCTACGAACAGTCCGGGGCGCTGCGCGACATCGTGCAGAACCACGCCCTCCAGGTACTTGCGCTGATGGCGATGGAAGCGCCGGCGTCGTTCGAGGCTGACGCGATCCGTGACGAGAAGGTCAAGCTGCTGCGTTCGGTGCAGTGCCTCACGCCGACCGCCGTGCCGCCGCCGGTGGTACGCGGCCAGTACGCGCCCGGCATCCTCGACGGAAACCTCGTTCCCGGCTACCGGGACGAAGAAGGAGTCTCGGACACGAGCGACGTCGAGACCTACCTCGCGCTGACCATCGACATCGACAATTGGCGCTGGTCCGGCGTGCCGTTCTACTTGCGGACCGGCAAACGCCTGTCACGTCGGGTCACGGAGGTGGTCCTGCAGTACAAGCCCGTGCCGTTCCTGGCGCTCCCACCGGGAGCGGTGGAATCCCTGGAGCCGAACGCCATGGTGCTGCGCATCCAGCCGGAGGAGGGCATCGAGATCCTCTTCGCCGCAAAGGTGCCGGGCTCCCCGTTTCAGGTGCGGACGGTCCCGCTCGACTTCTCGTACCGGGGTTTCGCCGAATCGGCACCCGAAGCCTACGAACGAGTCCTGTTCGACGCTCTCCTCGGCGACGCGACGCTGTTCATCCGCGAGGACGAGGTCGACGAGGCGTGGCGCATCGTCCAACCGTTGATCGATGCCTTCGACGCGGCCGCGGTCCCGCTCCACCCCTACCCCGCCGGCAGCTGGGGCCCCGTCGAAGCCGATCAACTCCTGCGCCACGGCGACCGATGGAGACAACCATGAGCCTGTTCGGAGAGCTCCGCACCGTCGATGACGTCCCGGCCGCGTTCGCGGCGCTTCTCATCGCGCAAGCCCCTCGTTCGATCGCCCTGTCGGGTGGTGGAACCGCCGAACGTTGCTACACCGCGCTGGCGGGGCGACAGCCCGATTGGAGCGGGGTCGAGGTGTACTACGGCGACGAGCGCTGGGTCCCGCTCGACGATCCCGACTCGAACGCGGGCATGGTCCACCGCACGCTGGCCGGCCCGGTCGGAGCGGCGACCGAGCACCCGATGTTCGACGGCTCACTCACCATCGACGAGGGTGCCGCGGCCTACGGCCGCCTGCTACGCGACGCGGGCCCGGTCGACTTCGTCCACGTGGGCATGGGACCCGACGGCCACACCTGCTCGCTCTTCCCCGGATCCCCCCAGCTCGACGAGCAGCACCACCGCGTCGTCCCGGCCGGCGACGACAAGCATCCGCACCCGCGGCTCACCGTGACGTATCCGTGGCTCGAGACCGCGCGCCTCGTCGTGTTCACGGTCGCTGGGGCGGAAAAACGAGACGCGCTCACCCGCGTCCGCGCCGGAGAGCAGCTCCCCGCGGCCCGAGTGCGCGCGCATCGGGTCGTGTGGCTCGCCGACCCCGCGGCCACCGGCTGACCCGGCTGACCTGACTGAGGGGCACAGGAATCGGCGCCGGCGCCGGCAGCGCTCGTTACGATCAGTCGCCCCACCGCGGGAGGGCATCGTTGGGGATGCCCAACGCGGCGCGGCCCATGCCTTCGAGCGCGAGGTCATTGGTCGGTGGGTGCAGCGGTCCGGCCTGGACGTCACGGAACAGGCGCTCCATCGGGAGGCGCCGGTACAGCGCCGAGCCGCCGACCATGCGGAAACAGATCTGGGTCGCTGCGACCGCCGCGTTCACGACGCAGTACTTCACCCCGATGATGTCGGCGGGTTGCAGCACCTCGTCGCGGCGCCGTCGGATCGCGTCGAACAACACGGCCCGAGCCGGCGCGAGGATCGCCTCGACCTCGCCCGCGTGGAGGATGATCCCGGGCTGACGGCTCAGCGGATGCTCCATCCCACCGAGCTTGCGGTCGGCGAGATAGCTCACGGTGAAGCGGGCCGCGGCTTCGGCGATCCCGAGGTACACCGAGGCGACGGTGCAGGAGAACCACGACATCATCCGCTCGCTGTTGCGATCCCACTCATCCCAGGGGGTACCGATCTGGGCCATGACCTCGGGCACGAACACATCCTCGAACACGACGTCCCATGACCCGGTGCCGCGCATCGCCATCGTGTCCCACGTGTCGATGAACGACAGGCCCGGGGCGTCGCGGCCGATTGCGAAGAGCAGCAGACCGCCGCCGTCACCGTGCTCGTCGGGCTGCACACCCGCAGTGCCGTAGAAGACGTCGAGCGCGGGTGCGAGAGAACAGAAAGCCTTGCGACCGCGGATCACGAACCCGCCGTCGACCCGCTCGGCCGGGGTGGACGAAGCCCGTACATTGAGCCCGGTCGCGGCGTCGGTGAAGCTGCCGCCGATCACGACGCCGGTGCCCGCGAGCTGGAGCACCATGCGAGCCTCCTCCTGACCGTCGGCCAGGCCCTCCGCGGCCGCGCCGAGGCCGAAGAGGTGCATGTTCGCGGCCAGCGCGGTCGAGGCACACCCCCCGGCGAGCGCCCGCTGGGCGCGACACACCGCGTCGAGGTCGGCCCCCGATCCGCCGAACTCGGTCGGAATCGGCAGCGACAGGTACCCGGATTCCTTCAGCCGCTCGATGTTCTCCAAGGGGAAGCGACCCTCACGGTCCACCTCGCCGGCTCGCCCGCCGAGCTCGGCGGCGAGTCCCTCGGCCAACGAAACCGGATCCATCCCCGGGACATTAGGCTCGCTCACCAGAGCGACGGCATCGGAGCCTGCATGCCGATCCCGGCCGCAACTCATCAGCCGGTACTGACCGCCACCCAATGACAGGAGCACACGAGGTGCTGAGACGCGCGGAGTTCGAGGACCTCGTCGACGCGCCGCTCGATGCGTTGACGAGCGAGGCGGCCCGACTTCGTGACGAAGGACACGGCCACCGCGTCACGTTCTCCCCGAAGGTCTTCATCCCACTGACCATGCTGTGTCGGGACCGGTGCGGCTACTGCACGTTCGCGAAGCCACCGGCCCGCCTCGATGCCCCGTATCTCCCGCTCACACGCGTGCTCGAGATCGCTCGCGCCGGCGCCGCGCTGGGCTGTCACGAAGCGTTGTTCACGCTCGGCGAAGCCCCCGAGGATCGATACCCCGCGGCCGCAACCTGGCTGGCTGAGCACGGCTACGACTCCACCGTCGACTACCTCGTCGCCGCGGCCGAGGCGGTGCTGACCGAGACCGGCCTGTTGCCTCATGCCAACCCAGGTGCACTCGACGAGTCCGACCTCGCCCGCCTCCGGGCCGTGAGCCCGTCACAGGGGATGATGGTCGAGTCTCTCGCCACCCGCCTCGGAACCCCCGGTGGGCCTCACTCCGGCGCGCCCGACAAGGATCCCGAACGGCGCTTGGCGACGCTCGAGGCCGCCGGTCGGGCGCGGGTTCCCTACACGACCGGGATTCTCGTGGGCATCGGCGAGACCCGCACCGAGCGGGTCGACGCGCTGTTCGCGATCGCGGAGAGTCACGCCCGTCATGGGCATGTGCAGGAAGTCATCGTGCAGAACTTCCTGCCCAAGCCGGGCACCGCGATGCACCGTCATCCGGCGTGCGATCCCGACGAGCTCCTCCGCACGATCGCGACCGCCCGGATCATCCTGGGCCCGGCGATGCACGTCCAGGCACCACCGAACCTTTCCGATGATCTCGAGGCCCTGCTCGCCGCCGGGATCGACGACTGGGGCGGCGTGTCGCCGGTGACGCCCGATCACGTCAACCCGGAGCGGCCCTGGCCGGCGCTGGAGCGTCTACGGACTGCCACCGAGGCCGCGGGTCATGTGCTCGCGCCCCGCCTGACCGTCTACCCGGAATATGTCCGCGACGCCGAGCGGTGGTTGCACCCCGACGTGCGGGTCGCAGTTCGCCGGCGCAGCGACGCCGAGCAGTTGGGACGCGACCCCGAGCAGTGGAGAGCCGGCGGAGACGCGGCACCGCCCGCGTTGATACCGACGCCGGTGCCACCGAGCTGGCCGAGCCGCGGTCGTGGACCGGTCGGCGAGGTGCTCGACGGTGTGCTCGCGGGTGAGGAGCCGGGCGTGGACGAGCTCGTCCACCTGTTGACCGCCCGTGGGGCCGACGTGCAGCGCGTCGCCGAGGTCGCGGACGAGCTTCGCCGTGAGGCTGTCGGGGACCCCGTCACGTTCGTGCGGAACCGCAACATCAACTACACCAACGTCTGCACGTTCAAGTGCCGGTTCTGCGCGTTCTCGAAGGGCCCGCTCTCGTTGAACCTGCGGGGCGCCCCGTACCTGCTCGATCACGACGAGATCCAACGACGGATCATCGAAGCCATCGAGTGCGGGGCGACCGAGGTGTGTCTCCAGGGTGGCATCCATCCCGACTTCGACGGTGAGTACTACCTCGGGGTGATGCGAGCCGCCAAGGAGGTCGCTCCCGACATCCACGTGCACGGCTTCACCGCGCTCGAGGTCACCGAAGGAGCGCGGCGGATCGGCATGCCCCTCGCCGAGTACCTCGTCCTCGCCAAGGAAGCAGGGCTCGCAACCCTGCCGGGCACCGCGGCCGAGATCCTCGACGACGAGGTGCGAGCAGTCATCTGCCCGGACAAGGTCACGACCGAGGAATGGCTCCACGCACACCGCACCGCGCACTCGGTCGGGCTCAAGTCCAACGTGACCATCATGTTCGGCCACGTGGAACAACCGGTGCACGTCGCTCGGCACCTCGTCCGCACCCGGGCGCTCCAAAAGGAGACCGGCGGGTTCACCGAGTTCGTGCCCCTCCCGTTCGTGCACATGGCCACTCCGCTGTTCCTCGCCGGCACCTCGCGTACCGGCCCGACCTTCCGCGAGTCCCTGCTCATCCACGCCGTGGGTCGCATCGCGTACCGAGGCTGGATCGACAACATCCAGGTGTCCTGGGTGAAGCTCGGCCTGTCGGGTGCCCGCCAGGTTCTCCAGGCCGGCGCCAACGACCTGGGAGGCACGCTCATGGACGAGAACATCTCCCGTGCCGCGGGCGCGAGCCACGGCCAGGAGGCCGACGAGGCCGATTTCCGGGCCATCGTCGAGCCTCTCGGTCGGCCGCTCGAGCAACGCACCACCCTGTACGGCCGCACCACGACCGTCGGCCGACGCCTGCGCCCCGCCGAACCCGGCGCCGACCTCGACCTCGACCTCGGTGTCAATGCCGCGGTCCCGGTCACGCTGTCCGTCAAGACCCCCGCGTGAGCGAACCCACCCTCGACGTTCTCACGATCGGCAACGCCCTCGTCGACGTGCTGAGCCACGAGCAGGACGCGATCATCGACCGGCTGGATCTCATCAAGGGCACGATGGCGATGGTCGACGGAGCCCGATCCGACGCGGTCTACGCCGCCCTGGGCCCGGGCATCGAAGTGTCGGGCGGGTCGGCCGCGAACACCGCCACGGGTATCGCCTCCTTCGGGGGAAGCGCCGGTTTCGTGGGCCGGATCGGCAAGGACCAGTTCGGCCAGGTCTTCGCCCACGACCTCGCCACGATCGGCGTCACGTTCGATCCCGATGGTTCCTCGACCTCGGGACCAACCGGCAAGTGCCTGGTCATCGTGACCCCCGACGCGCAGCGCACGATGTGCACCTCTCTGGGCGTGGCGGGCGACCTCGCTCCGGAGCACATTCCCTCCGATGTCGTCGCCTCCGCGCGAGTGACCTACCTCGAAGGCTTCCTGTGGGACCAGCCCACCGCCAAGGAGGCGTTCCGCACCGCGGCGCGCGGCGCGCACGACGCCGGTCGGCAGGTCGCGCTGTCGCTCTCCGATCCTTTCTGCGTCGACCGCCACCGCGGAGACTTCCTCGAGCTCATCGAGGGACAGATCGACGTGCTCTTCGCCAACGAGGACGAGATCTGCTCGTTGTACGAGGTCGATGACTTCGACGCCGCTCTGCAACGCGTGCGCCACCATTGTTCGATCGCCGCGCTGACCCGTTCGGAGCGGGGCGCCGTGATCGTCGCCGGTGACGAGGTCCACGTCGTTGACGCGCACCCGGTCGACACGGTGATCGACACGACCGGCGCCGGAGACCAGTACGCCGCGGGGTTCCTCCACGCGCTCACCGCCGGTCGCGATCTCGCGGCCTGCGGGCGTCGCGGCGCGCTGGCGGCGTCCGAGGTGATCGGGCACCTGGGCGCCCGGCCCGAGGTGTCGCTCGCCGACCTCGCGGTCGCCCACGGCGCGTGAGCCCTGCGCCTCGCCGATACGGCACCGGCGACGCCGATCTCGACACGACGGTCAGCGCGCTCGTCGAACGAGTCGGCGTCGACGCGGGTCCGAACGCAGACCTGATCCACGAGCTCGTCGTCTCGTCGCTTCGCCTGGCTCGAGACCACGCGTCGCGCGGTGATCTCAAGATCGCGAGCGCCGCGCTCAAGGAGATGCGGTACTCGTTCCACGTCTTCGAGCCGTACCGCCCTGTCCTCAAGGCATCGATCTTCGGTTCGGCGCGCACGAAACCAGAGGATCCGCTCTACGAGCAGACCCGCCGACTCGCCGCCGCGGTGAGTGAGCAGGGTTGGATGGTCATCACCGGCGCCGGACCCGGGATCATGGCCGCCGGCGTCGAAGGCGCGGGCGTCGACCGGGCGTTCGGCGTCAGCATCCGGCTGCCGTTCGAGTCGACAACGCCCGCGTTCGTCGACGACGACCCCAAGCTCGTCAACTTCCGCTACTTCTTCACCCGCAAGCTCACCTTCATCAAGGAGTCCGACGGCTTCGTGCTCCTCCCGGGCGGCTTCGGGACCCTGGATGAGGCGTTCGAGCTGCTCACACTCGTCCAGACCGGCAAGGCCCAGCCCGCACCGATCGTCCTGTTGGACGTGCCCGGCGGCACGTACTGGCTCCACTGGTGCCAATTCGTCGAGGCCGAGCTCGCCCCCCGCAGCTACATCGGCCCCCACGATCTCGCCCTCGTGCGTGTCACCGACGACATCGACGTCGCCGTCGACGAGCTCACCGGGTTCTACGCCAACTACCGGTCGCTGCGCTTCGTCGGTGGCCGTCTCGTGATGCGGATGCTGCGCGCTCCGACGGGAGCTGCGCTGGCCGCGCTGAACGAGGAGTTCGCCGACATCCTGACCCGCGGCTCGATCGAGCGGATCGAACCCACCAAGGCCGAGGTCGCCGACGGTGACCAGCTCGACGCGGAGCGGCTTGCGTTCCGTTTCGACCGTCGGAGCTGGGCCCGCCTCCGCCGGCTCATCGACGCGCTCAACGACCGACCGTCGCCTGTGGCCCGGCCGACCCCTCCGGCCTGACCCCCGCCGGCGCGCCTCTCAACCGGCTCGACTAGGGTGCCGAGGTTCGATGAATAGGGAGGACAGCTCATGCGTTGGAAAGTGACCGCCGGATTGGCGTCACTCGTCTTGTTCGCGGCCGCGTGTGCCACCGGCAATGGCGAAGGCCTGTCGATCAGGTCGTTCGACGTGCCCGCCAGCGCCGACTGCTCCGACGGCGAGGATGGCATGGTCGACGTGAGCTGGGACACGGACGAAGCCACCGAGGCCGCGATCTCGGTCGACGGCGCAGAGGTCATGTCGGGCTTCGACCCAATCGGCGACTACACCGTCGACGTGATCTGTGACGGCGAGGACCACGACATCGAGCTCACCGCCAGTAATGAGGATCGCGACTCGGTCTCCGAGACCGAGACTGTGAGCACCGACGCAGACGGCGGCGACACCGGCGGAGGTAACGGCGGCGGCAGCAGCAGCACCACGACCACCAGAGGCGGCGGAACCACTTCGACGACCACGACCAGCACCACGACGACCACCACGCCCCCTACGCCCCCTACGCC
>Ga0209587_1000239_pt1 | contig 27422 bp, 21 predicted proteins | sample NGEPerD_2_FD_184512 | JGI IMG/M metagenome (GOLD analysis project Ga0209587, IMG submission 184512) | Arctic peat soil microbial communities from the Barrow Environmental Observatory site, Barrow, Alaska, USA - NGEE PermafrostL1-D... | ecosystem: Environmental > Terrestrial > Soil > Wetlands >...
GGTCCGCTCAGTATCATAGGAAATATGTATTTCTGTGTTAGTCAGTTTACTAAGCTGCTCGACCGCTTTAAAATCAGTGGCTCCAAGATAAGAGGTCGTAATAACTCGCAATTTACCGCCATTAGCTGTAAACTGAGTCAGTTCATTGATGATCAACCTTAACCCGCTCCACTTTATAAACGACACCAGAAAATCGATCCGGTGACTGCTTAAGATTTCCTTTTTAAGCTCTGACACCATGCTTGGCTCATGAACCGCCCCGGTAAAGAGGGAATTCTCTGAAATAGAAGTGTCTGGTCTCACCATCTTTTCAGAACCCAGCAAGGCTGTTTGTCGGCTTGCTTTTTTATCCACCAGCGATAACAACATCTGCGCATCTTGCTGTATGAGGAAGCTCTTAATCCTTTTCAAGGTCGCTTCATCCTTTTTAAAACTAAAGCTCCCTTTTTGAATACACTCTGTAATGTACTGCAAAATCCCATTACATAGGTTTACTCGGTCTCTGACAATGGTATCTCCATCATCGATATAATCGAAAATCTCGCGCAGGATTCTGGTGAGATAATCCGCCAGAATCTTAGAAGACTCAGCCGGATCTAGCGGTTGAGTGTCTTGTATGACGAGTTCTTGATCAACTTTATTAAGGTTTTCGTTAATGATGCCATTAATGATTTGCTCATATAGTCCATAGATGATTCTAGACATGCTGCACCTCTAACTCAGAACTGATTTTAGCTTTTCCACCAGTGGAATATCTGCAGGGGCAAAGTCATATAAGTCTAACTCATGGCGATTAACAGATTAACCCACACCAAGTTGCTGTGCACTTTTAAAGTGAATTCACCCGAAATCCACTTGCACCAGAAAGCCATCAGTTTAATCGTTCCATTATGATACGCATAGATGCTTTCACCGAAGAAATCTAAAACTTCTATATCAGCATCTAGTTCTTCTCTTATTTCTCGTTTTAAGCATTCCTGCGGTGTCTCGCCAAGTTCTAGTTTGCCACCGGGAAACTCCCATTTGCCTGCTAAATTATCACTAGGTGCCCGTTGGGCAATGAGTACTAGATTATCCTTTAGAATAATTGCTGCTGTTACTTCTTTCATGATTTTCAATCCTTTATTTAACTTTTCAGCATCCTGTCCGATCCGGGCGATGTCTAAGGCGACTACAACATTATGTCACGGTGGTTTAAGTATTCTAGAGTTCAACCAGTCGATTGCTAAATACGTCTTCCATTTTTGTTTTCAAATTGTAATTGTCGATTCTTGGAAGGGTCAGACCCTTATGCGAGGCGAGGCCGAGCTCGATCATTGCCGTTTGGCTTCCTTGCGTTGTTATTGCTTGTAGGCCATACTCCATTTCTGAAGGGCGGTAAGGTCTCCCAAGTTGACTGTATCCTAACAGTATCGAACGTGCCAGTCTCTACGACCCCGGGGAAGCCACGTAAGTCTCACCGTTAGCGACTCGCGTGATGTTGTTTTCTGCACAGGTAATAGCATCAACCTTCCCATTCAGTAGGTATTTCGGGGCTCAATCGCTTCAGCTTTCGCTTCCGGCCTGTTCGTTCGCTGTCTACGCTTAGCGACACAGATCACCCTGCACCACTCAAGACTCGCTACAGATGGTTGGCTAGACCTTATTTAGCAATAGGTAAAGCTTTGATATTATCTCCACCTTTTGCCGGCTAAGTCGGAGGGATTGCTCCCTCTTTCTCGCCTAAGAACCGTACGTGTTGGTTTCCCAACATACGGCTCAAGCATACCTTTATCCAAAAGTGATTTTAAAGCACTCCCGCCAATCTCTTGCCCTTGATAACTTTGTAATACTGGGCAATTTGTGCTGGCGTTGGGATTTCTCCCTTTGCTGGGAATGCCTCGTGATAGTCTATGTGGCATGAATTGTGAACTAGTTGAAGGTTCTTGTATGCACCTGTTCCACCCTGTATTGCAGGATGTTTATGATGTGGTTCTAAGCCTTCCTTAAAATTCACTATGCTCATTCTACACATGGGGCAAACGTAGTTCTGTTTTTTAGCTAGTTTCTGCCGATAGGCTACATTGTTCAAGTCAAATTCCCGTTGGTCTCTCTTTGCAAAATAGTCTTTGAGAGTGACATCATATGGGGAGTAGTTGTACTTGATCTGCCGATGCCTGACAATAGGCGTCCATGCCATTTTCTTGAGTTGATTGCCAGTATTCGGGTCTGTCAGAATCCACTTATTTCTGCTCTGTCCTGTTTTGTCCGGTTTGAAGTGTTGGGCCTTAATCCATTTCCAACCCTTTTTGGGGTGGGAACGTCTTAGAAACCGATATATCTTCTTCCAAACATAGTTGTCCATAGCAGAGAAGATCTCTTTTGCGACCGTTCTGCACCAGTAGTTAGCAGTGCCGATGATTACAGGGTTCAGCCTATTGATTAGAGTCTGCACATTGTTACCGTATGAGCTTTCTACAATATCCGCAACCTTTGTCTTGAAACTGCGGATACTGCTTTTTGACGGTTTAATCAGCAACTTTGCACCAGTGTGTGTCGTGTATCTCCTAATATTGAAGCCAAGAAAGTCAAAGCCATCGGAGATATGGGTTATTTTTGTTTTTTCTTCCGATAGCGTTAAACCTCTATCACGCAGGTAATTACCTAGTGTCGTGTAAGGATTTTTGGCTTCCTGTTTCGTTTCACACAGGATTACAAAATCATCAGCATATATACACATTGTGTAGGGGGTGTGGTTTTCATAGCTGGTTTTTTCCCCGTGGTGAACCAGAGTATAGTTAATCCCCAACTCTTGCTCCATGCCGTGAAGGGCAATGTTTGCTAAAAGAGGAGATATTATTCCCCCTTATGCAAAGAAAGTTATTATGCGAAGTAATCTACTAAAGTGCTGATTAATCCTAAAGTTTTGTTTAATTTACTTTGCATAATGTCCAAGATGATAATAAGAGCTTCTGGCTCTAATAATCATTTTGGAGGCATGTCATATGCAAATGAAAACATTAAAGGAACTACTCCGAGGCCTGGACCAGGAAATGCTGCGACTTGGATACACGGAAGGTAGCATGAAATTCTACCACAGTCGGTGGAAGAGGCTTACAGAGTTCGCTGAAGAAAAAGGTGAAATTTGTTATTCAGAAAAGCTAGGAATAGACTTTATTGAAAAGCATTTTCACATTCTTGAAAAAGATTTTGCGGGAACTCTTACACAGGCTGAAGTCCAAAATCTTCGTATCATCCGCATGATAGGAGACTTCCAGCTTCACCATACAGTGTTGCGCAGATACTATAAGCATAAAGAGATTCTCACAAATCCCTATTTCATTGGAATCAATGCCCGATTTAAACAGTACTGTATCGAAAAATGCTATTCCAATGTCACCATTGACCATTATGTAAAACAAGCCGCCCGATTTCTAGACTATGCAGTCTCTCAGGGGATTGAATCCTGCCAAGAAATAACCTTAACTTTAATCAATAACTACATCAAAACCTTAGCCGGATATACCTATAAGACAGTAGAACAGAACCTGTGCTCATTACGTGCCTTTTTTAGATTCATCCATCTGAACGAGGAAATTAACTCAGATTTCGCGTCTAAGCTCCCTATGGTTCAAGCAAGGAAACAGACCCGCATTCCGTCTGCCTGGTCGGCAGAAGATTTAAAAAAGCTAATAGGTTCCATTGATCGGGGAAATCCCATGGGCAAGCGCGACTATGCCATTATCCTTTTGGCCTGCCGTCTCGGCTTAAGGTGTACGGATATCAAAAATCTTACAATGGACAACTTCCACTGGGAAGACAAAAAACTAACTTTTGTGCAGTCAAAAACAAGAACGACATTATCCCTACCACTGACACCAGAGGTTGGATGGTCTGTCATTGATTATCTAAAATACGGTCGTCCAAACGTGGAAAGTCGGTGCATCTTCGTCAGACATTTGGCTCCGTTTCTTCCTTTTTCGGAAAGTGACCACTTAAACCAGATAATTGCAAAATACATTCGACTTGCACATCTGTCCATCTTAAGAAAAAGAACGGGGATGCATTCGTTGCGTCACACCTTGGCAAGTTTGCTGCTGGAAAGCGATACTCCGTTGCCGGTTATTTCGGATATCCTAGGGCATATCGATACGGAATCCACGGCAGTTTATCTTAAAATAGATATTAAAAAGCTCAAGGAATGTCCTTTGGATTTAGTGGAGGATATGTCATGAGCCATATCTCTTATTACGGACCATTTAAGGAACACATTAGAAACCATGTAGAATTGAAGCGGTCTGTCGGGTATAAATATATCGCAGAAGCCGAGCATCTAAAGCGTTTTGATACGTTCACCTTGGAAAAATACAGTTCTACTACTACCCTTACAAAGGAAATTGTGCTGGACTGGTGCAGTAAAAAGACCTATGAAGCCCAAGCAAACCAGTCTACACGAGCCTCCATTATTCGTCAGTTCAGCAGATACCTTGACCTCATGGGTGTAGGAGCTTTCATTATGCCGAATGGTTATTATCCGAAAGAAAGGCAGTATGTGCCCCATATCTATACCGATGAAGAACTTAAACGCTTTTTTGCTGAAACGGAAAAATGCCATTACAGTTCTGAATGCCCGTACAGACAACTGATCATGCCAATTTTCTTCCGGATGCTTTATACATGCGGGCTCAGGGTGTCGGAGGCTAGACTGCTTAAAGTAGTAGACGTCGATTTAGATGCCGGAATCCTGACAATTAATCATTCCAAAAAGGATAACAGTCGTCTGGTACCCATGGCTAGTTCACTTATTAAAAGATGCCGTGAATTCTCTGCCAACGTACATCAGCATTCAGATTTAAATGATTATTTTTTTCCTGCCCTTGATGGAAAAACGATGACCCTCGGAAATATATACAAGAACTTCAGAAAGTTCCTTTGGCGGGCAGGCATTTTCCATGGTGGCAGAGGCTATGGCCCTAGAATACATGATTTTCGCCATGTTTATGCCGTTCATTGTCTTAAAAAATGGTCTGAACAGGAAAAAGACCTAATGGTATACCTTCCTATACTGAGGACATATCTGGGGCATGACTCTTTTCAAGAAACAGCTTATTACCTAAGACTGACGGCTGATGTATTTCCCGAGATCACGCTCAAGTTGGAAACACTGTATCCTGATTTAATTCCTGAATTGGAATTGGCTGGTGGTGCTTATGAAACCGACTGAGTTTGCCAAGTACCTTACAGAGTTTTTGACAATCTACTTATCTGGTCAGAAGAATGTAAGCAAAAACACGATACTTTCTTACAGGGATACCTTCAAACTTCTTTTAAGGTATTGCCAGGCAATTAGACGAATACCGCCCGAACGTATTACCATGGAAGTTCTTACAAGTGAGCTAATTACTGGTTTTTTAGATTGGCTGGAAATCGAAAGAAAATGCAGCATTTCGACTCGAAACCAACGGCTAGCTGCAATCCATTCTTTTTTCCGTTATGCTCAGGGGGAAGACCCATCAGGACTGTATTATTTCCAAAAGGTCCTATCCATCCCGATCAAAAAGGCGGCAAAAACACTCGTGGAACACCTGACTCCTGAAGCGCTAAAGCTTCTTCTTGGACAGCCTGATAAATATACTGCAAGGGGGCGGCGTGATTTGACTCTCATGAGTGTCCTATATGATACGGGAGCCCGTGTGCAGGAATTAATTGATCTTAAAGTCTGTGATATTACTCTTGATTCACCGCCTGTTATTATCTTAACTGGCAAAGGTAACAAAATTAGAAGAGTACCCGTCATGAAGAATACTGTTTCATTGCTTCAGTACTATCTATCAGAAAACAATCTTAATAAGCAATGGAAAAACCAGTATCCTTTGTTCTCAAATAGTCAGCACAATAAGCTGACTAAGGAAGGAGTTGCTTATATTATTGCAAAATATGTGGCGACAGCACGGAAATCATCGACGATCATTCCACCGAAGGTGAAAGTTCATCAAATTCGCCATTCGAAGGCAATGCATCTCCTCCAAGCAGGTGTGAATCTCATCTATATCCGCGATTTCTTAGGTCATGTGGACATAAAAAGCACGGAGGTCTATGCCCGAACAGATACCGAAACAAAACGCAAAGCAATAGAGAACGCTTATCCTGACCTCATCAACAGTGACCTGCCTGACTGGAATAAAGATCAGAATCTACTGACGTGGTTATCTGATTTGAAGTAGGTTCATTCAGATATTATGCAAAGTAAATGAAAGACAAATCCCATAATTAAAGGGTTTCGAAAGCTTACTTTGCATAATACTTTTCTTTGCATAATGAATAGCAAATTATCCGAAGTCAGGGTAAATAAAAGGCTCATCTGCTGGATAAGCACATAAGCACATAAGTTTAGATATTTTCGAATGCCACCTGACTTTGGATAATTTTATTGGACGAAACCGCGGCAGGCATTCACTATGGGGATATAAAGATCCCACACCGCGTTTATTTAATGGACTGATTGAAAAACGAGGGATCTAAAGTGCAAAATTAATAACAAAGTTAATTGAAATATCTTGATTTAGACATAACTTCCCCCTCCCCAATAAAGTGGCAATTTAAACAACATCATGCAGTTACTGCCTTTTCTGGTGATGCTCTACCGAGATGACCCACGCCACAACAAGGACAGATTGTAAAGTCTTTACCCGTTAGCTTTTTCAAGAAATCAAGTGCGGACATCTTTACTTTGGGTACATCTCTTAACTTGGTATTCGTAAGCTTTTTGCAACGTTTAAGTTTTGTCGCTTTGTTTCTAGGACTTAGCAAACCATAATGTCGTATTTTGGTAAATCGATTGGGTAACACATGAATAAGAAAACGGCGGATAAATTCATCGGCTGTTAAATCCATAGTTTTTTGTTTGCTGTGATCTTTGTAGTCACGCCATTTATAGGTAACGCAACCATCCTCGATTTTCAATATACGGTTGTTAGATATAGCCACGCGATGCGTATAACGTCCGAGATATTCAACGACACAGCCTGCGTTTTTGAAAGGCGGCTTACAATAGACTATCCATTCTTTTTGATAAAGCGATGACATAAAATCATTAAACATGCTCTTATCTTCCAGATAAGAAATTGAACTATGAAATTCAAGTTTAGCCTGTTTAAGATAATATAGAAACTTACCTCTAAATTTTCTTGATAAAACCTTCACTGGGATGAAAAACTTTTTTCTTGAGTTGACCCACTGGCCGCAAGCGTTAAGTCCGCCTCCGGGTACCACCGCATGAATATGAGGATGGTGCATTAAATTTTGACCCCAAGTATGAAGAATTTCTGAAAAGCCAATTTGCGCTCCTAAATACTTTCTGTCAGCAGAAAGCTCTGATAAGGTTTCCGCTGCAGCCTTAAATAAAATAGTATAAACAACCCTTTGATTTTGATAAGCAACAGAATTTAAAGTATCTGGAATCGTAAAAACAACATGAAAATAGCCGACATTAAGTAAGTCGTCCTTTCTTGCCTCAATCCATCGTTCCTTATTTAAAGTTTGGCACTTGGGACAATGGCGATTACGGCATGAATTGTATGAAATACGTATAAACCCGCACTCGTCACACTGATCATTATGAGCCCCTAAAGCTGAGGTCCGGCAATTTTCTATAGCCCGCATAGCTTTCAGCTGATTGGCTAAAAGGTTGTGTTTAAGCCGATAGGTTTTTCCATATTGAGCAAAGACATCTTGTAATTCAGCCATTTGTTAATCCTCTGAATTACAATAGACGGGGGAATTGTCCAGTGGGCTTTTAACGTTTGATGTTATATTAGCAAGGTGCAAATAGATTGTCGTTGACTGGATACTGCTATGACCAAGCAATTCCTTGATCTGCAATAAAGTAGCCCCGTCTTCAAGCAAATGTGTAGCAAAAGCATGTCTAAGAGTATGGATCGAAACGTTTTTTGTGATATTTGTTCTTTTCACAGCCTTGTTGAATGCAGACTCTATGCCATCAGAAGTAATGTGCGATACATTGTACGTTCCAAGAAAGAGCCAGCCTTCGGAATGTTTCGGAAGGTATATCTTCCAGTATTTCCGTAACACACTAAGGCAAGCTTCTGAGAGTAGGGTATAGCGATCTTTACCTCCTTTACCATAGTCTACAAACAAGCGCATATTTTTTGAATCAATATGCTGTATCTTTAGCGCGGCCGCTTCACTTACACGTAGACCGGAGCTGTATACTACCGTTAGCATAGCTTTGTGTTTTATATTTTTGCAACTCTCAATAATTGCAAAAACTTCTTCTCTGGTTAAAATCTCCGGAAAAGTTTTGCGTTTCTTCTGACGCGGAATCTGAAGATAATTGAGCGTACGATTAAACGTTACTGCAAAGAGGAACCGTATGGCTGCGCTGTAAGAATTCACAGTGCCAGGCGAAGATTTCTTATCATTAATCAAATACCATAAGAAATTGCGGATGTCGTGTTCATTTAGCTGTTCTGTCGGGCGGTTGCAATACTCAAGAAAAATTCGAGCATTTGTTGTATAGCTCTCTAGTGTGTTTTTTGACAGCCCCCGAAGTAGGATGTCTTCTTTCATCCGTAGTAAAATTTGTTCTTTGTTCTCCATGTTGCATTCTCCTTATAATTTATTAGCAGTTAACTGCATAACAATTTTAAGGTGCTCACAGACTAAAAGAAAGGATTACTAAAGTATTGCACTGGATTGGAGTGCATCCACAAACTTCAACGGCTTAACCACCGCGTAGCGGTTTAGTCCAAGGTGGGTTATGCGAAGCTTTGCATAATGATCCCTGCGGTGTTCCTTCCTCGGTTTCATTAAATACCTTATTATCTACAAATCCAGCTTTCAGCCATCTGCCGATTAGTTCCGTTTCGGGAAATTCTTTGAGTTGTTGCATGATGTAGTCATGGTTCAGAGTGTCGAAGCACCCTTTGAAATCACCCTCAAATACCCATACCTTTTTGTTTTTACCTTTCATGGTATTGAAGATTCTTTCTGCTGCATCATGACAGCTTCTTTTTGGCCTAAATCCATACGATGTGGGGTTAAACCTTGCTTCCCATTGCGGTTCTAATGCCAAACGAGCCACATTTTGATAAACTCTATCCAAAATGGTAGGTATTCCCAACGGACGAAGTTTGCCATTTTTCTTTTCAATGTATGTCCGATATGCTGGTTTGGGTTGATGAAGGGACAGACTCATATTCTTCATTTTCATGTACAATTCAAGTCTGTCTTTGGGCGTTACCGCCTTATATCCATCTACTCCGGCAGTTCTCTTACCTCTGTTAAGCTGTGTTACCCTGCGGATCGATACTAACAATGCCGCCTCGCTGTTCATCAGCATTCTTTGAAGGTCTCGTACTTTACGTTTGTCGCCTACACTTTCGGCATGGTATATTCGTTGTTGCAATTTCTCTACATACTCATTGATTTCCCGCCAATTTATCTGGTCCCAATTAGTAATGAGAGGTCTTGCGGACTTTGCTTCCAAAGTGTTCATCGACTGTTACCTCTCTTTTAAGAATTCACTTTCCGCTTTATTGCCATGTTGTACACCAGTCAGAAGTCTGCATCCTTTGAGTTTATGCCATAAGGCACTATCCACACAGTTATTTCCATTTCTGTTGCCTTTCAGCTTGTGGCATTCGCTTTCTCTGACCTCCCATATCCTCTGAAGATTTCCGCTTTCCTTACGGTCAGCCTACCATGCTTATGATGGACTTCATAGGACTTACCAAGTTCGACTTCTATCAGTTATGAGTGGGTTAGGTTCCTCCAATACGCCGGTAGTCCTATAGGTTGTGCTAAGTGCATCCACGGGAAAATGCACTCCTGATCCTACTAAACGATAGCAATCATATCCTAACTATCGACTGCGGTGACGACGCTTATAGAGATTCACTTATCGTTAACCGATACCACTCTTTCTCTTGCCCTCCAAGGCTATGGATACTAAGCCTTGGATTAGGCTTTTTCCTCATGCAACCCACAAAGGAATTACTCTCTTTGCAGTTTCGGACGAGAATATCCCACACAACTGGGATAGTAGATAATGCTACACTGATATTCTACGGAAGAAGTCACTTCTTGTCGCAGCCCCTGCTCCACACCGTGCACGCGCCTTTCAGCGCACCCGGCGTTCCATCAATTTAAAACTACTCACTTATATCACTGTATTTCCTACTTTTACCCTGAATTTATTCACTTTTGCTATCTGTTTTTTAGACAGTTCAAGTTTCGCCAGTATTTGATGAATTGTTTCGGATTTAGATGCATGTATCAATCGATGGACATCAGGTGAGATTATAACTAAATTTTGGTATTTGTCTTTTCCTCCAGCCTTAATTGGCACGATGTGATGGCAATGAAATGCATCTACCGCTAACCTTATACCAAGTGTCCCACACATTCCCTTCTGAGAAGAAAATAGGGATATTCGGTTGTCATTATATTCAATACTTCGGTTAACTATTGGATTATGACCATGTAGATAAATTCAAATTCTGATACTTTATCGATTGATTCGTGGATGAACTTTCTTCCTTCAGATGTATATTTGTTTTTCTTAGTAGAGAAATTCATTGCATTCTCAGTTTTACAAGCTGACATAGGGAATATGATATGTCCATTGATGTAAATTTTCTTTTTCTCATATCCCTTGTATTTTTCCAAATATACTTTGCTAGGCGATCCCTTATTAGTGGCGATTTGTTTCCATCGTATTTTAGCTATCCTATCAAGATAATATCCGATGCTTGAAAAATCCTTGGTACCGTGTGTTGCTATACGATAATAATTCTGAGTTCCAAGAACATAGGAATTATAGAGACCTATATTCTTAAATGTTGGATTTTTCTGGATTTTCTTAATTAGCTCTTTGCCTTTAGCCATTATTTTCACAATGGAATCGGATTTTATCATTGAGTTAGCTACTTCTTTTTTACCTTTCACAACAACTTTGATCGAAAAGCCAAGGAATTCAGATGTTCTCTTACGCAGATTCGTAATCTTTGACTTATAGGGACTTATTTCGAGATTCAGTCTTTCCTTAAGCCAGAGTTTAATCGCGATAAACATTCGTTCTGCTACATCTCTGGTTGGACACATGACTTTCAGGTCGTCAGCGTACCTTATAATGTAACATTCTTTCAGCTTCGATCTTTCACGTATTGCTGTAATTTTGTGGTAGTTTCGGGTATAAGGGTATGAAGAATTAAAGCTTTCCCATTGGTCGCTAATCCACCAATCTAATTCATTTAGAACTATGTTGGAAAATAGTGGTGAACATAAACCCCCTTGTGGTACGCCATTTATGGGAATTCCGATACCTACTATTTCCGCTTTTAACATAGCCGATATGATACAAAGAAGATTTTTATCTCGTATTCCCATGGTCCACATCTGCTTGAGAAGTTTCCCATGGTCAACATTATCAAAGAAACCTAAAATATCAATATCTACAACGAAGTGTAAGTGCTGAAGGTTTATCATCTTGAACATCATGGCTTTGGCATGTTCTGTGCTTCTATTGGGTCTAAAGCCGTAGCTATGATTATGGAACTTTGCTTCACAAATGGGTTCGAGAATTTGTAATATACATTGCTGTATTAATCGGTCAGATATTGTAGGTATGCCTAGTGGTCTTGTTTTTCCATTGGATTTTGGAATTTCTACTCGCCTGACAGATTGCGGAATGTATTTCTCAAGTCTTCTCTGTACCATTGCTATAACTTGTTCGTTGGTCATTGCCGCTATGTCTTGGATTGCCCTACCGTCTGTACCCTTTGTTGCACTTCCTTTATTAGCTTTGATGTTTCGGTATGCCAGAAGTATATTCCTTTCTTCGATGATTTTTTCGTATAGCTTATTAAAAGTCGTACCTCTTAGGCTTTTCTCATACAGTTCATCAAGTGTACTTTGTTGTCCATAATATTCATTATGACGCAACTTGGCATTCGAGGTAGTGGTAGCCATAGTCGACAGCACCTCCTTTAGATTAGAGGTTAGCCTCTTTTAGTCTCACCAGAACCTATGAATTGATTCGTAATATAAACTTTTGTTTTTCATAAATTGACTTGGGCCTATCCCTCCACCGATTATTATCACGGTTTCATTGGTACTGTGACCCTACATTCACGGAATGGATACTTCAGAGGCTATAAGACCTCTGTATTTTCCGCTTACCACGTTCCGACATCTCTATCTTTTCATATACCTTTAGGTGTTCCCTATGGGTTTGTAGACTTTCCGATGCCTAAAACATCGCAAGGATTTTCATACACCAGAGTTTTACTAATCCTCATCTACCAAGCTTGTACTTGCTCTGACATTTCTATCAGCTAATCCAATCCCCCGTACATTCGGAATTTCGTCAGTAGGTTTTATCCCACATTCTTACCATGGGTATTTTATAGACCCCCGCACTATGGACTACGCCATCCACCGCTGGATAGGTTTCCCAATAATTTCTCATTAGGGTAGTTCTCATGCGACTTTACCGAGCTCAAGACGTTTCGACGCTTATACGTATACACGCCCTTCGGAATATCAGAGAAAGCCCTTCAGGTCGTTACCCCTTCATTTGACTTTTCGAGATGTTAGTTCTATCAGCGTTGTTGCTGATGTCTAGGCTTTTATCTTCCTAGAAACGTGTCGCACCTGACGGGATTCCCACCCGCTATAGGATACGCCCTTTTCTTGGCGCACTACCTGGACCCTATGCGGAACGACAGCAAATGCCAACTCACAGGTAAGTTCCGCCGAGTACTGAGAAGGCCTCGTCAGATATGGAGAATCTCCTTTATGCACTGGCCTCATCGTCTTGCCTCCAACTCAGCTTTTTTGGCATAATATTTTTGTTCGATAAAAGCATAGTAGGCTACATTGTCACCATACCTTTTTGATAATATGCCCAAGTCCAATTTAAGGTCTTTTAGTTTTGCTTCATCAAATTGTTTAAGTCCATCGAGCGCCGAAAAGTATTCAAAGGCAGACTTATACATTTCCAGTTTGTGAGCACTATATTGTGGCATTTCAATACCCATAACCTCTTCAGATATATCTTCTATACTTGCACCCACATAATCCTCTAAGTTTGTAGAATCTAAAGTCACAAGTTCACCTTCATCTAAAGACTGGATAATAAATGGCGAGTGAGTTGTTGCCACAAATTGCACTTTGGGAAATATTTTCTTCAAATCACCGACAACTTGTCTCTGCCATTTAGGATGTAAATGCAAATCCAGCTCATCTATTAAAACAACACTTACTCCGAAGTAATATAACAGTAATATGTAGGCAGATGCCATTCTCTGCAATCTTCTTCATAGGTGTGAGAAATACTTGCTAATCCGCTCCAAAACGTTCTTAGACTCATGTTAAATAGACTTTCATATTCAGTGAACTCATTATTTGAGTACGCTGTAGTCCATTCTTTATCTATCATATTAACTTCTCTACTGGAAATAATCTGTTCAATTTCTGGCAATATATTTTCATTTTTCAATTTAACGAGCTTTGAATGGTACATCTTCATTAGAGGCCATAAGTCTTTCAAACTCCATATGTCATATCTTAGGAGTTTATCAACAAAGTATGGGTAAATTTCACACAACTTTTCGTCATTAATGAATTCTAATTCGTTCCTTTGATATTCTGCATTAATAAAAAAAGAATACAGTTTCGGTCTCTTAGAATAAAATAGAAGTGATTTAACTCCAATCTCATTTATCCTATTGCTTGTAGGAATATCAATTGTCTTTGTTGCTTTATCTAAATAATTAGGCTCATACGGGATAATAACTTTATCAATATAATCATTAAGACAAATATAATAAATCTCTTCACTAATTATATCAACTACAAATAACATGACAGGTATGCTAGCACTCATTCGCTCAATTGTAAATAATTCACTGGTTTCAATTGAAAATTTCACGACCTCAATTTCTTTATACTTCTTACTGTCTTCAGTAAAAAGCGTCTTCTTTTCAAGAAGATACTCACTATAAATAGTTCTTGTACCAATTTTCAAGTGTTCTGTCCCTTTTACTTGTACAAAAAAGTGTTCACCAAGCGTTTCATATGTATCATCCTGAATTGCTTCGAAGACCTCAATGCTAAGATCTAATCCATAATCAGGTTTATACTCACGAATTGTCCAGTATTCTGGTAGTTTTCTCTTGATAATATCTAAAGACTTTGATTCAATTAAATGACTTAGTACTTTTCGTTTACTTTTTGGCATTTATATACCTCACTGATAATCATAGAATTTTATAAATATACCCTACTCGGCGAAACTTGTCGATTCGCGAAGGGTCCTGGAACTTACGCGGAACGACAAAAAATGACAGCCCGTTAGCATGTTCCGCCGAGTACTGAAATGCTTGAATGATTGCCTCGCTCTTAGTCATTTGCGTTGCCCTCCGATAATTTTTTACCTTGATACTCTGATTTACCAGAAGAATATACCTAGTTGTGTAGACCAAGCCACTTAATAAAATAAGGTCGGTCATTGTGTTGTGGAGGCTCATACCACTCAGAGCAAATAAAGTATTTTTCCCCGTAAGCTTCAACAGATCCCTTCCAATATCGCGAAGGCTTCTCCCCATTACTTAGAGTAGCCTTTCTAAGCAGCGGATATTGTATATCAAAAGTTAGCTTTGAATACTCCGCTGTTTGCATTAACTCTATCTCCTCTTCGGATATTTTGTGACTCTTAAGCATTTTAGTTAAAGTGCTTCTCACAAGCACACCAATCTTGATCTTATTAAGTTCCTCAATATTTTTACCTTCAATATTCTCAGCAACCGTTGCGCGTATAGTTTTAGGCTGTAAGTGTTCAAGTTGCTTACCCTTATTCTGTGAGAACAGGTTCTTGATTTTACCTAATGCTCTTTTCATTTCCATTTATTATTTCAAACCTTTCTTTAGATGAAGTGCTTTCATAGGTCAGTATATAAATTAACTACCTCCTCGCAGTAGACTTTTAAATTAGCCCTTATTTCGGGAAGTACCAGTCCCCTTCACTATTGGGCCTGAAACCCATAGAGGGATCTACTACCGTCTGATGTTCTCCTATTTTATATTTTTAAACGTACGAATCATCTGTTCGTTCGAAATAAAGTTCGGGTAAAACAATTCTAATTTCGTGTTCTGAGTTTTCTTTCTGCCAGTATACTATAAATCTGATCTTCGCTGTTTTTGGTAGATTGTTTTTTTGCTTCCTTTCCTCTATTTGTTTTATCAGCTGTCTTGAGAATTTTATTACCGCTTGTCCTTTCGAATTGCGGCAACAATCCCTGTCAATAGTAAGTTCATCTCCGCTATTAAGTTGCGAAACCAAAGGTTGACACGATAAAAAAGAGTCTAGCCATACATCCTTAAACGTTAATTGCATAGCTAATTGACGGGGTGGCAAGTAATTTTCCACATCGTTAATTCTTTCAAGACCTTCTGTTTTTATAAATTGAAGGTAATTGTCATTATAGTGGATGCTCAGGTTACGTTTCGCCCTTGTCATGGCAACATACAGCTGTCGTATAGCTTCCTCCGATCTAAGCTTAAATTCATCGAGCATCAGGAACACATTGTCAAACTCTCGTCCTTTCGCCTTATGAATCGTCGAAACAAAGATCGTTTCGCTGTTTCCGCCCAAGAAATCTTCCAGTTTCGATTCGCGGATAAAAACTTCCAGATCCGATTTGTATTTATATTTTGGATTAGCCGCCTCAAAATCTTTGATAATGTTGAGGCATATCTCTCGATTTAAGCTGCTGCCAAATCTTTCACTTAACATCCGTTTGGCATTATCCCAGATATCCTCGTTAATTACATAAATGTCTTCAGACAAGTTAAGTCGGTTTAGAAAAAACCGAACTTCCAGAAGGTTATACAGATTAAATCCATCATTTGACTGGATCAGCTTTGCCTGCATCCCATTCTTCACAAGCAATCCTGTGATCTGTAAAGCTTCTTCATTCGTCTTGGTCAAAACACACGTCGTTCCTGTGAGCCCCTCTGTGAGGATATCATCGACTAAGGGTGTAATGAGGTTGGAACTCGTATATTGAACCAGTTTGATTTTTCCGTTGTCACTCTGTACTGCAATGATTGGGGTATCCTTTAATCTATGCGGGATTTTCTTAACAAATTGATTTGTAAAATCAACAAGGTTGCTTTTACTCCGGTAGTTTTCAACCAGTTCATACTTGAATGCTTTTTGTTCAATAAGGCTCATGTATTCTGAACTTGCGCCTCTGAATTCGAAGATATTCTGATCATCATCTCCCACTGCAATGACGCGCATTTCCTCGTTCTGTTCCATCAAAGCGTTGATTAACGCAAACTCGTTAGCATCCATGTCTTGGGCCTCATCAATGACCAACACCGTTTTCGTCACTCTGCCTTGTTCAACTTCTCCACTCTTAATTTTCTTGATCGTTTGTTGTACTATATTACCTGACTTTTCAAGAGTTCCAACCCTTCCCAATAAATCGAAGCAGTAAGAATGGAAGGTTTTGATCTCTATGAAGTTAGCAGCATTGCCAATCAGCTTCAGCAAACGCTTCTTGAATTCCGTAGCCGCCGCCCTTGAGAACGTCACCATCAGCAATTGTTCATGCTTGACATCTTCCATTAATAGCAAGGACGCCAGCTTGTGCACCAAAATTCGCGTCTTGCCGCTTCCCGGGCCAGCTGCTACAACAATGTATTTTGATTCTTTATCGTTAATAATTTTTAATTGAGTTGGTGATAATTCACCAAATAGTTGTTTGAACTTAGTGGGTGTAATATTTCTCTTAATCTCGTTTTCTCGGCTGCCCTTAAAATATTTATGGATAAAGGAAGTGTAATTAAGGTGAAAGTAATCTTCTACGAATTGTAGAGCAGCTTTGTAATCACTGATCATTTTTCTGGCGTATTCTCCGACAATATGAATTTGCTGTACTTTGTTTTGGTAAAACTGATCTAACTTTTCATAATCCTCTGCTTTGTAACGACTTCTGTTGTTCCGCTCCAAACGTTCAATAGTCAGAGCATTATAAAGAACCATAAACCCGCCCTCAATTTTTAACGCTTCAATTCTTGATAAGTAAAAGAGCGCATCCTCTATATCTTCGGAACTAGCTTTTGCGTTAATAAGAATAAATCGTCTTTCATATTCCTCTTTTAATTCGGAGATCGAAAACTCAACTAACACTTCTTCTTTATTGGTTTCCTCATCCTCCGCTAGGTTTGTATTGCTAAGATCGTACAGATACTCCACAATAAATTGGGCTATTTCATGCCGCTTAATAAACTTTGCTTCGAGTATCTCCTTTTTATGGAGGCTAAGAACCGCAATATGGTTCTTGGAATGAACGACGGTTTGTTTTTTTATCCAGTGTTTGATCGCCCAGAAATTAAGGATGGTTTTTATCTTATTCGGTGTAACGTCTTTACAGCCATCTTCTTCGGCCTGTTCGTTAATCTCTTTTATATGGTATACTTTTTCCTCGTCTTCTAAAATAGTGAGTAGAAATTTCTCGATTTGCCAAAACGATTTCAGGACGCTCAGTGAACGGTTTTTGGTCTCTTTTTTCTTGATATAGGCCGTTAAATCTTTTGTGTGAGCTAAAATCTTTTCTTCAACGAGAAGATTTATAACTTCTATTACTTCCTCTTTTACAATTCCCAAATGGTCTGAGATATAATCAATTCTAGATTCAGCTTGTTCATTGCTTGAGTGTTTGCTGCTTTTACTTGAAAGAAGTTTCTTAATGATTCGTGCTGCTTGAACTCTTTGCTTTTCATCAAATCGGTTCGATGTGTTTATCTTATAGATGGCTTCCTGAGCATTTTTGGAAAGAATACTGTCCGCAAATAATCTGGGCATATTCTGACCACGCTTCAGATAACCGGCTTCTTCTAAGGCTGCAATAGCTGTTGTTACCCTTGTTTCGATTTGCATAACGCCATCATCCCAACCCGCCTTCCGAGCAATCTCTAAAGCTGATTGAGATACTTTGGACCGAACCTTGGTAAGATCTTTGATTGCTTTCCATACTTGCTGGATCTCCTGGATACTAAGTTTGGTTTGGTTCAGAAGAATAAAATGCTTACTCAGGTCTTCATCATTAAACAACACAAAACAATCGGCAGAGATATTTTCATCTCTTCCAGCCCTTCCTGCTTCTTGAATATAATTCTCAAGAGAATCGGAAATATCATAGTGAATGACCATACCTACGTCTTTTTTGTCTACGCCCATTCCGAAAGCAGAGGTTGCAACCATGATTTGGAGCTCTCCTCGAATAAATGCATCTTGATTTTCAGTTTTTTCGTTCTTTTCCATCTTGCCATGATACGGCTTAGCCTGATAACCATCTTGGGTTAATCTTTGTGCCAATAAAAAGGCTTTTCTGGTGCGTGAAACATAAATAATGGTCGGACAGTTTTTTTCTTCGATCAAAGCCCTTACGGTATTATATTTCTCTTCTTCGCCCTCTTTCTCGATCACGCTATAATTAAGATTAGTTCGTGAGGCACTAGAACTGTAAACCTCAAGGTCAAGAGATAGTTTTTCCTTGAAATAATCTCGAATATCCTCGATAACCTTTTGTTTTGCTGTAGCGGTAAAACAAGAAACGGGAATTCCATCTTCGATATTTTTCTTTTCCTGTAGTGATTTGATAAAGTCACCAATATACAAATAGTCAACTCTAAAATCCTGTCCCCATGACGAAAAGCAGTGCGCTTCGTCGATCACGAACCGAACAATATTTCTTCCTAAAAGCAAATGTTCAATTGTCTTTGAACGTAAAGACTCTGGGGAGATATATAGAAGGGAAGCAGAACCATCTCCAACTCTTTCAAATGACTTTGCCCTTTCAATCGGGTCAAGCAAACCATTAATCGTAACTGCATCTGTAATACCCAATTTTTCCAGATTATCAACCTGGTCTTTCATCAACGATTGCAACGGGGAAATAACGACCGTCAAACCCCTTGAATTGATCCCACTCATTAAAGCCGGCACTTGAAACGTAATGGACTTCCCACCGCCCGTAGGAAACACCGACAAGAGTGATTTATTAGCAACCGCGGCGTTGACAGCTTTCTCCTGTAAAGCTTCACCTGCATAGGTTCTATAAGCATCAAATCCGAAGAATCGTTTCAAACCTTTATGAATATCCATAGCCTCATTGCAGTACGCACAACCGCTCAAACACGGGTTGTTTCTTAATAAAAACATAATCCGTTCAACGGCTGGATAATTTTTTATAACCCATGGTGGAGTAATAGAATACAGACTATTGGTATTGATCAAAGCTAAACAGTAGGCCAGTTCAATCGGATGTTCTAATATGATAGCTGAAAGATTTGCCTGCTCACATATTTTAGAATGAAACTTTTCCTGAATCACTTTTTCGATATCTATATTATCTTCGTTATATTTTAGGAAATGAAAGAAGGAGCAAAACTCCTTTTGGTCTTTTAGTAAAGCATAGAAAATTTGCTTTAATGGATTGCCCGCCTGTTGAAAAGCCGACACCTCATCAAAGAAAAGGTCTTTGGCTTTGATAGAATCATTTAACGGGTTGTTAGTATCATCTGTTTGTAGCTTATCATCCTTGAGCAGAGCATGATAAGGTTTGGTTGGAAACAAAAGGGGAGAAAGAAACAACGTATCTATAGCATTCGAATCACTGATGTCAGCGGCCTGAATAGCATGTTGAATGTATTTTAAATCATGATTCAAAATGTTATGACCGCAAACATACTGTGACCCGTGCAAAAATTTAATGAAGTCAGCAACAGAAGTGGAGTGAAATGAACTACCATCCCCCTTAACACTACCGATATCAAGGATTCTCCTACTATTTGGCTCAATTTCGGTATCAATGAAAGCGATAGATCGCATGTTCTTCCCCCCTTCCGAAAAAGCTTTAAAGTGACTCACCTTAATGAAAGGACATTATTAGACTCGTACCTATCTTTTTCGCCGAACTTTCTGTTATTCCTTCCATGTATGCCAAATCTTTCTAGAATTGTGAGAGTAAGATGCACGTTCTAAAGGGATCTACCATCTTCCCTTTAAGAAAAATACAAAAAGACACCAGTTTATTTTAAACCGACACCTTTTTAAAGCCTTACTAGTTTTTCCCTATTACAACACAATCTTGAGATACTCGCGAATTTAGAAAATTTTTCTACCTAGCGCAAGTAGTCGAGTTTGAATTGCTCCGATATTTCGACCGAACTTTAATGATAACTCACTTAGGGGAACCCCAACATCAAAGTCCTTAATCAGTTGATTATCTTCTTTTGGTGTCCAGGCGGTGGAAGGTAGATTATTACCCTGGAATTGATTTGTATTATTGTCTTCGGGTTCTATTTTACCTAGCTTTGTTAAGCGTGACCGTATTGCGCCTACAGTTCGACCGTGCTTTTCTGACAATTCCTTTATTGTTCTACCAGTGTCAAATTCATTAGCCAATTCTTCATCATCCGAAGTAGTCCAGGCTTTACCAGCACTTGATGGAAGTCGATTGCTTCTTTTTTCTTTAGCCTCCATAAGCTCTAATCCTTTGATTGCAAGAAACAGAGCTCTCACGGTGTTGGGGTTCTGAAAAGGACCCTCTATTTGCATAACCTCCCCTGTATGGGGATCCACTCCATTAGCCAAAGCTGTAACAATCTTGATTGCACTTCCTACATCCACAACCCTATCTCCCTCTATATCATATTTTTTATACCTCATTATTTACACTATCTTCCATAATTATTTCCATATCATTTCGGTTGCCAATTGTTTTTAATGGAGCCGTTCTCCTCTTATTTCATCCCGAAAAGAAGCCCCAACATCTCCCTAAGATTTCGTACAACGTCATCAACATCACGTCCAGCAACCTTTAGACGATAATTTGCTTTAGTGTAAAAACGAGCATAATATTCAATGTCCAGACTAATCTCCCGCAAGTAATGTTTCTTTTCTGCCTCTGTTAGTTCTCTTTTATCGATAGGTTTCGAATATTGATCAAAAAACTGTATACGTTTCAAAATATTCTTAGCCCGATCAGCAAGAACGATAGTAACAGGATTCGATATCTTTATCTTCTTCCAGTAAACTTCGCAAAATCCACTTGGCGGTAAAGCAATTACATAATTATCTGGGTTACTATCAATGATTCTCTCTAACACTGAGGCAGCCCTTTTACGATAGGCATCCATAGAACTGAATTCCGTTTGAAGAAACTCTATGGGCTTATCATAGTACGACTCTACCTCACTATCTAAATCAAAGAACTTGTATTCCACTTCATCTGCAAGTTGTTTCCCAATCGTTGTTTTTCCGACGCAGCTTACCCCACTCAAAAATATGCGCATATGCTCTTCACCCTTACAGTTCTTAACTTGTTCTTATAATAGACTACTTTTCCCTTCCCGCTTCAACCGATCCCGCCCAATATTTCAATAGCTTCTTCCCATTACGACTGTGAGATTTTTGTATATGAAAATCTAAAAAGGATCAAACCTTCACCGTCTTCTTCATCACAAACCCCGGCAACGACTCCTTCATCTTCCAAACAATACTGATCGGTGCCGAGCCATAGTGACTTTGAACGTCTGCCAAGCCAAGACAGGTATAGGGCGAAGCAAAGGTTGCCTCTTTTTTGTACTCTCTCACAAAAAACAACACCTTCCCACCATTGTTTGGTTGGTTGATATACTTCTGTCCCGTAATTGATTCCTCAGTCGTTCGACTCTGAGACTGCCAGTGAAATAACTTTTCAATTTAACTAATCTAGTTTCAAGTCAACAGCATAGGAGTAGTTAATAATCTCTTTGAAATTAGTCTCTTGGTAGCCTCGCTCTCCATGTGAAAAATCCGAGATCCTAATTGCCGAATATTCTACAAAAAAACCAGCAACAGTATTGATGACCTCTAATTCGTCTTCATTAAATAGTCTCTTATCCGGTTCACGAAGTGCCAAAATAACTTCTCCGCCAAATTGCCCCTCAAAGGGTTTTACCTCGATTGCCCCTGTGGTAGACAGAGCCCATTGGAGTAGGTCATGATGGGCAGGTACCGGACCGTAATGATGATGGATGTATACTAGGCCTGTTATTGGGTATCCATATCGTTTATAACATAGGAAATCGGTATAAAATAAGAGTTTTTGCAGCTTGATTTTGAACAGATTCTGATTGAATATAGCAAAGAATTGAACTATAGCGGACAACTTTTCAAAATCAAACTCTACGTTATTATCCTTACCGTGAATGAACGGTTGAAAAACAGTGTCTAAATACGCCACTGGATCTAATATCTCTAAACAACTCGTTGGATCGAACGCAGCCTCAACTTTTCTGCACTCTCTATCCGATAATTTATGTCCCCTTTGCTTTAAGATTAATTTAATATATTCTGGTTCATTCTTAAGCCTTAATAATTGCTCATAGTGCGAAGCCTCTGGAATGGCTCCTCCTTCGTAGCGCACTAGAGTGGCCTGACTCCACCCCAAAAGAGTGGCTACCGTACGCCCAGAACCAAAACGACTTCTGATTTCTTTAATCTGAGCTGGCGACAACAAGTTATGCTTGTTTCGGTACTCCACATAAGCTCTTTCTAAATTCTTACCATCAAGGTCTTCCTCGAACATTTCCTCATGGCAGACTGTGCAAGTTAAAACATCAGACATCACTTCTACAAGTTCCCCTTTAACTTTGAATGTCTCACGTTTACTGATAATTATCATATCCCGCTCACAATCACATTGGTAGCAAAAATGCTTCAAGCTATTAACCCTCCCTTTTAAACGGTAATTTTGTCGGCCCACTCGATCGATGGAAACTTAAACAAACGCATCCCCTTTGATCAATTTTAAGTTTTATGTATACCTCCTGTAGTCCAATGCGTTTGATGAATTCCCATATGAAATCCCCTTCCCTATCGCGATCAGATTCAGGGCCACGGTCATAATGTCGGAAACTTAAACTTAAAATTTCCGCCTTAGCCTGAGGAACCGTCAGGCCTAAGTCCGCCAATCCCTGTAGATTTATCTTTCGCTTTACAAAAGTCCATTTACCCTGATTAATTAGGGATTTAAAATCTATTAGGACTTTTTCCACTTCTTCTTTTGAAGCCATTTCTCCACCTCTTAAGTATATTATAGACCATTTCGCTATTAATTAGTAGCATTCTCGTTACCAAGGCCAAATAAAGATAGGCACAAATTTCTGTACCTATCTTTCTGATTACGCTTAGTTGAGGAACCTGTTCCATTAAGGATAAGTAAGCACGTTCATTTTCCCTCATTGGCAATAGAAGCTTCCGTTATAAAAAAGCGGATATACCTGGTAGTTATTTTACTTAGATCAAACCTTCACTGTCTTCTTCATCACAAACCCAGGCAACGACTCCTTCATCTTCCATACAATACTGATCGGTGCCGAACCATAGTGACTCTGAAAGTCTGCCAACCCAAGACATGTATAGGGTGATGTGAATTTCTCCTCTTCTTTGTATTCCCTTACAAAAAACAACACATTTCCGCCATTTGCCGATTGGTTAATATACCTCTGGCCAGTGACCGATTCCTCAGTCGTTCGACTCTGGGATTGCCAATGAAATAACTCCTCATTAATAGAATAATCTTGATACATCGTGGAAGGAGAGTAATCCTTTTCGGACTTGTTCAAGGTCACGAAGAAAACGTCCAACTTCTTTTCATTCAGGTAGAGAACTCCTTCCCGGAAAGAGCTCTTCTTTTTCTCAGTATGTTTCCCCAGAGCCACTAAAATCTGATCAGAGGTATACGAGCAATATAAATCCAGCGGACTTTCGTTACCCAATTCAGCCAGTGACTTGTCCACAAAATCAATCTTCACATACTGGTAGTCTAATAAACCCATGAGTTCCCCATAAAGTAAAGGATCGTCAATTGCCCAGTAAATGGCTGCTTCAATCGAAGGAAAACGATTGCCCAGATCATCCAAACCCTTGCCGAACACCGTATAGTAAAACATAGAGAGCATGGTTCTTTCCACGGCTGGCAAAGAGTGTGACAAGATGCCTTTGCTCGATTGAATCTCTGGTAGGATCGTCTGGAGGAAACGAATCCATCGTCTGGAATTCAGAAAAGACAATCTACCCAATGCAAGTGCTAACAAATGCTCCCTTTCTTGATCCACACTATATCCCTTGAGTAAACCCGCCTGTGCCGCGAGTCCCACCACTGTTACAGGTGGCTTCTTGCTATAGACATCTTGCGGTGTTACATGGTAACCCTCAAAGAACTCCCTGACACTAAGCTCTCCTTTGATTTCCAGGAAATCATGGAGCTTGCTGATCAGGTTCTTCTTATTATTAACCGCATTTCGGATGTTCTCTAAAATATAGTCCTGGGCTTGCTTTTCTAATTGGATAGAGCATCCTCTTGGTACATTGGCAAAGCCATTCTTGATTTCATGCTCCACCGTTTTCCTAGTTCTGGATAACAATGCTTTGAACCGGTCTTCAAATGAATACTTCTTGTGAGCTTGCCCCACAAAATCCAAGACTGTCAGGGCTTCTTTCCCATCGCTTAGCCTTAAACCACGTCCCAACTGCTGCAAAAAGACGGTCAAGCTTTCCGTCGGTCGTAGGAAAAGAACCGTATTCACTTCAGGAATATCAATCCCTTCATTATATATGTCGACCACAAAAACAAACTGGATCTCCTTCGTTACCAGGCGGTGCTTCACACTGTCCCGAACGTCGTCCTCCGATTCCGCAATCAGAAATTCCGAGGGGATCTCTGATTTGTTAAAGATATTAGACATGAATTCAGCATGCTTTTTAGTCAGACAAAATCCAATTCCGATGATGTCCGAACGTTCTAGGCAATACCTTTCAATGGCCTTAATGACATTGCCAACGCGTTTAACAGCGACAGCTCGCTCGAAAACAAAGAGGTTTTCAATTTCCCGCTCATCATATTTCCCAGCAACCCAACGAACGTGACTTAGGTCAACATTATCCGTCACTCCAAAATAATGAAAGGGACTGAGCAGTTTTCGCTCGATCGCTTCCCATAGCCTGATTTCGGCAGCAATCCTACCCTCAAAATACGAATAGATACTTCGCCCGTCCGCTCTCTCTGGGGTTGCTGTCAGTCCCAGCAAGATCTTAGGTCGGTAGTAGTCTAAAAGTTCTTGATAGGAGGGAGCCGCTGCATGGTGGAATTCGTCAATCACAATATAATCATAGAAATCAGGCGTGGTGATCTCCGTAAGTTCTTTGGAGTTAAAGGATTGGATCGAGACAAACAAATGGTCAAAACTATCGGGCTTGAGGCCACCGACCATCATCGAGCCAAAGTTCAGATCTTTGAGGATGCCTCGAAAGCAAGCCAGACTCTGGCTTAAGATTTCCTTCCGGTGGGCGACAAAGAGCAGTTTGTTCGGTTTACCCGGGTTTACTCTACAAAAGTCTCGGTAGTCAAAGGCCGCAATGACCGTCTTACCGGTACCCGTGGCTGCCACGACCAGGTTTTTGAACGAGTGATGGACTTCCCGTTCCGCTTTCAATTTATCCAGGATCTCCTGCTGATAATAATAAGGTTTAATATCAAAGTTAAACGCCACGTTACTCGCTTCGTCCTGACTGGTTCTTCTCTCGGACTTTAACGCTTTTCTCAAACGCTCGGAATCGAGAGCCGCAATAAAGGGTGTGAACTCTGGATTATTCCAATACCCTTCAAACGTTGCTCGGATTTTCTCTAGAATGTCCCCCGAGTCGTATTGCGATAACTTAATATTCCATTCCAACCCACTGGTCATCGCTGACTCAGAGATATTCGACGATCCGATATAAACAGTACTGAAGCCTGTGTCACGCCAAAACACATAGGTCTTGGCATGAAGGCGAGTCCGCTCCGTATCATAGGAAATATGTATTTCTGTATTGGACAGTTTACTAAGCTGCTCTACCGCTTTAAAATCAGTGGCTCCAAGATAGGAGGTCGTAATAACCCGCAATTTGCCGCCATTGGCTGTAAACTGTGTGAGTTCATTAATAATCAACCTTAAACCGCTCCACTTGATAAACGACACCAGAAAATCGATCCTGTGACTGCTTAAGATTTCCTTTTTAAGTTCTGAAACCATGCTTGGCTCATGAACTGCCCCAGTAAAGAGGGAGTTCTCTGAAATAGAAGTGTCTGGTCTTACGATCATTTCAGAACCCAGCAAGGCTGTTTGTCTACTTGCTTTTTTGGCCACTAAGGATAACAACATCTGCGCATCTTGCTGTATCAGGAAGCTCTTGACCCTTTTCAAGGTCGCTGCATCCTTTTTAAAACTAAAGCTTCCTTTTTGAATACACTCTGTAATGTACTGCAAAATGCCATTACATAAATTAACTCGGTCTCTGACAATGGTCTCTCCATCCTGTTACTTCCTCGATGAATTTTATCCTTAAGTTTATGTATTCTATCGCTCAACCAAAAACTTCAGATTGTCGATTTTTCAGATAAAAGAGAGGTGTCGGGATAGAAACTGGGCGCGCGCACCTACAGAAAGCAGATCACGTTTCCCAGAGCCCCCCTGCGATCCCGGACAGTCGGATTTCCCGAGTCCGGTTCTGACCTTGGGTGTATCCAAATCGCCTTCCTATCTAACCCTAGGTTTAAATGATGGCACTCATATTCGCCCATTGGTTATCTAGTTTGCTCAAAGGTTAGCCTTCGTTTAATAGATACGTTACCAGTCTCGGAGTACTGCGTTCTCTGAGGCCCCCAAGTGCCCAGAGGTCCTTCGCTTCAGCAGGTTGTTATCCTGTTGAAAGTACAATTTCCTTGTACTTAAGAAGACATTACCCTTCTCTCGTCGCTACTACTACCTCATGCGCCAATCCTAAATCCTCCCATCCTTTTTCGGTTGTATCCTATAAGGCGGGTCTTTGGTGGTTGTTGCCATCCCATCTGGAAGTAGGACCTTCCCGTCGTTATCTCTGCAATCTTTTCTTAGATGTCAGAACCCATATCCCGGTTGCTTCTGTGGTGCATTTCGCCGTTTCTTCCCACAGAACTTCGGCCTTCCCCATCCAGGCAATGGGTCGGCGCTACACAAAACTCCCTTCAACAGCTTCTGAAGGGCGCAGATTTCGGGACTGCAGTATTCGTTAATATCCTTCTGACCTCTAAGTTTGCTCGCCACACAGACTGTTCCGACCTTATATTCTCTGAGTAATATAGGCCACCATGGCTTTTACATCCAAGCAGAACGTGACTCGTTACCTCCTCACGCATTGGATATGCTAGTCACCCGAATCGGCTAATTGGTGACAGGAGGTAGAGTAGGCACCCAGCGAGTTGCTATCCTAAAATAGTACTTTTCCAGATGCCCCTCTCAGAACGGAGCGTGCAAGTTTCCTGTGCACTCCGCTCGCCAGTGAT
>Ga0209587_1000240_pt1 | contig 27402 bp, 20 predicted proteins | sample NGEPerD_2_FD_184512 | JGI IMG/M metagenome (GOLD analysis project Ga0209587, IMG submission 184512) | Arctic peat soil microbial communities from the Barrow Environmental Observatory site, Barrow, Alaska, USA - NGEE PermafrostL1-D... | ecosystem: Environmental > Terrestrial > Soil > Wetlands >...
CCAGCCCCCAGCCCGAGGACCCCAGTGTCACTTCTCATCACCGGCTCTATCGCCACCGATCACCTGATGTCGTTCGGCGGGCGGTTCTCCGACTCGCTGGTCGTCGACCAGCTCGACAAGATCTCGCTGTCCTTCCTTGTCGACGACCTGCAGGTACGCCGGGGAGGGTGCGCGGCGAACATCGCCTTCGGGCTCGGCAGCCTGGGGCTTCGGCCGGTGCTCGTGGGTTCCGTGGGGGAGGACTTCGTCGACTACCGGTCCTGGCTCGAACGGCACAACGTCGACTGCGCCTCGGTGCACGTCTCGGACAGCAAGCACACAGCCCGCTTCGTCTGCACCAGCGACTCGGCGATGGCGCAGATCGCCTCGTTCTACCCGGGAGCGATGAGCGAGGCGCGCGAAATCGAGCTCGGTCCGGTCGAGCGGCGGGTCGGCGGCATCGACTACGTGCTGGTCAGCCCGAACGACCCTGAGGCAATGCTGCGGCACACCGCGGAGTGCCGCGAGCGCGGCTACGCGTTCATCGCAGATCCCTCGCAGCAGCTGGCTTTCGGCGACGGCGCCATGATCCGTGAGCTGATCGACAGCGCCGCCATCTTGTTCTCCAACGAGTACGAGTCGGCGCTGATCGAGCAGAAGACGGGCTGGTCGGCAGCCGAGGTGCTCTCGCGGGTGGGCACGCGCGTGGTGACGCTGGGTGCCGAAGGTGTCCGCGTCGAACGTGCGGGTCAGGAGCCGATCGTCGTCGCCGCCGTCCGGGAGATCGCGAAGGTCGAGCCGACGGGGGTCGGCGATGCGTTCCGATCCGGCTTCCTTGCCGCCCTTGCGTGGGGCCTCGGACTCGAGCGGGCCGGACAGCTCGGTTGCCTGCTCGCGGTCTACGTGGTGGAGCAGGTCGGCACCCAGGAGTACACCCTGCACCAGAGCGCATTCATCGAACGGTTCGCCGCGACGTACGGCGAGGCGGCAGCCGCCGAGATTGCCGCCCACGTCAGGACCCCACGCCCCTAGCAACCCTGTGCAACGCGAGCCGACACGCCGACTGGGCAATCGGCGCGGCCAGAGGCGCCTAGTCTTCCCTCGTGGAGCCCATTTACGAAGTGCACGGTCAAGCACGTGGCTGGCGACATCGCGACTTGCTGTACGACCTCCAGACGTATGCAATCCGAGCGGGTCGGCGAAATCACGCTCCAGGGCCGCCAGGAACGCCTCATGGGCGGCCGGATGGAGCGGCTCGGAGGAAGCGCTGTCCAGATATCCGCGCGGGCGCGGCGAGGATGACCCTGCCCGGCTCCGGGCGAATTCGTCACAACCCGAAACCTACCGGCCGGCCTAGCAGACAAAGCAGGGTTGCTCAGTAGTAATGTTTCGTCCTGACCGTCGGTTCGACAGAGAGAGGGCTCGTTTCGTGGGTCTGCAACTCCCTAGGCGCGCCCGCCGAATCGCGACGTGGGCCAGTGTGTCGGCAAGCCTGCTGATGATCGGAGCCTGTTCCAGCCAGGACCAGGACCAGATCAACCGGCTGGCGATGCCGGAGCCTGCCACCGACCGCGCAGAGCTGACCAACGACCTGTGGCAGGGCGGCTGGCTCGCGGCCATCGTCGTGGGGATCCTTGTCTGGGGCCTGATCCTCTACGCCGCGTTCCGGTTCCGGCGCCGAAGCGAGGACGAGGTTCCGGTCCAGACCCGGTACAACCTCCCCATCGAGATCCTCTACACGATCGCTCCCATCGTGATGGTGCTCGTGTTCTTCTACTTCACGGTGGACACGCAGAACAAGCTGTTGGCGAGTGCGTCGCCGAGCGGTGAGGCCGACCACACAATCAACGTGGTGGGCCAGAAGTGGGCGTGGACCTTCAACTACATGGAGGAAGAAGCGGTCGGCGGGGACAGCGTCTACACCGTGGGCACCCCGAACGACTTCCCTACTTTGAAACTCCCGGTGAACGAGACGGTTGACGTCAACCTGTCCTCACCTGATGTCATCCACTCCTTCTGGGTGCCCTCGTTCCTCTTCAAGCTGGACGTGGTGCCCGGTCGCAACAACTCGTTCTCCTTCACTCCCACCCGTGAGGGCACCTACGCCGGCAAATGCGCGGAACTGTGCGGGGTGTACCACTCGCGGATGCTCTTCAACCTCGAGGTGGTCAGCGCCGAGGAGTACGACGTACACCTGCGCGAGCTCAGGGACCAGGGCAACGTCGGGACCGCGATGGGTGGCTCGGACGCTGATACCCAGGTCGGCGTCGAGGACGACGACACTTCTTCGCAAGGAGGCGCAGAGTGACCAGCATTAAATCACGGGTAACCGGCGCCCCGAGGCGCACCCAGGAGAGGACGCTCGGCAAGCAGGTCGTCCGGGTGCTCACCACGACCGACCACAAGCTGATCGGCAAGCTCTACCTCGGGGCAGCCTTCGGCTGGTTCATCATCGGTGGGCTGATGGCGATGCTGATGCGTTCGGAGCTCGCCTTCCCCGGTCAGCAGGTCGTCAACGAGGAGGTCTACAACCAGCTGTTCACGATGCACGGCACCATCATGTTGCTGCTGTTCGCGACCCCGCTGTTCTTCGGGTTCGCCAACGTGATCATGCCGCTGCAGATCGGTGCCCCTGACGTGGCCTTCCCGCGGCTGAACATGTTCAGCTTCTGGCTGTTCCTGTTCGGCGGCCTGATCGCGGCCTCGGGCTTCCTGACTCCTCAGGGCGCGGCAGCCTTCGGCTGGTTCGCCTACACGCCGCTCTCGAACGAGGTCAACTCACCCGGCGTCGGCGGGGACCTCTGGGTCATGGGTCTCTACATGGCCGGCCTGGGCACGATCCTGGGTGCGGTCAACTTCGTCACCACGATCATCTGCATGCGTGCGCCGGGGATGACGATGTTCCGGATGCCGATCTTCGTGTGGAACACGCTAGCCACCAGCCTGCTGGTGCTGATCGCCTTCCCCATCCTCGCCGGGGCACTGCTCATGCTCGAGGCCGACCGGACCCTGGGGGCGCACATCTATGATGCCGCCAACGGTGGCCCCATCTTGTGGCAGCACCTGTTCTGGTTCTTCGGCCATCCCGAGGTGTACATCATCGCGTTGCCGTTCTTCGGCATCATCACCGAGATCCTGCCGGTGTTCAGTCGCAAGCCGATTTTTGGGTACGTCGGCCTCGTTGCGGCGACCCTCGGGATCGCCGCCCTGTCCGTCGCAGTCTGGGCGCACCACATGTTCGTCACCGGTGCGGTGGACCTGCCGTTCTTCTCGGCGATGACGTTCCTGATAGCGGTTCCGACCGGCGTGAAGTTCTTCAACTGGATCGGCACGATGTGGGGCGGGTCGTTGTCGTTCGACACCCCGATGCTGTGGACGATCGGCTTCTTGACCACCTTCCTGTTCGGTGGTCTGACCGGGGTCATCCTTGCCTCGCCGCCGCTGGACTTCCACGTCTCGGACTCCTACTTCGTGGTGGCGCACTTCCACTACGTGGTCTTCGGCACGGTGGTGTTCGCGATGTTCGCGGGCTTCTACTTCTGGTGGCCCAAGATGACCGGCCGGATGCTCGATGAGCGCCTGGGCAAGCTGCACTTCTGGCTGTTGTTCATCGGCTTCCACCTCACCTTCCTCGTGCAGCACTGGCTGGGTGTGGAGGGGATGCCTCGTCGGTACGCCGACTACCTGCCCGGCGACGGGTTCACCACACTGAACCAGGTCTCCACGATCGGTGCCTTCCTCCTGGGTGCATCGACCCTGCCCTTCCTGTGGAACGTCGTGAAGTCCTCGAGAAACCCGATGGTCGGTGTGGACGACCCCTGGGGGTGGGGACGTTCGCTGGAGTGGGCCACCTCGTCCCCGCCTCCACGGCACAACTTCGTGAGCATCCCGCGGATCCGCTCGGAGTCACCGGCCTTCGACCTGCACCACCCCGAGATCGCACTGCTCGAGCTCGGTGAGAATGTCGCTGAGCGCGACGACGACAGGTCGGCCGACGCGCCCGAAACCCAAGGTCGTGAGGAGCACCTGCGAGGCCAGATGGGCAGTGACGGCCAGCGTGAGGCGGACGAGACGAAACGTAGGCACGACGATGGAGAGGATCGCGGATGAAGGCCGAGGCCTGGATCTTCGGCTTGAACGCCGTCTTCTTCGTGTTGGTCGCCCCGGCGTACTGGTTCCTGTCCTACGACCCGAGCGGCACGGCGGCCCTGACCATGACCGCGTTGCTGTGCGTCCTGGTCACCTTCTACCTCGGTTTCCACGCCTCGAAGATGGACCCTCGCCCCGAGGACCGCAAGACCGCCGAGATCGCCGACGGGGCGGGCGAGCTGGGCTTCTTCCCGCCGTACAGCTGGTGGCCGCTGTGGTGTGCTAGCGCCTTCGCCGTGATGGTGCTCGGTGTCGTGTTCGGCTGGTGGCTGTTCATCATCGGCGCCGGGCTGGGCTCGGTTGCGCTCAGTGGTTGGATCTTCGAGTACTACATCGGCGAGCACGCACACTGATCACCTGAGCGCGCGTCCGGCCACCTGCCCCGTCCGCCCGGATGGGACGTGACCGGCGCCACCACGCGCGGACCGTGGGTCTGGGGTGATCGGTTGTTAGGCTGGATGGACTCGTGATTTCGATACGAAGGGTTCCCATGTCTGCGCGTTTCCCCCATCCGTCGCGCCGTGAGCGTCGCGGGACTGCTGCGCTGGCCGGCCTGGTCGCCGTGTCCCTTGCCGCGACGGGGTGCACTGCCTCCTCCGGCGGAGAAGGCTCGGGGGAGCGTGGCCAGAAGTCCTCCTCGCAGTCGAGCTCGCCGCCCGTCTCCGAAGCGTCGGTGACCACCAACGTTCGCGACCGCGCGGCCAACGTCCGCGTGGACAAGGTGGTCGAGCTGGAAACCGTTGACGGAACCTTCGACAAGGTCTCGGTCACAGTCGGTGCTGGGAGCAAGCAGTTGCGGGGCAATCTCTCCGACGACAAGACGAAGTGGGCGTCCACGCAGCGCCTCGAACCGGGTCTGCGCTACCAGGTGCGCACCGTGGCCGTCGACTCCGAGGGCCTCGCCGCAAAGGACTCGAGCGCCTTCTCCACCAAGGATCTGACGCTCGACCAACAGACCTTTCCCAGCCTTGCGCCGCTCGATGGTGAGACGGTCGGCGTGGGCATGCCGGTGATCGTCCAGTTCGATGTGCCGGTCACCGACCGCGCCAACATCGAGAAACACCTCTCGGTGGAGACCTCCCCGCGCCAGGCCGGCTCCTGGTCGTGGTTGAGCGACAACGAGGTGCACTGGCGGCCGAAGAGCTACTGGAAGTCCGGCACCGACGTCACCGTCAATGCCGACATCAACAGTGTGTCCGCCGGGAAGGGAGTCTTCGGCCAGCACAGCCGATCCGCCTCCTTCACCGTCGGCGATGCCCTGGTCAGCAAGATCGATGTGGTGAACTACGAGATGAAGGTGTTCCGCAACGGTTCGCTGCTGCGCACGATCCCGGTGACTGCGGGCAAGGACGGCTTCGTCACGCGCAGCGGCACCAAGGTGATCATGGAGAAGGAAAGGTACAAGACGATGGATGCCGCCACGATCGGCATCTCCAAGGACGATCCGGAGTACTACGCGATCGACGTCGAGTACGCCATGCGAGTCACCTACTCCGGCGAGTTCGTCCACGGCGCGCCGTGGTCGGAGGGCTCACAGGGCTCGGACAACGTCAGCCACGGCTGTGTCGGGATGAGCATGACCGATGCCGCCTGGCTGTTCGACCTGTCCAAGCGCGGTGACGTCGTCGAGGTGACCGGCACCGATCGAACCATGGAGCCCGGGAACGGCTACACGGACTGGAACAAGTCCTTCGCCGAGTACGCCGAAGGGTCCGCTCTCTAGCCTCTGGTGGCTGGGCTCCGGTAGCGGGTCCAATCCGCCCACATACCTCAGGGACTGCATATGCGTGTTCTGGTTGCCGGAGCATCGGGCTTTGTCGGCAGACGACTGTGTCCGCGGCTGATCGAGGACGGCCACGATGTGCGGGCGATGACCAGGCACCCGGGGACCTACGCCGGTGCCAGCGACGTTGGCCGAGGGGTTGGCGGGATGCGACGCGGCTTACTACCTGGTGCACTCACTGAGCGCCAAGGACTTCGAACGGCTCGTCGCGGAGGCAGCCCGCGTCTTCTCGGAGGCAGCAGCTCGCGCCGGAGCGCGGCGGATCATCTACCTGGGGCGGCGGTGATGGGGACACTGTTCGGGTTGCAGCGCCGTGCGTCCGGAGGCATCCAGGCCTCGGCCCTGACCCATGTGACGTGGTCACTGCTGATGCTGCGCTACCTTCCTCCGCTGTTCCGCTCGGCGGCGGACCAGGCTGCGGCGGGAAGTCAGCGGCCCGCACCCACCGGGCAGGGGAGTTAGTCCTGTGCGAAAAGCACCATTCCGGCGCGCGAATCGTGCTTTTCGCACAGAACTACCTCCCGCGCTGAGCTAGTGCTTGCGCAACTCGTCGCCAGCGATGTCGTTGCGACCGTCGTACTGGTGCCCGTCAGCGGGATGCGCCTCCGCCGCGTGTAGCGCCAGCTCATGGTCGGCGTGGTGCTGGGCGGCCTCGAGCTCCTCCCGAGTCGGCTTCTGCACGTTGCTGCCGAACCAGAACCGGGACAGCTTCGAGCGGACCTTGTGGATCGGCCCCCTCGGCGCGGCCACCCCGTTCCCGTCGGTGCCGGCGGGCAGTTCGTACACCTCGTCGCGGTCTCGTGCGGTGAGGGTATACGCCGTGTCCGCGCTGATCGGCAGGTGACGTTCGGAGTATGAGCCGTCGGGGGAGCGCATGATGATCCCGGTCTCGTAACCGTGCAGCAGAGTCTCCTCGTCCTGGCGCTGGAGCGAGATGCACCATCGGCGCGTGATGATGAAGGCGATGACCGGTCCCACGAAGATCGCGATGCGCAGGAAAATGATCAGCTGGTTCAGGCTCATGTTGAAGATGACCGCGAGAACGTCGTTCCCTCCGGCAATCCAGCCGAAGGCGTAGAAGGTCATCACGGCGACAAGGAAGGCCGTGCGGTTGGGCGCGTTGCGAGGGCGTTGGAGCAGGTGGTGGTCTCGCTTGTCACCGGTGATCCAGGCTTCGATGAACGGGTACATCAACACCAGGCCGAAGATCACGCCGGGCATCAGCTGCCCTGGTATGAACAGGTTCCAGCTCAGCGTGTAACCCCACAGTTCCGTCTCCCAGCCCGGCATGATCCGGACCAGGCCCTCCGCGACACCCATGTACCAGTCGGGCTGTGAACCGGCGGTCACCTTGGACGGGTCGTAAGGGCCGTACTGCCAGATCGGGTTGATCGTGAGCAGGGCCCCCATCAGCGCGGTGACGCCGAAGACGATGAAGAAGAAGCCACCTGCCTTGGCGGCGTACACCGGAAGCATCGGGAAGCCGACCACGTTCTTCTCGGTCCGTCCCGGGCCAGGCCACTGGGTGTGCTTGTGGTAGACGAGCAGCAGCATGTGCGCGCCGATCAGCGCGAGCAGGAGGCCCGGAAGCAGCAGCACGTGCACCGTGAACAGCCGGGGGACGATGTCGTCGCCTGGGAACTCTCCGCCGAACAGGAAGAACGACATGTAGGTGCCCACCACCGGTGTCGCCTTCACGAGGCCGTCTGCGAATCGTAGGCCGGTCCCCGACAGCAGATCATCAGGTAAGGAGTAGCCGGAGAACCCCTCGACCATGCCGAGGATCAGCAGCGTTCCGCCGATGACCCAGTTCAGCTCACGGGGCTTGCGGAACGCACCGGTGAAGAACACGCGCATCAGGTGCACGAACATCGCGGCGATGAACAGCATCGCCGACCAGTGGTGCATCTGCCGCATCAGCAGGCCGCCGCGGACGTCGAAGGAGATGTCGAGCGTCGAGGCGTACGCCTCGGACATGTGCAGGCCGCGCAGCTGGTCGTAGGAGCCCATATAGGTGACCTCGGCCATGCTCGGCTTGAACCAGAAAGTGAGGAACACACCGGTCAGCAGGAGGACGACGAAGCTCCACAGCGCGATCTCGCCCAGCATGAACGACCAGTGGTCCGGGAAGACCTTCCGGATGTTCTTCTTGGCCATGGTGGCCAAGCCGAGCCGCTCGTCAGCCCATTCCGCGGCACCACCGACCTTCGACTTCTTGGCAGGTTTCGCCGCAGTTCTTGCCGACTTGCGCGGTTTCGGAAATGAAGGGGTCATCACTCACCACGTTCCCAGAAGCTCGGGCCGACCGGTTCCTCGAAGCCGCTCTGCGCGATCAGGTAGCCCTCGTCGTCGACGCTGATCGGAAGCTGGGGCAGGGGACGGGCAGCTGGACCGAAGAGCACCCTCGCGTTGTTCGCGAGGTCGAAGGTGGACTGGTGGCATGGGCACAGCACGTGATGGGTCTGTTGTTCGTACAACGAGATCGGGCACCCCACGTGGGTGCAGATCTTGGAGTAGCAGAGGATGCCGTCGACGCCCCAGTTCTCACGCGCGGGGAACGGGTTGATGTCCTCGGGCTGCATCCGGACCAGGATCACCGCCGCCTTGGCCTTCTCCGCCTGCAGCTCGTGGCCCTCGATGACGGGCTCGCCTTCCTCGTCGGTCGCGAAGAAGACTGCGGGCTCGGCGTTGATCAACTGGCCGATCTCGACCTGGTCGGGCTTGATCGGGGTCCCTGCGACGTCGTTGACGATCCGCATGCCCTTTCGCCACACGGTGCGCTCGAGCGCATCGCCGGGCAGGGGGCCCAGGTCACGAAGCGCGACGACGGCCGGCAGACCGAGCATCGCGACAGCCCCGAGCAGGGAGTTCCGGATCAGCGGGCGACGGGCGATGCCCGAGTCGGCGGTGCCCTGCGTGAGCGCGGCAAGGGCCTCCGTGCGGTCCGGTTCGGAGGAGGCAACCGGATGGCGCATCTCGACGATCTCGTGGTCCCTCATCAGCTTGCGGGCCCACTGGATCGCCCCCATCCCGATCAGCAGCAGCGCGAAACCGAGCGAGAGGCCGAGGAAGAGGTTCGAGGCACCGAGCCCCATGAATGTGTCGGTCTCCTCGCCGATGTCGAAGGCGAAGTAGGCAACACAGAAGAGCAGGGCGCAGATCGCCGACAGGCCGAACATGGCGGCGACCTGCCGCTCGGCACGCTTCTCGGCGGCCGGGTCTACATCGGTCGGTCGCGGCTCGTGGTGCGGCAGGCCGGGGTTGTCGATCGGGTCGCCAGGAACGGGAAGGTGCGGATCGACCACCGCGTCCTCGTTGCCGGGAACGCCGTTCGATCCGCCATGTGATCCGCCAGTGGAGTCACCAGCGGGTTCACCCGTCGGTCTGCCGCTCACGCCCTACCGCCCTTCTTGGAGCGTGTGGAGTGGGCGCCGATCCAGACGGCGAAGCCGACCAGGGAACCGATGCCCACCAACCATGCAAACATACCTTCCGAAACCGGTCCCCACGAGCCGAGCGCGAAGCCGCCGTACGACGGGCCCTCCTCAAGACTCGCGATGTAGGCGATGATGTCGCGTTTGTCTTCCGGGGTGATCACGGCATCGGAGAAGACCGGCATCTGCTGAGGACCGGTGAGCATGGCTTCGTACATGTACTTCGGGTCGACGCCGGTCAGCGGCGGGGCGTACTTGCCCCCGGGCAGGGCGCCCCCGGCTCCTGCGAAGTTGTGGCAGGCGGTGCAGTTGGTCAGGAAGAACTGGCCGCCGCGCACCAGCGCCTCGTTGTCGACGCCCTCCATGCTGTACTTCTCGGCCTCCGGGATGGCCGGACCAGGGCCGAGGGAGGCCACGAAGGCCGCAAGTGCGCGGGTCTCCTCCTCGTTGTAGACCGGAGGCTTGCGCTCGGCCTGCACGCCGGGCTGCGCCAACGGCATCCGGCCGGTGCCGACCTGGAAGTCGACCGCTGCGGCACCCACGCCCACCAGCGAGGGGCCGTACTGGGTGTTGTCCTGGGTGATGATTCCCTCAGCGTTCTTGCCGTGGCACGATGCGCAGCCCACCAAGAACAGCTCCCGACCCTGGGACACAAGCGCCTCATCCGCGGCGAGTTCGTCCTGGGCGGTGGCGGGGGCGAGCACGGCATACATGCCACCGGTGAGCAGGAGCCCCAGCAGGACGACGACAAGTCCGGCGAGTGGGCTGCGACGCTTCGTCGAGAGTCGATCGGTTACGAATCGCACGAAGGTCCCCTTGTTTCCGTCGTCATTGGATCACGTAGATGGTGAAGAACAGACCGATCCACACCACGTCGACGAAGTGCCAGTAGTAGGACACGACGATGGCGCTGACTGCCTGCTCGTGGGTGAACTTGCGAGCGATAAGGGTTCTGCCCAGGACGAAGAGGAACGCGAAGAGTCCACCGACCACGTGAAGTCCGTGGAACCCGGTGGTCAGGTAGAAGACCGAGCCGTACGCCGAGGACGACATCGTCACACTCTCGTGGATCAGCTCGGCGTACTCGAGGGCCTGCCCGGCGACGAAGATCGCGCCCATGACGTAGGTGAGTGAGAACCACGCCCGCAGACCCCAGCCCTTCACGTTCAGCGTGCTGCCGGTGCGCCCGACCTGGCCACGCTCTGCGGCGAACACACCCAGTTGGCAGGTCACTGACGAGAGCACCAGGATCGTGGTGTTGACCGCGGCGAACGGCACTGTCAGTTTCTCGGTCTCCTGTGCCCAGAGGTCGGGGCTCACTGCCCGGATCGTGAAGTAGGCCGCGAACAGGGCGGCGAAGAACATCAGCTCACTGGAGAGCCAGACGATGGTGCCCACGCTCACCATGCTCGGACGGTCATGGTGCCCGTGTAGACGGGATGCAGGAATCGCGGTTGCTGTCGCCACACGGACATTATGACGATGCGGGGGGCTGGTGGCACCCCGACCCCCCGACTATTTCTCTCTCATCTTGCTGACACCTGCTTGCCAGCCCCCCCGGATCTGGTTCGTCGAGTGCCTACTGTGGTCAGGTGAACGCACCTGCATCCGTCGGCGACCTGTCGGATCTGCCACCGTTCACGTTCTCGTCGATCCTGACCGAATGGGGCATCGACCCCCTCCCTTTCATCCTCACAGTGTGGGTCGCTGGCCTCTACCTGGTGGGCGTTTGGGCGCTCCGCTCGCGAGGTGACCGGTGGCCGGTCGGCAGGACCATCAGCTTCGTCGGGCTCGGTATGGGTAGTTTCTACTTCGCTACCTCCTCCGGGCTGGCGGCTTACGACACCGTCCTGCTGAGCGTGCACATGGTTCAGCACATGATCCTGATGATGGTTGTCCCGCTGTCCCTGGCGTTGGGAGCGCCGGTCACGCTCTTGCTCCGCACGCTGCCTCGGCGTCCGCGCGGGTTGCTGCTGTCCGTGCTGCACTCACGTGTGGCGAGGGTGCTCTCCTTCCCGCCGCTGACGTTCCTCCTGTTCGTCGCCAGTCCCTGGGCGTTGTACTTCACCGGCTGGTACGAAGCGACCCTGCGCTCCGTAACGGTGCACGAGACGATGCACGTCCACCTGGTCCTGGTGGGGTCGCTGTTCTTCTGGCCGCTGCTGGGCATCGACCCGGTTCCCGGCAGGGTCGACTACCCGTTCCGGCTGATCCTGGTGTTCCTCACGTTGCCGTTCCACGCGTTCCTGGGCGTGACGATCATGGCGATGGAGGAGCCGATCGCCGGGGAGTGGTACCGGTCCCTTGACCTGGCCTGGCTCCCCGACCCGATGATGGACCAGAACGTGGCCGGCTCGATCCTTTGGGGCTCCGGAGACCTCCTTGGGTTGGCCTTCTTCGGCGTGCTGTTCGTGCAATGGGTCAGGTCGTCGATGCGGGAGGCCGAGCGTGAGGACCGCAGGCTCGACCGGCTCGAGGACCGGGCCGCCTCCCAGGGTGGGAGCGGGGGCTCTCCCGACCGGTAGCATCTGGCGGGTGAGCGATGCCCAGCCAACCCCCTCCCCGAGCACGCCGCTGAAGGTGCTCGTCTACAGCGACGATGCCAACACGCGCAGCCAGGTGATCCTCGCCCTCGGCAAGCGGCCGCACCCCGACCTGCCCACCGTGGAGTTCATCGAGGTGGCAACGGAACCGGTTGTCATCGCGCAGATGGACTCCGGTGAGATCGACCTGGCCATCCTGGACGGGGAAGCGGTTCCCGCGGGAGGGATGGGCATCGCCAAACAGCTCAAGGACGAGATCTTCCAGTGCCCCCCAGTCCTCGTGCTGACCGGCCGTCCGCAGGACGCTTGGCTGGCGACGTGGTCGCGCGCCGAGGCCGCCGTACCCCACCCGATCGACCCGCTTCAGCTAGCGGAGGCCGTCACGCGCCTGCTCCGTCTGCGCGTGCCGGCCGCCCCCTGACGGTGGCCAACGTCCCGTGAGCGCCACTCACTCCTGGCCAGAGGTGCTCTCTGCGTTGATGGCAGGGCAGGACCTGTCGATCGACCAGACGTCCTGGGCGATGGGCGAGATCCTCTCCGGTGAGGCGAGCCCTGCGCAGATCGCTGGTTTCGCGGTCGCGCTGCGATCCAAGGGAGAGACCGTCGACGAGCTGCAGGGGTTGGTGGACGCCATGTATGCGCACGCCACCCCGCTGACCATCCCCGGACGGGTGCTCGACGTCGTCGGCACCGGGGGCGACAGGTCGATGTCGGTCAACATCTCCACGATGGCGGCGATCGTGGCAGCCGGAGCGGGCGTGCGCGTGGTCAAGCACGGCAACCGGTCGGCCTCCTCGAAGTCCGGTAGCGCCGACGTGCTCGAGTCGCTCGGCATCCGGCTCGACCTGAGCGCAGCGGCCGTGGCCGATGTGGGCGAACAGGCCGGCATCACGTTCTGCTTCGCGGCGGCCTTCCACCCGGCGCTGCGCCACGCGGCGATCCCGCGCCGGGAGCTCGGCGTGGCCACGACGTTCAACTTCCTCGGTCCGCTGGCGCACCCGGCAAAGCCCGAGGCGCAGGCCATCGGTTGCGCGGACCTCTCCATGGCGCCGGTGATGGCGGGTGTCTTCGCGCGGCGGGGCGTGGACGCCTGGGTGTTCCGAGGCGACGACGGGCTCGATGAGCTGACCACCACGACCACCTCCCGGGTATGGGTCGTCTCAGGGGGGTCGGTCGAGGAACACACCATCGACCCCGCGGAGCTGGGGTTCCCGCGCGGGAGAGCGCAGGACCTTCGTGGCCAGGACGCGGAGTACAACGCCGCCGTCGTACGCCGCGTGGTCGACGCTGAGCCAGGGCCGGTGCGCGACGCGGTGGTTCTCAACGCCGGCGCGGCGCTGGCCATCCACGCGGCAGAACCGGGGCGCCTCACCGACCGGCTGGCGAGAGGTGTCGCGCGCGCCCAGGAGGCCATCGACTCCGGCAACGCGCGGGCCACCCTCGACCGTTGGGTCGAGGCGACATGCATGATTGCGCGGTGACCGAACTCAGCAAGGGCCTGCTCGATCTTGCCAGTGCCAAGGGAGTCGCCACCGAGTACACCGACTGGAGCGGCACGGTCGTCGGGGTCGGCGCCGAGACGATCACCGCCATCCTTTCCGCGATGGACGTCGACGTGTCCACTCCCCAAGCGGCCGCGGAGGCCCTCGACGCCCACCGCGGCGAGCGATGGCGTCGGATGGTCCCGCCTTGCGTGGTGATGGCGCAAGGCGCGTCCTCGTCCTTCTGGGTGCACGCCGGCGACGGGGAGGCCATCGAGCCCTGGCTCGAGCTCGAGAGCGGCGCGACCGTGCGCGACCTTCCCCGGCTTGGCCAGGAGTCGTCGCCGGGTGACGTGGACGGCGTACCCGTCCACGAGACCACCTTCCGCCTCCCGGCCGACCTGCCGCTCGGGTACCACCGGCTGCACGCCCGCGCCGGCGGCCGGCAGAACTCGGGCTCGCTGATCGTCACACCGGAGTTCGTCGGTCTCCCGGAAAGGCTGGGCACGGGCCGCACCTGGGGGTTCGCCGCGCAGCTCTACAGCGTTCGCTCGGCCGGTTCGTGGGGAGTGGGCGACCTGGTCGACCTACGCGACCTCGCCGTCTGGTCCGGCGCCGAGCTCAGCGCCGGGTTCGTGCTGGTCAACCCCCTTCATGCCGGTGAGCCGGTCGCCCCGATGGAGCCCTCGCCATACCTCCCCTCCTCGCGCCGCTTCGTCAACCCGCTCTACCTACGGGTCGAGGAGATCCCGGAGTACGCCGAGCTGCCGTCGGCCGGCCGGTCCCGGGTTGACCGGCTGGGTGAGGACGTACGACGCCAGCTAAACCTCGGGGACACCATCGACCGGGACACGTCGTGGGCGGCGAAGCGGCAGGCACTCCTTCTGGTGCACGCCGTGCCCCGCGGGGCCGAACGCGAGGCCGAATACCGTGCGTTCCGGGCCCGGGAGGGTGCAGGCGTGGTGGACTTCGCCACCTGGAGTGCGATCGCCCAGGTGCACGGGAGCGACTTCGCGACCTGGCCGAGCCAGCTGCAAGAGCCGACCTCCGCGGCCGTGAGCACCATGCGTGAGCAGCTTGCAGACGAGCTCGAGTTCCACATCTGGCTGCAGTGGGTCGTCGACGAGCAGCTCCAACGGACCCAGGCCGACGCGCTCGCTGCGGGCATGTCGCTCGGGGTCATGCACGACCTGGCGGTCGGCGTACATCCGGGGGGCGCTGACGTGTGGCGCTCACCGCGCACGTTCGCGACGGCCGCGCACGTCGGCGCCCCGCCGGATGCTTTCAACCAGATGGGTCAGGACTGGAGCCAGCCACCTTGGCGGCCCGACCGTCTCGAGGAGCTGAGCTACGCGCCGCTTCGGGACCTGATCGCGCCGGTGCTACGGCACGCGGGCGGTGTCCGGGTGGACCACATCATCGGACTCTTCCGGCTCTGGTGGATCCCAGCCGGTCAGCCGCCTTCGGCAGGCACCTACGTGCGCTACGACCACGAGGCGATGATCGGTGTCCTTGCTCTGGAGGCCCACCGGGCCGGCGCGGTCGTGGTCGGTGAGGACCTCGGGGTGGTCGAGGCCTCGGCGCGTGCGTACCTGCTCGACCGAGGGATCCTGGCCACGTCGATCCTGTGGTTCGAGCGCGATGAGCAGGGTCGTCCGCTGCCCGCGGAAAGGTGGCGGGAGCACTGCCTCGCATCGGTCACCACCCACGACCTGCCACCCAGCGCCGGCTACCTGGCAGGCGAGCATGTCCGACTGCGCGACGAGCTCGGCCTGCTCACCCGACCCCTCGCCGAGGAGCGCGCGGCGGACGAGCAGGAGCGCGAGTCCTGGCTCGGCGAGCTGCGCGGCAGGGGACTGCTGACCGTCGATGCCGGTGTCGAGGAGACGGTGCAGGCGCTGCACCGCTACCTCACGCTCACTCCCGCCCGCCTGCTGTGCGTGGCGTTGGTCGACGCGGTGGGGGACCGGCGCACCCAGAACCAGCCAGGCACGACCGACGAGTATCCGAACTGGCGGGTGCCGCTGTCCGGCCCCGACCGGAAGCCGGTTCTTCTGGAAGACGTGATGTCCTCGCCGCGCGTGGTGGACCTGGTCAGGCGGGTCAGCGACCCCTGACCATGTCCGTTCCGGAAGCTATTTCGACTTGGCGCTCCACGACGTCGCGGTCAGGGTGTTGCCAGCCAGGTCCGCGATGCGCGGGTACAGCCGCAGCGTGTACCTCTTGCCGGCCTTCAGGTTGACGGCAGGGTTCAGCGTTGCGGTCTTCTTGTCCGCGGACAACACGACCGTCCCCGCCAGCGGGGTGGTCCTGGCGCCCAGGAACAGCTTCATGTTGTTGCGGTTCACCTTCGTCACCGGTTCGCTGAACTTCGCAACGAAGTTCGCCCTGCGGGCTGCTGTGTTCACCGGGGTCTTCGACACCACCGTCGGCTTCGTGGTGTCGGGCTGCACGCTCGTGACGGTGAATGCGCGCCACGCTGTGGAGCCGAGAGAGGACCTCTCGGAGTCGATTGCCGTCACCCGCCACTGCCACGATCCGTCGGTGATCGTCCTCGTCGGAGCCCAGGCGAGTCCGGTGGTCGTCTGCGACTCCGAGATCCCGCTGGAGCCGGCCGGTCGGCGTTCGAACCTGTACGACGCCGCGTCGTCGACCGCGGTCCACGAGAACAGTGCTTCTCGCCCGTTCACGGCGGTGCCTTCGGCGGGGAACGCGAGATTCGGAACGTCCCCCGTGACCTTGAACGAGCTCCAACCCGACCAACCGCCCTTCCGGTTGTCGGCGTCGACGTGGCGAACGCGCCAGACGTAGCTGGCGTCGGACGAAGGCAACGGATCTGCCATGGTGTAGGCCACCTGCTTGCTGGTGGCGGTCAGGACACGGTTGGTTGGCGAAGCCGTGACGTCGTTGTTCTTGTAGGCCTCGAGGTCGTAGCTGGCGGCAAAGTTCAGTGGCTCCCACCGGAACGGCTGGGTTGTCGCTGCCGATGCACCCCCGACCGGGCTGAGCGGGGAAACCGCCGGAGATGTCTTGGTGAACTTCCAAGGCTCGCTCCAGGTGAGCTGGTTGCCCGCTCCGTCGACCGGTTGGATTCGCCAGTGCAGTTCGCCTTCGGGATAGGTCTTGGTGAAGGCCGTGTAGGTGGTCTGGTCGACGGTCACGTCGTCGATGATGGTGGAGAACGCGGCAGTTGTGGCGACCTGTAGGTGGTAACCACGGGCTGCCTGTGCGGCCTGCTCACCGGTCATCTCGTCCGCATTGCCGGGCTCCTGGTTGATGGCGAGGTAGTCGGTCCACGAGAAGGTCACGTCGTTGGCGACCGTCGCGTCGCGCAGCGGGCCGGTGTGCACCACGGGGTGCGAGCGCTTGTCGAAGGCGTGGGTGGCCGAGGTCGGGTCCGGTGCGCAGGCTCCCTGAAGCTTGCACGGTCGGATGAACCAGTAGTAGGCGTCACCGGCCTGGCTGTCCGCCATGGACAGCAGCGGGTTCCAGCGCGTGTTCTGGGTGGTCGGGATGGCGAGGGTGTTCGACTTCGATCCGTAGACCATATTCGTGAACTCCCGGTCCCGGGAGACGTAGATCATGTAGTACCCGGCGTCGTCCACCGGTTCCCAGTCGAGGACAGGCGTACCGCTCATGGCGGTGCAGATTCTCGCGTCTGGCGGTCCGTTGAGCGAGCGGTCGCATGACGAGCCGGGGGTGTCGAGCCCAGAACCGTGGAGGGCGATCTTCTGCCCTGACACCTCGTCGAGGCTGCTGACGGTGAATGTGCCGACGTCCCCGTCGTCGAGCTTGTTGTTGCTTGCGTCGTACGCCGTCACGAACCAGTCGTAGGAACCGGGCTGAAGGTATGTCACGGACAACGAAGTGCTCGACCTGTCGGTGCCCGCTGGGTAGGGAAACCGGTCTGCTAAGTCGGGGTCGAAGAACCCGGTCCCGGCATTGCCGACATGGACCGTGTAGTAGGCCGCATTGCTGATGGGTTCCCAGGTGAGGTTGGGGAACCGGGAGCTGGCGGAGGCACCGGGTGCCGGTGAGAGGGGCGTCAGCGGCTCGGCAGCCGTGGTCGGGATCTCGCCGGAGATGGAGAATCTCTCGCCACTGAACGGCAGCGGTGACGCCTCGCCGTTCTTGTCGACTGATTGCACCGTCCATTCGAAAGGGCCCTTGGTCGGGTCGAGCTTGTTCGAGCCAGTCGGGGTCCAAGAGTAGGACTTGGTCGTCGCGGTCTGGCTGCCGCCGGTCCAGGTGAGCCTCAGGTCGTACTCGACCGCGTCCTGCGCCGGCTGCCACCGCAGCGTGGGGATGTCCACCACGTCTCCGTTGATGGGTGAGGTCTGAGTGACCCGGCCGGGGTCGTAGATGAACTTCCGGCTGGATGAGTAGATGCCGTTGACCTCGGGGTTCCGGGGGCCGTCCAGGGCTTGGACTCGCCAGTGGTTGGTCGCGCCGGGCGAAGGCATGCAGCTGTCTCGCAGAACACTGCCGGGTGTGTAGGTGGTTTCGGTAGTGAAGCAAGACTCGTAGGTCCCCGGAGAGAAGTTGGCGTCCGACCCGAGGTCGAGGCGGTAGCGGGTGGCTAGTTGCACGGGCGTCCACTGGAAGTGGAGGTCGTCCCCGGTTGCCGGGGTAAGTGCGTTGGCCGGGTACAACAAGGTGGGTGCCGGCGACCAGGCCCGGCGGAACTGGCGCACTGGGACGTCGGTCCACTCCTGCGCCTCGCCGAAGATGTTGCGGGCGCGGACGCGCCACCAGTACTGGTCGTTGTCGTAGGTGACCGTCGGTGAGTACCGGGTGCCCCTGACCACCTTGGTATCAATGGGAGCGCTGAACGAGTCGTCGTCGTCAACCTGCAGGTCATAGGTGACTGCTCCGGGCACAGGATCCCAGTCGAACATGACGTCTTCGATGGGGGTGTCGGCGTCGTTCTCAGGTTGCAGGACCGTCACATGAGGCAGTGGGCCGATCGAGTAGTCCCGGCTGGCCGACCAGAGCGTGTTCACGCCGGTTCCGAGGACCGCGCGTACCCGCCAGAAATAGCTGCCGTTCGCCTGCGGGTTCGGAACTGCCAGGGAGGTGGTCTGCGTGGAGTAAGGGGTGGCGTCGACGAAGTCGACTTCGCCGTCGATCTCGACCTGGTAGCCGGTGGCGCCGCTCACCGGCGTCCACGTCAGGAGCGGCGGGTCGTCCGGTTGCTGGAGCTGCGCGCCGGATTCGGGGCTGACCGGGTCCGGTCCTGCGAGGGCGTTCTTGTCCATACTCGCCAGCGAAAATGAGCTGACGCCTGCCGAGCTCACGCTGCGCACTCGCCACCAGATATCGCCCGGCGGTAGCTGTGTCACGGGGGTGACTCGGCGGTTCGTCGTTGTGACCGAGTGGAGCAGCGTGTCGAAGGTGGCCGAGGCGGACACCTCCACGTTGTAGGTGGTCGCATCGGCGACGGGGCGCCATTCGAGGGTCGGGTTGCCCGACACGGTGGTTCCGTCAGGGGAGAGGTCGCCCGGCGCAGCCGGCGCCGCGGAGGCCGGCCAGGCGCTAAGCATGGTGGCAGCCATGGTCAGGATGACGCCGACGAACACGCCCCTTCGCACGACACTGGAATGTTTGATCACGCGTAGCCCCGCCCGTAACGATCGTCGATGCACCTGTTTCCGGAAGCGTATGAGATCCGTCATACCGGGCGCATAGGAACAAAGCGGACTAGTGTTTTCGGACTATATGAAATGGCCCGAACGGATGGATGAGGAGTCAGTCGAGGCCGAGGGAGAAGGCCGACTCGAGGTCGTGCTGCGAGTAGGCGCGAAAGGCGATGTGCGTCTCGGTCTCGTTCACACCGGACACCTTGCTGAGCCTGTCGGCCACCACGTTGGCGACATCCTCGTGGTTGCGGACGCGGACAAGCGCGATCAGGTCGATCTGCCCGGTCACGGAGTACACCTCGCTGACACCCTCGAGCGCGGCGATCTCCTCAGCCACCTCAGGGATTCGGGAGACGTCTGCCTTCACGAAGACGATGGCGGTGATCATGTCCCCACGGTATCGGAGGCGTTCATCGTGGGAAGTGCGCGACCGCGTCGTGCAGGTGCAGGTGCTTGCCCGCGCCACCGACCGGACAGGTCCACTCCCCCTCGACGTGCACCAGACGCACCCCGTCGGACTCGAGCCAGCGAAGGATCCGTTCGGACTCCTCGGCGGTGGCCGCAGGTGTGGGACCTGGACCGGGGCGCACCGTCTCTGCGCTGCCACGCAGCTCGCTCACCCACTGGCCGGCATGGGCACCCGGCGGGATCACCCCTGCCGCCACGAGTCGGCCGTGCCGGACAACGTGGACGCCCCAGCGTCCGTCGTCCTGCCGTCGTGCGGCGACGATCTCGCGACATCTGGTGAGAGCGCGCAGCCGTTGGGTGCGCGCGGTGCCACGGATGAAGGCCGCGAGCCGATCCCGGTGGATCCCTGCATCCTCGTAGCGCTCGTCGACCGACAGGCCGGTCATCCGCTGGGTGAGAGAGGACACCACGGCGTCGGGCCGCTGCACCAGCGATATCCGTAGGTCCGCGACGACGCCGCCGTAGGCGTCGGAGGTGACACTTCCGTCGCATGGAGACAGGCAGCGCCCCATCTCCGCGAGCATGCAGGGGCTCAGCGAAGGCACCTTCGCCATCCGGCCGCCACACTGTCGCAGCGGGAACGACTCGTGCAGCGCCGCGGCCACCCGCTCGACGACCTTCTTGGACGAGAACGGCCCGAGGTAGTCCGCCCCGTCGTCCCGGACCTGCCGGACCAGGGACAGCCGGGGCCATGGCTCCACGGTGAGCTTGATCCAGTGCACCCGTTCGGGAAATCGTGAACGGCGGTTGTACGACGGCTTGTGCTCGGCGATGAGGCGGAGCTCGCGCACCTCGGCCTCCAGCGGTGTCGCGCACTCAATGCCGTCGACGGACTCCGCGAGGCTCACCATCTCACCCATCCGCGAGCGGGTCTCGGAGGCGGTGAAGTAGGTGCGGACGCGGGTCCGCAGGTCCTTCGACGTGCCGACGTAGAGCACCCTCGACAGGGCGTCACGGAAGAGGTAGACGCCGGGCGCGTGGGGTAGCTGCTCGGCGAGGTGTCGCTTCTTGCGCTGGGCCTGGCTGACTCGGGCAGAAAAGGTCTGCAGCTCCTCGAGCGTGTGCACGCCGAGGCCCCCGAGACGTCCGATGAGACCGTGCAGCACGTCGACGGTGGCCCGGGCGTCTTCGAGGGCGCGGTGGTTCGGCGTCGTGGTGGCCTTGAACAAGACCGCCAGAGAGCTGAGCTTGCAGTTCGGGGCGTCGTCGCGGGTGATCACCCGGCGGGCCAGCCGCGCCGTGTCGAGCACCTCGAACGTGGGCCAGGCACGACCCTGCTCGGCAGCGAAGTGCTTGAGGAAACCGACGTCGAAGGGAGCGTTGTGCGCCACCAGAACGCAACCGTGCGCGAACTCGAGGAACTGCGGCAAGACCTGCTCGATCCGCGGAGCCGAGGCCACCATGGAGTCGGTGATGCCGGTCAGCACGGCGATGAACACGGGGATCGACGTGTGCGGGTTGACCAGGGTCTGGAACTCCCCGAGCACCTCGCCGCTGCGCACCTTGACCGCCCCGACCTCGGTGATCATCGAGCCGCCTTGCGCCGAACCTCCGGTGGTCTCCAGGTCGACCACGCAGAACGTGATGTCGCGCAGGGACCGGCCCAGCTCGTCGAAGCTGCGCTGCGACTCCCATCGAGCCCTGGAGCCCTCAACGGGCGAGGGATGGATCGTCATGCGGCTCATGGAAGGACGCTAAATGTGACCACCGACGAAATCGCGTTGCCGCGCGCAATAGACTGACCCTCCACCCGCCCAGGTCCCGCCGCACATGTGAGGAGATCGACGTGGTTGCCTCCCTGCCCGCTGCCACCAGCCGTTGGCGGTGCGGTGGGTGTGGCAACCTGACCCGGTTCGACGTCACGATCGCCCGTCGTACGACCGAGTTCTGGCACTTCGACCTCGCTGGCGGGCACCGGGTCGAGCAGAGCGAGACCCGCGACGAACAGCTCGAGTCGGTGACGTGTCGTTGGTGCGGCCGCTCGGACTCGATCGAGGTCGTCTCGCGCGCGGAAGCCGACACCACGACCTCGTGACCGACCCGCCCATGGACGTCGAGCCGGTGGAGCCCGTGCAGCCCGTGCAGCCCGTGGGGCCCGTGCAGCCCGTCGGCCTGCTCCAGGAGGCGGTCCGGACCCGTGTCATCGCGCTCGCTGCCGAGGCAGTGGGCGCGATGCCCAACGACGAGCTTCCACCCGCGTTGAAGAAGGTGGCCTCCTTCGCCACCGCACGTCGGGCCAAGCTGGCGGGTAGCCAGATCGCCAGTGTGCTCGTGACTGACGAGGAGTTCCGTGAGCACCTGGCCACCCAGGTTCGGGCACTGGTTCCGGATCTCGCGCAGGCACTCGACGCGGAGCTGCCGCCGGCTGCGGCTGATCCGGTTGAGCTGGCCGCGGTGGCCTTCCTTCTGCGGCCGCAGGGATGGGGCGAAATGGTCGCGAACGCGGCGGAGGTTCTAGCTGCCGAACGATCCAGCACGGCCGCCCGACACGTCTCCGACCAGGTGGAGCGGTTGCAGCGAGAGCTCGAGGTCGCGGCATCGCAGGTGCGGGCGGCACGGGATAGAGACCGCGAGCGGGTGGCTCGATTGAAGGGTGAGAACTCCGAGCTGCGACGCAAGCTCGGAGACGCCCGGACGACCGCGCGGACGGCTCAGGCGATTGCCGCCACCGCCGAAGCTTCGGCGAATGAGTCAACAGTGGAAGCCGCGACGGTTGCCTCCGCCGCACAGGCCGAAACCCGCCGGTTGCGGGCGCGGGTAGAAGAGCTGGAGAGCGACTTGGCGGCGAAGCGGCGCACCGGCCGCGTGGAGCGAGACGAAGGCACTCTGCGTGCCCGCCTGTTGCTGGACGCGCTCCTCGAGACCGCACAGGGGCTGCGCCGAGAGCTGGCGCTTCCGACCGTCCACGGAGCACCCGCGGATGCGGTGGAGGCCGACGTCGCCGAGGCTGGCAGCCGCACGCCGAGCAGCCATGGCTCGCTCGCCTCCGACGACCCGAACCTGCTCGACCAGCTGCTGCGCCTGCCGCGCGTGCACATGATCGTGGACGGCTACAACGTCACGAAGAGCACCTGGGCCGAGTCGGCTCTGGAGACCCAGCGGGACCGGCTGATGTCCGCTCTGGCGCCCCTGGTTGCCCGCACCGGGGCCGAGGTGACCGTGGTGTTCGACGCCGCGGACCGGGCCGAGCGGCCTTTGGTGAACCCGCCGAGGGGAGTGCGCATGCTGTTCAGCCCGTTAGGAGTGATCGCCGACGACATCATCCGGCAGCTGGTGGCCGCGGAGCCGCAGGGACGTCCGCTCGTGGTCGTCTCCAGCGACCAGGAGGTGGTGCGTGACGTGCTGCATGGCGGAGCCCGCGCGGTGGCCTCGGGAGCCCTCGCCGGTCTGCTGGCACGGGCTTGAGGCTACTCTCCGAGCTCAGTCCGACGCCGAAAGCTGCGGGTTGATGGGATAGAACATCGCGCTCTGGCTGTACCTCTGGCCGACCGACAGGTCGTACTGCACCAGCCGGTAGTCGTGGAGCAGCTCGCGGGCCCGGGGTGAGAGCTCGTCCTCGGTGATCCTGACGTTGTCGCTGCCGATCATCATCAGCTGCTCCATTGCCGGAACCTCCGACTCAAGCTCCTCGAGCAGTGCGTAGTAGGGCGGCAGGGTGGCGTCGGCAGACTCGAGAATCTGGTTGGCGAAGAAGATGGGACTGGTTGTTGGCAGCTGGCGCGCCTTCTGGTCCCCGAAGTTGGCATAGACCAGGAACGGGGTCTCGCGCATCTTCCTTGCACCGTTGGCGCTGAGCACCTCCGGTGGCCAGAACGCAGGGAGATGATCGCCGTAGAAGAGCAGGATGGTCTTCTCTTCTGAGCTGTCCATGGACTCGACGAAGCGCTGCAGTGACTCGTCGCTGTAGCGCAGCCCACGCGCGTAGTGCTCGGCGTTCGCTTTCTGGTCGAGGTCGTCGAGACCCGTCATCGTGATGGGTTCGGAGTAGGTGCCGGCCATCGGGAAATGATTCTGCATGGTGACCAGGTTGACGAACACGGGCTCGTCGCTGTCCCGGATGTGATCGCTCACCTCCTCGAAGGCAGCTTCGTCGGAGATGAAGTCACTGTCCTCCAGGGTCTCCTGGTGGGTCATGTCGTCGGCGAAGTCGGCGGTCTCGAAGCCCAGGATTGGATACACCTCCGAGCGGCGGTACAAGCTGGGCAGGAACGGGTGGATCGCGGCGGTGCGATGTCCGAGGTGGCTCAGGTAGCCGACCAGTGAGGGGAACCGCTCGTAGTCGGGCACCAGCATCTGGTACGGCGTGTTCATCTGCGGCTGGAACTGTGCCATCGACATCCCGGTGAGGGCTGCGAACTCCATGTTCGCCGTCCCGCCACCGAACTTCACCGCCAGCATGTTGCCCGATGTGGTGCGGCGCATCAGCGAGCGGGTGTAGGGAATCGGATCCTTTGCGAAATCGACACCGTTGAGGCGCGTCGGGTCGGTGAAGGTCTCACTGAGCGCCATCACCACGTTCACGTCCTCGAGCGCGTCCGGGTCCCGTTCCTGGTTGATCCCGGCTGCTGCGGCGGCGTACTTCTCGGCGATGGCGCGCATGGTTGCTTCGCTGTAGTCGGGCGGGGTGACCATTCCGGGCACGTCGGTGTTGTAGAGCATCCCACCGACGAAGCCGTTGCGGACGTAGTTCGCGGACTGGTGCCAGAACTTCCACTTGGCGCCCTGGTCCTCGTAGGCCGCGCGGAACTGGTTGCCCGGGGTGTTGAAGTCAGTGACGTAGAACAGGGCAAACAGGCTCAACGTGACAGCGCACCCCCGCGAGAGCAGCAGCCAGTTCGCGAGCTGTGGATGGGCGCGCCGCCGGACCCTGGGAAAGACCTTGTCGGCGAAGTGTCCCGCCACCACGGCGGCGGCGCTCACCAGAGCTGCTCCTGCGAGCGCCCCGAGGGTGACCATGGGGCCTACCATCTGGCTGAGGAAGTCCACCTGAGAGGCCATCGAGAGATCGTTGGGGTAGATCGGCTCGAGCCGCAGTTCGAGCTTCGCGTGGTTGGCGATCGCGGTTGCCAGCGTCGCGATGATGACCAGACCGGTGGTGATCCACAACCGCCCAACCACAGCCAGAACGAGGATGACAAGCACCCAGATCACACACGTGCCGAGCCAGAACAACGTCATGTGCTCGGTAAAGCTGGTCTCCCAGAGAGCGGGGGGGCTGCCACGGAGCTGCCACAGCTCGAGGGTGAGATTGGCAGCGATCGCGAGCAGGACCGTGAACAGGAACGACGCGGCCAGCACCCATCCCGGCGACGACCTGACACGTTCTGACATGTGGAGGCGCACGTCGGCACCTCCAAGATGAACAGAGCCGAAACAGGGTGGGCACCTTCGATGTCGGCACCATGAACAAGGATACTCGTCCGCGTCCAATCACGAGCGCCCGGAACCTGTCGGTGCTGTCTGCGACGGTCCTCCGTAGCTGACAAGACCCCAGGAGGACCAATGAGCGTGCACATCGACTGCGACACCTGCGCGGTGCGAGGGCTGGCCTGTCACGACTGCGTGGTGAGCGTTCTGTTGGGCCCGCCGCCGGAACTGAGCTTCGACGAGGACGAGCAGCGGGCACTCGACGTGCTGGCCGGGTCCGGGCTGGTCCCTCCTCTGCGGATGGTGAAGGCGGTGGCCGGGCCGGATGTCGCCTCAGCCTGAGTGACGCGAAACACGTGTGCTTCCTGGGGCCCTGGGTTTGCTGTGGTGCAGTCGGGGCGATAGCCTGATTGGCTGATAGGTGCTTGCACAAGCCGACCAGACCGGGTTGGCTCAGGCGCCACGTCGAGTCTGAGTTCTCGTGGGGGAGAAAGCCGAGCACTCGGAGCCGGGGAACCAAGTTCCTGGGGTGAATCGCACCGCTGTCTGGCCGCTGATCGCGGTCCGGACCAGGTGTGTAGGGCTCTTTGCCGCCCGAATCCGTCAGCTCACCTGGTAGACGTTAGACAAAGAGGAGCCGTCCGCCTGTGTTCGAGGGCCGGAAACGCACCAGCACTGTCATCGCAGCATTGGGTGTCGCCACTCTCGGCGGCGCAATGTTGTCCACCCCGAGCTACGCGGAACCCGACATCGATGATGTCCAGGTGCGTGTGGACAGGCTCTACCACGAGGCCGAGCAGGCTTCGGAGCGCTACAACGTCGTCCGTGTGGACCTGGAGAAGAATAGGTCACGCCTGGAGTCGCTGCGCGCTGACCTCGCGCGTCAGCAGGACAAGGTCGACGAGGTCCGCGACCAGGTTGCCGTGTCGGTAGTCGCCCAGTCGCAGGGCCAGGGCCTGTCCTCGACCAGCCAAGTTCTCCTGTCCGAGAACCCTGACGAGTTCCTGTCCCAGCTCTCCACCGTCTCCGCCTACAACGACCAGCAGAGCCAGATGATGGCCGACTTCGCGGCGAAGGCCGCGGAGCTAGAGACACGTGAGGAGTCAGCGCAGCGCACGGTCGCCGAGATCGCCGAGGCCGAGGACAACCTGTCCGAGGAGAAGGCTGCGATCGACGCGAAGGCGGGCGAGGCGAAGGATCTGCTCAACGAGCTCGAGGCCGAGGAACGCGCCCGTTTCGAGGCCGCCCAGGCTCCGAGCCGCAGTGGCGAACGAGCGCCCGTCGCCGCGCCGGCGAGTGCGCCTGCTTCGGGTAGTGCTGGTGCGGCCGTGGAGTTCGCGATGGCGCAGGTCGGTGACGCCTACGTCTACGGCGCCGCCGGGCCGGACGCCTGGGACTGCTCCGGCCTGACCATGGCCGCCTGGGGCGCAGCAGGCGTCAGCCTGCCGCACTCCTCGAGCGGACAGATGGGATCGGGGACTCCCGTCTCCCAGTCGGAGCTGCAGCCCGGCGACCTGGTGTTCTACTACAGCCCGGTCAGTCACGTGGGCATGTACATCGGCAACGGCCAGCTCGTGCACGCTGCTAACCCGAGTAGCCCTGTCGAAGTCGTTCCTGCCAACTCGATGCCGTTCTCCGGTGCCGTCCGACCGGGCGGCTGACCCAGCCTTGAAGACCGGTCACTCACGTCTGTGGGTGGCCGGTCTTGTGCTGTTGCTGGCCATGGTCTCCGGGTTCTTCCTCCTGCGCGACGACAGTGTCCAGATCATCCCCCGTCCGGGCGCGGGATCCCCGTCCGGCGGAGAGACGCCGACGCGGGAGGATGCAGCGGCGCAGCTGCTCCAACGGCTGCAGGCGGGACTCACCTCGGGGAACAGACGAGAGGTCGTTGCCCTCGCCACCCCCGCGAACAAGCAAGCCGCCGCGGAGATCGGTGACATCTTCGACAACGCGCGCGAGCTCGGGCTGAAGGACCTCTCGTTCCGGTACGTCGACGAGAACGAGGGTTCGCCTGGGACGCGGGAATGGGGTGCCGACGTCCAGATGTCCTGGCGCATTGCGAGGTTCGACAAGGCGCCGAGCATGATGGAGGTCCCGTTTGTCTTGGCCCAGACCCCGAGCGGAGCCGCATTCGTCTCCGTGGGACACCCCCCTGACAGGGCGGTCCCGCTGTGGTTGTTGGGCGACCTGGACGTCCAACGCAGCCGACGAGCGCTGGTCATGGTCGCGGGCGACGCACCAGTGGACGACTTCTTGTCCTTCGCCGACCAGGCCGTCGCCGACGTGCGCAAAGTGCTCCCGCGCCGGAGCGGCACGCTGGTCGTCGAAGTCCCCAGCACCGAGGACGACCTCGAGCGAGTCGTCGGTGCGGAGAACGGCGCCTACCAGTCGATCGCGGCGGTTACGACGACCGTCGACGGGTCGCTCAGTCCATCGTCGCCGGCGCACATCCTGATCAACCCCGAGGTCTTCGGACGCCTCGGCGACGACGGCGCTCAGATAGTCGTGAGCCACGAGGCCACGCACGTGGCGACATCGGCAGCCACCTCGACAATGCCG
>Ga0209587_1000241_pt1 | contig 27286 bp, 28 predicted proteins | sample NGEPerD_2_FD_184512 | JGI IMG/M metagenome (GOLD analysis project Ga0209587, IMG submission 184512) | Arctic peat soil microbial communities from the Barrow Environmental Observatory site, Barrow, Alaska, USA - NGEE PermafrostL1-D... | ecosystem: Environmental > Terrestrial > Soil > Wetlands >...
GTGTAGCTCAGCTCTTTCGTCAGGGATCCCCGGTCCATGCAGTGCTCGCACGGCAGGAGCTGGACCGTACGCGCGCCGGCCGCCAGGGCAACAAGGTGCCAGGCGCTGCCTGTCCCCCCGAGGCAGGGCAGTTCCAGGACGAGCCACCCGGGAAGCCCATCCCGTTCGCCGAGATGGTGCAGCGGTTCGGCCGCGCTCTGACAGGAGATGGCCAGTGAGGGCACCGCTGCGCCGTCACCTCCCTGCAGGAGCGCCCGCAACTGCAGGGCGAGGGCTCGGGGTCCGTGACCATCGAGCCTCAGCGCACCCGCCGGGCAGACGTCGAGGCACCCGGAGCAGGCCTGGCAGCGACTGGCGTCCATCACGGGTGGGGCGTCGAGGCTGTCGTCCATGATCCTCAGCGCGTCCTCCGGGCAGGCCCCGACGCAGCGCCGGCACCGCAACGTCCCCAGGCAAGCAAGGGCGTCGACGTCGACGACAGGGGCCCACGTGGTCGCGCGCCCCCTCAGCAGGGCCCGTCTGCTCAACGATGCTCCGACGGGCCGGCGGACAGCGTGCGCAGCAGGGGCCACGTCGAGTGCGGCCGCCGCAGCACGCACCATGCGTACGGCGTAGGCCAGGCGCTCTTCGGGGCTCCGCCGCGCCCGCAAGACGTCGAGAGCCACCACCCGAACCCCGAGCGGGTCCAGGCCACCGGCCTCACCCCACATGCGCAGCTCCGAGATGGGCGGTCGCCCGAACTCCGTCGTGACGACGACAGCCGTGCGGGCGGCAGACGTCCTCACCACCCCGGTGAGCAACTCGGGGTGGCCTGCCAGCCCGGCTACCAGCGACGTTCGCACGGCACCCGGACCGTCCAGCGCCACACTCAGGGCATCGAGGTCGATCCCGACTCCCTGCACGCCGGGATCGACCAGGATGGCGGTGCCAGAACGTACGCCCGTCACGACGGCGCCTAGAGCGCTGGCCCGACGATCACCGGCACGGCGGCCAGCAGCACCAGGTACCGCAGTGCCAGCCCTCCGGCGAGCACTCCCGCCTCACCGGTCAGAGCCAGCCGGCAGCTATGCCCGCGCGGTGCTGTCTCGACCACGAACGCCAGCACCGGGGCGACCAGGCCGACCAGGACCACCCCGATCCAGAACACCGGCGCGAGCTCTCCGGAGACGAGCAGCTGGACCGAGGCACTGCCCGCCGGCGACGCTGAACCGACCGCGAGCCAGGCCAGCAGCACCCCGAGCTCCACCGTAACCAGGCCGATGTGGACGCGGCTCCAGTTGTGCAGATCGAGCTCAATCCCCTGGCGATGTGCCCGGAAGTAGCCGACCAGGACCGCAGCTGACAATCCGGTCGAGAGGGCCGAGATGAGGAACAGCACAGGCAGAAGCCAGCTGCTCAGCAGCGGGAAGCTCGGCGGCACCGACAGCAGCACACCGGTGTAGATGGCAGTGGACAGTGCGAGTACTCCGGCCGCCACCTTCAGCGGGCTCTGGGCCCGCACACAGACCCGGCGCACCGGCGCGACCAGCCGCTCAAAGCGGGGTGCCATGGCGCCGGTGACGGCGAGGGCGTGCAGCAGCGCGATGGGGATGAAGAGCGTGAGTATCCACGTGCCCCAGGTCATCGGCGACTGCCAGTTGAGGTAGAGGTACACGAGCCGCCACGGCTCACGACGCCCCATCCCGAGGTCGACCACGAGCAGCGCCGTCCCGAAGGCCACGGCGGGCCCGGCCAGGGTTGCCCCCGCTCGCTCGATCGCGGCGAAGCGCGAGCCGGTCCGGGAGGCGACCAGACTCGTCAGCGTTGCTCCCGCCCCCAGCCCACCGAGGAAGAGATACCAAGCGATTTGCCAACCCCACACCATGCTGGTCACTTCCCAACGACGTAATAGACGGACGGCTTGGTGCCGAGTTCAGGGTGTAGCGGTTTGGCCTCGCCGGAGCGAATTCGGGCAGCGGCCTCGTTCTTCGGGTCAGCCAGGTCGGCGAGAGCCAGCGCCCGGCCCACGCAGGTCTGCACGCAGGCCGGTTCAAGACCCGCGTCCACCCGGTCGACGCACAGGTCGCACTTGTCGGGTATGCCTTTCTTCTCGTCGAAGTACCGGGCTCCATACGGGCACGCGACGATGCAGTACTTGCAGCCCACGCACTTGCCGGCATCGATGACGACGATCCCGTCCGCCCGTCGGTAGGTGGCCTTCGTCGGGCACACCTGAACGCAGGGGGCGTCGGCACAGTGCATGCACGCCCACTTCAGCGGCGCTTTCGTGCTACCTGTGGCGGGCGGCGCGATCCTTGAGCGCCAGTGCCCGGCTGGCACCTCGTTCTCGACCCGGCAGGCGACGCTGCAGGATTCGCAGCCGATGCACTTGTTGGTGTCGACCACGAGCGCGTACTGGTGGTTCACTGCGGTCTTGGTTGGTGCGCTCATGACTTCGCCACCTCCACGAAGGTCTCTCGCATGATGAGTGAGCCACTGATCGGATCAGTGATGACTGGCATGAGGGCGTTAAGCCCGATTCCCTTGCCTTTGACCCGGGTCAGCCCCGGCGAGGTGCGGCCCCAACCGTGGTAGGTGAACACGGTGCCTTCCAGGATGTCCGCGGTGACCTTGGCCACTCCACGCTGCTCGAGCTTGCCGACCCGCACGACCACACCGTCACCGTCCTTGATTCCGAGCTTGCCGGCTGGCACCGGGTGGATCCACAGCTCGTTGCTGGGACGCAGTTCGTGCAGGACCGGGATGTTCTGGGTAGCGCTGTTGGTATGGACCGCACACTTGCCCTGGATCATGTGGAACATTCCCTTGGGGGGCACCGGTGGTGGCGTGTATCGCGGGACCGGGTCGAACCCGAGCTTGGCGAGCTCCGCCGAGAACAGCTCGATCTTCCCGCTGGGCGTCTTGAGCTTGACCGGTGCCTTGGGGTTTGACTTGCGCAGGTAGGTCGGCTTCGCGTCGGGAGGGGTCCACTGCCCCACCTTGGCCAGCTCCGCGGCGCTCAACCCGAACGGGGCGAGCTGAGCGGCCACGATCTCGTCGATGTCCTTGTAGGCGAAGTACGCCCCGAGGCCAGTCGCCTTGGCGAGCCCCTGGTAGATCTCCGAGCTCGGCTTCGTGTCGCCCTGCGGGGGGATGACCTGCTGGCGGAGCCGGATCTTCGGCGCGAGACCGGAGGCCTCCATCACCGGGTCGGTGCGCTCCAGGTAGGTGCACTCCGGCAGGATGACGTCGGCGTAGGCACCGGTGTCGCTCATGTAGACGTCGACGCTGACGAGCAGGTCGAGCTTCTTGAAGGCCTCGATCATCCGCGGCTGGTCGGGGAGCGCCGCGAGCGGGTCGAAACGGTGGGCGATATACGCCTTGAGCGGGTAGGGCTTTCCGGTGAGCACCACCTCCGGTAGCACCTGGCACAGCCCGTCCTTGACAGGGGTGAGCGGGTACTTCCCGGGTACCCCTGCTCCGTCCACCCGTTCGGCCGTGACGGCGGGGAACGCGGGCTTCTTCCAGTCACCCAGCTCGGTGCCGTACCCCGCGAGACCCTTGCGGAAGAAGATTCCGCCCGGCACCTCGAGGTTTCCCACGAGTGCGTTCAGGGCCAGGATCGCGCGCCGCAGCTGGAAGTCGTTGAGATACGTCGAGGAGAACCAGCCGTAGTCTGCGACCGCGCGGGGCCGGGCTGCCCCGAAGTCGCGAGCGACGTCGCGGATCGTGGTGGCGGGGATGCCGGTCTCGGTTGCTGCCCACTCCGGGGTGTACTCGCCAACCGCAGCGGCGAGCTGCTCGAATCCGAGGGTGTACTGCTTGACGAAGTCCTGGTCGTACAGCTTCTCGGCGATCACCACCTGGAGCATCGCCAGGACGAACGCGAGGTCGGTCCCGGGCAGAGGCTGCAGCCAGGTTGTCGCCGCCGTCGAGGTCGGGGTGCGCCGGGGGTCGAGGTAGACAAGGCGCGCGCCACGAGCCAGCCCGGCGACGATGCCCTGCGCCTGGGGGACCGCGAGAGTCTCCATGTGGTTGCGTCCGAAGGAGACCAGGTAGTCCACCTTCGAGTAGTCGATGGCCGCCCCGGAGCCGAGGGTGACGTCCAGTGCCACGTTGCGCCCCAGCGGGCACGACGACTCGTGGGTGAAGATGTTGGGAGTCCCGAACGCTTTCGCGAAGGTGAGCAGGAACGCGTCACTTGCGCTCGGACGACGCCCCACCGCGAGCTCTTCCGGCCGGATGGCCTTCAGCCGGTCCGCGATGTACTTGTACGCCTCGTCCCAGGTTGCCTTCCGGAACTTGCCCTCACCGCGCTCGCCCACCCGGATGAGCGGCGTGCGCACCCGGTCCTTGTCGTAGAGCAGCGAGATCCCGGCGTTGCCCTTGGCGCAGATCGCACCCTTGGTCGACTTCTCCTCGGGGTTGCCCTCGATCTTCACGACCTCGCCGTCGCGCACCCGGACAAGGATCGGGCAGCGCACGGTGCACATCTCGCAGACGCTTGTGACCACCGTCTCCGTGCCCGGAGCCTCTGCGGCCGAGGCTGTTGGCGGATGCGCCAGCTCCCGCACCCCGACCGGAAGCGCGGCTACCGCGATCCCGCCGGCGGCAACCTGCAGAAGGGTCCTTCGACTTGGCGTGATGGCCATAGGTTGTGCAGCTCCTCCTGGGAGGGATACCTGACGGTTGCAGGCATCGCCATGGTTCTCCCAGACTCGCGAGCCGTGAGGGACCTAGGTCCCCAAACCATGTCAAAAGGGTGATTTGTGACTGAAGTCACCGATGCGATCTATACCTTGGAGCCCTACTCGGCCGGCGTCGGCCAGGTCGTCGCGAGGTTCTGGATCTTGGTGGCAGCCTCGGTCACGTCCATACCGCCCGCCACGGCCAGGCCGAGCAGGAACGTGGTCACCGGCGCTGCCGGCCGCTCGACGCTGTGCGCGGCGACGCGGGCCACGTCCAGGATCACGTCAACGTCCGCGCCCGCTGACAGGTTCAGTTCCGCGCGTACGGCGTCGATCCAGGTTTCCATCATGGTTGTCGCTCCAGGTTCATTGGTGGTGGGCTCGTCGGCCCCGTGCGTTCATCCGCCAATGTAGGACATCTCGATCTTCTTCTTGCCGGCGCGGATCTCGTTGGTCGTGGCCGTACGCAGCTCCGAGTAGCGGTCCGCACGCTCCCGCCAGATGCCGGCCATGACGGTTGAGAGCTGTTCGTCCGAACATCCGCCCCGGATGAGAGCCCGCAGGTCATGGCCACCGGTGGCAAACAGGCAGGTGAACAGCTTGCCCTCGGTGGAGACCCGCACCCGCGTGCACGAATGGCAGAACGACTGGGTGACGCTCGAGATCACGCCGATCTCGCCACCCCCATCCCGGTAACGCCATCTCGCGGAGGTCTCGCCGGGATAGTTTGCCGTGACTTCTTCCAGTGGCAGCTCGGCGTTGATGGCGCTGATGACCTCGGCCGAGGGCACCACCTCCTCCATCTTCCAGCCGTTGCTGCTGCCCACATCCATGAACTCGATGAAGCGCAGGATGTATGGCGAGCCCTTGAAGTGGCGGGCCATCGGCACAATGTCCTGGTCATTCTGGCCGCGCTTGACCACCATGTTGATCTTGATCGGGCCCAGGCCCACCTCATGGGCCACCTCGATCCCGCGCAAGACCTTCGCGACCGGGAAGTCCACGTCGTTCACGGCCTTGAAGGTCGCGTCGTCCAGTGAGTCGAGAGAGACGGTCACCCGCTTGAGACCAGCGTCCTTGAGCACCTGCGCCTTGACGTCAAGCGCCGATCCGTTGGTGGTCAGCGCAATATCGACATCGCGGCCGTCCAGCGTCTTCAGCGCAGCGAGCATGCCCACCAGCTCCTCGAGACCCTTGCGCAGCAACGGCTCGCCACCGGTGAGGCGGATCTTCTCGACCCCATGAGCTACGGCGATCCTGGCGAGCCGGGTTATCTCCTCGAAGGTGAGCAGCTCGTCTCGCTCCATGAACTCGAAGTCCCTGCCGAAGATCTGTTTCGGCATGCAATAGACGCATCGGAAGTTGCACCGGTCGGTGACCGAGATACGAAGGTCCCGCAGCTGACGGTTTCGGCTGTCAGTCAAGGCGCCCGTCGACGACCCAAGCTCGACCGGGACCGGGTTGCGGTTCGATGACTGAGCCATCACCCGGCATCCCCGAAGACGCGATGGACCTTGTGGTTGGCCGCCTGCGCCCGGGGGCGCACGGTCATCCGGTCGATGTTGACGTGTGAGGGGCGGGTCGCCACCCACGCCACGCAGTCAGCGATGTCCTCCGAGGTCAGCGGCTCGGCCACCCCGGCATACACGGCGTCGGCCTTGGCCTGGTCCCCCGAGAAACGGGTCAGCGCGAAACCCTCGGACTTGACCATGCCGGGCGCGATCTCGCACACCCGCACCGGTTGGTCCCACAGCTCGAGCCGCAGGGTGTCCACCACGGCTCGCACGCCGAACTTGGCTGCTGCGTAACCGCCACCGCCCTCGTAGGTGACTTGACCCGCGGTGGACCCCATCACCACGATCTGCCCCTCCGACGCCACGAGTGCGGGAAGCAGCGCCTTGGTCACGGCGACCACGCCGATGACGTTGACCTCGTACATCGCCCGCCACTGGTCGAGGTCCGCCGATGACACGGGATCGGCGCCGTACGCCCCACCGGCGTTGTTCACCAACAGGTCGCAGCGCTGACCGACCTCGGCTGCGAGCGAGGCCACATCGGCGGCAGAGGTGACGTCACAACGGACCGCGCGGCCGTTGATCTCGGCGGCAAGGGCGGAGATCCGGTCACCGCGCCTGGCCGCGCACACCACCACGAAGCCTTCGGCGGCAAGTCGACGCGCTGTGGCAGCCCCGATGCCGCTGCTCGCTCCGGTCACCACGGCCACGGGTCGCGTTGTCTCAGTCACCCCGCCATTATTCACACTCGCCGATTCACACACTTGGCAGCACATAGTCTCTGCGGGTGACAGGTCCCCGGCTGCGCGCCCTGCCCGTCCCCTCCGGCATGGCTGCGCTCGACGTGCTCGCGGACCTGCAAAAAGCCCTGGACGGCTCCGGTCCCCCTGTGGCGCCGCACGCCTCGAACAAGCCCCCACAGCCCGTTCCGGACGACGTGAGCAACCTCCGGCAAGACCTCCAGCCAGACCTCGCGCTCACCATCGCCACATCAGGCTCGAGCGGACGGCCCAAGCTGGCCATGTTGACGCGGGCTGCTCTCCGCGCGTCGGCTGACGCCACGCATGAACGGCTCGGCGGCCAGGGCCAGTGGCTGCTGGCGATGCCGGCCCACCACATCGCCGGCATCCAGGTCCTGGTCCGGTCGTTGATCGCGGGCACGACTCCCGTCCCGATGGATCTGACGGGAGGCTTCACCGCGGCAGCGTTCGCCCGAGCGACCGGTGAGATCGCCCGCGGCGCGACCGCTTTCACGGCGCTCGTCCCGACGCAGCTGGTCCGGCTGCTCTCCTCGCCGGGTGGACGCCAGGCGCTTACCCGGTATGCCGCAGTCCTCGTCGGTGGCGCGGCAGCACCGTCCAGCCTGCTCGCCAATGCCAGGGACGCCGGGGTCCATGTGGTCACCACGTACGGCATGAGCGAGACGGCGGGCGGCTGCGTCTATGACGGCCGGCCACTTGATGTCAGCTTCGTGCGGCTCGAGGATGACGGCCGGGTCCACCTCGGCGGCGCCACCCTCGCCAAGGGCTACCTCGGCGAGCCTGCGCTCACTGCGGCCGTATTCAGCGAAGACCCGGACGGCACTGCATGGTTCCGCACCGACGACGTCGGCCACCTCGATGACCGCGGCGCGCTGGTCGTGGACGGGCGCATCGACGACCTGATCAACACTGGCGGCCTCAAGGTGGCCCCGCGCTTGGTGGAGGAGGCGCTCTCCCTGCTCGATGCCGTTGCCGAGGCCGTCGTCGTCGGCAGCCCCGACCCGGAGTGGGGCCAGGTCGTCAGCGCCGCGATCGTGGTCACGCCCGGCAGCCCGCCGCCGACGCTTGAAGATGTGCGCGCCCGGCTGCGCGGCATACTGCCCGATCACGCTCTGCCACGGCGCCTCGCGATCCTGCCTGAGCTTCCCGTGCGCGGCCCCGGCAAGCACGACCGTGCTGCGGCACGGAGGCTCTTCGACCGCCGCAGCTGAGCGTGACAAGATGAATACAAGCGCAGTTGAGGCACGTCAAGGAGGTCGGGATGGGAAAGGTACTCATCGTCCTGATTCCGCTCGCGTTGGCGATCTACACGGTGATCGACGCGATCCAGACCGAGGACAGCCGCGTTCAGTACCTGCCCAAGGTCGTGTGGATCCTGCTGATCCTGCTCTCCGCCCCGACCGGGATCGGCGCCATCGCCTGGCTCGTCACGGGCAGGCAGCGCGGCCCACAGAACGGACGCCCGAAGCCCAACCGCCCGTCCGCCCCGCGTGGGCCCGACGACGATCCGGACTTCCTTCGTAATCTGTGACACCACCACTGAGACACCACCACTGAGACACCACCACTGAGACACCCCGATGCGACACCACCACCACCACCTGAACTGAGCGAGAAATAACTCCATGGCCACCTTGTCCCAGTGGGTCGAGGGCGCGCGCCCACGCACCCTTCCCGCCGCCATCGCACCCGTCCTGGTCGGCACCGGCGCCGCCTACGCTCTCGGCGAGGCGGACGCCGCCTTCGCCCTCCTTGCCCTTCTGGTCTCGCTCGCCCTGCAGATCGGGGTGAACTACGCCAACGACTACTCCGACGGCATCCGGGGCACCGACCAGGAGCGGGTGGGCCCGGTGCGGCTGGTGGGCCAGGGACTCGCCAGAGCCGACAACGTCAAGCTCGCGGCGATGCTCTCCTTCTTCAGCGCCGGCTTGCTCGGACTGGCCCTGGTCACCCTGAGCGACTCCTTCGTGATGCTGTTCATCGGTGCCGCATCGATCGCCGCCGCCTGGTACTACACGGGTGGCAAGCGACCCTACGGTTACGCCGGACTCGGCGAGGTCTTCGTGTTCGTGTTCTTCGGCCTGGTGGCCACGCTGGGCACGACCTATACGCAGGCTCACTCCATCAGCCCCGTCTCGGTCGCCGGCGCGATCGGCGTCGGCGCCATCGCCTCCGCGATCCTGGTCGCCAACAACCTGCGCGACATCCCCACCGACGAGTCCCACGGCAAGCGGACACTGGCGGTGCGCCTGGGAGACGTCCGGACCCGTGGCCTGTATGTCGCACTGCTGACGGTCGCGCTCGCCTGCGTCGTCGTGGCCGGCACCATCCACCTGACTGCCCTTGTCGCCCTGCTGTCCTTCGTCCTGGCCTTCTCGTTGGCGTTCCGGGTCCTGCGCGGGGCGATGGGTGCGGACCTGGTCCCGGTGCTTTCGGGCACCGGCCGGTTCGAGCTGGTCTATGCCACGCTGCTGGCGTTCGGGCTGGGCGCCGCCCACCACCTGGGCTGAGACCTCAGCCGCGCGGTGAGTCCTGGTCCGCCTCGACGTCTTCGTCGATCTCGTCCCTGTGACTCTGCTCCAGCCGGCGAGCTCGTTCATCGACCCGGTGCGCGATCTTGGCGCTGAGCTGTGCCCTCGGCCCCAGCAGCACGAAGTACGACACCACCGCCGACCCCAGCGCCGACCCGATGAGCAGCCACCAGCGTTGACCTGGGTCACGCAGACCCAGAAGCCATAGTGCGCAAAGGAACCCGAAGAAGATCATCAACCGCAACACTGCGTAGCGCGCCATGCTCACATCCCTGAGTAAGAGTGCTGGCCGACGAAGAAGACGTTGACGACCATGTAGTTGACCAAGATGCAGCCATAGCCGGCGAGGGCCAGGTAGTTGGCCGCCCGTGGCGTCCACCCCGTGGTCGCACGCGCGTGCAGATAGGCGGCGTAGACGACCCAGATCACGAACGTCCACACCTCTTTGGGGTCCCAGTTCCAGTAGTGGCCCCAGGCCTGCTCGGCCCAGATGGCGCCGGCGATGAGTGTGAAGGTCCAGAGCGGGAACGCCACGACGTGAATCCCGTACGCCGTCCGGTCCAGTGACCGCGCCGGTGGAAGTGCCGTGTTGACGGTGGTCCGAAGGCGTGACATCCCCACAGAGTCTTGCCTGTCCTGCGACTCCAGCCACGTCTGGACCAGGTGGAGGATCGTGACGCTGAACGCGATCGTGAACAGCGCCACCGAGAACGTGGCCACCGTGACGTGGATGACGAGCCAGACGCTCTTGAGCGAGGGCAGCAGCTCACTGGCGTCGGTGTAGAAGACCGTGATGGCCAGTCCAAGGGTCAACAGCACCGGGCCGATCACGAAGAGCCCCAGCCAACGGATATCGCGGCGCAGGCTGATCGCGACGAAGACCACGATGACGAACATGCAGCCCACGAGGGCAAATTCGAACATGTTGCCCAGCGGTGGACGATGCACAGACAGACCACGCATGGCCGCCGCTGCGACCAACAGGAGACCACCCAGGCGCGTGAGCATCATCGCCACTCCGGCTGCCTTGCGCGGCCGAGCCGAAGACACCTTGGGGGCGGTCCCGGCCAGGTCGATGGCAAACGCGATCATGGCAATGGTGAGCACCGCCATGGCCGAGTAGACGCCGAGGTTGGCGTACTGCGAGAGAGTTTCGTTCGTCATACCTTGGTGCCTGTCCGTTCCGCTATCGCACTGAGCAGGTCCTCGATCGTTGCTCCCAGCCCGGGATCCTCGCCCTTGGCCAAGCCGCCGATCGAGACCACGGTACGACGCCCAACCGGCCGGACACGCACGAACAGCCGGCGACGGCGGATCATCAACGAGGCGATCAGCCCGAGCAACGCCGCGACGGCACCACCCAGCGCCAGGACCTTGCCCGGGTCGTAGCGAATCGAGAGTCCAGCCCAGCGCTGGACCGAGTCAAAGGTGATGCTCCCCCGGCCATCGGGCAGCTGGGCGGTCTGGCTCGGTTTGAGCAGCAGCCGCAAGGGTTCGCCCTTGGCATTCTTGAGCTGCGTCATCTTCTCGGTGCTCAGTGTGTAGACCGACTGGGGCCGACCCTGCGGATACAGCTCGCCCTCATAGACGCCGAGCGCCAGTGCCGGGTTCTTGAGGTCGGGGAAGAACGACGACGGCCCCGCGTCCTTGTCGAGGTACTCCGAAGGCAGGAAGAAACCGAAGAACCCCAGCTGTTTCGGGCTGGCTGCCGAGACCTTGACGGCGCCCACCGACTTGTAGTTGGCGTCCTGCGGAAGGAACGGCGTGGCCTCACGCAGGAGCACCTGGCCCTTGGCATCGCGCACGGTGATGACCGGCGCATACCCGTTGCCGAGCAGGAACACCGACGCGCCACCAAACTTCAACGGCCCGTTGACCTTCAAGATCTGGTTGACCTGGGGAGCCTTCGGGCTGGTCTGGGTGCGCGTGTATGCCGTGAAGTCGCGTGGGGCCCCACGCTGCGCGCCGCCGGCCTGCTCCTCGAACGTGACGTCGAGCTTGTCCACCGCAACCGTGAACGGCGAAAGACCCTCGGTGTCGACCCAGGGGCCAGGGTCGAAGGTGTCATAGGCAGAGATCGTGTTCGAGAAGCTCTTGCCGGTTACGAGGATGCGGTCGCCTCGCCATCCGAACAGGTGCCCGACGGCCACCGCCACGATGACGACGATCAGCGCGGCGTGGAAGACCAGGTTGCCGGTCTCGCGCAGGTAGCCGCATTCTGCGCTGAGCCACGGACCATCACTCGAACGGCCATCACTGTCGCCGTCCGGCTCAGGCTGGTCGGTGGAACGAATCCGCCAGCGCCTGGGCCCACTGTGCCTGCCCAGGACGCGCTTGGCCCGCAGGACTCCCAGTGCCACCCGGAGCACGTCCTCGGGTGCGCCATCGACCTCGATCTCGCCATGCTCGGGGAGCCGCTCCAGCCTGCGAGGCGCCCGTGGGGGCTGCGCCCGCATCGCCCGCCAGTGGATCTTCGAGCGCGGAACGACACAGCCCACCAGCGACACGAACAGCAACAGATAGATGGCAGCGAACCACGAGGACGAGTAGACGTCGAAGAAGCCGAGACGATCGAGCCAGGGGCCCGTGCTCCGGTGGCTGGCCAGATAGTCCGCCACCCGCCCGGCATCGATATTGCGCTGCGGCCAGATCGAGCCCGGCACCGCCCCGATCGCCAGCAGCAACAGCAGGAACAGCGCCGTCCGCATGCTCGTGAGCTGCCGCCACGCCCAGCGCATCATCCCGACAGGGCCCAGCGTCGGCTGGGTCACGTCGCTCTCGTCCGGTCGGGTGTCCATCCGACTCTGGCTCATCCCAACGCCCCCGTCATCACAACACCCGTCATCACAGCACCGTCCGGAACTGCTGGACCAGGCCGGTCTGGATCGCTGTGGTCACGCTCTCCCACAGACCGGTCACGAGCAACAGCCCGACGACCAGCATCAGAACGCCGCCCGCGATCTGGATGCCCCGGTGATGCGCCTGCAGCCACCGTGAGGCCCTGCCGGCACGGGCGTAGCCACCGGCGATCAGTAGGAAGGGCAGTCCCAGGCCGGCCGAGTAGGCCGTGGCCAGTCCAACTCCGCGGCCGATGGCCTGCTGGTCGCCGGACAGCGCGGTCGAGAGGGCGATGATCGCGCCGAACGTCGGGCCGGTGCACGGGGCCCACCCCAGGCCGAACACCATCCCCAGCAGTGGCGCTCCGGCCAAGCCAGCGGCCGGTTTCCATCGGGGCGCAAACGTGCGCTGGCTGCCGGCCCCCATGAACATCACCGCCATGAGGATCACGATGACCCCGCCGAGGCGCATCAGCAGGCTCTGGTGCTCCTTCAGCAACGCACCGGCAGAGGAGACGGTCACCGCCACCGCGATGAACACGGCGCTGAACCCGAGAACGAACAGGAGCGCGCCGAGCATGAGCCGACCCCGGCCACGTTGATCGAGCGTGATCCCGGACAGGCCGGTCACATAGCCGAGGAACCCCGGCACCAGGGGAAGAACGCAGGGGGAGGCAAAGGAGACGAAGCCGGCCGCAAGGGCCAACAGGACAGCCAGCGGCAGGGCACCAGACGTGATGGTGCTGCCGGCGTCAGCGATCACGCTGTCTCACCCAACAGACACAACCTCGCCGAGGACGTCGTTGACCAGCCCGCTCAGAGTGGAAGCCGTCACCGGGCCCGAGACCCGGGCGGCGATGCGGCCCTGCCGATCAAGGACCAGCGTCGTCGGCGTGGTGTTCGCCTTGCCACGCAGGGCCAACAACGTGCGTCCACCGTCGTCCTCGAGCGAGGGGTAGGTGATCTTGTTCGCTCGCATGAACGCCCTGGCGGTGTCGGCACCGTCGCGGTAGTTGATCCCCATGAACTGCACCGGTTCTCCAGTGGCGGCCACCTGTGACCACACCTGCTGCAGTTGTGGCATCTCGGCGACGCAGGGACCACACCACTGGCCCCACACATTCAGGACCAGGACCTTGCCTCTGGCATCGGCGACAGTCCACGTCACACCTTGGAGCGTCGTACCGCTCACGGTCAACGGGGTCGAGCGCTGTTTCGACGCCACCCGCTCGATCGTGCCGTCCCCAGAGACGAACCCCTTGCTGTCGCCGGACTTGGCCTGTGCCGCAATGGAGTTGGCGTCGCTGCTGCAGGCCGCCGTTGCGCCCAGGCCAAGCGCTGCCACTGCGAGGGAACCCGCGAGCCTCGTGAACATCAGCTTCTGGAACATCGGCTTCTGGAACATCTATGAGACCGAGCTCATGCGCCTGCCGTCTTGCTCGCTCGGGGCAGCAGTGCGGCGGCCGGCTGGCTGTAGGTGATCGACTCGAGCTCGTCACCGACGTACACCAGGGAGGTCAACGAGGCCAGCGCGCACTCACGCTTGCGAGGGTCGTGCCATAGACGACGACCCTCGAGCTTGGCACGCACCGTCCACACCGGCAGCTGGTGGGAGACGATCACGGCCTCGTGACCACGGGCGGACTGCCGTGCCGCTGCGATGGCAGCGAGCATCCGTGCGGCGATCTCTTCGTAGGGCTCCCCCCACGAAGGCTTGAACGGGTTGATCAGCTTGGGCCAGTGCCTCGGGTACCTCAGCGAACCGTCACCGACTCCGAAGGTCTTGCCCTCGAAGTAGTTGTCGGCCTCGATCACCCTGTCGTCCGTGGCGATCGCGAGACCATGGGCCGAGGCGATCGGCGCCGCCGTCTCCCGCGCGCGGTCCAGGGACGAGGCTACGACCACGGTGATGTCGTGGTCGGCAAGATGGGCGGCGACCGCCTCGGCCATCTCGCGACCTAGGTCCGACAGGTGGAAGTCAGGTTGTCGGCCGTAGAGCACGCCGGTGGGGTTGTGCACCTCTCCGTGGCGAAGCAGATGCACGACAGTCCGGTTGATGTCACCGGCAGGCTTTGTCATGTTGAAATTGTCGCAAACGACTCTGAAACGGCCTTCGCCGCCACGGGGAGAGCGGCCAGGACCCGGTCGACCGCTGCGTCATCGTGCGACGCACTGACGAACCACGTCTCGAAGGCACTCGGCGGCAGGTGCACCCCCTGGCTGAGCATGGACTGGAACAACGCCGAGAAGGCCTGCGTCTGCTGAGCTCTGGCCTGGTCGTAGTTGGTCACGGCTCCCTCACGGAAGAAGATGCTGAACATGCTTCCGGCCCACTGCACGACGTGCGGTATGCCGTACCGCGAGAACTCCGCAGACGCCGCGTCTGCGATCGTCCTGCTCACGACCCCGAGCCTGGCGTAGACGGCCGGGGTGCAGCCCTGCAACGTCGCAAGACCGGCCGCGCTCGCCACCGGGTTGCCGGACAGCGTGCCGGCCTGGTAGACGGGTCCGTCGGGAGCGAGCATCGCCATGATGTCGGCGCGACCACCAAAGGCTGCCGTCGGGAAGCCACCACCCATGACCTTGCCGAACGTGAACAGGTCTGGTGCGCCGCCGTCGTAGGGCCCCTCGAGGCCGTACCAACCTGAGGCGCTGCAACGGAATCCGGTCATGACCTCGTCGGAGATCAGTAGCGCGCCGTGCGCGGTGGTGATGCGCCGAAGGGCCTCGGTGAACCCGGGCAGCGGCGGCACGATCCCCATGTTGCCAGGACTGGCCTCGGTGATCAAAGCCGCGATCTGGTCACCATGCTCTGCGAAGGCCGCTTCGAGGGCCTCGATATCATTGTAGGGCAACACGATCGTCTCGGCGGCGGTGGACGCCGGGACTCCCGCGGAGTCCGGCAGGGCGAACGTTGCCAGACCACTGCCCGCTGACACGAGGAGCGCGTCGACGTGCCCGTGGTAGCAACCTGCGAACTTCACCACCTTGGCCCGACCGGTGAACCCGCGGGCAAGGCGCAGTGCGCTCATCGTGGCCTCGGTGCCGCTGTTGACCAAACGCACCTGATCGACGGGCTCGACCCGGGCCACGATCTCTTCGGCAAGCGCGACCTCGTTCTCGCTCGGTGTCCCGAAGCTGAACCCTTTGAGCGCAGCACCCTGGACCGCGGCCAGCACATCGGGGTGCGCGTGCCCCAGGATCATCGGACCCCACGAGCACACCAGGTCGACATACTCGCGGCCATCCACATCGGTGAGATAGGGACCGGTCCCGCTGGCCATGAACCTGGGCGTCCCTCCAACAGCCCGGAAGGCGCGCACGGGGCTGTTGACTCCGCCAGGGGTGACCGCCGTGGCGCGGGTCAGCAGCGCCCGGGACAGGGGTGCGTCATACGGGTATGGCGTCTGGGCCGCAGTCATGCGAAGAGGGGTCATGTGGGCAAGTCTCTCAGCCATCGGGCTGTGGATCCGCCCCCGCCTCAGGCGGGCTGTCCCTCGACCACAAGAACCTCGTCGCAGACCCCTGTGCTCCGGATGCCAGCGTTGATGGCCTCCATGGCGCGACCGAGGGCGAGCAAGTCCTCGCGGGAGAGGTGGGAGACGAAGTTGCGGCGCACGCTGTTGACATGGGTCGGCGCCATCCTGATGATCTCGGAGTAGCCCACGTCGGTCAGCACCAGCTCTACGCCCCGCCGATCCCCGACACACGCCTCCCGGCGTACCCATCCGCGCTTCTCGAGGCGCCCGGCGGTGTGGGTCAACCGGCTACGGGACTGCACGACCAGCGCGGCGATCTCGGACATCCGCAGTCGTCTGTCCGGCTGCTCGGAAAGCATCGCGATGATCTCGTACTCGGACAGCTGCAGCCCCTCCGCCTGGAGGTCACGGTCGAGAACCGCCTCAAGCACCCGGGTTGCATGGAGGTACTCACGCCAAGCGTGCTGCTCCTCCGCGTCCAGCCATTGCGGCGCGATGTGTGTGCTCATGGAATGGATCATACCGTTTCTTTAGTTGAAACCTAAAGTAAATGCTGTAATGTCATCGACGAACCCACACCATCATCAAGGAGCATCACCGTGAACAAGACCAACTTCTCTGATCTCACCGCTGGCACCTGGAACGTCGATGCTTCACACAGCGAGGTCGGTTTCGCAGCCCGCCATCTCATGGTGAGCAAAGTTCGCGGCCAGTTCAAGGACTTTGCCGCAGTCGTTACCGTCGGTCAGCCGTTCGAGCAGTCGACCGTCCAGGCCACGGTGCAGCTGGCGTCCATCGACACCAACAGCGAGGACCGCGACATCCACCTCAGGTCGGCCGACTTCTTCGACGTGGAGAACAACCCCGCCATGACCTTTACGTCCACCAAGGTCACCAACGACTCGATCCAGGGCGACCTCACCATCAAGGGCATCACCAAGCCGGTCAGCTTCGACCTGGAGTTCGGCGGCGCCAGCGCTGACCCGTGGGGCGGCACCCGCGCCGGCTTCGAGGCCACCACCGAGATCAACCGCAAGGACTTCGACCTCTCGTGGAACGCCGCGATCGAAGGCGGCGGCGTCCTCGTCGGCGAGAGGGTCAAGATCGCTCTGGACGTCGAGCTGATCAGGGCCTGACCCACCACCCCGCATCCGCCCAGCGCGAACGACCCGGTACCGCAAGCTACCGGGTCGTTTCGCACCCCCTCCTCCGCTTCTTGCGCCGAAACCACCGAATGTGGGGACACTGGGGCCGGATTCGGTGGTTTCGGCGCAAGAAGCTCGGCTCATCCGGCTGTCCACATCGACCCGACCCTGATCCCGCCGTCCACAGGCCATGCCCACACAAGTCCATGCCTGGCCCGCTCAAGCCACCGTTGGCGCATGATCGATGTCCCCGCCGTGCTCCCGCTCCTGCCTCCCGTGTTCGATCTGCCCGAGGCCGTATCGGCGGGGTTGTCGGCCCGGGTCGTCGAACGGGCGGTGAGGCATGGAGACGTTCGCCGTCTGGGTCGCGGCGTCTTCGTCGCGAAGTCCCGATGGCTTCAGGCAAGCCGCCGGGCCCGTCACCTCTTGCTGGTGGACGCGGCCGTTCGTCGCCAGCCACATACAGTCGTGAGCCATCACAGCGCCGCGCTCCTGCACGGCCTCCCGATCCCCTGGCATCTGCCCGGCTGGGTGGCCTTGACCACCGACGGTTCGACTCGAACAGCGACGCCGCGGACCCTGCTTCGACTCGAACCGGCAGGGCTGCCCCAGGCGGACGTCGACCACATCTCGGGACTCACCGTGACATCAGTCGACCGGACGGTTGTCGACTGCCTGCGTGAGCTGCCGCTGCCCGACGCAGTTGCTATCGGGGATGCGGCCCTTCGTGCACACTGGGTCTCGCCAACGTCGTTGGAGCTGATGCGCACCCAGCAACGCGGCTGGCCCTTCATCACGAATGCTGACCGAGCCCTGCCAATTCTGGACGGCCGACGCGAGAACTGGTTCGAGTCATGGTCGTTCGCTCGGCTCTGGCAGCTGGGGATCGAACCCCCGGAGCCTCAGGTGACGGTGTACGACCTGCACGGGCGGTTCCTGGGCCGCGTCGACGGCCTCTGGCTCGATGAAGGGGTCGTGGCCGAGGCCGACGGCTCAGGCAAGTACCTGGGCCAGTTCGATCCCGAAGGGGCCAGCGGTGAGGCTGCAGCCCGCGTCGTCCTGGCGGAGAAGGTGCGTGAGGACCGTATCCGCGACTGTGGGCTGGAGTTCGTTCGCTGGGACGTCGAAGACATGTCTCGAGATCCCCAAGCGGTGGCTGAGCGGGTCGAACGCGCGCGCCAGCGCGGCGACTTCGGACGTTTCAATGGCCATCTCCGGCCCTCACCACTCCCCCTTGTTGCGCCGAAACCACCGACTCGAGCCGCGTGAGCGCCCACTTCGGTGGTTTCGGCGCAACAAGGCCAGGGCACTGGGGGTGGGATGGGGTGGGTCGAGCGGCTCAGCGCAGGAGCTGGGCGGCCTCGAGCGCGTAGTAGGTCAGGATGATCTGGGCGCCGGCCCGCCGGATCGAGGTCAATGACTCCATCATCACGCGCTCGCGGTCGATCCAGCCGTGAGCCGCAGCGGCCTCGATCTGGGCGTACTCCCCCGACACCTGATAGGCCGCCACCGGCACCGGCGACATCTGCGCCACGGCCGACAGGATGTCGAGGTAGGGCAGCGCCGGCTTCACCATGACGATGTCGGCACCCTCAGCCACGTCGAGCTCGACCTCAAGCAAGGACTCGGTCGCGTTCGCCGGATCCTGCTGGTATGTCGCCCGGTTGCCCTGCAGGGTGGACTCCACCGCCTCGCGGAACGGGCCGTAGAACCCTGAGGCGTACTTGGCCGCATAGGCCAGGATGATCGTGTCCTGGAAACCGTTGTCATCCAACGATTTCCGGACGAAACCGACCTGACCGTCCATCATCCCGCTCAAACCCAGGACATGCGCGCCGGCTCGGGCTTGCGCGAGGGCCACCGCGGCATACTGCTCGAGAGTGGCGTCATTGTCGACGCGTCCCTCGTTGTCGACCAACCCACAGTGGCCATGGTCGGTGAACTCGTCCAGACACAGGTCAGCCATGACGACGAGGTCGTCACCGACTGCGTCGCGCACCCTGCGAACTCCCACGTTGAGGATGCCCTCAGGGTCGACCGCGCCCGAACCGACGGCGTCGCGGGTGGTCGGCACGCCGAAGAGCATCAGCCCGCCGAGGCCCGCCTCGACCGCCTGATGTGCCACAGCGACAAGTGAGTCCAGCGAGTGCTGAACGACCCCTGGCATCGACGTGATGGGCTGCGCCTCGACTGCCCCCTCGCGGACGAACACCGGCAGCACGAGATCGGCAGGGTGCAGCCGTGTCTGTGCCACCAGGGCCCGCACCGCGCCGGTCTGGCGAAGACGCCGCGGCCGCTGGGTCGGGAAGCTCACTACTTCGCCTTCCGACGAGCCGATACCTTGCGGGCGCTCGGTCGCACAACGCTCTCTCCGGCCTCGGCAGCGGTGATTGCCAGACCCACGCCATACTCGGCCAGGGCATCAACCAGCGCCTCAGCTGACGCCTCGGGAGCCAGCACGTCGACCCGCAGGCCGTGCTCTTCAGCGGTTTTGGCGGTTGCCGGGCCGATGCACGCTACGACGGTCGAGGTGTGTGGCTTGCCCGCGATGCCGACCAGGTTGCGGACGGTCGATGACGAGGTGAACAGGACGGCATCGAACTTGCCGGTCTTGATCGCCTCACGAACTGATGCAGCCGGCGGTGCCGCCCTGACCGTGCGGTATGCCGTGACGTCGTCCACCTCCCAGCCCATGTCTTGCAGACCGGCGACCAGTGTGTCGGTGGCAATATCGGCTCGCGGGAGGAAGACGCGGTTGATGGGGTCGAGGACCTCATCGAAGGGCGGCCACTCCTCGAGCAGGCCGCGCGCGGACTGCTCTCCCGACGGGACCAGATCAGGCTCAAGGCCCCACTCGCGCAACGCCTCGGCTGTCACGCCGCCCACCGCAGCGATCCGCAGCCCGGCGAAGGCGCGGGAGTCAAGGCCGAACTCTTCGAACTTCTCCCGAATGGCTCGAACGGCGTTGACCGAGGTAAACCCGATCCACTCGTAGCGTCCGGTGACCAGGCCCTTGATCGCGCGCTCCATCTGCTGTGGCGTGCGCGGCGGCTCGACGCTGATCGTGGGGACGATGTCGCTCGTCGCGCCGTAGGACGCAAGTCGTGCAGTCATCGAACCGGCCTGATCTCTGGTGCGTGGAACGAGGATGTTCCAGCCGAACAGCGGCTTGGTCTCGAACCACGAGAGCTGCTCACGCAGCTCCACCGTCGACCCCACCACAGCCAACGAGGGGAACTCGACCTTGGCTGAGGCCATCAGCTCAACGACCTGCCCCAGCGTGGTGGTGTGCGTGCGCTGGGTGATGGTCGTTCCGCGCTCCGTAAGGGCCACGGGCGTGGCCGGGTCACGGCCGGCCGCGAGCAGATCCCCGAGCGCCTTGCTGAGTGACTCCGGCGTGCCGAGCACGACCACGGTGACATTGTCGGCAATCGAGCGGGTCCAGTCGACCTTGGTGCCGCCTCCGCTGATGACATGCAACGACGGTGACGCCGCGGATGTCAGCGGGACACCGGCATAGGTGGGCACGGCACAGATGGCGCTGACTCCGGGCACGACCTCGAACGCGATCCCGGCCTTGCGGCACGCGACCGCCTCTTCGGACAGACCGTTGAACATCGCAGGGTCACCGTCCATGAGGCGGACCACCAACCCGTTTCCGCTAGCCGTTCCGGCCGCTTTGGCCGCCTTGACCAGCAGCTTCGCGCGAGAGGCGTGCGTCAGCGGCTGACCCTGCTCGCCGTGTCCGGCATCGATGATGACGACATCAGGACGGGCGTATCGGGCCACGAACTCCTCGCGGCTGACCTGGTCGATGATGACGACGTCGGCCTCGGCGAGGTATTCCGCCGCGCGGAGGGTCAACAGGCCGGGGTCACCGGGGCCGGCGCCGACGAAGGCGACCCGAGCGGGCTGGCGGGTTGCCTTCGGTGGCGGCGACTGCGCTTTCTGCGTCGACTCGGACTTGAGGAACGAACGCGTTGAGCTCACGAGACACTCTCCGAAGCTGATCCGTCTAGATGGGAAACAGTCGGCTGCGATGCAGCAGGCTGGGCGGTCTTGGCGGCGAGCAGACCCTTGGATGCGCTCGCCTCCAGTTGGTCAGGCGGTTGGTCCAGCGGACCGTCACCACCCGTCAATCTCTCGGATCTGAGTCCGGCAATCCCGACCGCACCGTCGGCCAGCAGCACGGCCGCAAGGTCACGACCGAGGCGCTCAGGCTCCGCAAGCGAGCCAACGGCAGAACGGCGCAGGTCGATGATCGCGTCCTCACTACCGGCGAAAGCACGCAGGAACAGCTCCGTGCCGTGCTCGCTCTCAACGACCTCGGCCAGAGCACCGACGGGCGCCGTGCAGCCGGCCTCGAGAGCTTGGAGAAGGGCACGCTCTGCAGTGACGCAGGCGCGCGTGTCCGCGTCGTCCAGAGCCACCAGCGCCTCGATCAGGTCCGATCGATCCTCGCGGCACTCAATGGCGAGGGCCCCCTGCCCCGGAGCCGGGAGCATCTGCAAGGGGTCGATGGTCTCGGTGACCACATCCAGCCTGCCGAGGCGCGCCAGCCCGGAACACGCGAGCAGGACGGCATCAAGCGAACCACCGTGCACCAACGAGATCCGGGTGTCGACGTTGCCACGCAGGTCGGTCACACGGAGGCCCATCCCGAGGGCTGTCAGCTGGGCTACGCGTCGCGGGGAACCGGTGCCTACCACTGATCCGACGGGAAGCTCGCCCAGGGTCAGACCGTCTCGCGCCACGAGTGCGTCGCGGGGGTCCTCGCGAACGGGGATCGCGGCGATCCGCAGACCGGGCTCGGGGGCCACCGGCAGATCCTTGAGCGAGTGGACTGCGACGTCGATCTCACCCGAAAGCAGGGCCCTGCGAATGGCCGTGGCGAAGACTCCGGTGCCGCCGATGGTGGATAGCGACTCCGTGGAGGTGTCGCCCAAGGTCGTGATCTCGACCATCTCCACCGTGTGCCCCAGCCCGCGCAGCAGGTCGGCCACCATCCCGGCCTGAGTCGTGGCCAGGGTGCTGCGTCGGGTCCCCAGACGGATGCTTATGGCGTTCACGCCACGGCTCCCGTCTCGGGAACGGCCGACACGGCAGCAACGTCGTCCGGGTCGAGGTCGAAGAGCTCCCTCAAGGCTTGTGTGTATTCGCCGCTCTTCTCGTCACCTGCAAGCTCCTTGACGCGGACGGTGGGGGTGTGAAGAAGCTTCTCGACCACCCGGTGCACCGCGAGCTGGATCTCGGCCCGGGTGTTCTTTGACAGGTCCTCCGGCAGCCGCTGGTCAAGGCGGCTCAGCTCTGCGGCGACAACATCCGCTGCCCGGGACCGCAGGGCAACGACGGTCGGGGCGACCTCGTGGGCGCGGCGGTAGGCGAGATACGCGGCGACCTCGGCGACCACAAGATCGCGGACCGCCTTGACGTGCGGCGCGGTGGTAGTGTCCGCGGCCAGCGCCTCACCGAGCTCAGCGAGGCCGACCACGTGAACGCCTGGGAGATCTGCGACGTCCGGGGCCACATCGCGCGGCAAGGCCAGATCGATCAGTACCTGTGGCCCGCCAACGCGCGCCTCAGTGGCAGCCGAAAGGATCTCGGCGGTAATCACGTGGCCAACTGCACCGGTGCACGAGATGACCAGGTCAGCCTGGGACAGGGCGAGCTCGAGATCCTGCAGGGGCAGGGCCCGACCGCCGGTTGCTGCCGCCAGATGCTCGGCCTTGGCCGGTGTGCGGTTGATGATGACAAGCTCGGCCGAGCCAAGCCTCGAGATCGTCGTGGCGGCCAGGCTGCTCATCGACCCGGCACCGACAACGAGCACTCGGGTTTCGGCAAGGGGCCCGCGAACACTGGCTGAGTGGCGGAGACCGGCCTCGACCATGGACACGCTGACGCTGTCGATACCAGTCTCGGCGTGAGCTCGTTTTCCGACCCGCAACGCCTGCTGGAACAACGTGTTGAGGGTGGCGCCCGCCTGTTCCCGTTTCTGAGCCGCACGAAGAGCCACCCGCAGCTGCCCCAGGATCTGGCCCTCGCCGATCGCCATGGAGTCCATCCCGCAGGCGAGCGAGAACACATGAGCGATGGCGCGGTCCTCGTAGTGGACGTACAGGTGTTCACGCAGCACGGCCAGTGGCACACCCGAGGCGGCGGCGAGAGCATCGCTGATCTCCTTCACAGCCCCATGGAAGGTTTCGGCCACGGCATAGATCTCGACCCGGTTGCAGGTCGCAAGGACCACGGCCTCGCTGACGTTCTGGCCACCGCACACGACCGAGGCCAGCGCAGCGGCGCCGACCTGGTCCAAGGCGGCAGCTTCCAACAGCGCCATGGGCGCCGAACGGTGCGACAGGCCCAGCACAACAACACTCACGGAGAAACCTCCAACAGGGGTCGGCTCTCTCGAACCGAATCAGTTTTGCGCTGCTCGTGGAAGGCAAGGATCTGCAGCTCGGTGGCCAGGTCGACCTTGCGCACATCGACCCCCGCAGGCACCGACAGCGCACAGGGCGCAAAGTTGAGGACCGACCGCACGCCAACAGCCACGAACCGGTCGCATACTTCCTGTGCTGAGGCGGCAGGGGTGGCGATCACGCCGATGGCGACTCCGCGCCCGGTCACGACCTGCTCGAGGTCATCGACCGAGCCCACGATCATTCCGGCAATCTCTTGACCGACGACCTCACGGTCCCGATCCAGCAGGGCGACGACGCGGAAACCCCGGTTGGCAAAGCCTGAGTAGGTCGCGAGCGCGTGACCCAGATAGCCCAGCCCCACGATCGCCACAGGCCAGTTCTGCGTCAGCCCCAGCTGTCTCGAGATCTCATGCGCGAGCACCTCGACCGCGTACCCGACCCCGCGCACGCCGTACGAGCCCAGGTGGCTGAGGTCCTTGCGCAGCTTGGCCGACCTGACCCCGGCAACCGTTGCCAGCTCTTCGGACGAGACTGAGGCGACGCCGCGACCAGCCAGGTCAGTCAGCGCACGCAAGTACTCCGGCAGCCGAGCAACCGTTGCGTCGGGTACGTCTCGACGGGCTGCTGGGTCCGCGATCACTGAGGCATCGGCTCTTCTCGGGTTGCGCCCCTCGTAGCACGGAGGGGCTGGAGCGCGTGGGTCACCCCCGACTGTAGATGTTTGTGAACGCACGCACAAAGTCGCGAAGCACGCCGGATACCTGATATGTGACGGTCACCGCACGTCCCGCCGATGTGGCCGGCCGCCGACGTGGCCGACTACCCGCTGGGAACGTCCATCGCGCTGGGCTCTGCGAGCGCAGCACGCAGGCGGGACTCATCGACGCGCCAGTAGTCATGCTGTGCACCGTCCACGAGTGTCACCGGGATCTGCTCCGAGTACGCGGCGTTCAGGTCGGGGTCGTCAAGGATCGAGCGTTCCGTCCATGACACGCCCAGGTCCCGCGCCACGCGACTGATCACCTCGCGCACGGGGTCGCACAGATGGCAGCCCGGCTTGGAGATCAGAACAATCCTCGGTGGGGCGGAGTCGGTCACGGTCACCACCGGTACGGTCACTGAGCGAGGGCGAGAAGAAGAGCGACGGCTAGAAGAAGACGGACCTGCGCTGCATGAGCAATGCATAGAGCGTCTGTTGGATCGTCTCGCGAACCTGGTCGGTGAGGTCGAACACCAGCATCGGGTCGTCGGCCGCCTGGGGCCCCAGAACAGCGGTGTCCACCGGCGCGCCAAACTCGATGATCCACTTGCTGGGCAGGGGAATCAGCCCAAGCGGGCCCAGCAGGGGGAAGGTCGGCGTGACCGGGACATACGGGGCTCCGGCCAGGCGAGCGAGGGTCTTGAGGTTGCCGAGGATCGGATAGATCTCTTCGGCCCCGACGATGGAGCAGGGCACGATCGGCGCACCGGTCCGCAACGCCGCCGAGACGAACCCGCCCCGACCGAATCGCTGAAGCTTGTAGCGCTCGCTGAAAGGCTTGCCGACGCCTTTGAAACCCTCGGGCCACACACCGACTAGCTCGCCGGACGCCAACAACCGTTCGGCATCGGGGTTGGCAGCCAGGGTGGACCCGCCCTTGCGCGCCACCTCGCCGATGAACGGGGCCTGGAAAACCAGATCTGCCGCAAGCACGCGCAAGTGACGCCGAGCCGGGTGCTCGTCATGAACCGCCAGCTGCGTCATCAGCGCGTCAAACGCCACCGTGCCGGAATGGTTTGCCACGACCAGCGCACCGCCGGAGCTGGGGATGTTCTCGATGCCGCGCACCTCCACGCGGAACCACGACTTGTACAGCGGCCGCAGCAGCGGAAGATAGATGTGCTCGGCGAAGTCCTCGTCGAAGCCGTATTCATCGACGGTGAAGTCACCGGTGAGACGCCGACGGACGAAGGCCAGCGTCGCGGCGACGCGACGTTCAACGTCATCGCCGGAGAGCCCCGCTATCTCGGCCGCGCTCCGCATGGTCGCGATCGCCATCCTGAGCAGCTCGTCCAGCCCAGAGCCCGCCTTCGCGTGAGAGAACGGGGCGGTGATGGGGGCAGCCGACACTCCAGCGGCTCCCGCGGACGTGGACCCACCAGCAGAGGGGGGCGTCACGGCCACAGTTGCGAAAGCCGACCTCTTGGCACGTCGAGGCTCTTGCCGGGGGTAGGTCCCGGAGCCGCGCTTCGCCTTGGCCGTCGGGAGGGGACGCGACGTGGGCACCGGTCGCGGGCGGTGGGCACGGACCGCACCGTTGCCGTCGACGGAGCTGAGAGCCGGGCGCGACCTGACCCCGTCGTCTGAGGGGTCGCCGGGTGAGGGGTCCACGGGTGAGGGGTCCACGAGCAATGGCGTCCGACGTCGCTTGGCCCGCTCGCCGGATGCTCGGGCTGCCCCCGCAGCCAGGGCGTCCACACCAGAACGACGGCTCGGTTGTTTCTTGGCTGCGGACCCGCCCGTCGGGAGGATCTTGGGATCGACCATCAGTCGTTCCTTCCTGGAGTCGGTGCATGACCGAGGACGCTGACCGCCGAGCCGGCCAGCCCGCTGAGGGCGGCACCGATGGCAGCACCACCTGGCAGACCTGCCCCCACGCTGGAGATGAAGTCCTCGAACGCCCCGCGGGTCGTGAACTCAGGCTCGAGGCCGAGCACCTCACGCATCCTGGTGGTGTCCATGCCCCGACCCCACGCGAGAAAGCGCATCTGGTCCTGCGAGAAGTCCGCGAGCCCCGTGCGCTTGGCCAGCTGCCCCAGGATCCCGCCGGCAGACAGGGGCACCGGGATCGAGGCCCGGCCCGACATCCGAACGGCTTGCTGCACCGTGATGATGCCGTCGCCAGACACATTGACGATGCCGGCAGGGGGTCCCACGGTCGCGAGCAGCAGTGCTTGAAGGGCGTCGTTCTCATGGACCAGCTGGAGCCTGGCGTCGTATCCGAGCGGCGTCGGGATGACCGGCAGTCGGAAGTAGTCCGTCAAGCTGGTTCTGATGCCGGGGCCGACGATGTTGGCCAGCCGCAGCATCGAGATCTCAACATCCGCGCGGCGCCGCGAGAAGCCCCGGACGTATCCCTCGACCTCGACCGAGTCTTTGCCGAAACCTATCCGTGGCAATATTTTTGGGCCCATGTCCTCGGTGAACATCGCCGGGTCACGAGGTGATGAGCCATAGACGGCAGCCGAGGACTTGACGACGAGGCGACGGATGCTTGGGGCTTTCTGACAGGCCGCGAGGAGCTGCATGGTGCCGATGACGTTGATCTCCTTCTGGGAGACCCGTCCGCCCACTGACAAGGGCGTCGCAATGAGGTTCATATGGACGACGGTGTCCACCTCAGCCTGCGTGATGATCTTGGCGATCATCGGGTTTCGGATGTCGGCGCGGACGAACTCGGCACTGCCGATGTCGTCCAGCGGCGGGATGACATCGACACCGATGACACGTTTGACGCCAGGCTGGGCCGTGAGCAGGCGCACGAAGCGACCACCGAGGTAGCGGGACACGCCAGTCACCAGAACCACATCCGCCATGAGCCACCTTCTCTCGCCGCTGTTGTATCGCCACCCCCGGGGTTTGAGAACGATCCTAGCCAGAGCGGCACGAAGGCCCGCCACCACCGTGACGGGCCCCGCATGAAGCGAGCGCTACTTCTTGTTGCGACGCTGGTGACGCGTCTTGCGCAGCAGCTTGCGGTGCTTCTTCTTCGCCATGCGCTTGCGGCGCTTCTTGATGACTGAGCCCATGAGTGTCCTTTGCCTTCAAGCGTGAATAGGTGGGTCGTGCTGGGTTGCTGCGAACTGCCGTGTCGACGCACGCTCTTGGAGACACGATGGTTGCAGGCACGAGCTCCGCACCACGCCGAACATTCTGCGCTAGCCTACCGC
>Ga0209587_1000242_pt1 | contig 27239 bp, 19 predicted proteins | sample NGEPerD_2_FD_184512 | JGI IMG/M metagenome (GOLD analysis project Ga0209587, IMG submission 184512) | Arctic peat soil microbial communities from the Barrow Environmental Observatory site, Barrow, Alaska, USA - NGEE PermafrostL1-D... | ecosystem: Environmental > Terrestrial > Soil > Wetlands >...
GAGCTGCCGAGGAACCTGGGGAAGCCCCGCTTGAGCTGGCGGTCGCTGTTTACGAAGAAGAACGCGCGATCCTCGCCGGAGTTGCCCTGGGCGTCGGTGCTGCGCAGCCGCAGCGTCCAGCCCCCCGCCTCGAGCCGGCGGGCGTCGACACGCCCGAGCCGGCGCGGGCGGCGGACGGTGCCCGTGCCGCTCCCCGATGCAACCGGGGTCCACGTCTCGGGCTCCTCGCCACGACCCAGCTCGAGTGTCCAGCGGGTAGCGGACCGCCCACGCACAAGGCCCTTCACCTTGAGCCGCCCCCGGGCGGTACGGAAGGGAATGGGGCTGGTGATGTCGGTGTCCGGTGGGATCGTTGCGGCCGACACCCGCCGCACGGCCTCGAAGGCGTGCACGCGGCCGTAGCCGGTCACGACGTCAAAGCCTGCCCTGCGTCCGTTGCGGGGGCCGCTCAGGTCGGAGGCGGTCGCGATCAAGACTTGGCGCACCTCCCCGGCAGAGAGCCTCAGCCCCAGCCGGCGTGCGCGGGATATCACGAGCCCGGCGACGGCCGCCACGTGTGGGGTGGCAGCCGACGTGCCGTCCCAGTTCTCGCGGTAGCCGCCCCCCCACTCGGTGGTGAACACTTGCGTCGGCGCGCCGAAGTCGATCTGCGGACCCACGTTCGAGTAGGCGGCGTGCACGGAGAAGTCAGTGGCGATGGGCGCGAGGTTGCTGTCCTTGGCCGCCACGTCGGCGGTGTCGGGGTTGAGACCTCCGACCCCGATCACCTCGTCGAAGCTTCCCGGGAAGTCGTGGTGGTAGCTCAGCTCATTGCCGATCGCCGCGACCATCACCACACCCTTGCGGTGCGCGTAGGCCACCGCGCGCCTCAACGGCCGGGAATAGGACTCAGCCCCCAGGCTCATGCTCAGCACGTCGGCCCCGTTGTCGGCCGCGTAGACGATCCCGGCGGCGAGCCGCGTGGATTGGTGCAGGATGTTGTCCATCGTCCGGATCGGCATGAGCCGGGCCCGAGGCGCGATCCCCGCGATGCCCTGGCCGTTGTCGGTGGTCGCGCCGAGTACGCCCGCGACGTTGGTGCCGTGGGCGTTTCGCGTCGGCGAGGTCGGGTCGGAGTCGTTGTCGAAGAAGTCCCGGCCGGCAGTCCAGCGGCCGACCAGATCGGGATGGTCGAGCATGACGCCAACGTCGATGTCGGCGATGGTCACCCCCTCCCCCGCTGCCAGCGGCCATGCGCGGTCGACGGAGATCCCCCTGTCGAAGCCCAGCGCCGGGCTCGCGAGATCCCACTGCTCCGCCCGCGAGTTCGGGAGCGGGCTTGCGTCGCCGCCAACCCGGCAACAACGATCGCCACGCTGAGCATGCCTCCCCGCACGTGGGCGCGAGTCTACGCCCCCTCGCTTCAGGCCTGTTTCAGAAGGAGCGAGAGGTCCAGCGCTGGCGCCGAGTGGGTGAGCGCGCCGACGCTGATGAAGTCCACGCCGGTCTCCGCCACCCCCCGAACCGCCTCCAGCGACACGCTGCCCGAGGCCTCCGAGGTGGCGCCCGCGGCGTGCGTCCGCCGCGCGCCCTCGCGCATGTCCCCCAGGCTCATGTCGTCCAGCAGCACGCGCTCGACCCCCGCGGCCAGCACCTCGTCGAGCTCGGCAAGGCTCTCCACCTCGATCTCCACGAACGCGGCGTCACCGCGGTTGGCCAGGGCCAAGCGGGCGGCCTCCCCCACCCCGCCAGCCAGCAGCGCGTGGTTCTCCTTCACGAGTATCGCGTCGTAGAGGCCGGCCCGGTGGGACACGCCCCCGCCGGCCACCACCGCGGCCTTCTCCAGCTCACGCAGCCCCGGGGTGGTCTTGCGCGTGTCCAGGATGCGCGCGCCCGTGCCCTCCACCGCCGCCACGTAGCGCGCCGTGAGCGTGGCCACCCCGGACAGGCTGCCGAGCAGGTTGAGCGCCAGCCGCTCGCCGGCCAGCACACCGGCCGCGGGGCCGTCGATCGCGGCCACTTCGCCGCCCTCTAGCCAGATGCCTTCCTGGGCGACGGCGCGGAACTCGAGCTCACCGCCCCCGGTCTGGCGAAACACCTCGGCCGCGGCGTCAAGCCCGAAGATCACACCGGGCTCGCGCTGCTCCACGCGCGCTCGGGCACGGGCGCCCTCGGGCACCACGGCCGCCGTGGTGAGGTCGCCCCGGCCGAGGTCCTCGGCCAGCGCGCGTTGCACCAGCTCCTCGATCACGCCGGCGCAGCCGCCCGGTCGATCCCGGCGGCGGCGTAGGCGTCGGCCTCGTCGAGCGTCTCGCGCTCTAGCAAGGCGGCGGCCAGCGAGTCGAGCCGGGGCCGCTCGCGTGCCAGCAGCTCGCGCACCTCGGCGAGCCCCTCCTCCACGATGCGCCGGACCTCGCGGTCCACGAGCTCCTGAGTGGACTCCGAGATCTGGTCGGCGCCGGGCAGCAGCGGTCCGGCGCCGTCGGCGGGCTGCACGGCCACGAAGCCGATGGCCTCGCTCATCCCCCAGCGCGCCACCATGCCGCGGGCGATCTGGGTGACCTGCTGGATGTCGGACTCCGCGCCGGTGGTCACGTCGCCGAACACCAACTCCTCGGCCACGCGCCCGCCGACCGCCACCTGGATCTTGCCCAGCAGGTAGTGCTGGTCGTAGTTGAAGCGGTCGGCCTCGGGGGCGGAGAGGGTCACGCCCAGCGTCTGCCCCCGAGGGATGATCGAGACCTTGCGCACGGGGTCGGCACCCTCGGTGAGCATTCCGACGATCGCGTGCCCGCCCTCGTGGTAGGCGATCCTCCGCCGGTCCTCCTCGGACTGCACGACCTTGCGCTCGGCGCCGAGCACGATCTTCTCGATCGCGTCTGTCAAGTCCTCGCGGTGGACGTTGTCGTGGTCGCGAATGGCGGCTATCAGTGCAGCCTCGTTCACGACGTTCGCCAGGTCGGCGCCCACCATTCCGGGGGTGCTGGCGGCCAGCGCATCGAGGTCAACGTCGTCGGCCAGCGGCACCGAGCGCGTGTGTACCTCCAGGATCTTGCGCCGGCCGGGCCTGTCGGGGGGCTGAACGGCCACTCGGCGATCGAACCGCCCGGGGCGCAGCAGCGCCGGGTCGAGGATCTCGGGGCGGTTGGTGGCGGCGACCACGATCACCCCGACGCCCGTGTCGAAGCCGTCCATCTCGGTGAGGATCTGATTCAGCGTCTGCTCGCGCTCGTCGCTGCCGCCGCTGCCGAAGGCGCCCCCGCCGCGGGAACGGCCGATGGCGTCGAGCTCGTCGATGAAGATGATCGCCGGGGCGGCGTCCTTGGCCTGTTTGAACAGATCGCGCACCCGTGACGCGCCGATGCCGACGATCGCCTCGATGAACTCCGAGGCGGAGATCGAGAAGAAGGGCACCCCGGCCTCGCCGGCCACGGCCTTCGCCAGCAGCGTCTTGCCGGTGCCGGGCGGTCCGGCGAGCAGCACCCCACGCGGCATTCGCGCTCCGAGGCGGCGGAAGCGGTCGGGATCCCTGAGGAACCCCACGATCTCGGACAGCTCCTGCTTGGCCTCGTCGATGCCCGCCACGTCGTTGAAGTCGACCCTCTGCTCGGACTGCTCCGCCAGCCGCGCGCGGGAGCGCCCGAACTGGCCCAGCATTCCGCCCCCGCCCGCCTGCTGTGCGCGCCTGGCCATGAACACGAACAGACCGACCAGCAGCAGGACGGGCCCGAACGAGAAGAGCAGCGTCTCCAGGAGGTTGCGCTCGTTGGGCGGCGAGGCGTTCACCGTCACGTCGTTGGCCTGGAGCAGCTGGGACAGCTGGTCCTGGTCGGCGAAGGTGGGCACCTCGGTCTCGAACAGGCTGTCGCCCTTCACCTTCTTGCGGAACTCGCCCTTGACCGTGTCCCCCTCCGAGGAGATCTCCTTGACGTTGCGCTTCTGGATCTGCTCGATGAAGCCCGGCGTGTAGGGGATTCGCCCGCGCTCCTCCGGGGGCGCGAACACCTGCACGAAGATGTAGTTGGCCACCAGCAGGACGGAGAGGATGGTCAAGAAGCGCCGGAAGCCGAACGGGATCATCGGCGGCTTCTCGGGCTTGGCGCCGCGACCGTCGGGCCCCGGGTCCACGCGCCAGTCCGGGCCCTTGGGCTGCACGTCGGACCGGCGGGGGAGCGGTGTGCGTGGGTCAGGCGAGCGGGTGGCGCCGTGGTCCTCGGGCATCGCGAAGAGGCTAGCCGGGAACGATCGAGTCGCCCGAGCGGCGCAGCAGCTCGGCCCGCACGAAGTCGTCCAGGTTGCCATCGAGCACGCCCTGGGCGTTGCCCACCTCCACGTCGGTGCGGTGGTCCTTGACCATCGTGTAGGGGTGCAGCACATACGAGCGGATCTGCGATCCCCACCCCACGTCCTGAGCCTCGCCCTTCTCCTTGGCGATCTCCGCGCGCCGGCGCTCCTCCTCGAGCTCGATCAGCTTCGAGGTGAGCATCGCCATCGCGGTCTGCTTGTTGCCCGCCTGCGAGCGCTCGTTCTGGCACTGCACCACGGTGCCCGTGGGCTTGTGGGTGATGCGCACCGCCGAGTCGGTCTTGTTCACGTGCTGGCCACCCGCCCCGGAGGCGCGGTAGGTGTCGATCTGGAGGTCGTCGGGCTCGATGTCGATCTCGGCCGTGCTCTCCACGTACGGCGCCACCTCCACCCCGGCGAACGCGGTGTGGCGGCGCGAGGCGGAGTCGAACGGCGAGATGCGCACGAGCCGGTGCACGCCCTTCTCGGCGGAGAAGAGGCCGTACGCGTTCTCGCCCCGGGCGAGGAAGGTGGCCGACTTGATGCCGGCCTCCTCCCCCGGCGAGGCCTCCAGCAGCTCGGTCTTCATCCCGCGCTGGTCGGCCCAGCGCATCTCGGTGCGCAGCAGCATCTCGGCCCAGTCCTGCGAGTCGGTGCCGCCGGCGCCGGCGTTCACGGTGACCACCGCGTCACCGCCGTCGTAGTCGCCGGAGAACAGGCGCGCCTCCTCCAGCGCGGCCAGGCGCTTCTCGATCGAGGCGCGCTGCTCGGACACCTCGCCGGACAGCGACTCGTCCTCGGCGGCCATCTCCTCCAGCTCGCCGAGGTCCTCCATGTCTGTCTCCAGGCTGCGGAACTCCTCCAGGCGGCGCCCGACGCGGGCGTGCTCGGCCGACACCTGGGCCGCGTGCTCCTGGTCGTCCCAGAACCCGGCGGCGCTCATCTCACCCTCGAGCGCAGCCAGGCGCCGCTCTAGCTCAGGAGGGTCAAAGGTAGTCCGCGAGCAGCTTCAGCTGGTCGCGGAGGGCGGTGGCGCTAGACGCCATCGCCCCTCAACTGCCGTGGCACTTCTTGAATTTCTTGCCCGATCCGCACGGGCACGGGTCGTTGCGGCCGACCTTGTCCTCCACCGTGCGAGTCTGCACCTGCACCGGTGCGGCCTCGTCGCCGTACACGTACTCGTCGCCGCCGAGGTCGGCGGGCACGGCGCCGCTGGCTGCCGCGGCGCGGGCCTCGGCGAGCGCGCTCGGCTGGTCCTCGGCGCTGCCGCCGCGGTAGCTGAACGCCGACGTCGAGCTGGAGTTCGAGCCGCCACCCCAGTTGCCGCCGGCCTGCTGCGCCGGCTCGGCCCCGTTGCCGTTCTGCGGGCCGCGGTCGAGCTCGACGACGAAGATGTAGCGCGCGAACTCGTCCCAGATCGAGTTCATCAGCGAGGTGAACATCTCGAAGCCCTCGTTCTTGTAGGCCACGAGGGGCTCGATCTGCGCGAACCCGCGGAGGTGGATGCCCTCGCGCAGGTAGTCCATGTCGTGCAGGTGCTCGCGCCAGCGCTCGTCGATGATCTGGAGCAGCATGAAGCGCTCGAGGAAGCGCATCTCCTCCGAGCCGCGCTCCTCCTCGCGGTCGCCGTAGGCGTCCACGATGTCTTCGCGCAGGTCGGAGATCAGCGTCTGGCGGTCCAGCGTGGTGGAATCGGTGTCCTCGAGGTCGATGCCCACCGGGTACATCTGCTCGAGCTGGGTGTACAGCTCGGGCAGGTCCCAGTTCTCGGGGAAGTCGCCCTCCAGGTACTCGTCCCCCATCCGCTCGACAACGTTGGCCAGCTGCTCCTTGGCGGTGTCGGACATGTCCTGGCCCTCGAGGATGCGGTCGCGGTACTCGTAGACGATCTCGCGCTGCTGGTTCATCACGTCGTCGTACTCGAGCGTGTGCTTGCGCTGCAGGAAGTTGCGGTCCTCGACCTTCTTCTGCGCACCCTCGATCTGCTTGGAGAGCATCTTCGCCTCGATCGGCTCCTCCTCGCCCTCCTCGCCGGTGGGGCCGAGGCGGTCGAGGATCCGGTAGATGCGGTCGCCCGCGAACAGGCGGACGAGGTCGTCCTCGGCGGACAGGTAGAAGCGCGACTCGCCCGGGTCGCCCTGGCGCCCTGAGCGGCCGCGGAGCTGGTTGTCGATCCGCCGGGACTCGTGGCGCTCGGTGCCGAGGATGTAGAGGCCGCCGGCCTCCACGACCTGCTCGCGCGCCGCCTCCACCTTGGCCTCCAGCTCGGGCAGCTTCGAGTCCCAGGCGTTGTCGTACTCGTCGGTGCCGGACTCGGTGCCGGACTCGCGCAGCGCGATCTCGGTGAGGTGCTCGGCGTTGCCGCCCAGCTTGATGTCCACGCCGCGGCCCGCCATGTTGGTGGCGATCGTGACCGCGCCGGGCTGCCCGGCCTCGGCGATCGTCTCCCCCTCGAGCTCCGCGTGCTCGGGCTTGGCGTTGAGCACCGCGTGCTTGATGCCCTTCTCCTTCAGCTGCGCGGCCAGCAACTCGGACACCTCGACGGAGATCGTGCCCACGAGCACCGGCTGGCCGGCGTCGTGACGCGCTTGGATCTCGCGCACGACCGCCGACCACTTGCCGTCCTTGGTCTTGTAGATCTGGTCGTTCTGGTCGGCCCTGACCATGGGCATGTTGGTGGGGATCTCGACCACCTGCAGCTTGTAGATCTTCATGAACTCGGTGGCCTCGGTGATGGCCGTGCCGGTCATGCCCGCGAGCTTGTCGTAGCGGCGGAAGTAGTTCTGGTAGGTGATCGTGGCGACGGTCTGGTTCTCCTCCTGGATCGCCACGCCCTCCTTGGCCTCGATGGCCTGGTGCAGGCCCTCCGACCAACGCCGGCCCTCCAGGATGCGGCCGGTGAACTCGTCGATGATCTTCACCTCGTCGTCGATCACCTCGTAGTCCACGCCGCGCTTGTAGAGCGACTCGGCCTTCAGCGCCTGCTGGAGGTGGTTGACGAGGTTGCCGTGCTCGGCCTTGTACATGTTGTCGATGCGCAGGAAGCGCTCGGCCTTCTCCACGCCGCGCTCGGTGACGGCGACCGTCTTGTGCTTCTCGTCGGGCTCGTAGTCGAAGTCGGACACGTAGCTCTTTGACTTCGCCTCGATGCCGTCGGGCTTCTTGCCCGGCTCGAGCTTGGGGGCCAGCTCGGCGAAGCGGTAGTAGAGGTCGGCGGCCTGCTCGGGGGCGCCGGAGATGATCAGCGGGGTGCGCGCCTCGTCGATGAGGATGTTGTCCACCTCGTCGACGATCGCGTACCCGTGGCCGCGCTGAAACTTCTCGGAGGCGTCACCCGCGAGGTTGTCGCGCAGGTAGTCGAAGCCGAGCTCCGAGTTGGTCGCGTAGGTCACGTCGGAGGCGTAGGCGGCCTGCTTGTCGTAGAAGTCGCGCTCGTCGGACTGCAGGATGCCCACGGTCACGCCCAGGGCGTCGTAGATGGGCTTCATCCACAGGGCGTCGCGGCGGGCCAGGTAGTCGTTCACCGTGACCAGGTGCACGCCCCTGCCGGGAGCGGGGTTGCCATCGGCGTCGCGCGCGGCGAGCGCGTTGAGCACCACCGGCAGGGTGGCGGTCAGCGTCTTGCCCTCGCCGGTCTTCATCTCCGCGATCGAGCCGTCGTGCAGCACCATGCCGCCGATCAGCTGGACGTCGAAATGGCGCTGGCCGAGCGTGCGCTTGGACACCTCGCGGGTGATCGCGAAGCTCTCCGGCATGAGGTCGTCGAGCGATTCGCCGCCGAGCGCGCGCTCGCGCAACGCCTCGTAGCGCTCGCGCAGCTCGTCGTCGGACTCGAGCTCGAGCTCGGCCTCGTAGTCGTTGATGCGTTCGACGCGCTTCTCGAACGTCTTGAACTTCTTGCCCTCGCCTATGCGGAGGGCCTTCTCGAAGATCGGCATGGTCAGGTCGAGACTAGCAATGGGGGTCAGGGCTCCTGACCCTTCTTCGGGCCCTTTCCAGACCCTCCTGCGCTGCCGTTACGCGGCTCGTGGAGAGGCTCTGTGGGCCTCACGGCGCTTGCGGCGTTTGTCGCGGTGGCGCTTGACCTGACGCGCGAGGTCCTCGGCGGCTTCGTTGATCGAGTGGGCCATGTCCGTGGATTCCTCGCACGCACGCAGCGTGACGCCCTTGAGGTGCAGCGTGACCTCGGCGACCTGCGAGTCCTTGATCGAGGGATTACGGCGCTCGTAGAGCTCGACCTCGAGCTCGGCCGGGTCCGAGACCTGGCGCGCGACCTTGGCGAACTTCTTGTCCACCCGCTCCCTCAGATCGTCGCTGACAGTGACGTTGCGCCCCTTGATCGCGATGCGCATGCCTCTCCTTTGTGGGGTGTCGCGTTGACCTTGCCTGGATCGTAGAGCGCGAACCCGCTGGTGCCAAACCGCGACTGGACGGACCGCGGGGCAGCGGGGCTCTGGACGCCTTACCGGACCATTTGTCCGGGAAGGCGCCCGCTGCTGGATCGGACGTGTGCGTGTGAAGTGCCGACGGGCCTCGGCGAGCTCAGCGACCCGGCGTCCTTGCGTAGGTAACAGCGCGAACGCTGCAAGGACCCGCCTCGCGCAGAGCCGCGGCACACGCCGAAAGCGTTGCGCCCGTCGTCGCCACGTCGTCCACCAGCAGAACCCGCGATGGCACCGCCGCGCGCGGGCGCACCGCAACCGACCCCTCGATCCCCACCAGCCTCTCCTGCCTGCCCTGTCCCACCTGCCGCGCCGCGGGGCCGTGCCGGCGCAGCACCTCGGCAACCGGCAGGCCCGTGCGGCGCGAAAGAGCGGCCGCCAGCCGCTCAGCCTGGTTGTAGCCGCGCCGGCGACGGCGCGCCGGATGCAGCGGCACGGGCACCAGGGCGGCCGGACATTCGAGGAGGCCGGCGGGCGCGCCCGCCACCATCTGCGCGGCCATCGGGCGGGCGAGCCCGGGAGCGCCGCGGTACTTCAGGCCACCCACCAGCGCGCGGGCCGGTCCCTCGTAGGCCACTGCCGCCCACAGCCGCACCCCCGCCAGCTCCGCCTGCTTCTCACCCAACCAGCGCAGCGCGGTGCGGCATTCCCGGCATAGCGGCTCGCCCGACGCCGCGGACCCGCCGCACTCCCAGCAGAAGGGCGGGACCACTAGTTCGAGCGCGCGGGTGAGCAGGGCCACCCGTGCAGGCTGCCGCCAGGCAACCGGCCGGTGGGCACCCGACTGCCACAATCGGGCGCGTGTTCGGTGACGATCACGTGGCACTCGCAGCGGCCGCCCATCCCCGCATCGACTGGCTGCCCGATCCGCTGGTGCTGGTCCCGCTCGCCGTGCTCGTGGGGATCTACGTGCGCCGCTTCCGCCGTGCGCAAAGCGAGGAGGGCGGGCGCGGAGCGGGCCCCGGCCAGGCGCTGGCCTTCGCCGCCGGGATGCTCGCGCTACTGGCCGCGCTGGCCACGCCGCTGGACGGCCTCGGAGAGGACTACCTCTTCTCGGCCCACATGCTCCAGCACGTGCTGCTCGGCGACCTCGCGCCGGTGCTGTTGCTGCTCTCGCTCTCGCGCGTGATCATGCGCCCGGCCACGCGCCGCCTGATGCGCGCCGAGCGCGCGCTCGGCCCGTTCGCCGGCCCGTGGACCGGCATCGCGCTGTGGCTGGGGCTGATGTACCTGTGGCATCTGCCGTCCATGTACGACGCGGCCCTCGCGCACCCCGTGGTCCACGTGGTGGAGCACGCGTCGTTCTTCACCGCCGGCATCGCGGTCTGGTGGCCGCTGGTGCAGCCGGTGCCCATGCGGCGCCCGCTCAAGGGCCTCTGGACGGTGGCCTACATCGGCACGGCCAAGTTCGGGCTGGCCGCGCTGGGCCTGTACCTCACGTGGTCCACCAACGTGCTCTACGACTACTACGAGGAAGTGCCCCGGATCTGGGGGCTCACCGCGGTGGACGACCAGAACGCGGGCGGGGCGATCATGATGGTCGAGCAGTCGCTCACGTTCGTGATCGCGCTGGTGGTGCTGTTCGCGGGAATGCTCACGCGATCGGAGGCCGATGAGCTGCGCCGGGAGCGACTCGAAGAAGCGCGGACCTAGCCCTCGAGGACAGCCCCGTCCTCGATCCACTTCTGCCGGCTGCCCTCGTTCTCGACGGTGACGGTGCCGCGCACCGTCACGTCGCGGCCGAAGGCGACATCGCCGCGCACCCCAAGCCTGCGGGCACCGACCAGCGATGGAGGTCCGTAGGCGAAGCGCGCGTCGAAGTCCCGCAGCAGCTGGAAGTAGCCCGAGTCAAGGTCGACGAAAGGCACCTCCGGCGCCGCCAACCTCACCTGTCCGCCATCCACGAGCTCGTAGGCGTCCGAACGCAGCACGAGCAGGTCGTTCGTCGTCTTCACCGGCGTGAAGCGCTCCCGGGGCACCCGGATCGCGGCGGCGCCTTCGAAGACGCCGATGGCGGCGCCCATAGCGGTCTCGAGCTGGATCACCTTCGGCGACGAGGAGTCGCCGGGATCCACCGTCTTCTGGTTCACGATCATCGGCAGGCCCATTACTCCGTCCCGCTCGCTCAGCGTCTCGCGCAGCGAGCTCAGGCTCAGCCACAGATTGTTGGCGTTGAAGTAGCGGTGCCGGGCGGTGTCCTGCAGCGCCTCCAGGTCCTCATCCGGCGTCTGCGCCTTCTCGCGCAGCACCAGGCCGCCGCCCTCGCGCAGGCGCGCCGGGTGACCCCCCTTGCGGTCTGCCTCCGTGCGGTCGGGCGCCTCCATGGCGAACGGCAAGCGCTCACTTGCGAACCAGGCGAGGATGCGCGGCTCGAGTACCGCGCCGAGGTTGTCCACGTTCGAGACGAAGGCGTATTCGTAGCCGTGGTCGAGCAGCTCGTCGAGCATGCCCGAGGTGACGAGCGACGTGTAGAGGTCGCCGTGACCCGGCGGCGCCCACTCGAGCGCCGGGTCGTCGGGCCACTGCACCGGCGTGAGGTCTTCGGCCAGCAGCTTCGGCACCTTGCCCTGGACGAAGTCGAGTGGCACGTCGCGTTTCAGCTCGGGGTAGCGCTCCAGGGCGGCAAGCGACGCCTCTCGCGTCGCGAAGCTGTTCATCAGCACCAGCGGAAGGCGAGCACCGCTGCGCCGGCGCGCGTCGATGAGCTGCCGCGCGATCACGTCGAGAAAGGTCAATCCATCCTTCACCTCGAGTAGTGACTTCGGCCCGGTCATGCCCATGCTGGTCCCCAGGCCACCGTTCAGCTTCAGCACTACCACGCGGTCGAGCAGCTCCGGGTCGGCGACTTCGGTCAGCTCATCGGCGTCGGGGAGGTCCTCGAGCGGCTCGATGTCCGACTCGGCCAGGATGCCCCTCTGACCCTCGCGTAGCAGCTGGTAGTAGTGCGTGAAGGCGTCGATCGCCGGCTCGGCGATCCCCTCGTCGCTCATCTTCTGCACGCTGGCTTCAAGTCCGTCCACCGCGGGCGATCCTATGACAGCACCGCGGTAGCCTCCCGCCGGCGATGGCCGGTCATGAGCTGCACCTCGTGGAGGAGTCCGACCTGCCCGAGCTGCTGCCGCTGATGCGCGGCTACTGCGACTTCTACGAAGTCGATCCGGCCGACGAGGAACTGCTGGCGATGTCACGCAAGCTGATCGCCGACCGGGCAGGCGAGGGGCTGCACCTGCTGGCCCGCTCCGCCGAGGACGGGCGCGCGATCGGGTTCGCCACGGTCTTCTGGAGTTGGTCGACGCTGAGCGCGTCGCGGATCGGGGTGATGAACGACCTGTTCGTGGCCGAGGAGGGGCGCGGGTCGGGAGTGGCCGAAGCGCTGATCCTCGGGTGCGTACAGCGCTGCCGGGAGCGCGGCGGGGTCACGTCGCTTCAGTGGCAGACCGCAAAGGACAACCTGCGCGCGCAAGCCGTGTACGAGCGGGTGGGCGCGAAGCGCGAGGAGTGGCTGGACTACTCGCTGGACGTCGAGCCAGCGGTGACCGAATAGCTGGCGCTTAGGCCCAATCGGGTCCACGCTGGAACGGAGTCGTGAGGTCCCTCCGTCATTCCCTCGCGGTCGCCGCGGTCGCGGCGCTCGCCGCCATGCTCTGGGCGGCGCCCGCCCACGCCGCCACGGTCGCCAACCCGGGTCCGGTGACTCTGACGGTCATTCCTGCGGGTGGGCCCGGCGATATCGGTGGCATCGAGTTCCCGGGATTCAGCGCGGCAGGCATGGTTGACGCCGATGGCGGTCTGCTGTTCCCGGCAGGGGGAATCGACTGGCCGGCGGAAGTCCCTGCTAACTGTATTTTCCCGACGCCGTGCCTTGAAAGCCCGGGCGTCTACGGAGGACTAACCCCGTTCGAGCCCACGCACGATGCCACGGGGGCAATCGACCCTGCAACCGGCGCGGCATCCCTTCACCTCCGTGCCCAGGCGACTGTCACTGCGGGCATGAAGGTAGCCGGAATCGATTTCGGCATCCGCTGCCCGGTTGGAAGCGTCGCCAACCCCATCGATCTCCCGCTCAGCACAGACCCCCTGAGTCCGCCCGGTCCCGACGCCCCGGTTCCCTACGACCAGGCCACGGGCATTGCCAGGCTGGTAGGGAGCTTCACCGGTTGGGCGATCGATGCAGGTGACTGCTCGATCAGCGGCGACGTGGCCGCCCTTGTATGCGGCAACCTTTGCCTTGTGCCGGGAGCCGCGTGGCTTGAGGACCTCTACGACGACGCTCCAGTCACGTTCGCCGCCCGCTTCGTGCCGGCACCGCACGCTCCGGGCTTCACGCCCCCGTCCCCTCCCGGAACACCCGTGCCGCCCGCGCCGGCCGCTCCGTCCACGAGCAACCTGGTGCAGGCTCCGAGCAACCTCTTCACGGTCGGGGCGGCGGCCCTCTCCTCCTCGAAGGGCTCGGCCACGCTCACCCTCGACCTCCCTGGGCCCGGGACGGTCAAGGCGCTGGCCACGGCGAACCTTCCGGCGGGCGCCGCGAAGAAGATCACCGTGTCGAAGGCCACGCGTCGCGCTACCCGGGCCGGCAAGCTCAAGCTGACCCTCAAGCCATCGAAGGCCGCGCTGCGGCACCTGCGGCGACGGGGCAAGCTGCGCACCAGCGTGAAGCTCACCTACACGCCCACCGGCGGCAGCGCGCGCATCGCCACCCGCAAGCTCACGCTGAAGCTCAAGCGCAAGCCGCGCTAGCGACCCTGGCTCAGCGCCCCGGCGCTACGACCTCCAAGCCCTCCGCGGCAGCTGCGGCGAGCAGTCGGCTGTCGTAGGCCAGAAACACTCCGATGCCCTCGCGCACCGAAAGCGCGCTCGCCAGGTGCACTGCGTCGAGGGTTCGCAGCGGCTCGTCGAACGGCTCCCTGGCTCGACGCAGTACCGCCTCCGAAGCCGGTACCAGGAGCAACCGGTCCGCGACCTCGCGTACCCGCGACAGCGAAGCGCCGATTCGGCGCGCAACGATCCACAGCTCGGTCTCGCCCAAGGCGCTGGATACGAGCGCCGGCCATCGCGCCAGCTCCGCCACCAGCGTCTCGCTCTCGCTCTCGCGACGCAGCAGCTTCACGAGCGCCGACGCGTCGACGAACGCCCTGCTCACCGACCGCCTCGTGCCCACTCGAGGGCTTCTGTCGCGGCATCGCTGACCGGACCGCGAGGGACGGCAAGGGAACGCGCGTGCCTAGCGGGGCGAAGCCCGTGGCGACGGACGAACTCGCGATCGGCCGCACCGTTGTCTTCCGCCAGCAGGCTCTGCGCCCCGCGCAGCGCCAGGGCGCGCACGCGCGCGGCGTCCGACCTCTCTCCACTGAGCGGTCCGGCCTCTCGCAGCGCCCGGTCAAGCTCCTCGTCTCTGACGACGCCTATGCGTGGGTGCTTGGTCGGCACGCCAGCGACCTTAGCAGGGTCAGTGTCACAACTTAGCCTAAAGTGTTACACCTGTGCCGCGGCGGAGCCACAACTCACGCTCCGTCCCCCCACGACGCCAGGTAGTCCGCCTGCTCGGGCGTCAGCTCGTCGATGCGCAGCCCCAGCGCCTCCAGCTTCAGCCGCGCCACCTCCTCGTCGATCTCCAGCGGCACCTCGTGCACGCCCGCGCCCAGCTCGGCGCCGTGACGCACCAGGTGCTCGATCGCCAGCGCCTGGCCCGCGAAGGAGATGTCCATCACCGTGGCGGGGTGGCCCTCGCCGGCGGCGAGGTTGACCACGCGTCCTTGGGTGAGCAGGTTCAGGCGACGGTCGCCCAGGTCGTACTCCTCGACCAGCGGGAGCACCTGCCGTACGCGGCCGTCGGCCGCGTCGAGCAGGTCAGGCAGCGAGATCTCCACGTCGAAATGGCCGGCGTTGGCCAGCACGGCACCGTCCTTCATCCGCTCGAAGTGCTCGCGGCGCAGTACGCCGCGTGAGCCGGTGACGGTCACGAACACGTCGCCGCGCTCTGCGGCGTCCAGGGCGGGCATCACCTCATACCCCGCCATGCGCGCCTCGAGCGCCCGCAGCGGATCCACCTCGCACACCACCACGGCGGCGCCGGCACCCCGGGCGCGCTCGGCGATGCCCTTGCCCGTGTAGCCGTAGCCCATCAGCACGAGCGTGTGGCCGGCCAGCAGCAGGTTGGTGGCGCGCAGGATGCCGTCGAGCGCCGACTGGCCCGTGCCGTAGCGGTCGTTGAAGGCGCGCTCGGTGAGGGAGTCGTTCACCGCCAGCACCGGGCAGCGCAGCTCGCCGGCAGCATCGAGGCGGCGCATGCGCAGCAGGCCGGTGCGGGTCTCCTCGGTGCCGCCGAGCGAGTCCTCGGCGCGGCCGAGCTCGTGGAGGGCCATGAGCAGGTCCGCGCCGTCGTCCACGGTCACCCGCGGCCCGGCCTCGGCGAGCGCCGCGATGTGCGCGGCGTAGGCCTCCGCGTCCTCACCGCGCCGGGCGCGCACCCCCACCCCGTCTGCCGCCAGCGCGGCCGCGGTGTCGTCCTGGGTCGAGAGCGGGTTGGCCGAGCACAGCGCCACCTCCGCCCCACCCGCGCCCAGGCAGCGCACGAGGTTGGCCGTCTCCCCCGTCACGTGCAGGCAGGCGGCCACCGAAACGCCGGCGAGCGGCCGCTCGGAGGCGAACCGCTCGCGTACCTGGCGGAGGACCGGCATGCGGCCCTCCGCCCAGGCGATCCGTGCCTCGCCCGCCGAAGCGAGCGAGGCGTCCCTGATTACCGCGTGAGGGCTTCCAGCCCTCACTTTGATGGCCTTGACGCCATCCTGGCGTCGTGAACGGTCCGGCTCCGCCGGACCTCTAGTAGCGGTAGTGGTCGCTCTTGTACGGGCCATCGACGTCCACGCCGATGTAGGCGGCCTGCTCGGGACGCAGCTCGGTGAGCTTCGCGCCCAGCGCGCCGAGGTGCAGGCGGGCGACCTTCTCGTCGAGGTGCTTGGGCAGCACGTAGACCTGCTTGTCGTACTCGTCGTTCTTCGTCCACAGCTCGATCTGGGCGATCGTCTGGTTCGTGAACGAGTTCGACATCACGAACGACGGGTGGCCGGTGGCGTTGCCCAGGTTCAGCAGGCGCCCCTCGGACAGCAGGATGATCGAGTGGCCGTCGTCGAACTTGAACTCGTCGACCTGCGGCTTGATGTTGATCCGCTCCGCCGCCTTGGTCAGGCCGGCCACATCGATCTCGTTGTCGAAGTGCCCGATGTTGCCCACGATCGCGTGGTGCTTCATCCGGCCCATGTGGTCGGCCGCGATGATGTCCTTGTTGCCCGTGGCAGTGATGAACACGTCGGCGGTCTCGATCACGTCCTCGAGCGTCTTGACGTCGTAGCCCTCCATGCACGCCTGAAGCGCGCAGATCGGGTCGATCTCGGTGACCACCACGCGAGCGCCCTGGGCACTCAGCGACGCCGCGGAGCCCTTGCCCACGTCGCCGTAGCCGCAGACCACGGCGACCTTGCCGGCGAGCATCACGTCGGTCGCGCGGAAGATGCCGTCCACCAGCGAGTGGCGGCAGCCGTAGAGGTTGTCGAACTTCGACTTGGTGACCGAGTCGTTCACGTTGATCGCCGGGAACAACAGCTCGCCGTCCTTGGCCAGCTCGTACAGGCGGTGGACACCAGTGGTCGTCTCCTCGGTGACGCCCTTGATTGCCTGGCCGATCTTCGTGTAGCGCTCGTTGTCCTCGCCGAGCGACCGCTCGAGCAGGCCCAGGAAGACCTGGAACTCCTCGGACTCGGCCTCGGCCGGGTTCGGCACGGCCCCGGCCTTCTCGAACTCGGTGCCCTTGTGGACGAGCATCGTGGCGTCGCCGCCGTCGTCGAGGATCATGTTGGCCGGCTCACCGGGCCAGTTCACCACCTGCTCGGTGCACCACCAGTAGTCCTCGAGCGTCTCGCCCTTCCAGGCGAACACCGGCACGCCCTGCGGATCGTCGGGGGTCCCCTCGGGGCCGACCGCCACGGCGGCGGCCGCGTGGTCCTGCGTCGAGAAGATGTTGCAGGAGCACCAGCGCACGTCGGCGCCCAGCGCGGTGAGGGTCTCGATCAGCACCGCGGTCTGGATGGTCATGTGCAGCGACCCGATGATGCGCGCCCCCTTGAGCGGCTGGGCGTCGGCGAACTCGGCGCGGGTCTGCATCAGGCCGGGCATCTCGTGCTCGGCCAGCTCGATCTCCTTGCGCCCGTAGGCGGCGAGGGTGAGATCGGCGACCTTGAAGTCTTGCTTGGTCGTGGCGGCGGTAGTGGTTGCCATGTGTCCTTTCGGTTCGGCGGTCAGTTGGTGACGGGGGTGGGCGGCGGCGTGATGGCGTCGAGCAGCCGCTGGTGCTTGTCCTGCTCCCAGCTCAGCCACTCGTTGGCGGGTACGTCCTCCGGCCGGGTGGGGCTCTCCTGGAGCCATGTGTCGACCGCCCCGCGCAGGTCGGAGTCGCGGACCATCCGCTGGGCAAAGCCCACGTCGCCGAGGCTCAGCTCGTGCTCGCCCAGCAACTCGCGCAGCGTGCGCAGCCGCTGAAGCTCCTCGGGGCCGTAGAGGCGGTAGCCGGAGGCCGAGCGGCGCGGGGCGATGAGCCCCTCCCTCTCGACGTAGCGCAACATGCGCGACGACCATCCGGTCGTCTCGGCCGCCTCCTGAATGGTGAGGCCGTCCATCGCACGAACCTTACCACGGTTGTGTCAAGGTTCGGGCGTTTGCGGTGCGGCCGGACTTGAGGCAGTATCGGCTCCCGTGAGGTACGTCGTGCGAACCAGGCGTTTTCCGTTGGCGGTTGCCGCCCTCGTCGTCCTCGGGGCGTTCGGGCCGGGCTCTGCCGCACTCGCCGGGGTCGGAGACGAGGCCGCCACCCTCAAGCGTGAGCTCGGGCCGGACGTGCGAGTTGCGGAGCACCGGGAGACCGGCAAGGTGCGGTTCCTCGGCACCCACCCGGGCAGGCCGATCGCACGGCCGCGCGGTGTGGGCGCGTCGGCGCCGCCAGGGCGGGTCGCCCGCGCGTTCCTCGACCGCTACGGGGACGCCTTCGGAGTCCGGGATCAGGAGCGGGAGCTGCGACAGACCTCCAGCGAGCAGGCCCCGGCGGGGCGCTCGGTGGTGCGCTTCCAGCAGCAGCACGACGGCGTGCCGGTGGTAGGCGCGGAACTGGTCGTCAACCTGGACGCGGACGGAAACGTTCTCTCGGCCAGCGGTGAGGCGCTGCCCGACCCGCGCGTGGCGGCGGCGCCTCGGGTGGGGTCCGCGGCCGCCCAGGACGTCGCGATCGCTGCCGTGGCCAAGCAGTACGGCGTGGCGGCGTCCCGCCTCGACGCCACCCTTCCCAGCCCCTGGATCTACGACGCGGGGATCCTCGGTGGGCCGGGACCGGACAGCCCGGTCCTGGTCTGGCGTCTCGAAGTGAAGGGCGAGGACGGGCTGCCGATCGACGAGCTGGTGCTCATCGACGCCCAGCTCGGCTCGGTGGCGCTGCGCATCACACAGATCGAGCACGCCATCAACCGGCAGGTCTGTGATGGCCTCAACAGCGCCGCGCAGTACCCGTGCACCGTGCCGGTTCGCAGCGAGGGCAGCACCACGCCGGACCCCGTCGCGGACGTCAACTTCGCCTACGACTTCTCCGGTCACACCTACAACTTCTTCGCGGGCCTCGGTCGCGACAGCCTCGACGGTGCCGGCATGCCGCTGAAGTCAACCGTCCGCCACTGTCCGAGCCCGGCGGAATGCCCCTACCAGAACGCCTTCTGGGACGGGCAGCAGATGGTGTTCGGCGCCGGCTTCGCCGCGGCGGACGACGTAGTGGGGCACGAGCTGACACACGGCGTGACCGACTTCAGCGCCCACCTCTTCTACTACTACCAGTCGGGCGCGATCAACGAGTCGCTCTCGGACGTCTTCGGCGAGTTCGTGGATCTGACCAACGGCGCCGGCACCGACACGGAAGAGGTGCGCTGGCAGATCGGCGAGGACCTTCCCGGGATCGGGGCGATCCGCGACATGGAGGACCCCACGCCCGCACCGTTCAACGATCCCGACAGCATGACGAGCCCGAAGTACCACCCGGACGAGACCGACAACGGCGGCGTGCACATCAACAGCGGCGTCAACAACAAGGCCGCGTTCCTGATGACCGACGGTGGGACGCTCAACGGCGGCACGGTCACCGGCCTCGACATCCCCAAGGTCTCTCAGATCTACTACGAGGTCCAGACCAGCATGCTCACGTCGGCGAGCGACTACGCCGACCTCAACAGCGCCCTTCAGCAGGCCTGCACCAACCTGATCGGCACGGCCGGCATCACCGCCGCCGACTGCGCCGAGGTCACCGACGCCGTGACGGCCGTCGAGATGAACACGGTGCCGCCCGCCGCGCCGGCCCCAGAGGCGCCGACGTGCGCGAGTGGCCTGGTGCCGACCAACCTCTTCTTCGACAACCTCGAAAACACCGGAAGCGGCAACTGGACTGCGCAGGCCGGCTGGTACTACCCGCAGAACCCGAACCCGTTCCTCGACGCCACCTACGCGACCAGCGGCACGACGAACTTCTGGGGCGACGACCAGGACACGCTCGGGGATTACTCGATCGCGATGACCAGCAGCGTGGCGATCCCCGCCGGGAGCACCGCCTTCCTGCGCTTCAACCACGCGTACGGGTTCGAGGACGACACCTTCGGCACGACCCAGGCATTCGACGGCGGGGTGCTGGAGTACAGCACCAATGGGGGCGCCACCTGGAGCGACGCCGGGGCGCTCCTGACCGACGGCGGCTACAACGAGACGATCTCGACCCTCTCTGACAATCCCCTGGAGGGTCGCGACGCCTTCGTCAGGGAGAGCAACGGCTACGTATCCAGTCGCGCGGCCCTGAGCTCGCTGGGAGGCCAGAGCGTGCGCTTCCGCTTCCGGATCGGCACCGACACCGGCACCGGTGACTACGGCTGGTTCGTGGACGACATCCGGATCTACACCTGCGCCCCGCCGGGCGGCGGTGGCGGTGGTGGCGGCGGCGGCGGGACGACCGTCGTCAGCGGCCCCGGCGGCACGCGGCCCGCAGCCACGCTGCGGAGCGTTCGCGTGAGGTCCTGCCGGCGCACCGGCCGGGCACGCAGGGCGCGGGTGACCTGCGCCCTCAGCCGCTTCGGGGCTGTCAGAAGGGCGACCATCAAGGTCACGCGGCGCGGCCGTACCTTCGCGCGCGGATCCGGCCGACCGAGCGGCAGCGGCAGGGTGGCGGTCCGGGCCCGTCGCCCCCTGCGTCGCGGGACGTACAGGGTGACGATCACGCTGCGCGACGCTCGAGGAGCGATGCGCAGGATCACCACTCGCCTACGGGTCCGATAGTTCGCGCTTGAAGCCCTCGATGGCGTCCATGGCGGCAGCGTCCACGCCGGTACGGGCAGCCAGCTCCATGCTCACGAGGTCGCCCAGCATCGTGAGCGACAGCACCTGGGCGGCGAGGGTTTCGCCGCGCGCGGCCACCCGCACCACCGGCACGTCAAGCCGGTCGAGCACGTCGGCGGTGAGGTCGATGCGCTGCTGCACCCGCGGGTGGGTGCCGGCCGCGCTGAGAAGCACGGCCGAGAACGGCGCCAGCTCGCGTCCGCGCGCCCAGCCCTCGATCTCGTTGTGGTTGGCCTCGGGCAGTTCGCTCGCGAAGGCCGCCATCTCGGCGTTCTCGTTGATCTGGCCCTTCCAGCGCCGTGCCACCGCCGCGGTCGACTCGGCGCCGTGCACCACCGGCACCGTGCCCTCCAGCACCGCCGCGATCTCCTCCGCCTCGGAGGGGTCCGAGGCCAGGCCGGACAGCACCTGGGCCGCCCCCTCCACCTCCTCCCGCAGCGAGGGCGCGGCGCCGCACGCGGCAGCGCACTCCAGCGCGCCGACGGTCATGTAGATCACCGACGCCCGCGGCAGCATGCCCGAGGGCACGCCGATCACCGGCACGCCCTCCTCGCGGGCACGCTCGGCGAGCTTGCCGCCCGTGGTGAGCGCCACGCGCGGCGCGCCGGCCTCGCCGGCGGCCTCGAAGCACGCGAGCGTCTCATCGGTGTTACCCGAGTAGCTGGAGCAGAGCACGAGCGTGTCGGGCGTGAGCCACGGGTCGGGCGCGTAGGCGCGCACTGTGCACAGCGGGCGCGTGGCGCGGCGTCCGATGGCCGCTGCCGCCAGGTCCGAGCCCACGGCCGAGCCGCCCACGCCGCATACCGTGAGCCCACCGGCGAGGTCCTCCCGGGGCACGCGGGCGGCCTCGCAGCGCCACAGGGCGTCGGGGATCTGCTGGGGCTGGGCGAGGATGTCGTCTCTCATGACACGTGGTGGCCGGTCTGCACCACGGCGTCGGGATCCACGCGGGCGTCGGCCTCCACCATGGCGCCCGCAACCACGCGAGCACCGGCGCCCAGGATCGCGCCCGGCTTCACCCGCGCACCGTCCTCCAGGCGCACCCGCTCGGCCAGGATCGCGTCGCGCACCATGCAGTCGGCGCCCACCACCACGCGATCGTGCAGCACCGAGCGCTCCACCGTCGAGTCGATTCCCACCGCGCAGCCGGCGCCGAGCACGGTCTGCGGCCCCACATGGGCGCCGCTCACCAGGCACCCCTCGCCGATCAGCGAGCCGGTCTCGTCGCGCGGCGAAAGCGTGGACTGGACTCGGCCCGCGAGCAGGTCGTGGGTGGCCTCGAGGTAACGCTCGGGGGTGCCGATGTCGATCCAGTAGCCCTCGGCCGCATAGCCGTAGAGCCCGTCGCCCACCAGCTCGGGGAACACCTCGCGCTCGAAGGACACCGCGCGGCCGGCCGGGATCAGCGCCTCGACCACCTCGCGCTCCACGACATAGGCGCCCGCGTTGATGCGGTTGGTGGGCGCTGGACCGGCGGACTTCTCGAGGAAGGCCTCCACCCTGCCCTGGTCATCGGTGGGCACCACGCCATAGCTGGCGGTGTCCTCCACGGGGTGGAGCGCCAGCGTTACGCGCGCCCCGGTGCTCTCGTGCTGGGCCAGCTCGGCGGTGAGGTCCATATCGGTGAGCACGTCGCCGTTGAGCACGAGCAGGCGCTCCTCGACCAGCCCCTGGTCGAGCGCCAGGCGCACCGGTCCGGCGGTGCCCAGCGGCTCGTCCTCGACCACGTAGCGCAGGCGCGTGCCCTCGTAGATGTCCCCGAGCACGGCGCGCACGTCGTCGGAGCCAAAGCCGCAGGAGAGGATCACCTCCGTTACCCCGTGACCCCTGATCCAGTCGAGCATGAAGGACAGGAACGGCCGCCCCGCTAGCGGCATGGCCGGCTTCGGAGTGGTGAGCGTGAGCGGGCGCAGGCGGGTGCCCTCGCCGCCCGCGAGCACAAGTGCCTGCACGGCTAGCGCCCAATGCCTTCGTAGGTGAAGCCGGCCTCGCGCAGGGCCTCGCGGTCGAGGAAGTTGCGGCCGTCGACCACGAGCGGGTTGGCCATCCGTCGCTTGACCTCCCCGGCCCAGTCGAGCTCTGAGAACTCGGGCCACTCGGTGACCAGGATCGCGGCATCGGCGCCGTCGAGGGCGTCGAGGGCGGAATCGCAGATCGTCGAGCCGCCCAGCATCTCACGCGCCCCTTCGGCCGCCACCGGGTCGTAGACCCGCACGGCGGCACCTTCACCCTGCAGACGGGCGGCAAGCACCAGGCTCGTGGCCTCCCGGATGTCGTCCGTGTCGGGCTTGAAGGCCAGCCCCAGCAGCGCGATCTCCTTGCCCACGAGCGAGCCCAGGTGTTTCTGCAGCTTGCCGATCGTCCGGCGCTTCTGAAGCTCATTCACCTCTATGACGGCCGTGAGTAGCTGGAAGTGGTAGCCAGAGTTGCCGGCGAGCTGCTTCAGCGCGGAGACATCCTTTGGGAAGCAGTTGTGCACCGTCACCCCGCCCATTGTCACGAAAGTGTGCGAGCCCACTACCTCGAGCGAGAACACCGACCCCGAGTAGGGTCGTCTGGAGGTGGACACGGTCCGTGTCCAGGCCGCCCCATCCTCGAAGCGTCGATATCCAGTCGGCGCGATGCGCTTCGTCTGCTTAGCGATCGAGCTGAGGACTCTCGGCCTGTCGCGCTTGGGTACCAGGCCGATCGACCGCTCGACCTGCCCCGCTCCGCTGACCCTCAGCCAGTAGGTGTCCTTCGTCGACTTCGACGTGCGGCCGATGCGCTGCGAGGCCACGATGCCCAGATCGCCGAGTAGGCGCAGAGTGCCATCGGCCAGCTCCTCGCTCACCGTCCCGAACTCGATCGTCACGCTCGGCCCCCCCTGGACGAGGGACCATGAGCCGTCGCCCTCCCACAGGCCCGACAGCAGCGCCCACTTGTCCTCCTCGCAACGCTCCCAGATGAGGTCGGGCAGTCGCTGCTCGTAGCAGTTGCGGCCCAGACCGAGCGTGGTGGTCCACCAGGTTCCGAGCAGCCGGGAGGAAACGTTCACCGACTGCGCGGTCGGCTTGTCGTAGACGCGGGCCTGAACGCCGTGGCGAAGCCAGAAGGACACGACCTCATCGACCAGGTGCTGTTCCTTCGTCGGGTGGAACGACCACGTGAGGCGGTGGCGTATGCCCGATCTGCCCCGCTCGGCTATGGCGTGCCCCTCCGCCAGGTAAAGGCCCACGACCCGCCAGAACGCCGTGTCCATCTCGATGTCGGTGTGCACGTACTGGCCGTTGCTCGAGGTGCTGAAGCTCGTGCCGCGCAAAGGCAGCTCGGCGCGGACCAGCTCGTCCAGCCGCATCGCCGAGCTGCGTTTCACATCGGCCGTCCGCGAGGCGACCTCTCGGTGCGAGCTGAAGATCGTCCGCCGCTCTTGCGCGCTGCGGGCGGCCACGCTCTCGACGTGGCCGGCCGGCATGCGCACTATGACCGCAGTGGGGGTCAGCCCCGCCGACTCCACGGCGGCGAACAGGGGGCTTGAACCACCCGCGTCGGCCCCACCTCTGCGCGACTGGGCCAACGGCACCCAGTCGTTGGACGTGAGCTGATCCGCGCGCTTGATCTCGGTCCCGGCGCCCGTACCATCAGCCGTGAGCCAGGGATGGTCGGGCGTGCAACGAATACGGCGGCCCATCTTCGTGCGGATCTCCACCAGGTCGCCCTCGTAGTGGCGGCGCGTGGCGGCCATGACCGGCATGAATCGCGGCTCCTCCATGCCGGGCGCCCAGGACAGCACCTCGAGCGCGTGGGGCTCCAGCACAGCCTCATCGCCACCGCGATCGTCGTGGCGCAACCGTGCCCACAGCTGGTCGAATCGCAGGAGAGTCTCCCGCCCGTGATGGCGCACGAGGACCGTTTCCTCCGGAGCGAGGCACGACCCGCCGTAGCCGATGCCGGCGCGTAGGAACTTGTCGCCGATGCGCTCGTCCAGGCCCATCCCCCGCGCCACCTCGTTCACGTCGGCGCCCAGCTCCTCGGAGACGTTGGCGATCTCGTTGATGAACGAGATCTTGGTGGCCAGGAAGGCGTTGGAGGCCAGCTTGATCATTTCGGCGCTGGCCACGTCGGTGCGCACGATCGGGCCGCCGAGCGACTCGTACAGCCCCGCCACCCGGTCCGCGAAGCCCTGGGAGCCCTCGTCCGCGCCGATCACCACGCGGTCGGGGTGCATGAAGTCCTCGACGGCCGAGCCCTCCTTGAGGAACTCCGGGTTGGACACATAGCCCAGGCCCGCGCGGCGGCGCTGGATCGAGCGCCCCGTGCCCACCGGCACGGTGCTCTTCATCACGATCGCGTGCTCGTCGGAGTCGCCGAGCTCGTCCACCACGGTCTCCACGCTCGACAGGTCGGCGTCGCCCGAGTAGGTGGGCGGGGTGTCCACGCAGCAGAACAGCAGCCGGGTGCGGTCCAGCACCTCGGCCATGTCGGTGGTGAACGTCAGGCGCTCGCCATTGCGCTGCACGATCTCCGGCAATCCTGGCTCGTGGATAGGCACCTCGCCGCGAGTGAGCGACTCCACCTTCTCGGGCAGGATGTCGCGCGCCACGACCTCGTGTCCCAGCTCGGCGAAGGCCGCGGCGGTGCACAGCCCGACCCAGCCGACGCCGATCACGCCTATTGGTTCCTTCTCGGAGGCCAAGCCGCGCAGGGTACTGGCGTCAGGGCAGGCGCGTAGACCGGGCGATCGCCATCATCTGGCGCGCGCTCAGAGTCTGCAGCAGGGTGTTCGACACCCAGTAGACGGCCTTGCGCGTGCGCCAGGCGACGATCCGCAGGCGGTCGCCGTCGTAGTGCAGCTCGAAGGTGCGCTTGCCGATGCGGCGCTTCTCGGAGTCGCTCTCGAGGATCGGCGGGTGGCGCCAGGTCGTGCCCTGGACGCCGTAGTACTCGCCCACCAGGCCGCGCTTGACCACCATTCGGTAGCTCTTGCGGCGGCGCACCTCGGTGGTCTTGATCTTGTAGTAGCGCGGCGGGCCGCCGAAGATCGAGTTCTTGACCCTCACCGTCGGGTAGTAGACCGGCAGCTGCTTGCCCGCGCCGGCCTGGATCGCCTGCAGCGCCTGGTCGGCGCCCTCGGCGGGCGCCTTCTCCAGCCCGCCGTCGGGGTCTCCCCGAGGCTTGGGCTTGCGCTTGGGCCCGTTCTTGGGCAGCAGCTCGCCGCGTGGGCCGCTGGTGCCCTCCACGCCCAGGAACTGGCGCGTCAGCTTCTTCACCGTGGCGTCGGAGGCCTGCACGTAGCTGGGCAGGCCGGCGGCCTCGTCGCCCGCCGTGATCTCGCCCTCGAAGTGCACCTCCCGGATCGGCTGGCCCACGCTGAAAACGGCCAGCTTGAGCAGCCTGATGATCCCGCCGCGCGACTTCAGCGCGGCGTCGGACGTGGTGTTGCGGCCGAAGATCCGGATCAGCTTGTTGCGGTCCCCCACCAGCTTGCCCACGCCCACCTGCTGCTTGGCCTCGCGCAGGAGATCCTGCTGGCGGGCCGAGCGCACGAGGTCAGAGTCCTCGTGGCGAAAACGGGCGTACTCCAGCGCGCGCTCGCCGCAGAGCTTCTGGTAGCCGGGCTGGACGTTGATGTAGGCGTAGCCCGGCGTGTCGTTGAAGTAGCGCCGGTCGATGTCGGCGTAGATGCAGCCGATCGCGTCCACGGCCTGCTTGAAGCCGCGGAAGTCCACGTTGATCACGTGGTTGATGGACAGGCCGGTGAGGCGCTTGACGGTCTGGAGCGTCAGTCGCGGGCCGCCGAGGCTGTACGCAGCGTTGATCTTGTCCGCCCCGTGGCCGGGGATCTGGACCTTGAGGTCGCGGGGCAGGGACATGAGCGCGGTGGCCTGCTTGTCGGGGTCCAGGCGCACGAGGATGATCGTGTCCGAGCGCGCCCCGGTGCCCGCGCCGCCGTCGGTGGCGTTGTCGGGGCGGCGGTCGGAGCCCAGCAGCATGATGGTCTGCGGCTTGCCCGGGTCGGTCTCGGCGATGTCGGTGCCGAGGTTGAGGCTCTCTTGGTCCTTCAGGGCGTTGACCACCCTGTCGACCTCGCGGAAGGCGGCGACCGAGGTGGCGCCGGCGGTGGCGAACACGACGAGGGCCGCGCCCAGCAGGAGGCGCTTCCAGATCCCGGTGCGGGTGCTGTCGTCGAAGTCGGGACTCAATCGAACGGCGGGCTAGGCGATCTTCAGGTCGGGCTTTCGTGACCGTTGCGGCAGGAGGCGGACGAACTCGACCAGCGCCTCACGGTAGCGGTCCAGCGACTCGACGGACACCCACTCCTCGGGTCCGTGGTGGCCGTCGCCGATGGGGCCGAACTCCACCGCGGGCGTGCCCGCGTTGAGGAAGGAGATGACCTCGGAGGTGCCGTCGCGGCCTACGGCGATGCTCTCGCTCACCGGACTGACCTTCGACACCGCCTCGGCCAGCACCTGCACGTGCGGCTCGTCGCGGGAGACCACGATCGGCTGGCGGTGGAAGACCTTCGCTATCTCCGCGTCGTCCTGCTCTGAGATCGCCGCGAGGATCGCCTCTGGATCCTGGCCCGGCAGGTAGCGGATGTCGAGGTCGATCGCGCACAGGTCGGGCACGCAGTTCACCGCGTCTCCGGCGGCGATGCGGCCGAGGCTGATCGACGGGCGGTCGAACATGTCCGAGGACTCGCGCGTGAAGGGCAGCGACTCGATCGACCGGAACACGTCCACGGCCTTGAGCACGGCGTTGTCGCCCAGCCACGGCGTGGAGCCGTGGGCCGAGCGGCCCGTGACCTCCAGGCGCACGCTGAGCACGCCCTTGGCCTGCACGCCCACGCGCAGGTTGGTGGGCTCGCCGGTGATCGCGAAGTCGCCGGCGTAGCCGCGCTCGACGAGGTAGTCGGTGCCCCGGGCGCCCTTCTCGTCGGACTCCTCGTCGGAGACGCAGACGAAGTGGACCTTCACCGCGTCCTGGTCGGCGAGGTCGCGGAAGGCGCACATCATCGCCGCCAATCCGCCCTTCATGTCGTAGGCGCCGCGGCCGAAGAGGCGGTCGCCCTCGAGTCGCGGCTCGAACTGCTCGGAGTGCGCTGGCACCACGTCGAGGTGGCCGTGGAAGGTCACGGTGGGGCCC
>Ga0209587_1000243_pt1 | contig 27176 bp, 20 predicted proteins | sample NGEPerD_2_FD_184512 | JGI IMG/M metagenome (GOLD analysis project Ga0209587, IMG submission 184512) | Arctic peat soil microbial communities from the Barrow Environmental Observatory site, Barrow, Alaska, USA - NGEE PermafrostL1-D... | ecosystem: Environmental > Terrestrial > Soil > Wetlands >...
TCCGTGGTGCGTCGCTGCGGGGTCAACGCGCGGCCGTGTGTTTTTGTGCCCGCTTGCGGGGCGGATTGTGCCCTATCAGCAGCCTCCCTGTCACCTTGGGGTTTCCACCAGTTGGTCAAGGACCCCCGAGATGTGCCGGCTCGCCGCTCAGCGCAGGGGTGCCAACGCTTCCAACCGGCGCAGCAACGCGGCATGGACGCCTGGTCCGGCTGCCACCACGGCTGCCTGGCCCGGAGGTATCCCGTTCAGGCCCGTCACCAGCGCCCCTGCCTCGGCGGCGATGATCCACCCGGCCGCGAGATCCCACGGGTTGAGGCCCGACTCGTAGTACGCGTCGACCCTGCCGCATGCGACGGCGCAGAGATCAAGTGCGGCGCTGCCGGCGCGACGGATGTCGCGGATCTCCGGCAACATCGCGCTGAGCACCTCACCTTGGCGAGCACGCACCTCAGGCACGTAGCCGAAGCCGGTCGCGATGAGAGACTGCAGCAGGACGTCGACGGCGTTGACCCTGATCGCGGTGTCCTCACCGGCCACCAGGACATAGGCACCGCCGCCCCGTCGGGAGTGGAAGATCTCTCCGGTGAGCGGGTTGCAGATTGCGCCGGCGACCGGTTGCCACTGCCCTGGCGTCCCGGCGTCGCCGATCACGGCGGCCACCGAGACGCAATAGGCGGGGATCCCGTAGAGATAGTTGACGGTCCCGTCGATCGGGTCGATGACCCATGTGATGCCGGAGGTCCCAGCCGAAGCCCCGTCCTCCTCCCCAAGGACCGCGTCATCGGGCCGGGCGCCCAACAGGATGCGTCGCAGGAGCAGCTCTGACTCTTGGTCCATCACGGTCACGATGTCGTTGACACTGCTCTTGGTGTCCAGGACCCCCATGCCGCGTGGGCGGTCGTCAACGATGAACCGCCCGGCCGCACCGGCAGCCGTCACCGCAAGCTCTTCGAGCTCGCGAAGGAGTGGTTCGGGCATGTCACGACCCGACAACATCAGGTCAACAGGCATCAGTCGGACCCACAGAGCGCGGGGCGGGATGCCCGCAGGTTGGGACAACAACCCGGGCGGCATACGGGCGGGAACACGTCGTCACCGGGCCAGAAAGGAACGGCCCTCGGAGCCTGACCACGGGCCTGCGCAGCTCGCTCGAACGCGAGGTCGACGAGACCCGATACGAACTCGGGGTCGGTACCGACCGTGGGAACGCGCACCATCTCCAGGCCAACGTCGGCCGCCGTCTGCGCAGCTTCGGTGTCAAGGTCGAACTGGACCTCCATGTGATCGGAGACGAACCCGATCGGCGCCACCACAACGGTCTTGACCCCGGAGCCAGCCAGCGTCCGCAGCGCGTCGTTGACATCCGGGTCGAGCCACGGCTGTGAGGGAGGACCCGATCGGGAGCAGTAGACCAGCTCGTGGTCCAGGCCTCGGCTCAAAGTCGCGTTGACCTCTTCGGTGATGGCTGCAGCCAGTGCCAGGTGCTGGCGGCGGTATGCGTTGCCTTCGCCGTCACCGGGGCCGGAGGTGTCGTCGATGCCCTCAGGGATCGAGTGAGTGACGAAGACCAGGCGGACCTCATCATCGGATCGCACCTGTTCCGAACGCCCGAGGGCGCGCACCGCCTCGGTCACGTGCCGCGCATTGACGCGCGAGAAGCCGGGGTGGTTGAAGTAGGGCCGCACCTTGTCGACCTCGATCTCGCGTCCCTCATCGGCGAGGGTCTGCACGGCAGCTGCAAGGTCCTCGCGGTACTGGCGGCAGGAGGAGTAGGAGCTGTAGGCGCTGGTGATGATGGTGAGCACGCGGCGCATACCGGCCTCGTGGGCCTCGCGCAGCGTGTCGGTCACGAAGGGGTGGAAGTTGCGGTTGCCCCACAACAGCGGCGTCGTGAGCTCGCGGCGGTCCAGCTCGGAACGCAGGGCGCTCAGCAGCGCGCGGTTCTGGTCGTTGATGGGGCTCTTGCCGCCGAACGAGTAGTAGTGCTCGGCCACCGCGGCGAGTCGATCGTCGGGGATGCCACGCCCGGCGGTCACGGTGCGCAGGAACGGCATCACGTCGTCGGGCTCCTCCGGCCCGCCAAAAGACAGCAGCAGTATGCCGTCGTACGGGGCAAGTGAGCCGGTGTGGGTTCCGGACTGGGGCGAGGTCACAAGGTTCTCCGGTTCGCGGGAGGGTAGCAGGAGATCGGCGGCGTCAATCAGGATGGTTGTCCAAAACTACCGTTGCGGCGTGGCTTGTGCCCTGCCGGTCGTTGAAGATGGCAGAGTCTGTTGTTGTCGGGCGACTCAGGAGATGGCGATGCAAGACCTGCAACTTATCGGCGTACATGAGGACGGTGAGCACCTCCTGCTCAGCGGAGCCGAGGGCGCCCGCTTTCGGATGCTGGTCGACGCGCCGTTGCGGGCGGCGATCCGGCATGATCGGCCGCGCCTGGGACGGCCCCAGACGGGGAACGACGGCGGCCTGCGCCCGCGCGATGTCCAGGCCCTGATCCGGGCTGGTGCCTCCGCCGAGGAGACCGCCGAGCGCGCCGGATGGCCAGTCGAGAAGGTCCACCGCTACGAGGGCCCGATCCTGGCCGAACGTGAGCACGTTGCCGGTCTGGCCCGTGCTGCCCGTCTGCGCACACGCAACGGTGCCTACACAGGCGCCAGCGCTCCCACGCTGTCCGCACGGGTGTCAGAGCGACTCAAGGGCCGCGGCGTCGACCCCAGGGAGGCCAGCTGGGACTCGAGGCGGGCCGAGGACGGCCCATGGACCGTCGTCCTGACCTTTGCCGCGGGAGGACGCCAGCGTCAGGCGTCATGGAGCTTCGACCTTGCCGACCGGACCGTGTCCGCCGTCGATGACGAGGCCCGCTGGCTGAGCGAGGAGGAGCAGCTCGCCGCAGGGCCGATCCCTGCCCCGCATCTGGCATCGGCAGCGTTGCGCACCACCAGGGTCTATGACCTGGAGGCCGAGGGTGGCCTTCGTACGAGCGCCCCCGAAGACCTCCCCGACGATCTCCCCGACGAGCCCATCGACCTGATGACCGCGATGCGCGAGCGCACCACCGCGCGGAGCCGCCGCAAGCCGGGCGGTCGTCGTGGCTCACCCCACGCCCCTACCAACGTGCCGGGTGCCGGTGACCACGTCCCCGACCAGGCGTTGCCCCTTGAGGACCTGGCGTACGACCCCGAGATGATGCCGCCTCCCCCGGCTGCCCACGCCGACCCTGATCCGTCTGGTGTCGACGGTCGCCCTGAACCGGACGCAGCCGCTTATCTCATCGACCTGACCGATGAACAGGTCGAGCCCAAGACGGCGAACGCACAGCCCGTGCGGCGCAAGGCCGCGCGCAAGGGTGGTCGACCGAACGTCCCGGCCTGGGACGAGATCATGTTCGGCTCAAAACCGCGCGTCGACCATTCCTCATCCTGAACGCCGATTACATCTGAGCACTCGATTGTGAGCGCCGATCGTGTGCTCGGCTGGAACCTGCGAGACGTCTCGTGATCAGGCCTTGAGCCCGGGCGCCGGAATCGGGCAGTAGTCGAGGTCGAACGGGAGGAGCTCGGGCGAGATCGCCACGGCCCGAGCAGCGTGTGAGGTCATCCTGCGCATGTAGTGGCGCCGGCACAGCACCTCGTACTCCACCACGCCAACCTCGTCGGGTGCGATGTCTCCCACTACGATCTGCGCACCCTCGAGAACCATCGCGCCATCCACGACCCGGGCGTTGGTCGTCGCACGGCGGCCACACCAGCACAGCGCTTCCACCTGGAGCGTCTGGACGCGGTCGGCCAGCTCGATCATCCGTTGCGACCCGGGGAAGAGCTCAGTCCTGAAGTCGGCAGTGATACCGAAGGCGTAGACATCGACATCCATCTCGTCCACCAGCCTGGCGAGCTGTTCAACCTGTGCCGGGGTATAGAACTGGGCCTCGTCGCAGATCAGGTAGTCCACCCGCTGGCCGCTCGTGGCGCGGCCCACGACGACGTCCCAGAAGTCGAGGCCGTCCAACACCTCAAGGGCGGTGGTGGCCAGACCAAGACGTGAGGACAGCACCGCCTCGCCGGCCCGGTCGTGCTTGGTGAATATCAGCCCCGCCCGCCCCCTGGCCGCGTGGTTGTGGTCCATCTGCAGGGCCAGGGTGGACTTGCCACAGTCCATCGTGCCGGAGAAGAAAACGAGTTCAGCCACGGAAGGGAACTCTAATGGGTGCCGGTCACGGACCCTCAGCCATGTCCCGCGCGGCCACCTCGACCAAGGGGATCGCCATCTCCTCGGGGGTCAGCGATCCGTGAAGACCCAACAATGCCAACAGCCGTGGTCGCGCGGTCCGGGAGTCAACGATGGCGAAGTTGTCACGCATGGCCACGATGACGTCGCCGATGCGGGGCAGGACATGTTCTGAGACCGTGCCGAACAGCCCGTGTCCGATCGCCTCGTCCCGGCTCAGCACCCAGGCCCGCGTGTCCACCCGCTCGCGCCACGTGGCGAGCACGTCGGAGGTGGCGCCGGGCTCGCAGTACAGCTGGAGTGATCGAGGTTCACCGCCCACGTGCCGGACACCCCCCGCCAGCTCGGCGTCGTGCGCAAGATCGATCCGCAGGGCGTGTGGGGCATCCACCATGCCGTGGTCTGCGGTGACGTAGACCGAGGTGTCCGAGGGGACACTTGCCACGAGTCGGGCGAGGGACCGGTCGATCAGCTCAAGCTCATCACCCCACTCCCAGGACTGGCAGCCGTGCACGTGCCCCACCTTGTCGAGCTCTCCCCAGTAGAGATAGACGAGGGCACGTTTGCTGGCCCGCACTGCGGTCAGCGCCGCATCAACCCGCGCCTCGAGGGAGTGCGCCGCCTTGAAGGCCCCGCCACGCAACGCCGCATTGGTCAGTCCAGAGCCGTCGAAGAATCCCGGGCCGACGCGGGTGACGGTCAAGCCGTTGGCGGCCGCGCGCTCGAAAACGGTCTGGCTCGGCTGCCACACGCGCGGATCCGGACCATCTTCCCAGGACAGCTCGTTGAGCAGGCGGTCCTCACCGGGTACGAGCACCTCATAGCCGACGAGCCCGTGGGCGCCGGGCGGCAGACCCGTCCCAAAGGTGCCCATGCTGGTCGCGGTGGTCGATGGAAAACCCGCACAGATCCGGTATGCCGAGGGCAACAGCCCGCGTAGGAACGGGGCGTGCCCGCTGCGCTGGCGCAACAAGTCATATCCGAGCCCATCGATGAGCACCACCACCGCACGGCGCGCCGGCAGCAGCTCGAGCAGGTCGCGCGGAATGCCATCGTCCCGGGCAGGCTCTGCCACTCCCAACGACCGCACCACGGCAGGCAGTACGCCGGCCAGCCCAGAGGCGTCATACGCAGGCGGCAGGTTCTGGTCGAACACAGAGGTGGCCTCAGTGTCCAATGGCCGCCGACAACGATCGAGCGAACGCCATGGCCTGCGCCAGCGCGGGCTCGCCGTCGGCATCGGCACTGATCCGCAACCCGATGTCGTCAGTGGCGATGGTCCCCTCATAGCCGTGGTCGGCCGCGCAGCTCGGGTCGCCGCAGGTCGCAGGCATCACGTCGACCCGGCTGACCGCACCCCAGCCAAGGGTCAGGGTGAGCTCGCGTCCCAGCGAGCCGGGCACGTAGGTGGCGGGGGACGTCACCACGTGAGTCAGCATGACGCCCCGCACGGCACTGAGCGGCACGCACTCGGATGTCGCAGTCACGGTCGCCCCGGGCGCCGTGTCGTCCGGTTGAGCGCCTTCATCTTCGGACGAGTGGTCGTCGGCATGCGCGACGACGAGTCGAGTGGGAGTCAGGGCGAGCACGGTGATATGTCTGCGTACGCTGTCGTGGTCGAACGTCGTCTCCTGGTGCACCAGGTGCGAGACAATCTCGTCACCGGCGACAGCCGACTCGACCACGTCCGCCACCAGCGCCGGGTAGTAGCCGGCACGCTCGATGTCCTTGGTCAGCGCGCTCGGGAGCGGACGTCGTTGCTTCGTGACCTGGTCGGCGGTGTTACCCATGGGACCCATCTTGGCCCATGCTTCCTCTCGGCGCGCACCATGTGCTCCCCAGACGGCGACTGCGGCCCAAGGGCGGACCCGCCAGCGCGCTAAGCCAGGGCCCGCCGTTCGGTGTCGGTGCGGGCGGTTGCAGGGGCGACGAAGACCTCGACCCCCAACACATCGACCCCGCCGGGATGCGCCAACACGGGATTGATCTCCAGCGAGGCCACGTCCGGCTGCTGATCGGCCAGGACGGACACCCGCGCGATGAGGTCGGCCAGCGCTGCGCGATCTGCCGGTGCGGCGCCGTGATAGCCGTCAAGCAGGGGCGAGGCCTTGACCGATGAGATCAGGTCCATCACATCGACGTCGGTCAGCGGCGGGATCCTGTGCCCGATGTCACCGAGCAGGTCGGTCGGCGGCCCCGCGATGCTGAAGCTGACGACCGGTCCGAACAGCGGGTCCTCGGCTGTGCGTACGACACACGCGATCCCCGGTGTCGCCATGCGCTGCACCACCAACATCGCGGCATCGATGGGCGACAGCCTGGAGGACAGCGACTCGAACGACTCGCGGACGCTTGCCTCGGTCCGCAGATCGACGCGAATGCCTGCCAGCTGGGGCTGGTGCCGGACGTCAGGCGAGATCGATTTGAGCACGACCGGGTAGCCGAGCTGCTCGGCCGCAGCGACCGCGGCATCCGGCGTCTCCGCGGGGAGCGTCGGCCAGAGCTCCACGCCATATGCCGCCAACAACGTCTGGGCCTCGGTCGGCGTGAGTGCCCGTCCAGCGGGGGCATCTGCCAAGACACTCTCGATCAGATCCTCGGCCGCAGCACGGTCCAGGCCCGACGGTTGGACCGGCTCTCCTCGCTCGCGAGCTCGCCACTGCCCATATCGTGTGGCGGCCGCCAACGCACGGACGGCATCCTCCGGCATCGAGTATGCCGGGATCGCCCGACGCGGACGGCGATCGTCGCTGTCATCGCCCGGACCGCCGGACAGCCTCTCAGTGACACCCAGCATGCCGAGAAAGGTCGCCACGCAAGGTTTTTCGGACTTGGCGGCCGAATCGACGACCACGTCGACAATCTCGTCGTCAACCGTTGCCAACGGTGGGATGCAGCAGGTCAGCACGCTGTCCACGCCTTCATCCAGAAATGCCGCGTCAAGAGCGGTGGCGAAATCGGTGGCCGAGGCGTCGGACGGCACTGAGACCGGTCCGTGGGTGACCTCCAGCCCCCAGCTGACGCATGCCTGGGCGGTGAGCGCCTCGAGGGCGTGCGAGTTGCCGACGATGGCCACCCGGTCGCCTCGCGGCAGGGGCTGGTGGACCACAAGCTGGGCCACGTCGAAGAGCTGGTGCACGTTCTCGACCCGGATCACGCCGGCCTGGCGCAGCATGGCGTCAAAAGCGCCGGACGGGACACGCGTGGTACGCACCCGGTGACCGGGCGGGACGCCAAACGCGCTCATTGCGGACTTGACCACGATCACCGGTTTGCGCATTGAAAGCTGCCGCGCGATGCGGGAGAACTTGCGGGGGTTGCCCACCGACTCGAGGTAGAGGCCAACCGCGTGGGTGTCGTCGTCATCGATCCAGTACTGCATGAAGTCGTTGCCGGATACGTCGACGCGGTTGCCTGCCGACGCGAAGATCGAGATGCCGAGGTTGCGTCGTGCAGCCGAGGCGAGCACGGCGATACCCAGAGCGCCGCTCTGGGAGAACAGACCCATCGTGCCGGCAGGAGGCATGACGGGAGCCAGGGAGGCGTTCATCCGCACGTCAGGGTGAGAGTTGATGATGCCGAAGGAGTTGGGGCCGATGACCCGCATGCCGCTGTTGCGCGCGGTCTGCAACAACTCAACCTGCAGCTGCTCACCGGCCGTGCTTGACTCGGCAAATCCGGCGGACAGCACCAGCAACGCCTTGGCCCCCGCCGCAGCGCAGTCGTTGACCACCTCGATCACCGACTCCGCCGGAACGGCGACAACCGCGAGGTCAACATGGTCGGGGATGTCGGTGACCCGCGGATGGGCCTGTAGCCCTGCCACTTCCAGCGCCTCGGTGTTGACAGCGTGGACCCGGCCCGTGAAGCCACCATCGAGGATGTTTTGGAGCAACCGATGCCCGATCGAGCCGGTCCGGCGGCTGGCGCCGATCACAGCAATCGACGCGGGGAACAGCACGGAGTGCATGCTGACGGCCTCGGCGCGGTGCTCTCGCGACTGTCGAACCGCCAGTGACTGGACCGTCGGCTCGATCTCGAAGGCCACCGCGATCACGCCGTTGTCGAAGTGGTGGTTGACCTCGTACCCGGCATCGTTGAAGACCTGGATCATCTTGCGGTTCTGCGGCAGGACGTCAGCCACGAACTTGGCGACGCCCCGCTCCTGGGCGATGGCGGCTAGATGCTCGAGGAGGACCGACCCCACTCCCTTGCCCTGAAAGGCGTCGGAGATGTTGAAAGCAACCTCAGCCGTCTTCGCATCCAGCCTGTCGTAGCGGGCGACGCCGATGATCTCGCCGCGCACCGTGGCCACCAGGGCCACCCGGCTGTCGTAGTCGACCTGGGTGAATCGCGCAACATCCTTGTCGCTCAATGTCTTCAGCGGCGCGAAGAAGCGAAGGTAGATCGACTCGGCGGACTGCCCAGCATGGAAGCGACGAAGGCCGTCTCCGTCATCCGGCACGATCGGCCGCACGTGAGCCACCGAACCGTCCCGCAGGACGACATCGGCCTCCCACTCCGCCGGATAGCCATCAGGTCGCGAGGCCGCATTGATCATGGGCTCAGGATGTCAGACCCATCGAGGTGAACGTCGCTGAGACTCCGATCAGCAGAAATGGCTTTCGGTGGCTAAGGTCAGGCCATGGCCGATGCATACGCGCAGTTCCGCAACGCCCGAGACCTTCTGCTGTCGTCGCGGACCGACTACGACCGTGCGATGGCCGACTACTCCGCCCCCCGACCACCCGACTTCAACTGGGGTCTCGACTGGTTCGACCGGGTTGCGGCTGATGCCACCACCGGCGCGCGGGTCGCCCTGAAGCTCGTCGAGGCCGACGGGTCAAGCCACGCGGTGACGTACGCCGAGATGTCCGCCCGCTCCTCGCAGGTCGCCTCCTGGTTGTCCTCGTTGGGTGCGGTCAAGGGCGACCGCCTCCTGCTCATGATGGGCAACCAGGTGGAGCTGTGGGAGACGTTGCTGGGGTGCATCAAGCTGGGTGTCGTCGTGATCCCGGCCACCACGTTGTTGACACCTGCCGACCTGGACGACCGAATCACTCGCGGTGGCGTGCGACACGTCGTCACCTCTTCGGTCGACGCGGGCAAGTTCGATGACGTCCCCGGCGCCTACACGCGCATCGCTGTCGGCGAACCCGTCCCCGGCTGGACGGCATATGACGAGTCGCTCCGTGCGGCAACCGAATTCACGCCTCCCCGGTCAGCGGGCGGCGATGACACCCTGCTTCTCTACTTCACCTCTGGGACGACGGCCCAACCCAAGCTCGTCGAGCACACACACCTGTCCTATCCGGTGGGGCATCTGTCGACGATGTACTGGATCGGTCTGCGGCCCGGTGACGTCCATCTCAACATCTCGTCGCCAGGTTGGGCCAAGCACGCGTGGTCGTCCTTCTTCGCTCCCTGGAACGCCGAAGCCACGATCCTGGTCGTGAACCAGCCACGCTTCGACGCCGCCGGGCTGCTCGCGACCATGGCGCAGGAGTCGGTGACCACCTTCTGCGCCCCACCGACCGTCTATCGCATGTTGATCCAGCAGGACCTGGCGCCGTGGCGCAGCCGGCTTTCAGTCCGCGAGATGGTGGGCGCAGGAGAACCGCTCAACCCCGAGGTCATCGAGCAGGTCCAGAACGCTCTTGGCGTCGTGATCCGGGACGGGTTCGGCCAGACCGAGACAACAGCTCAAGTGGGCAACACCCCCAGCCAGGAGGTTGTCCCCGGATCGATGGGGCGGCCCCTGCCCGGTTATGACGTAGTCCTGCTCGACCCGGCGACCGGTGAGGAGCAGGTCGGTGACGGCGCGGAGGGTGAGCTCTGCCTTCGCCTCTCCGGCACGGGTGGGCGCCCAGTGGGGCTGATGGTCGGCTATCACGGCGACTACGAGAAGACCGACGAGTCGATGCGCGACAATGCGTATCACACAGGCGACGTGGCCTCCCGGGACGCGCGTGGTTACATCACCTACGTCGGGCGTGCAGATGACGTGTTCAAGGCCTCGGACTACCGGATCAGTCCGTTCGAGCTCGAGTCGGTGCTGATCGAGCATCCGGCGGTTGCCGAGGCGGCCATCGTGCCCTCACCGGACCCGACCCGCCTGGCCGTCCCGAAGGCGTATGTCGTTCTGGCACCCGGTTACGCGCCGACAGCAGAGACCGCGGAGTCGATCCTGGCCTACGCGCGAGAGCACCTCGCGGCATACAAGCGGATCCGTCGCATCGAGTTCGCTGAGCTGCCCAAGACCATTTCGGGCAAGATCCGCCGCGTCGAGCTGCGGGGCCGCGAGGAGACTGCCCACGGTGCAGGTGCCGGTGCTGACGCCTCGAGCCGGGCCAGCAAGACCGAGTTCTGGGAGTCCGACTTCCCCGGGCTCAAGAACTGACGCCGAGCCTGTTGACGTCGACCGGGTTCCTGGCCGGGCTCAGGTTCTTGCTGAGGATCAGCGCATCTCGAAGAGCACGGTCACGCTGACGCTGACGTCCTGGCTTCCCGGCTCGATCGGAACGCTGGCCATGTCCTTGGCCGAGGTGGCATTCAACCCATACGGCACGGCGAGCGGCGTCGGTGTGGTGACGTCCTCGGAGATGCTGATGACGTCACCCAAGCTGCGTCCGGCGGCTCGGGCGTACTGCTCAGCCTTGGTCTTCGCGTCCGCAAAAGCCTTGTCCCTTGCGCTCGACACCAGCACGCCGGTGTCCTCGAGATCGAGGCTGATCCCGTTGACCCGTATGGCGTTTCCCCCGGCGCTGATCGCCTTGCCGATGACGTCACCGGCGCGGCCCAGGTCACGGAGGCGGGCGCTGATGCTCTCCGTCACCTGGTAGCCCTTGAGCCGCGGCGCCGAGTTGTTCGAGTAGTCGTACTCGGGCCGGATGGTGAGTCCAGACGTCTGAAGGTCCTTCTTCTGCACGTTGTTGCCGAGCAGGGACTTCTGGACGGCGGAGGCCGAACGGTTTGCCGACCCGAGCGCTTCGGACACCGACGCGGCGCTCGCGACAACGGACAGGTCGAGCCGGAGCGTGTCCGGAGTCCCGGCAACCTTGGCCCTTCCTCCGACGTTGATGCCCGGGCTCCCGTTGACCGGGTAGGCCACGGGCTGGGTCGATGAGGTGGTGGCGGCCCTGGTCGAGGCCGTCACCACGTTTCCCCCGGCGCGAGTCGCGCCGATGAGGTAGGTGACAGACAACGCGATGACCGCGAGAACGGCCATGGCAACGCGACGAGGAGAGACGGTGATGGTCATGTTGCTTTGACGCAGAACAGACCAGGGCGGTTCCCTGTCGTCCGTCGAAGGGTGCGACACAGTGGATCCAGGGCTTCGGGACGGCGTGGCAAAGTGGCGCCATGGAGTTCTCCGAAGTCGTTCGCAAGCGTCGCATGGTCCGTCGGTACGACCCTGAGCGTCCTGTGCCTGCCAAGGTCATCAACACAGCGCTTCGCAACGCGATTCGGGCCCCGAGCGCAGGCTTCAGTCAGGGCTGGGACTTCGTCGTCCTCACCGAACCCGAAGAACGACAGGCATATTGGGCCGCCACCACCGATGTCGATGACGACATGGACTTATGGCTTGAGGGCATGCAGACCGCCCCGGCCCTGATCCTGTGTCTGTCCGACGAGCCCACCTACCTGCGGCGCTATGCCGAACCGGACAAGGGCTGGACCGACATGGATGAAGCGCGCTGGCCGGTGCCCTACTGGGACATCGATACGGGGATGGCCGCTCTCATGATCCTGCTGACTGCGGTCGACGAGGGGCTGGGGGGCTGTTTCTTCGGTGCGCCCCCCGAGACCCACGAGGACGTCTTCGAGGCGTTCGCGATCCCGCATGACCGCAACCTCGTGGGCGTCGTGTCCGTGGGCTATCCCGTCCCGCACGACAAGAGCGGCAGCCTCAAACGCGGTTTACGTGGGCTGGACCAGGTGGCGCACTACGGGAAGTTTGGGCGTCGCACCCCCGACCACGTGTAGAGCTACCGGGGCGACCTCGTCTGAGCCCAAACATGGAGGTTGCGCAAGCCTGAGGACGCGTGAGGTGTGGGGGCCTCCGTCAGTTGCCCGGCGCCGCACACCCGCGTGATGGCTGACTGCTCCTGCCGCCCGGCGGGTCGGGGACCGCTCGTGTGCGGCCGTGGGTAAAGATGGGGTGCTGGGCTCACCACCGACTGACCCGCAGGGAGAAGCACCGCGCATGGCACGCCGCACGTCATCAACACCACCGCCGGAAGCAGACTTCACCGAGCGGATCGTCGACATCGACGTCGAGGAGGAGATGCAGGGAGCGTTCCTGGAGTACGCCTACTCGGTGATCTACTCGCGTGCCCTGCCGGACGCCCGCGACGGGCTCAAGCCTGTGCAACGACGAATCCTGTTCGGTATGAGCGAGCTCGGGCTCCGACCAGAACGGGGGCACGTCAAGAGCAGTCGTGTCGTCGGCGAGGTGATGGGCAAATACCACCCTCACGGTGATGGCTCCATCTATGACGCGCTCGTCCGCATGTCCCAGTCCTTCACCATGCGGCTCCCACTCGTGGACGGGCATGGCAACTTCGGGTCGCTGGACGACGGGCCGGCGGCGGCACGCTATACCGAGGCGCGACTGGCACCTGCGGCCATGCTGATGACCAACGGCCTCGATGAGGAGACCGTCGACTTCGTTCCCAACTATGACGACCAGCTGTTGCAGCCCGGCGTGATGCCGGCTGCCTACCCGAACCTCCTGGTCAACGGTGCAAGCGGGATCGCCGTCGGGATGGCCACGAACATGGCCCCGCACAACCTCGTCGAGGTCATCGGCGCTGCGCGTCACCTCATCGCCAATCCGCAGTGCTCGCTGGACGACCTGATGCGATTCGTGCCCGGTCCCGATCTCCCCTGCGGCGGCAAGATCGTCGGCTTGGAGGGGATCCGCGACGCCTACCTCACCGGGCGCGGGTCGTTCCGCACCCGTGCAACGACCCGGATCGAGAGTGTCACCCCCCGCAAACAGGGCATCGTGGTCACCGAGCTGCCACATCTCGTCGGACCCGAAAAGGTCATCGAGAAGATCAAGGACCTCGTCCAGTCCAAGAAGCTCCAGGGCATCAGCGACGTCAAAGACCTGACCGACCGCAAACACGGCCTCCAGCTGGTTATCGAGATCAAGGGCGGCTTCCACCCTCAGGCAGTCCTGGAACAGCTCTTCAAGCTGACGCCGATGGAGGACAACTTCGGCATCAACAACGTCGCGCTGGTTGACGGGCAGCCTCGCACCCTTGGCCTGAAGGAGCTTCTGCGCGTCTACGTCGACTTCCGCCTGGACCTGGTGCGGCGCCGGAGCACCTACCGCCTGCGCAAGCGCGAGGAGCGACTGCACCTCGTCGAGGGTCTGCTTATCGCGATCCTGGACATCGACGAGGTGATACAGGTCATCCGTGCTTCCGAGGACGCCGCGGTCGCCAAGGTCAGGCTGATGGAGGTCTTCGATCTCTCCGACCCGCAGGCCACCTATATCCTCGACCTGCAGCTGCGCCGGCTGACGAAGTTCTCCCGGACCGAGCTTGAGACCGAGAAGGCCGAGCTGGAGCGCCAGATCGAAGCACTTCGGGCGATCCTGGGTGACGAGAAGCTGCTCCTGAAGACGGTCTCGAACGAGCTTGCCGACGTTGCCAAGACGCATGGAACGCCGCGACGTACGGTGCTGCTCGAGTCGGCAGGGACCCCCCTCTCGGCCACACCGCTGGAGGTCACCGACGACCCATGCTGGGTGCTCCTGTCCTCCACCGGGTTGCTGGCCCGCACCACGAACGCGGACGCGCTGCCGACGGAGGGTGGACGCCACAAGCACGACGCGGTCATTGCCGCTGTGCAGACCACCATCCGGGGCCACGTCGCCTTGGTCACCTCCCGCGGGCGAATGATCCGCCTCTCCGCGCTCGACCTGCCGATCCTGCCGCCAACGAACGACGCGCCTTCCCTGTCAGGCGGGGCTCCCCTAGGGGCATTCGTGGACCTTCCCAGGGACGAACAGCCCCTGACCCTGATGTCGCTGTCCGCGGACTCCCCCGGCCTCGCGGTGGGAACGGCCCAAGGAGTCGTCAAGCGCGTGGCGACGGATTACCCCGGAAACAAAGGCGATTGGGAGATCATCAGCCTCAAGGATCATGACGAGGTTGTGGGCGCGGTCGAGCTGCGTACCGGCGATGAGGATCTCGTCTTCATCACTTCGGATGCTCAGCTCCTGCATTTCCCGTCCTCGTCGGTGCGCCCACAGGGTCGTTCCGCAGGTGGCATGACCGGCATCAAGCTGGCCGGCGGCGCACGCGTCGTGTTCTTCGGCGCACTCGATCCTGGTGCGTCCAACCTTGTGGTCACCTCAAGTGGCTCGTCGGGAGCCTTGCCGGGCACCGAGCCGGGCTCGCTCAAGGTCACGCCGTATGCCGAGTACCCGGCCAAGGGCCGTGCCACCGGCGGTGTCCGTTGTCACCGTTTCCTGCGCGGCGAGGACACCGTGGTCCTGGCCTGGGCCGGCGGTAGCCCAGCACGGGCAGCTGCCGCCAACGGGGTTGCCCTGGAGCTGCCCGAGGCCTCAGGACGACGCGATGGTTCCGGTCTCCCTACAGCAACCGCGATCGCGGCCATCGCCGGACCGCTGCCAGAGCCCACGGTCACCTCCTCGGTGTACGCACCCTCGGGACCCGCATCATCAATGCAGACACCCGCGACCACACCGGATGGCCCGGAGATGCTCCCGGAGTTCCCCGCGGGCCGCTCGTGACCGGTGCTTCTGCCGGGACCCACGCACGCAGCCAGCCCGACGCATGCTCGGTCATCTGGGACAGGGCCCACGGCTCGGCCCTGGGCACCGCGCCCGCCGCGTGGTTCTGGATCGCCCTCGAACAGAGCGGTCCGTGGGGGCCTCAGGCAGCGACACAATCCCGCCTGGACCCTGAGCTCGGCTTGGCGCTGGATGGCCGGGCTCAGGAGGAGCGCGGCCGGCTGATCCTGATCCGTCGCCCTGGTGCCCACTCGACGGTGCACGAAGGGCCACATCGGGTCTACCTCGCCGGCGGACTCGCCCATCGTCCTTGGCTGCTGCAAGCAGATCTCCATGACCCGGCCCAGCTTCTCCGGCTGCCCTGGGCTGCTCTGCGGGAGGGAGACATGGACACGGTCCGCTCCCGGCTGCCGGCGTTCGGCGAGTCCGCACGTCCGATTCTGATGATCTGCTCAAACTCGAAAAGGGACATCTGTTGCGCGGTGCGTGGCCGACCGGTGGCGCTTGAGTCCTCGTCCCAGCGTCCGGGCCAGGTGTGGGAGTGCGCACACACCGGCGGACACCGCTTCGCACCGACCGGCGTCCTTCTCCCCCATGGCCAGGCTCTCGCCCGGCTTTCCTCGGCAACAGCAGTCGCCGTGGTCGATGCCGCGGCACGGGGCGAGCTGCCTGTGGAACTGCTGGGCGCGGCGTACGACCGAGGACGCAGCCATCTCACACCACCCGAACAGGCGGCCGAATCGGTTGTGCGACAAAAGATTCAGGAACCGACCCTGCTCGCGCTCACCACGAAGGGTGTGCCAGATGCCACCCGGGCGAACGCTTGGTGCTGCCGGGTCAGCCACATCGATGGCCGACGCTGGGATGTCGTTGCTGTACGCAGCTCAGGCGGACAGGACCGACCTGAGTCCTGCGGCGGGATGGCAGTTCCCACCTGGCAGTGGTCTGTCCTCAGCGGTGTCGGTCCATGAAGCCGAGCATCCTCACCCATGCGTCTGAACACGCTGAGGTCCACTCGGTGAAGGTTCGATCGAAGAAGGAGTGCGGGGCGCCGTCGTACAGCGCGTACTCGTGCTCTTTGCCGGCCTCTGTCAGAGCACGGTCGAACGCCTCGTTGTCCTGGGGTGAGGTCGCCTGGTCGGCGCCGGCTGCCAGCACGAGCAACGGCGCGGACATCGCCGCGATGTCGTGGAGGACCCCGGCCGGGATGCCATAGAAGCCCATGCAACCCGCGGCACCGAGATCGGTAGCCGCCAACCGCCATGACTCAGCACCGAACTTGCAGAAGCCGAGAGTGAACACCGGGTCCTTGCTACGTTCCCGCAACCGTGCAGCAGCCGCATGGGCGTCCGCCAGAACGTGAGCCGGCTCAAGGGCTTTCGCATGCGGCATGTACTCGAAGCCATCATCCCTGGGGTTGGTTCCCGCGGTGCGTCCATACGGGTCGAGCGCCACGACGTCCACGCCCGCGAGGGCGAAGCTGAGCGCCAGGTCGGTGTAGTACGGGTGCATCCCGCGGATGTCGGGAAGCAGGACCAAGCTGGCCCCGCGGCGGGTCACCGGCACCGCGTCGTATGCCGCGAACCGGTTTCCGTCTGAGGCGGTCAGCTCACAACGCCCATGCTCACCCACCTCGCTGTATCTGGGAGGGTCTGGCGGACGCTGATCGTTGGTGAAACACATGCAGGCAGTCTCCGCCCGTCCCGTCGCGGCCACCAGACCTGAACCGACAGAAGGTGATCGAGAACCTGCGCCTACGTGGTCAGGCGTCGATGCGTTGGCGATCGAGCTCGGCTGCGGAGTCGATGATGAAGTCCTTGCGCGGGGCGACATCGTTGCCCATCAATAGGTCGAAGACCCGTTCGGCGACCTCGGCGTCCTTCAGAGTCACCCGGCGCAGCGTTCGGTGACGGGGGTCCATGGTCGTCTCGGCCAGCTGGTCGGCGTCCATCTCACCCAGTCCCTTGTAACGCTGAAGCGGCTGCTTGACCTTGCGGCCCTTCTTCTCCAGGGAGGTCAGTGTCGTGCGCATCTCCGCCTCGGTATAGGTGTAGATGAGGTCGTTCTTCTTCCCGCCCGGGTTGATCACCTCGATGCGGTGCAACGGCGGCACCGCGGCGAAGACCCTGCCGGCCTGGACCAACGGGCGCATGTATCGGAAGAACAGGGTCAACAGCAGCGTGCGGATGTGGGCGCCATCGACATCCGCATCGGTCATGATGATGACCTTGCCGTAGCGGGCGGCCTCGAGATCGAACGAGCGGCCAGAGCCCGCACCGATGACCTGAAGGATCGCCGCGCACTCGTTGTTCTTCAACATGTCGCCGACGGAGGCCTTCTGGACGTTGAGAATCTTGCCGCGGATCGGTAGCAGCGCCTGGTGGTCCGAGGACCGGGCAAGCTTGGCGGTGCCGAGCGCGCTGTCGCCCTCAACGATGAACAGCTCGGTCCGCTCGACGTCACTGCTGCGACAGTCGGCCAGCTTGGCCGGCAAGGAAGACGTCTCCAAGGCGTTCTTTCGCCGTTGGGTCTCCTTGTGCAGTCGCGCGCTGACCCGCGACTTCATCTCGGCGACGACCTTTTCCAGAAGGAGCGCCGACTGGGCCTTTTCGCCACGCTTGTTGGAGGTCAGCTTTGCGGTGAGCTCTTTCTCGATGATCCTGGACACGATGGCTCGGACTGCTGAGGTGCCCAGAACCTCCTTGGTCTGACCCTCGAACTGCGGCTCCGCCAGACGCACCGTCACCACAGCCGTGAGGCCGGCCAGGATGTCTTCCTTGTCGACCTTGTCCGACCCGACCTTGAGCCGGCGGGCGTTGATCTCCAGCTGCCTGCGGAACACCTTGAGCAGCGACTGCTCGAAGCCCATCATGTGGGTCCCGCCCTTCGGCGTGGCGATGATGTTGACGAACGACAGGGCCTTGGTCTCATAGCCGGTGCCCCACCGCAGCGCCACGTCGATGCCACACTCACGCTCGACCTCGGTGGGGGTCATGTGGCCGTGCTCGTCCAGCACCGGCACGGTCTCGCGAAACGTCCCGGACCCCTGCACGCGCCACACGTCGGTCAGGGCCGGGTCGACCGCCAGGAACTCGGCGAACTCGCTGATGCCGCCGTGGTGCAGAAACGTCTCCTCGTGAGGACCGTGCTCGCCCGGCGTGCCCGGCGCGCCGCGCTCATCGCGGATCACCAAGCTCAGACCCGGGACCAGATACGACGTCTGACGGGCCCGCGAGACCAGCTCGTCGTAGGTGACGGCAGCATCCTTGATGAAAATCTGGTGGTCAGGCCAGTAGCGGACCCTGCTGCCGGTCCGACCGCGGGCCGCCTTGCCGACGATGCGCAGCTCGCTGTTGTCCACGTATGCCGTGAAGCGTGCGTCCGGCGTCTTGACGCCGTTGGCATCGTCGAAGACGCCGGGCTCCCCGCGGTGGAAGCTCATGGCGTAGGTCTTCATCCCACGGTCGACCTCCACATCGAGGCGGGCGGACAGTGCGTTGACCACCGAGGCGCCCACACCGTGCAGACCACCGGAGGCGGTGTAGGAGCCGCCCCCGAACTTGCCGCCGGCGTGCAGCTTGGTGAAGACCACCTCGACACCGGACAGACCCGTGCGTGGCTCCAGATCGACAGGAATGCCTCGCCCGTTGTCGCGGACCTCCACCGAACCGTCGGCCATCAACGCCACATCGATGCGGTCACACACGCCGGCCAGCGCCTCGTCGACCGCATTGTCGATGATCTCCCACACACAGTGCATGAGCCCGCGCGAGTCGGTCGAGCCGATATACATGCCCGGACGCTTGCGGACCGCCTCAAGACCCTCGAGCACCTGCAGGTGGCGGGCCATGTAGTCAGATGTGCCAGCGTCAGAGGTGCCAGCGTCAGAGGTGCCAGCGTCAGAGGTGCCAGCGTCAGAGGTGCCGGCGACAGACGCGCCGCCGGCCGTGACGGTCTTCTTGGTGCGGGTGGCGGTGGCCACGGACGTCCTTTCGGTGCAACGGAAGGGGCCGGCCGGGGCCGACCGCGGAACTCCCTCGCAGGTTATCTCTCACGCCTGACAAGGCGTCGGCAGGCACGCGGAATGCAGGCGTGATGAGCATTGCGCGGACAGCGAAACTCGACGCGACTTTGTCCAGATGGTGTCGCGATGCACTTGGGGAAGCAATCCTCGTGTTTGACTGTTACTAGCGGCGAATAGGTTCGCCGTCAACACGCACGATCAGAGAAGTGGGTGCAGACGTACGAGGACAGATGCCTGTGAGACGCGTTGACTGTAGAAGACAGAACGCCCACTACCACGAAATGGATGGCTGACGTGACAACTGCACTGGCACCGACCTTGACCGCAGCCGACCGCTGCGACCGCTGTGGCGCCCAGGCCTACGTGCTCGTCCGCCTCACTTCAGGGGGCGAACTGCTCTTCTGTGCGCACCACGGCCGCGAGCACCTGCCCAAGCTCCAGCACCTGGCCATCGAGATCCAGGATGAGACCGAACGGCTGCACGAGACTCCCGCCTCGGCCAGCGTCGAGGAACGCTAGACAGGCTGACTGCTTGGCTGTGAACGGGTTGGCTGTGAACGGGCTCACCGCGGAGGGTGGCTTGTCGTCGATGCGGCGTTACTGCTGGTCGATACAGCGTTACTGCTGCTCGTGACGTCTGCGATCCCAACGGTCTTCGAGGCGTCGCATGAGCGTCTGCTTGTTCGACTTGGCACCCTTGCCCGCGTGACGCGTCTTGCCTGTCCGCCCCGCATGCTCGTGCTCACGCACCGATCCGTCCTCACCGACAGCACCCAGCTTGACCTTGGGCGTCTTGGCCGGCGTGATCGCATAGACGACGCCACCCACCATCAACGCAAAGCCCACAGCGCCCCACCAGACAACGTTCTGGACCACGGTCACGAAGACGAGCCCGAGTCCGACAATCACAAAGACGGCGCCGACGATGATGCGGCGACGAAGGCGCGCACGCGCGGCTGATCCCTGCATCTGCGAGGCGAACTTCGGATCCTCGGCATACAGCGCTTGTTCCATCTGCTCAAGCAGGTGTTGCTCGTGCTCTGAAAGCGGCACTTTAGACCTCCCGTGTGCCCGGATCCGCCAACGACTAAGACAGCCCGACGGCCCAACAGTGTTGCCTGAACCGGCGATGCGCGGCACTCGGTCTCACCCTTGCACCAACGACTCCCTCAGGATATGTCGCCGCGCATCGGAGTGGTAGCCGATCTCTCACCTTGGACCAAGCTGGCCGGGCCAACGGCGCCGGCACCGAACCGTGCGCTGGCTCGATCCACCGCCCGATCGGCGTCGCGCCAGCCATGCGCCGGTTCGTCGAGCAGACCCTGGATGGGTGCCTGATCGGAGTCCATGAGGCCGGTCATGCGTACCCCGACCAGGCGCAGCCGGGCACGCTGCAGACCCAGCCCGTCATAGAGCGACAAAGCGGTGGCGAAGATGTCTCGGCTGACGTCGGTCGGGTCACGCAGTGTCCTGGATCGCGTGATCGTGGTGAAGTCGGAGAATCGCACCTTGACGGTGATCGTCCGTCCCACCATCCCTGCCGCGCGCACTCGGGCCGCGGTGCGGTCGCTGAGCTTGAGCAGCTCTCGGTGGATGTATGCGGGGTCGTCCACGTCGTAGGAGAACGTCTCGTCGGCGCCGATGCTGCGTTCACGACGGGTCGGCACCACCATGCGGGTGTCGCGCCCCCAGGCCAGCTCATGCAGAGCAGGGCCCATGTTGTCGCCAAGAGCTCGCCGTAACGTGTCCCCCGGTGTGTGGGCGATGTCGGCCACAGTGCGTAGTCCCAGACGTTGCAGCGCCTCCTCGGTGCGGTCACCGACGCCCCACAGCGCGCCGACCGGCAGCTGGTGAAGGAAGCCGACCGCCTCAGCCTCGGGCACGACGAGCAGGCCGTCGGGTTTGGCCAGGCCCGATGCGAGCTTCGCGATGAACTTGGTCGAGGCAACGCCGACCGAGCAGGTGATGCCCTGCTCGTCAGCGATCGTGTCGCGGATCTGCTGGGCGATCTGGCGCGGTGTGCCCAGCCGTCGGCGGGCGCCGGACACGTCAAGGAACGCCTCGTCGATCGACAGCGGCTCGACGATCGGAGTCACGCTGGCGAACACGGCCATCACAGCGTGGGAGATGCGCTCGTAGCGGGCGTAGTCAGGTGCGACAACGGCGGCCTGCGGGCACAGCCGACGGGCCCGGGCCATCGGCATCGCAGAAGCAACTCCGAACGCCCGGGCCTCGTAGGTCGCGGACAGCACGACCCCGCGGTTGCCTCCGCCGCCGATGATGACGGGGGTGCCCTTGAGCTCGGGACGGCTGAGCAGGGACGCCGATGCATAGAACGCGTCCATGTCCACGTGCAGGATCGAACAACCGTCGTCATCAGGCTGGCGGTCGTCCGGCCGTTCGGGGACGGCGAACTGGCGCCGGCTCATCGTCCCGACCATCGCCGAGCGGCCGGCGACGAGCCATGAACCGGCGACGAGCCATGGAGCGACGCCTCAGGGGCGTACGCCGCCCCGGCATACGGCGGACAGAGCCGCAGATCAGCTGCGTCGAGCCAGAACGTGCAGGGCTGCACCGATGTGTCCCAGGAACGCGTAGTGGGGATGACGCGAAGCGGTTTGCTCAAGCTCGAGCAGCGCGGCCCGGTCTGCGTCGGAGTCGACGTAGGACGGGGGCACCAGATCACTGAAGATGCGCACGCCATGTGAGTCGTGGACGGCAAGCCCTGCGCCCTCGACAAGGGCTGCGATGCCTGCCGCGTCAAAGCGCCGGGGCAAGGGATCCGCCGGCCCCCAGCGGCCGTCGTCGCTGGTGAGGGCGTGCTGAGCCTGGGCGAACTGGCCGGCCAGGGCCCGGGCCAGCACGGCGGAGATACGGGTGGCGACCACGAGGCTGACGAAGCCGCCCTCGGCGAGAACAGCAGCGATCGATCGTAGGGTCGCCGCCGGATCATCGACGAACTCCAGCACGCCGTGACAGCACACGAGGTCAGCGTCGGCGTCGGGGTGGACGTCGAGCAGGTTGGCGGCGTCGCCCTGCACAGCCACGATCCGCTCGGCGACGCCTGAGTCGGCGGCCCGACGAGACAACGACGCCAGCGCGTCGAGGCTGGGGTCGATGACCGTGACGTGATGACCGAGCCGGGCCAGCGGAACGGCCAGACCGCCGGTACCACCGCCCAGATCGACAACTCGCAGGCTGCGACCGAGCCGATGCTCGCGCTCGGCCACGACGGCCCGCACGGACGCCCAGACGGCCGAGGTGCGTAAGGAGGTCTCAACGCCGCCGCGACGGCTACGCAGGCCTTCATCAACCACGGCAAGACTCCTCTGGTGCTGGTGGCCGCCGACGAGCAAAGGCCTGAGACGGGGCAGGAGGCCTGACGGGACGACTCGGGTGACGGTCGGATCGGTTCCACCCTAGTGGCCTGAACTTCCGGGGCTGGCATGCCAGAGCTTGCGTGGCGGCGCACCTTGGTCGGGGACGGCGTGGCCTTCTTCGGGCAGCTTGCGGGAGTCCCGGGCATCCCCCCCAGCAGGCTTGATGTCCGCATAAGGCGACTGTTTGAACCCTGAGGCATGCACCAGCACCCGGCGGCGCGATCCGCCCATCCCACCAGCCGCGTCGCCCCCTGCCGTGGGTGCCATGACCGGCCGGCTCGATCGGGACTGCGCTGCCCCGGCACCGGCCGTCTCGTCGAAGGCGGCCCCGGCCGCAGCCAGGGAGTGCGCCCGCTCATCTGCCTCGGACAGCGCCTCGAGCACGGCCTCGAGCCCGCCTCGGCTCCAGGCCTCCCACAGCCCGGACAGCTCCCATGCCCCGGTTGCACGAAGGGAGACGCCCTTGGGCCCGGTGCGCCGCAGGATCCCGCGGACCAGAAGCATCCAGGAGTGGAAGACCGTTGCCGCATAGGGGCCCTGGACATCTTCGAAGAACGTTGCGTCGACAGGGCCGGTCGAGTCGTCAAGGGTCAGGAACACCACGCGCCGTCCCGAGCGGATCGGCGGCGTCTGCGTGGCAACCTTGACCCCGGCAACCCACAGCTCGGAGCGACTGCGCACTCCGAGCAGCTGGCTAGATCGGGTCACTCCGAGCGCCTGCAACATCGGGGCGTAGAAGTCGATGATGTGGGCACTGGCATCCAGCCCCAGGATGTCCAGCTCGGCCCTGACCCGCTCCGGCCCCGTCATCTCGGGCAGGCCCGTGGCCATGGCGAGCTCGGGAGTGTCCCCCAGGTCGAGGGAGAGCTGGGTGTGCTGCGCCTGAGCCGGTATGACGGGGCGCCCCCCTTGGGACTGCGCCGCGGCCAGAAGCCGCACGTCACGTGTCTCTGCGCTGGTCGCCTGCGCCAGGGTCGCTTCGAGGGTCGCCGCTGCAGTCGCTGCCCGGGACGTACGAGGTGCCACCCGACGGCTGGATCGGCGCACCGATCGGGACCACCGGTCGAGCTCGGCCACATGCAGCAACAGGTCGCGTCGGGTCACCCGGCCACGTCGCCCAGTCATCCCGCTGCCGCCGGAGACCGTCGTGCCGCTGAGTCCGTAGATCGAGTCGAATCCCCCGGCCATGACCAGCCGCTCGACCACCGGTCGACTGACCTGGGCGCGATGCCAGAAGTCGGCGAGGGTGAAGTACGGCTGGCCGGCAAGAATGCGCTGCACCTCGGCGTCGCTGATGCCCAGGACGTCGGCCAGGGACAGCCGGATGCCGTAGGCCCGCCCATCGGGCAGGTCGGCACCTGACTGCTGCTCACCGGCAACGCGGCCGAAGTCACTGCCGCTGTCGCGATCTCTGTCACGTGCTGACCACGGCGCGACCGGTTCCACCCGGTAGCTCTCGCCCGAGGCGTTGACGTCCAGTCCCAGAATCGCGATGCCCAGGTTGCGGGCGTCGTCCAGGATCAGTCGTTTGGGGTACATGCCCGGGTCATGGGTGAGCACACCGGACAGGAAAGCGGCCGGGTGATAAGCCTTGAGCCATGCCGACTGGTAGGTGGGCAACGCGAACGCCGCCGCGTGGGCCTTGCAGAAGCCGAAAGATGCGAATGCCTTGAGCACCTCCCAGATCCGGTCGACCGCAGCCGGCTCGTAACCCCTGGCTGCCGCGGCCGGTCGCCACCATGCCTCAACGTCCAGCTGACCCTGAGGGGACCCGAGCGCCCTGCGCACCTCGTCGGCCTGGGCCAGGGTGACGCCAGTGGTCTCGGCAACGATCTTGAGCACCTGCTCGTGGAAGACCACGACGCCGTGGGTCTCCTTCAGCGCTGGTTCGAGGCTGGGGTGGAGGTACTCCGGCGAACGCCAGTGCTGACGGGCCAGCAGGAACGGGGTGACCATGTCGGACTTCACCGGGCCGGGGCGGAACAACGAGATGTCGATGATGAGGTCCTCGAAGGTCTCCGGCCCGAACTTGCCGATCAGCTCGCGCTGGCCGGGACTCTCGATCTGGAAGCACCCCAACGTGTGTGTGGAGCGGATCAGCCGGAACGTGCGGTCATCCTCGAGGCTGACCTGCGCCCGGTCGTCGAGGTCGATGTGGATGCCGTCGACCCGCTCCACCTCCTTGACGGCGTGTGCCATTGCCGACTGCATGCGGATGCCAAGGATGTCGAGCTTGAGCATGCCCAGGGTCTCGACGTCGTCCTTGTCGAACTGGCTCATCGGGAACCCCAGCCAGCTGGCCTCGACCGGGGTGCGATCGAGCAGCTCTCTGTTGGACAGGATCACGCCGCAGGGATGCACGGCGATGTGCCGTGGCAGGCCATCGAGGCGTTCCACGAGGTCGAAGAGCACTCGCAGGCGAGGAACATCCAGGCCACTGGCACGCAGCTCGGGCAGCTCGGCCATGGCGGTCCGGACATCACGAGCCCGAATGTGCGGAAACGCCTTGGCGATGGCATCGATCTCGCCCACTGGCAGCCCGAGTGTGGCGCCAACATCCCTGATCGCGTGGCGCACGCGGTAGGTGTCCATCATCGACACACAGGTGACCCGGTCCCCACCGAAGCGTTCCAGGACGTGCTCGTAGATCTCGGTCCGTCGGGCTGACTCCACATCGATGTCGATATCGGGCAGCTGGGCGCGCATCGGTGAGCAGAACCGCTCCATGAGCAGGCCGTGACGCAACGGCTCCACTCCGCTGATGCCCAGCAGGTAGTTGACCAGGCTGCCGGCGCCCGAGCCCCGTGCCGCCACCCGCACCCCGAGGTCACGGATCAGGTCACACACTGCCGCCACCGTCATGAAGTAGGTCGGGTAGCCGAGCCCGGCGATAACGCGAAGCTCGTCCTCCAGCCGCGAGGCCACCGCAGCCAGCTCGGCGTCGCCTGCTCCCCCATATCTCGTGGCAATGGCACCCCGACAGCGGGCAGCCAGAACCTCCTGAGGGCTCTCATCAGGGGCAATACCGAGGGCCGACGGCTCCGGCAGGTGCACCGAGCCGATGCCCAGATCGGTGCGCGAGTCCAGCGCGCAGGCCTGCGCCAGAGCCATGGTGTCGGCCATCAGCTGACGGGCCCGGTCACGTTCACCGCTGCCGCCACCATTGACCCCGGCGCCTGAGGCCCGAGCGACGTCACAAGCCACGGCATACATCTGGGCCGACGAGGCGAGATGACCTGCCGTGGTCACCCGGTCGAGATGACGCGTGTCCAGTGGCACGAGGCGACGGGCAGCATCAAGGACGTCGACGGTCACTGCCCCGGCGGGATCGGCATGGCGGACCGCAGCCGTGAGCACAGCCGGCAGCTCGGACTCGGTGGCCAGACCCAGCAGCCGGGCAGCATGTCCGAGGCTGGCTGGTGTGCCCTCCGGCCCGCCATGGCACACCACCTCGATGACCACACCGCCGCGCGGCAAAAGGTCGACCCACTGGCGCAGCAGCCAGCGTGCCCGGTCGGGGCGTCGCGCCAGCAAGGCCTGGCCCACGTCAGAGGCCGGCCCGAGCAGGACCAACAGCGCCAGCTGTCCTGTTCTCGGGTCGACGACATGCTCGGCGATGAGCTGGGCGCTGGCGACCGGGGCGCCGCGTTCACCACTCAGATGGGTCTGGGTCACCAGCCGGCACAACCTGCCCCAACCGACGCCAGGGTCAACCCCGGCGCCCTGCCCACGTGCCAACACCGTGACCCGCGGGTATCGGGGATCGACCTCAGCACCGCCCCGGGCAGGACTGGCGCGACCAGTGCGTGCACGACCGGTACCGGCCGGAGCAGCCTGAACCCCTTGCCCTGTAACGGTATTGGATCGCTCGGGGCCCACCGCCAGATCCACGCCGAGCGCCGGGGCGATGCCTGCTTCGTCGCAAGCCTGCACAAAGCGCACTGCGCCGTAGAGTCCGTCGCGATCGGTCAGGGCGAGCGCGGGCTGGCCCAGTGAGGCGGCACGTTCCACCAACGCCGCGGGTGTCGATGCGCCGTAACGCAACGAGAAGCCGGACGCGACGTGCAGGTGGGCAAAAGCATCGCGCATTGTCATGTCACAGATGGTCGTGTCGTAGCCTGTCGCCCCCTCGTACCACTCACTGTCGCCCTGTCACGGAGATGAACTCAGGCAGCGGCCGGCTCATGGGCAGCCCGAGCGCCCCCTGAACCAGTTCGAAGAAGATCTCGGACTGCCGGAGAAGGTCATCAGACTCGCGCGCAACAGCAGCGGCCGAACCTCGCTCGAGCGCGGCGCGACGTTTGGCCGAAGCGGCGAAGAACACCGCCCACTCGGTCAGCTCGGGAGCCACCTGCGGCAGCACCTCCCACACACTGCGTAGCTGCGAGCGCCGGCTTGGCCTGCTGCGGGCCGCCAACAACGCCGCTGCAGCCCGCAAGGCCGCCAGGTGAGCCTCGACGTAGCGCTCGGCGACGGAGTCGGCGTGACAGGCCGACAGCAAGCTGGCCCGGGATCGGTCGAGCAGGTCCAGCACCGTGCCGGCCAAGGGCGCCCGCGGCGCTGTCGCCGTACGAGTCGTCATCACCACGCCGCCTTAGTCCGCCACGCGCAGGAGTCGCCAACCACGCATGGGTCCGTCCACGCCCAGGTTGTTCATTCCCAGGTTATTCATTCCCAAGTCATAGACCCCGGTGCCGGCCAGTCGACCGGGGCTGGCTTCCACTCGCCATACCTCTTGTTCGAGGCAGTCCAGCCCGTGCGCCGCGACCTCCTCATC
>Ga0209587_1000244_pt1 | contig 26920 bp, 23 predicted proteins | sample NGEPerD_2_FD_184512 | JGI IMG/M metagenome (GOLD analysis project Ga0209587, IMG submission 184512) | Arctic peat soil microbial communities from the Barrow Environmental Observatory site, Barrow, Alaska, USA - NGEE PermafrostL1-D... | ecosystem: Environmental > Terrestrial > Soil > Wetlands >...
GCTCGGTAAACACCGGGGCCTCCCACACATGTAGGCACTGCCGAACAGGACCTCTGCTCGGTAACCCACGATCCTCTGTGTGAGTGAGGTCCCGGCCCGCAACGAACGGGCACCTACATACCGTCTAGACTTCAGCGCATGTCCGCAATCTCCCGCGACGATGTCGCCCATCTCGCCATGCTCGCGCGCATCGATCTCAGTGATGCCGAGCTGGACAAGATGGCCGGCGAGCTCGCCATCATCCTTGAGTCGGTCGCGCGCGTGAACGAGGCGGCCACCGACGGCGTCCCACCGACGTCGCACCCGCTGCCGCTGACCAACGTGACACGGCCCGACGCCGTGCGGCCCAGCCTGACCGCCGAGGAGGCGCTATCGGGAGCGCCCGCCTCCGAGCAGCAGCGATTCTCCGTCCCGCGGATCCTGGACGAGGACTGACCCGCCCGAGCGCCCCCGCAACCCACACCGTTCTTCGAACATCTCAGGCACTTCAAGCAACTCGAGTCCTCCGAGCAAAGGTTCAAATGTGACTTCCGACATCACCCGCGCCAGCGCCGCCGAGCTCGCGGATCGCTTGTACCGCAAGGAGATCAGTGCGGTCGAGGCCACCCAAGCCCATCTGGACCGCATCGCCGCGGTTGATGGCTCGGTCCACGCATTCCTGCACGTCGATGCCGAAGGCGCACTTGCCACGGCTCGCGACATCGACCGCCGTCGGGCCGCTGGCGAGGATCTGCACATCCTGGCCGGGGTGCCGATCGCGGTGAAGGACATCGCCACCACGAAGGGCCTGCCTACCACTGCCGGCTCCCGGATCCTCGAAGGCTGGATCCCGCCCTATGACGCCACGATCGTGGCGAAGCTCAAGGACGTCGGTATGCCGATCCTGGGCAAGACCAACATGGACGAGTTCGCGATGGGCTCCTCGACCGAGCACTCGGCGTTCGGCCCGTCGCACAACCCGTGGGACCTCGAACGCATCCCTGGGGGGTCCGGCGGTGGTTCGTCGGCTGCCGTCGCGTCCTATCAGGCGCCCCTCGCGATCGGCACCGATACGGGTGGGTCGATCCGGCAGCCAGCCGCGGTGACGGGCACGGTCGGGGGCAAGCCGACCTACGGCGGCGTCTCGCGCTATGGCCTGATCGCTCTGGCCAGCAGCCTTGACCAGGCCGGCCCGGTGTCGCGCTCGGTGCTCGATGCCGCCTTGCTGCACTCGGTCATTGGTGGTTACGACCCGATGGACTCCACCTCCATCGACGCCCCGGTGCCGCCCGTCGTCGAGGCCGCGCGGCTGGCCGACGTCAAGGGCATGCGGATCGGCGTGGTCAAGGAGCTCGGTGGCGAGGGCTACCAGGCGGGCGTCCGTGCCCGCTTCGAGGAGTCCGTGCAGCTGCTCGTTGATGCGGGCGCTGAAGTCGTCGAGGTGTCCTGCCCGAGCTTCGAGTACGCGCTGGCGACCTACTACTTGATTCTGCCCGCTGAGGCATCCTCAAACCTGGCCAGGTTCGACTCCATGCGCTACGGCCTGCGTGTGCTGCCCGACGGGGTGGACGACCCCAGCGCCGAGCAGGTGATGGCTGCCTCGCGCGACGCCGGATTTGGCGACGAGGTCAAGCGCCGCATCATCCTGGGCACCTATGCGTTGTCCAGCGGTTATTACGACGCCTACTACGGCTCGGCCCAGAAGGTCCGCACGCTGATCCAGCGGGACTTCGCGGCAGCGTTCGACAAGGCCGACGTCCTCGTATCGCCCACGACGCCGACCACCGCGTTCAAGATCGGTGAGAAGGTCCACGACCCGCTTGCCATGTATCTCAACGACATTGCCACGATCCCGGCCAACCTGGCCGGGATCCCCGGGATGTCCCTGCCGAGTGGTCTGGCCGACGAGGATGGCCTGCCGGTCGGCATACAGATCCTTGCCCCCGCGACCAAGGATGAGCGACTGTATCGCGTCGGGGCCGCCCTCGAAGCAGTCCTCATCCAGCGCTGGGGCGGACCTTTGCTCGCGAAGGCCCCCGAGCTGTTGACCACCGCCAACGGCCGGGAGGCCCGCTCATGAGCACCGCCGCCGGAGCCGATGGGGCTGAGCCCGTTGTCGACTATGCCGAGGTCATCAGGACGTACGACCCGGTGATGGGCCTCGAGGTCCACGTCGAGCTCAACACCGCGACCAAGATGTTCTGTGGGTGTGCGACCGGCTTTGGTGCCGAACCGAATACGCAGGTCTGCCCGGTGTGCCTGGGCCTGCCGGGTGCGCTGCCGGTCGTCAACGCCGCTGCGGTCGACTCGGCCATCCGCATCGGTCTGGCGCTCAACTGTGAGATCGCGACCTGGTGCCGCTTCGCCCGTAAGAACTACTTCTACCCGGACATGCCCAAGAACTTCCAGACCTCGCAGTACGACGAGCCGATCGCCTTTGAGGGCTACCTCGACGTGGAGCTGGCAGACGGGTCGACGTTCCGCGTTGACATCGAACGCGCCCACATGGAGGAGGACACAGGCAAGTCGCTGCACATCGGGGGTGCGACCGGACGCATCCACGGCGCGGACCACAGCCTCGTCGACTACAACAGGGCAGGCATCCCGCTCGTCGAGATCGTGACCAAACCCCTTGTTGGCGCTGGGGATCGGGCACCCGAGGTGGCCAAGGCCTACGTCGCGGCGCTGCGTGACCTGCTCAAGGCGCTCAAGGTCAGCGACGTCCGTATGGAGCAGGGATCGCTGCGTTGCGACGCCAACGTCTCACTTCGCCCCAAGACGGAGGATCCCCTCACACAGAATGACGTCCCGCTGGGCACCCGGACCGAGACCAAGAACGTCAACTCGCTGCGGTCGGTCGAGCGGGCGGTGCGCTACGAGATGACCCGTCACGCCGCGGTGCTCAACAGCGGCACCTCGATCCTTCAGGAGACCAGGCACTGGCATGAGGACACCGGAGTCACCACATCCGGTCGGGTGAAGTCCGACGCCGATGACTACCGATACTTCCCTGAGCCCGATCTGGTGCCGGTCGCCCCGACTCGTGAGCGCGTCGAAGAGCTCCGCGCCACGATGCCCGAGCCCCCGGACGAGCGTCGGCGTAGGCTCCAGAACGACTGGGGCTACAGCGATATGGAGATGCGCGACGTCATGAACGCCGGCGCGATCATGCTGATCGAGGGGTCCGTGGCCGCCGGTGCAACGCCTGCCGGCGCGCGTAAATGGTGGCTGGGCGAGCTGGCCCGACGTGCCAGCGCCGAGGGCCGCGATCTGGCGGACTTCGGTGTCACGCCCGACGACGTCGCCGAGCTGGACACCATGGTGGCGTCAGGCCGGCTCAACGACTCGATGGCCCGCCAGGTCCTTGACGCCGTCCTCGCTGGTGAAGGCTCACCCCTGGCGGTTGCCGACGCCCGCGGGCTGCTGCTGGTCAGCGACGACGGTGCGCTGTCGATCGCGGTCGACGCGGTCATCGCAGCCAACCCTGACGTCGCCGACAAGGTGCGTGACGGCAAGCTGCAGGCCGCCGGCGCATTGATCGGGCAGGTCATGAAGGAGATGAAGGGTCAGGCCGACGCGGCCAAGATCCGCGAGCTCATCCTCGAGAAGCTCACTATCTGACCTTCGTGTCCATCTGACCTTCGCGTCCGTCGGGTTGCGGGGTGGCTCTTGCCCCTGCTCGCGACCCGTGTCCGTCGGGTTGCGGGGTGGCTCTTGCCCCTGCTCGAGGGCTCCCTTTATGGGGCTGCGAGCCACCTCGCAACCCTCCTTGACCAAGGTCCAACTGCGCGACGGGAGGGCTCGACTACGGCTGGATGGGTAGGCGGAGGGCGAGGATCCGGTCGTCGCCGGGCTGGATGGTGCCGCGGAAGGTGTTGCTCGTGACCAGCCAGAGCCGTCCGTCCGGCGCAGGCACGACCGTGCGCAGCCGACCGTACTTCCCTTGCAGAAGACGCTTGGGAGTTCCTGCGTTTCCGTTGCCGTCCAACGGTATGCGCCACAGCGACTCGCCGCGCAACGCCGCCATGTAGATCGCACCGTCTGCGCCCACGGCGATGCCGCTGGGTGACGCGTCAGCGGTCGGCCACTGCCGGATCGGGTCGACGAAGCCGGATCGATGGGCGACCCCCTCGACGACCGGCCAGCCGTAGTTGCGCCCCGGCTCGATGCGGTTCAGCTCGTCCCACGTGTTCTGCCCGAACTCGCTGGCGTACATCCTCCCGGCCTTGTCCCATGCCATGCCCTGGACGTTGCGATGACCCAGGCTCCAGATGGGCGACCCCGGGAAAGGGTTGCCTGGCGCGGGAGCACCGTCACTTGTCACGCGCAGGATCTTGCCGCTCAATGACCCCTTGTCCTGTGCCGGGTCGCGTGCGCCCGCGTCTCCGGTGCTGATGTAGAGATAGCCATCAGGGCCGAACGCCAACCGGCCGCCATCGTGGTTGCCCGCCTTGGCGATGCCCTTGACGATGACAGCGCCCGGCGTCAGAGCGATGCCGTCGAACGTCATCCGCATCACCCGGTTGTCGTCGCGCGAGGTGAGGTAGACGAACACGGTCCGGTCCGACGCAAAGGCCGGAGAGATCGCGATACCGAGAAGTCCTCCTTCTCCGCCGGGAACGACACCGGGTGGGCGTCCGACCGAGACCGGTTTGGCACCTTCCGCGATGTGCAGCACCTCGCCCTGGTCGCGCAGGGTGACGAGGGCCGTGCCGTCGGGGAGGAAGGCAAGTCCCCAGGGCAGGGGCAACCCGGTCGCAATGGTCGCTGTCGGCGGCGCGATAGGTGCGGTCGGCGTGGTCGCCGGAACAGAGCGGGTGGCGTCGATGGAGGCCGGAGGTGAGGCAGGGGTCTGCAGGGGCGCCGAGGCCGTCGGGAAGGTGACTCGGTCGTCCCCGCCGGCGCAGCCCGTGGCCGTGACTGCGACCGCGATCAGCACCGTCCCCCAGGCCCGTGTCCTCATGTGACATTCTCACCCGTTACCGTCCAGACATGCGTGTGATCTCGCTTCCAAACCATGAATGGATCGACCACGTCGGACCGATGGGGGGCGTCGAGATGGTGCCCTGGGATCTATCGGGGGAGCCGCCTCGGCCGGACGAGCTCGAGTTCGTGGTTGCTCCCCATCTCGGGTCCCCGGCGTGGCAACAGCTTGGGCAGTTGCCCGTTCTGCGCGTGGTCCAGCTGCTGACCGCTGGCTACGACAACGTGATTCCTGCGCTGCCGGCCGGGGTTCAGCTCGCCAACGCGTCCGGTGTCCACGATGCCTCGACGGCAGAGCTTGCGGTGACGCTCACGTTGAGCTCACTACGTGGCATACCCGAATTCGTGGCAGCGCAAGGGCGTTCGCAGTGGTTGCCCACTGACTACCGACGTTCCCTGGCCGACAGGAAGGTGCTCATCCTCGGGTATGGCGGGATCGGAGTCGCGATCGCCCGCCGGCTCAGCGGGTTCGAGGCGACGCTCACCGCCGTGGCCTCGCGCGCTCGGGTCGGTGACGGGCTCGTCGCCTGGGTACACGGCGTGGACGAGCTTCCATCACTGCTGCCCGAGCACGACGTGGTCATCGTGATCGTGCCGCTCTCGGATGCGACAACCGGTCTGGTCGGTCGGGACTTCCTGGCCGCGATGCCCGACGGCGGGCTGCTGGTCAACGTCTCCAGGGGCAAGGTCGTGGACACCCAGGCGCTGCTCGAGGCGACCTCGACCGGTCGGATCCTGGCGGCTCTGGACGTCACCGACCCTGAACCGCTGCCGGCTGACCACCCGCTGTGGCGGACGCCCGGAGTCCTGATCAGCCCGCACGTGGGCGGGGCATCCAGTGCCTTTGTACCGCGGGCCGTTGCCCTGTTGAGGGAGCAGATCGCCGCGTTTGCGGGGGAGCGTCCGCTGCGGAACGTGGTGCATGCCGGATAGCCAACGTGGTGCATGCCCAAACCGTTGCCCCGGTCGGTGGTCGGCGACAGACTCTGAGGCATGACCCAGACACTCGTGGCCATCGGCACACGCAAGGGACTCTGGCTGGCCAGGACCAACGACCGGAATATCTGGTCGCTGGATGGCCCGCACTTCCTGATGCGTGAGGTTCCCAGCATCGGCATCGACACCCGTCGTGAGCCACCACGACTGCTCGTCGGGGTCCGCTCGGAGCACTGGGGCCCGACAATCATGCGCAGTGATGATCTTGGACAGTCCTGGGACGAGACCCCCGAGGGCGCCATCCACTTCCCTGAGGACACCGGTGCCGCGGTTGAGCGCGTCTGGCAGATCACGCCCGACGTGCATGACGACGATGTGGTGTGGGCGAGCACCGAACCGCAGGCGCTATGGCGCAGTGAGGACCGCGGCGAGACGTCCTCCCTGGTCCGGGGACTGTGGGACCACCCGCACCGACCGGAGTGGGGTGCAGGGTTCGGCGGGGCCGCAATCCACACGATCTTGCCCGACCCGACCGCCCCCGCCGAGATGCTCGTGGCGATGAGCACTGGCGGCGTCTATCGAACTGGCGACGGCGGCGACTCGTGGAGCGCCAGCAACACCGGCATCAAGGCGCCCCACCAGCCGGACCCGTGGCCGGAGTTCGGCCAGTGCGTGCACAAAGTGGCCCGTGACAGCGCCAAACCGGCACGTCTCTACGCACAGAACCACCATGGGGTCTATCGCTCGGACGACAACGGGGGCACGTGGACCTCGATCGCCGACGGACTGCCGACCGACTTCGGATTCACCGTCGTTGCCCACCCGTCCAGGGGCGGCACCCTGTGGCTGATCCCCGTCACTGCCGACAGCGAACGGGTTCCGCCCGATGGCCAGCTGCAGGTCCAACGTTCCTCGGATGCCGGCGCCTCGTGGGTGACCTGCTCCGCTGGGCTCCCGGCGCCGTCATACACGTGCGTACTGCGCGATGCGGCTGCCGCGGACACCAATGAGCCGACCGGGATCTACTTCGGCACTCGCAATGGTGAGGTCTACGCCTCCGGCGACGAGGGCGAGAGCTTCGCGCGCATCGTCGAGCAGCTGCCGGATGTCCTCTGCGTTCGGGCCGCCGTGATCGGGTGAGCGACGACGTGCAGATCATCCTGCCGGCAGTCCTGCGGGAGCTGGCCGATGGTGCCGGCGAGCTCGTGGTGCCGATCGACGGGGAGGCAGCCTTGCTGCGGACGATCATGGACGCGGCCTTCGTCGCACGACCGCTGATCGGCGCCCGGATCAGAGATGAGACAGGCGACTTGCGCCGGCACGTCAACGTGTTCGTGGACGGCCAGGATGTACGCCGGCTTGGCGGTCTGGATCTCGTGGTCGGCTCCGGCGCCGTGATCCACATCCTCCCGTCGATCGCCGGCGGTTGACTCGCCGGATCCCTGGATCCGGGAGATGCTCGTGACATGACGAAGCCGACGATCGAGCGCACGCTGCTTTTGCTGCGTCATGCAAAGGCCGAGCAAGCGCCGGGCAAGCCGGATCACGATCGCAAGCTGGCACCCCGAGGACGCAAGGACGCCCGTGCCGTCGGCGAGTGGTTGCGTGACGCGGCGCACGCAGGAGGGCTCCCATCGAGCGTTGTCGACCTGACACTGTGCTCGACCTCCGAACGAACACGCCAGACCCTCGATGCGGTCTGTGCTGGGGGAGCATCCATCAAGGAAGCCCGCTTTGACACGCGCATCTACGACGGCAGCGCGGCCAGCCTGATGGACGTGCTGCGGGAGGTTCCGGACTCGGTCAGCACCGTCCTGATGATCGGGCACGCGCCCGGGATCCCTGTGCTGGCAACGGCGCTCGCTCGGGACGGCGACGGGTCCACCGACGCCGCCGAACGTCTTTCGCAGGGCTTCCCCACCTCTGGCCTTGCAGTTCTCGGGTTCGAGGGTCGCTGGGCAGCTCTGGCATCCGAGATGGCTCACCTTCGCGAGTTCGTCGTACCGCGAGGCTGAACCAGAGGTCGACGGCGAGGCTGAACCAGAGCTGGCGATGTCCGCAGAGCGAGATCAAGGTTTCAGCCTGTGGATGGGGTCATAGAATCCCGGCATGACCCAGAGTCCGACCACATCCTCCAGCCAGCCCGACATCAAGCCGCGGAGCCGCGACGTCACCGATGGGCTCGAGAAGGCAGCTGCCCGTGGCATGCTCCGTGCCGTCGGGATGGGCGACGACGACTGGGTCAAGCCCCAGATCGGCGTTGCCAGCTCATGGAACGAGATCACTCCCTGCAACCTGTCCCTCGACCGGCTCGCCAAGGCGGTCAAGGACGGCGTGCACGCCGCGGGCGGCTACCCGCTTGAGTTCGGCACCATCAGCGTCAGCGACGGCATCTCGATGGGCCACGAGGGCATGCACTTCTCACTGGTCAGCCGCGAGATCATCGCCGACTCCGTCGAGACCGTCATGCAGGCTGAGCGACTCGACGGCTCCGTCCTGCTGGCCGGCTGTGACAAGTCGCTGCCGGGCATGCTGATGGCCGCTGCCCGTCTCGATCTGGCGAGTGTCTTCCTGTATGCCGGGACGATCCTCCCGGGAATCGCCAGGATGAGCGACGGGTCGGAGAGAACGGTCACCATCATCGACGCCTTCGAGGCTGTCGGTGCTTGCGCAGCGGGCCGGATGAGCCGCGACGACGTCGACGCCATCGAACGTGCGATCTGCCCGGGCGAGGGGGCCTGCGGTGGCATGTACACCGCCAACACGATGGCCTGCGTGGCAGAAGCCATCGGGATGTCGCTGCCCGGTAGCGCTGCGCCGCCGGCCACCGACCGTCGCCGGGACACGTTCGCCCGCAAGTCTGGCGAGGCGGTCGTCGAGCTGCTGCGCCGAGGCATCACGGCCCGACAGATCATGACCAAGGAGGCGTTCGAGAACGCCATCGCCGTGGTCATGGCCCTAGGCGGCTCGACCAACGCGGTCCTGCACCTTCTGGCGATCGCGAACGAAGCTGAGGTCGAGCTGTCGCTGGACGATTTCGCCCGGGTTGGGGCCACGGTCCCGCACCTGGCCGACGTCAAGCCGTTCGGCCAGTTCGTCATGACCGACATCGACCGGGTCGGCGGAGTCCCTGTTGTCATGAAGGCCCTGCTCGACGCTGGTCTGCTGCATGGTGACTGTCTGACGGTCACGGGCCGTACCGTCGCGGAGAACCTCTCGAACGTGCGCCCGCCGGACCCCGACGGTCTCGTGCTGCGCGCCGTGTCCGAGCCGATCCACAGGACCGGAGGCCTGACGATCCTGCGTGGTTCGCTGGCTCCCGAGGGAGCGGTCGTCAAGTCCGCCGGCTTTGACACAGACGTATTCGAGGGCAGCGCAAGGGTCTTCGACGGTGAGCGAGCGGCGATGGACGCCGTTGCGAACGGCGCTGTGAAGGCCGGCGACGTTGTGGTCATCCGCTATGAAGGACCCAAGGGAGGGCCCGGGATGCGCGAGATGCTGGCGGTCACCGGTGCCATCAAGGGCGCGGGTCTCGGCAAGGACGTGCTGTTGTTGACCGACGGTCGATTCTCCGGGGGCACGACGGGCCTGTGTGTCGGGCACGTGGCTCCCGAGGCGGTCGACGGCGGACCCATCGCGTTCGTCCAGGACGGTGACCGGATCCGCCTCGACGTCGCCGCAGGCACGCTCGACATCGATGTCACGCCAGATGCGATGGCTGGGCGCGCCGTCGGTTTCACCCCGCCGGCTCCCAAGTACCCCCGCGGTGTCCTGGCCAAGTACCGCAAGCTCGTGGGCAGTGCCGCCGGGGGAGCGGTCTGTGGTTGATACTCCCAGTGCTTGGCGCTCCTCGCGGTCGGTCCATTTGTCGGACAATCCGTCCGGATGATGAGATCGCCCGCACTCGCTTGTTGACACGGCAACCAAGGTGTTCCACGGTGGGTTCGTGGCTCGAATCCTCGTACTTCCCTAGCGCGCAGGCTCTCCCCTGAGTCAGTGCGCTGCCCCTCATGTCCGCCCACGGACCGAGGGGTTTTTTCATGCAGAAGGTCGGTGATCACCGGCGGGATCGGCCCACCGGACCGAAGAGGCGCTCGACAGGAAAGCGGTGACGACAGTGACGGAAGGCAAGGCCCCCCGGCCTGGCTCGACCCCCAAACCATCCGGACCCACCGGCCAGTCTCCGGCTGCTCGGGTCCCGGCTGCTCGGGTCCCGGCGGTTCAGGTTACCGGCGCGCAGAGCCTGGTCATGTCCCTGGAGGCCCTTGGCGTCGACACCGTCTTCGGCATCCCTGGCGGCGCGATCCTGCCGGCATACGACCCGCTGCTGGACTCCACCACGGTGCGGCACATCCTCGTGCGTCACGAGCAGGGTGCCGGACACGCGGCTGAGGGCTATGCGTCGGCCAGCGGCAAGGTCGGCGTCTGCATGGCCACCAGCGGCCCTGGTGCGACCAACCTGGTCACGCCGATCGCGGACGCCTACATGGACTCGGTCCCCATCGTCGCCATCACCGGCCAGGTCACCTCCCGATCGATTGGTACCGATGCCTTTCAGGAGGCTGACATCCGCGGCATCACGATGCCGATCAGCAAGCACAACTACCTGATCACCGACGCCTCCGCCATCCCACGGGCGATCGCCGAGGCCTTCCACATCGCCGCAACCGGCCGGCCAGGTCCGGTCCTGGTCGACATCAGCAAGGACGCGCTGCAGGCTGAGACCACCTTCGTGTGGCCGCCCAAGCTCGACCTGCCCGGGTATCGCCCCGTGGCCAAGCCGCACGGAAAGCAGATCCGGGAGGCGGCCCGGCTGATCAGGGAGGCCCGCCGTCCGGTGCTGTATGTGGGCGGGGGCGTCATCCGCGCCCGTGCCAGCGAAGTGCTGGCCCAGTTCGTCGACCTGACCCAGATCCCCGTTGTCACCACGTTGATGGCGCGTGGTGCCGTGCCCGACAGCCACCCGCTCCACCTCGGTATGCCGGGCATGCATGGCAGCGTGGCTGCCGTCACGGCCCTGCAGAAGTCCGACCTGCTGATCACGCTCGGTGCCCGCTTCGACGATCGGGTGACCGGTCAGCTGTCGACGTTTGCTCCAGGCGCCAAGGTCATCCATGCGGACATCGACCCGGCCGAGATCTCCAAGAACCGCGTCGCGGACGTGCCAATCGTGGGCGACTGCAAGGAGGTCATCAGCGATCTCATAGCTGCACTTGGCGGCGAGCACGAGGCGGTTCGTCCGGCCGACTATGAGGACTGGCGCATCCAGGTCGCGCAGTGGAAGGCCACCTTCCCACTGGGCTACACCCCTCATGACGATGAAACGCTGTCGCCGCAGTACGTCATCGAGCGCATCGGCGCCATCAGCGGACCCGAGTCGGTCTTTGTGGCAGGGGTGGGCCAGCACCAGATGTGGGCCGCGCAGTTCGTCCGGTACGAGCGGCCGAACAGCTGGATCAACTCCGGTGGCCTGGGCACGATGGGCTTCGCGGTGCCGGCTGCCATGGGAGCCAAGGTCGCCCAGCCAGAGCGCACCGTCTGGGCCATCGACGGCGATGGCTGCTTCCAGATGACCAACCAGGAGCTGGCGACCTGCGTCATCAACAAGATCCCGATCAAGGTCGCGATCATCAACAACTCGAGCCTGGGCATGGTCCGCCAGTGGCAGACCCTGTTCTACAACGAGCGATACTCCAACACCGACCTTCACACCAGCCACCAGCAGGTTCGGGTGCCGGACTTCGTCAAGCTGGCGGAGGCCTACGGATGCATGGGACTGCGCTGTGACTCGGCTGCCGACGTCGATGCGACCATCAACCAGGCGATGGAGGTCAACGACATCCCTGTCGTGTTGGACTTCGTCGTCCACCGCGATGCGATGGTGTGGCCGATGGTGCCGTCCGGAGTCAGCAACGACCAGATCCAGGTTGCGCGCGGTCTCACGCCCGTGTGGGATCGCGAGGATTGAGCGCCGTGAGCATCGAAGCGAAGCGAGGAACGGAGCGGGGTTTCATCCTCGCCAGCAGGAACAGTGAACGGGAAGGGCGATTGAGATGAGCAAGCACACGCTGTCAGTCCTGGTGGAGAACAAACCAGGCGTCCTGACCCGTATCGCGGGCCTGTTCTCGCGGCGGGGGTTCAACATCGACTCCCTGGCGGTCGGACCGACCGAGCACCCCGAGGTGTCGCGCATGACGGTCGTCGTCGACGTCGAGGAACTGCCGCTCGAGCAGGTCACCAAGCAGCTCAACAAGCTGGTCGAGGTGCTCAAGGTCGTCGAGCTTGAGCGCACCGCCTCAGTCCAGCGGGCGATCCTCATGGTCAAGGTCCGGGCCGACATGCAGACCCGCTCCCACATCCTTGAGACCACACAGCTGTTCCGCGCCAAGGTCGTTGACGTTGCCGCAGATGCGGTGACCATCGAGGCCACCGGGGACAGCGACAAGCTGGAGGCGCTGCTGCGGATCCTGGAGCCGTTCGGTATCAAGGAGCTCGTGCACTCCGGCATGGTCGCCATCGGTCGCGGCGGCCGCTCGATCATCGATCGCTCGCTGCGGTCGGCTTGAGAGCACAGCAGTTCCGGTACGCATTCCCAATGAAGTTCAAGGCAACCGCATCACATACCTGAAGGAGCCCACCGTGGCCGAAATGTTCTATGACGACGATGCAGATCTGTCCGTGATCCAGGGGCGCAAGGTTGCTGTGATCGGCTACGGCAGTCAGGGTCACGCTCACGCATTGAACCTGCGCGACTCCGGCGTGGACGTTCGGGTCGGCCTGGCCGAGGGCAGCAAGTCCAGGGCCAAGGCGCAGGATGAGGGGCTGACGGTCCTCTCGGTCGCCGACGCGGTCAAGGAATCTGACCTCGTCATGATCCTGACCCCGGACCAGGTCCAGCGCGGGGTCTATGCCGAGTCGATCGCCCCGAACCTCAAACAGGGCGCGGCGCTGTTCTTTGCCCATGGCTTCAACATCCGATTCGGTTACATCCAGGCGCCGTCCGGTGTTGATGTCGCCATGGTGGCCCCCAAGGGACCAGGCCACCTCGTGCGCCGTGAGTACGTCGACGGCCGTGGCGTCCCGGTGCTCGTCGCCGTCGAGAAGGACGAGACCGGCAAGGCCTGGGAGCTGGCCAAGTCCTATGCCCGGGCGATCGGTGGGCTGCGTGCCGGCGGCATCAGGACGACCTTCACCGAGGAGACCGAGACTGACCTGTTCGGCGAGCAGGCGGTCTTGTGCGGGGGCGCGTCGCAGCTGGTCATGTACGGCTTCGAGACCCTGGTCGAGGCTGGTTACCAGCCCGAGGTGGCGTACTTCGAGTGCTTGCACGAGCTCAAGCTGATCGTTGACCTGATGGTTGAGGGTGGCATCGCCAAACAACGCTGGTCTGTCTCCGACACGGCCGAGTACGGCGACTACGTCTCGGGTCCGCGCGTCATCGACGAGCGGGTAAAAGAGAACATGAAGGCCGTGCTCGCGGACATCAAGAGCGGCGCTTTCGCTGAGCGCTTCATCGCCGACCAGGACGCGGGCGCCCCTGAGTTCAACGCGTTGCGGGCCAAGGGCGCTGCCCACCCGATCGAGGAGACCGGTCGCAAGCTGCGCGGCCTGATGAGCTGGATCAAGCCGTCCGACGCCGACTACGTCGAGGGTTCTGCCGCCCGCTGAACACTCGGACTTCTTCCTCTTGCTGCGCCGAGACCACCGAATCGCCCCATGCGGTCGGCGGTTTCGGTGGTTTCGGCGCAAGGAGAGAGCACCCATCACGGCGTCATCCCGCCGGTGGGTGGGCGGTCCCTGGTCTGACCTGGCAGGACTCTGGTCGTCCACATCGCGGGCTCAAACCGCCCAGACAGGCTGGCGCGCCCTAAACTGATGCCTGGGCACAACGCGGTGCCGAGGAATCTGCTCCCACCGGCCGGCCGCACGCATGGACTGGCCGACCCTCCAGCTGTGTAAGGACAGGTCCAGTGACCAATCCCGTTGCCTTGACTGCCATCAAGCCCGTTGTCTTGACTGCCACCAAGCCCGTTGTCCTGATTGCCGAAGAGCTCTCGCCTGCGACCATCGACGCCCTCGGGCCTGACTTCGAGATCCGGCGGTGCGATGGTGCCAACCGCGGAGAGCTCCTGGCAGCCCTGGTCGACGTGGACGCCGTGCTGATCCGCTCTGCCACCAACATCGACCGAGAGGCGCTCACTGCCGCCAAGAGGCTCAAGGTCGTCGCCCGCGCGGGTGTCGGTCTGGACAACGTGGACGTCAAGGCCGCAACGGTCGCCGGGGTCATGGTCGTGAATGCTCCGACATCGAACATCACCTCTGCCGCCGAGCTGGCCATCGGCCTGTTGCTCGCGACGGCCCGCAACATCGCACCCGCCAACCAGGCGCTCAAGGCCGGCGAGTGGAAGCGCAGCCAGTACGGCGGCGTCGAGCTGCTCGACAAGACCGTCGGAGTCGTCGGCCTCGGTCGGATCGGTGCCCTGACCGCAGAGCGGCTGGCGCCCTTCGGTGTGAAGCTGGTCGCCTACGACCCCTACCTGACCCAGGCGCGCGCTGGACAGCTCGGCGTCAGGCTTGTCCCCCTCGACGAGCTGCTCCGTGAGAGCGACTTCATCACCATCCACCTGCCCAAGACGCCGGAGACCGTGGGGCTCATCGGCGAGGAAGCCCTCAAGCTGGTCAAGCCTTCCGTGCGCATCATCAATGCTGCCCGCGGCGGGATCATCGATGAGCAGGCGCTGGCCGATGCCCTCAGGGAGGGTCGGGTCGCCGGCGCCGGCATCGATGTGTGGGCGAAGGAGCCGTGCACCGAGTCCCCGTTGTTCGAGTTCGAGTCGGTCGTCGTCACTCCTCACCTGGGCGCGTCTACCGAAGAGGCCCAGGAAAAGGCCGGCGTCGCCGTGGCCAAGTCGGTGCGGCTGGCGCTTGCGGGTGAGCTGGTCCCCGATGCTGTGAACGTCTCGGGCGGTGTCATCGCCGAGGAGGTCCGTCCCGGAATCGCCTTGGTGGAGAAGCTCGGTCGTATCTACACCGCGCTTGCCGGGTCGGTCCCGGCGCAGCTCGACATCGACGTCAGGGGCGAGATCACCCAGCACGACGTCAGTGTCTGGAAGCTGGCGGCGCTCAAGGGCCTCTTCCAGGGCGTCGTCGAGCAGCCGGTGTCCTACGTGAATGCCCCCTTGCTGGCCCAGGAACGGGGGTGCGAGGTGCGCCTCCTGACCGATCCGAACAGCCCGGACTTCCGTAACGTCACGACGCTGCGCGGAACACTGGCGGACGGCAGTGTCATCAGCGTCTCCGGCACCCTTACCGGTCCGCGGATGATCGAGAAGGTTGTCGGCGTGAACCAGTTCGACCTCGAGGTTCCCATCTCCGAGCACATGGTCTTCTACACGTATGCCGACCGCCCGGGCGTGGTGGGCAGCCTCGGCCGCGTGCTCGGCGAGGCTGGGATCAACATCGGGGGCATGCAGGTGGCGCGTGACGTGGCGGGTGGCCACGCCCTGGTGGTGCTCACCGTCGACTCGCAGATCCCGCCGGCGGTGCTGAGCGAGCTCTCCCAGGAGATCGACGCGACCACCGTCAGGTTTGTCGACCTCGATAGCTGAGCCCGATCGGGGTGACTGAGGTCACGGGGTGCTTCGTCTCAAGTTGCGAGAACTGTGTCCCAAAATGTTCGACGTCGACGTAATCTTTGAGCCATGCAGCCACGGCTGATCACCATTGCCCGCCGCCGCGATATTTTCTGAGTCAGCACCCCGTCGCGGAGACCCCGCACCCTGGCTGGCTGGCTTACCGGCAGGACCCAATTGCCGCCAAGCCTCCCAATACCTCTGTGCGACAGCCCTTCTGGGCAAAGGACGTGATTGACATGAGCGAAGAAGAACAGGTTGTCCGCCGCGCGTTGCAGGAGTCCATGGACCTGCGGGACCAGGGTCACTCGGACGAGTGAGCTACAGCAGCTGATGACGAGCGGTGTCGGGGATCATCCCGGCGCCGTTCGTCATGTGAGACGAGAGATCCAGAATGCAAGACCGCTCCTACGCTGAGCAGCATGGTTGATGCGCACGCACATGAGTCGCTGGACATCGCGGTTATCGGGGGTGATGGCATCGGCCCCGAGGTGGTGGCCGAGGGGCTCAAGGTCCTTTCCGCGATCACCTCGGCTGCTCCGAGCAACGACCGCAAGGTCAGCGGCCTCACCGTCAACACCACCGAGTACGACCTGGGGGCCCGCCGCTGGCTTGCCACCGGTGAGACGCTGCCTGACTCGGTCCTGACCGAGATACGCGGACACGACGCGATCCTGCTCGGCGCTGTGGGCGACCCGGGCGTTCCGAGCGGTGTGCTGGAACGAGGGCTGTTGCTGGGGCTTCGCTTCGCCCTCGACCAGTACGTCAACCTGCGCCCTGTCCGGCTCTACCCGGGGGTGCAGAGCCCCTTGGTGGTCGAACGCGTGGCTCCGAACGGTATCGACTTCATCGTCGTACGTGAGGGCACCGAGGGCCCCTACGTCGGCAACGGTGGCGCGCTGCGGGTTGGTTCACCGGCAGAGATCGCTACCGAGGTCAGCATCAACACCCGGTACGGCGTGGAGCGTGTCGTTCGCGATGCATTCGTCCGCGCTCAGGCCCGGGAACGTCAGCATCTGACCCTCGTCCACAAGCACAACGTCCTGGTGAACGCGGGTGACCTGTGGCGCCGGACGGTCGATGAGGTGGGTGCCGAGTTCCCAGACGTGTCAACGGCTTACCAGCACGTGGACGCGGCCACGATCTTCATGGTCACCGACCCCGGTCGTTTCGACGTCATCGTGACGGACAACCTCTTCGGCGACATCGTGACCGATATCGCCGCGGCCATCGCAGGTGGCATCGGCCTGGCCGCGAGCGGGAACATCAATCCCGAGCGCACGTCTCCCAGCATGTTCGAGCCGGTTCACGGTTCGGCGCCCGATATCGCAGGCCAGGGCAAGGCCGACCCGACCGCAGCGATCCTGTCCGTCTCGATGCTCCTGGATCATGTCGGGCGCGCGGACGATGCCCGCAGGGTCGAGCGGGCCGTGGCCTCGGACCTGAGCACGCGGGGGAGCGTGCCCCGTTCGACCTCCCAGATCGGTGACGCCATCGCCGATCTGGTCAGCTGATCGGAGGCTGAGCGCGAGTACTGCCTACCGTCGCTGAGGGTGGCGAGTCGCGCCCCGGTAGCCTGCTCGGGCAGACAACACGCGCACGTCCTTGGAGGACCCATGTCACCGGCAGCACTCTCGTTCACCGTCGAGCCGCGTTCCGACGCACTGCCGGACGACCTGCGCGAGGCGGCCCTTGTCGACCCGGGGTTCGGCAAGACGTTTACCGACCACATGGTCCTGGCGACCTGGACCACCGACCAGGGCTGGCATGACGCGAAGGTCACGGCCCGCAGGCCGTTGTCGCTCGACCCTTCTGCTGCGGTGCTGCACTACGGCCAGGAGATCTTCGAGGGTATGAAGGCCTACCGGCGCCCTGACAACTCGGTCTGGACCTTCCGCCCGGAGATCAACGCGGCCCGATTCGCTCGCAGCGCAAGGCGGCTGGCTCTCCCGGAGCTGCCGGTGGCTGACTTCATCGAGTCGCTCAGAGCGCTGGTTTCGACCGACGAGAAGTGGGTTCCCTCGGGTGATGCCGAAGAGACGAGCCTCTATCTGCGCCCGTTCATGTTCGCGTCAGAGGCATTCTTGGGAGTCCGGCCGGCAGCCGAGGTGACGTACTGCGTCATCGCCTCGCCCGCGGGTCCCTACTTCGCCGGTGGGCTGAAGCCGGTGTCCATCTGGCTGTCCACCGACTACACGCGTGCCGCCCCGGGCGGCACCGGCGCGGCCAAGTGCGGGGGCAACTACGCCGCCAGCCTGGCCGCACAGGTCCAGGCCAACGCCAACGGCTGCGACCAGGTCGCGTTCCTGGACGCGGTCGAGCACATGTGGGTCGAGGAGCTCGGCGGGATGAACCTCTTCTTCGTCCACGGCGACGGCACTGTCGTGACTCCCGAGCTGACCGGGACGATCCTTGAGGGCGTGACGCGCGCCTCGATCCTCGAGCTGGCCGCCGACCTCGGCCTCAAGGTGGAAGAACGTCGCATCTCCATCGACGAGTGGCGGGATGGCGCGGCCAGCGGCGAGATCACTGAGGTGTTCGCCTGCGGTACCGCGGCGGTCGTGACACCTATCGGGCGCCTGGCATGGCAGGGCGGCGAGGTCATGATCGGCGACCACGACACTGACGGTGGCGTGGGGCCGGTGACCAGCTCGATCCGTCACACGCTGCTCGACCTGCAGTACGGACGCACTGCCGACTCGCGCGGCTGGCTCACCCGCCTCGTCTAGTAGTCGTTCAGAACTCGTCCAGAACTCGTCTGAGCTAGTTCGGAGCCGGCCCCTTCATCGGCATCACGTGACCACCGTCTGCGTGACCACAGTGCGAGACGGGTAGCCAGATGGTGGACGGGCGTGCCACGCTTCTTTTTCGTTCCGCGAGACAGGGCTGACGATGACTGAGCTGCAGGTTTACGACACCACGCTGCGCGATGGTGCCCAGCAAGAGGGCCTTAACCTCTCGGTCGCTGACAAGCTTGTCATCGCGGGGCACCTGGACGAGCTCGGCGTCGGCTTCATCGAAGGCGGTTGGCCCGGTGCCAATCCCAAGGACACCGAGTTCTTTGCCAGGGCCAAGCGAGAGCTCCACCTGTCCAACGCGACCCTGGCCGCGTTTGGCGCGACCCGGCGTGCGGGCGCGGTGGCCGCGGACGATCCGCAGGTCCGAGCGCTCGTTGACTCGGGGGCGTCGGTGATAACGCTGGTGGCCAAAGCGCATGTTCGCCACGTCGAGTCTGCTTTGCGCACAACGCTTCCCGAGAACCTCGCGATGATCCGCGACACCGTGTCATTCCTTCGCGGTGAGGGTCGGCGGGTATTCCTGGACGCGGAACACTTTTTCGATGGATACCTGGCTGACCGCGCATACGCGCTCGAGGTCTTGCGTGTCGCGGCCGAGGCCGGGGCCGAGGTCATCGCCCTGTGCGACACCAACGGGGGGATGCTGCCTCCGCAGGTGGGCGACATCGTCGCCGATGTGCTGGCCGCGAGCGGGGCCCGGCTGGGGATCCACTGTCACAACGACACCGGTTGCGCGGTGGCCAACTCCCTCGCCGCGGTCGCCGCCGGCGCCACCCACATCCAGGGCACCATCAACGGGTATGGCGAACGCACCGGTAACGCTGACCTGCTCACGGTGGTGAGCAACCTTCAGATCAAGCAGGGGCGCACGGTTCTGCCCGAGAGCCGGCTTCGTGAGGCCACCCGCATCGCCCACGCAATCAGCGAGGTCACGAATGTGCCTCCTTACAGTCGACAGCCCTATGTCGGCGCAAGTGCCTTCGCGCACAAGGCGGGCCTGCACGCGAGCGCCATCAGGATCGACCCCGACCTGTATCAGCACACAGACCCCACCGCCGTCGGCAACGACATGCGCATGCTGGTCTCGGACATGGCGGGGCGGGCCAGCATCGAGCTCAAGGGTCGCGAGCTCGGCTACGACCTGAGCCAGGAGCCCGAGCTGCTCAGCCGCGTTGTTGCCAAGGTCAAGGAGATGGAGCTCGCGGGCTACACGTTCGACGCCGCTGACGCATCGTTCGAGCTCCTCCTGCACGGTGAGGTGGCGGGTGAGCGGCTCAACTACTTCGGGGTTGAGTCCTGGCGGGTCATCACTGACTCGACGGGGCACGGCCAGGCCCTCTCCGAGGCCACGGTCAAGCTCACCGCCGGGGGCCAACGCGTCCTGGCCACGGGGGAGGGCAACGGCCCCGTCAACGCACTGGACCACGCTCTGCGACAAGCCCTTTCGAGCGCCTACCCCGAGCTGGACAAGCTCGAGCTGATCGACTTCCGGGTGCGCATCCTGGATGCCGCGCACGGCACCGACGCCGTGACCCGAGTGCTTATCGAGACCTCGGACGGGACCACCTCCTGGAACTCCGTCGGGGTGGCGCCGAACATCGTCGAGGCCAGCTGGATCGCCCTGGTTGACGGGATCACGTACGGGCTGTGGCGCCAGTCGGTGCCGGAGCGCTGACGGCCGACAGTCAGGTCGATGGCACGTCCGGGACGGCCCAGTGACAGCGCTGCTGAGCTGCTCTAGGAGATCCACGACCCGAGTCTGCCGCAGGCCTCGATGAGCCTGAGCCGCAACGCCTGCGCTCGCGTGTTGAAGTCGCGCTGCGCGGCGACGTAGGCAGCCTTGCCTGCCGCGGTCTCGATCTCCACCGGCTCGTATCCGAGGGTTCGCAGATCATATGGCGCAGCCCGCATGTCCAGCTCTCTTACCTCCCGTGCGAGGTCGAAGCAGTCCAGGGTCAGGCTGCTCGGGATCGCGGGGGAGAGCTTGTACGCCCACTTGTACAGGTCCATGTTTGCGTGGAGACAGCCGGGCTGCTCCATCGCAATCTGCGAATCCCGTGTTGGCGCAAGGGTGTTCAGTGAAAGCGCGGCAGAAGTGAAGAACCGGAACGCGTCGAAGTGTGAGCAACGGATCTGCTGCGACTCGACCACCGCATCGGTCCCCTCCGGGCCGAGCCGCAGTGGCCAGTCGGCGTGGCGCACCTTCTGGGGCGTCTGGCGGTACACCATCGCCCACTCGTGCAGCCCGAAGCAGTCGAGGTGGGCAGTCCGCGAGGCAGTCGCTGACAACAGGTCGCGGATGAATCGAACTGTGTCCGAGCGAGCCGCGAGGAATGCCGTGAGGTTCACCTGCGCCGCGCCGTCGACATACCGGTAGAACGTCCATCCATCCCTGTCGTCGGCACCATCGAGAATCACTCCGGGACCTGGGTGCCAGCGGCGAAGCTGGGCAGGGCTGTGCATGTAATAGGTGAAAAGGAAGTCCTCGACAGGGTGTTTGCGGGCACCCTGCCTCCGGTTCAGGTGTGCCGCGGTGACGGCGTCGACGCGGGCGTGATGCGCGGCCTCGAGCGGGCGCCACTCGTCCTCGGTCAGTCGCTGCGCCATGGTCGTCAAGCGTACGTGGAGCACCAGTCGTGGAGCACCAGTCGTGGAGCATCAGTCGTGGAGGACCAGTCACGGCGGACCGGATTCGAAGGGCCGGATAGGCTCGGGACCGTGCGCATAGCGAGATACACCACCGGTGAGGACCCGACCTACGGCATCGTCGAGGGGGAGCGTGGCGCCGAGTGGATCGCCGAGATCCAGGGTGACCCGCTCTACCAGCCGGTTGTCTTGACCGGCAACCGTGTCCTGCTGGATGACGTGCGCCTGTTGGCCCCGATCATCCCTCGTAGCAAGGTGATCGGCATCGGCAAGAACTACGCCGACCATGCCGCCGAGATGGGCAGCGAGCCCCCGGCCGAGCCGCTGATGTTCCTGGTCCCGAACACCGCGGTGGTGGGCCCAGGAGATCCGGTCGTGATGCCCAGGCAGAGCGCCGAGGTGCACTACGAGGGTGAGCTCGCCGTGGTGATCAGCCGGATGTGCAAGGACGTCCCGATCGAGCGCGTCAGGGATGTGGTCTTCGGCTACACCTGCGCCAACGACGTCACCGCCCGCGATCTCCAGCGCGCAGATGGTCAGTGGTCCCGGGCCAAGGGGTTCGACACCTTCTGCCCGCTCGGCCCCTGGATCGAGACCGACCTCGACACCGGTGACCTTTCGATCACCACCCGGCGTGACGGCGAGGTCGTCCAGCAGGGCACGACCGCCGACATGATCCACGACGTGGCCACCCTGGTCGCCTACGTGTCGCAGACCTTCACGTTGTTGCCGGGTGACGTCATTCTTACCGGCACACCCGCCGGCGTCGGGCCGGTACAGCCGGGGCAACGCGTCGAGGTCGAGATCGAGGGCATCGGCATCCTCTCGAACCCGTTTGTCCGTCGCGACTGACCGGCAGTTCTGGTCGCTCCGTTCGCCCGTAGAATCGGGTCATCATGACTGCATCTACCTCCCCTCGTCCTGTTCGCCTCCGCGTTGCACCCTCGCCCACGGGCGATCCGCACGTCGGCACGGCATACGTCTCGCTGTTCGACCTGGCCTTCGTCCGGCAGCAGGGCGGGAAGTTCATCCTGCGGATCGAGGACACCGACCAAGTTCGGTTCCGTGAGGACAGCGAGCAGCAGATCTTCGACACGCTGCACTGGCTGGGCCTCAACTGGGACGAGGGCCCGGACATCGGGGGACCGTACGCGCCGTATCGCCAGTCGGAGCGTCTTGACCGCTACACCCCGTATGTCGACCGGCTGCTGGAGAGCGGGCACGCGTACCACTGCTGGTGCTCGACGGAGCGTCTGGCGGAGATGCGAGAGGCACAGCAGAAGGCCAAACGGCCGACCGGCTACGACCGGCTGTGCGTCGGCAAGACCCGCGACGAGCGTGCCGCGCTTCCTGGTTTCTCCGAGATCCCGGTCGTGCGCATGCTCATCCCCGCTGACTTCGACACCCGGTTCACGGACCTGATCCGCGGCGAGCTCAACGCCCCGCACCCTGACGACCAGGTCATCGTCAAGGCGGATGGCTTCCCGACCTACCACCTCGCGGTTGTCGTCGACGACTTCGAGATGGGGATCACCCACGTCGTCCGCGGCGAGGAGTGGATCAGCTCCACTCCCAAGCACATCCTGCTCCACCAGTGGCTCGGGATGGACCTGCCCGCCTACGCGCACATGCCGTTGCTGCGAAACCCCGACAAGTCCAAGATCAGCAAGCGCAAGAATCCCGCGGCCCGCCTCACCTGGTTCCGCGAGCAGGGCTACCTGCCTGAGGCACTGGTGAACTTCCTTGCGTTGCTTGCCTATCCGCCAAAGGAGGACGGGCGCGAAGTCTTCACCTTCGAAGAGTTTGTCGCCGACTTCGACTGGGCCAAGGTCAATCCCGTCGGCCCGATCTTCGACCTCGACAAGCTTGGCTGGCTCAACGGTCACTACATCCGGTCGCTGGACTGCGATGAGCTCGCAGCCCGCATCGTCGGCCACCTCACACTGACCGGCGTGCTGGACCCGGAGCCCCCACCGGAGCAGATAGAGCTGATCAGGGCTGCGACGCCATTGATCCAGGAACGCATGCAGCTGCTCTCGGAATCCGAGGGCATGCTCGCCTTCCTTCTCGTCAGCGACGGCGACCTTGCCGTCCAGGACGATGCCCGCTCTCAGCTCAAGGACGACGCTGACGGAGTGCTCGACACCGCGATTGCGACGCTCGCGGGTTTGCCGCAGTGGACTGCCACCGACATCGAGGCAGCCCTGCGCGCAGCCCTGGTCGAGGGTCTCGGCCTCAAGCCCAAGTTCGCCTTCACGCCGTTGCGCGTCGGGGTGACCGGCCGCCGGATCTCGCCGCCTCTTTTCGAGTCGATGGGGATCCTCGGCCGTGAGTCCTCCCTGACCCGTCTGCGGTCGCTGCGCGCTTCGCTCTGAGCGCGATGAGACCGGTGACCAGGGCGCGATGAGACCGTGACGGCTGCACTGCTGCTCGACATGGATGACACCCTGATCGACACCAAAGCTGCGATGGTGACAGCCGGGGCGGTTGCCGTGGCCACGCTGTGGCCCGAAGCCGGGGACGAGGTGCATCGCGCTGCAGGCGCTCGTTTTCACGGTGACCCGGCCGGCTTCTTCGGGCGGTTCACCACCGGAGAGCTGAGCTTCGCCGAGATGAGAGAGGCGCGGGTCGCCGATCTGGTGGAGGTGTTCTCCTTCACGGCGATCGACGACGTCATCCTGCGGTTCGAGGACGTCTACGCTCCGGCATTCTTCGCTAACGTGCGCCTCTTCGATGACGTCCTGCCGCTCGTCACGGCGACCACCGCCGCCGGAATCCCGATCGGTCTGCTCACCAACTCGGCGTCGGACTACACGCAACGAAAGCTTGAGATCGCCGGCCTCGAGGGGGTCTTCGCCGTCGTCGCGACCAGAGACACCCTCGGATTCGGGAAGCCAGATCCCAGGGCGTTTCGCCACGCCTGCGAGCTGCTCGGGGCAGCCCCGAGCGAGACGATCTACGTCGGTGACCACGTCGAGATCGACGCCATCGCAGCCAAGGACGCGGGGCTGTATGCCGTGTGGTTGCGGCGCGATCAGGGTGACCGGTCTGGCGCGCGCCTGGCGCACGCGCACGGCATACCGGTGGTGGCCTCGCTCAAGGAAGTGGTGGCGTTGCTGGTCACGGGCTAACGTCCCCGACATGACCCAATCGCCCTGGCCGCTGTTTGACCTTCGGCTGACCCGCGCGGAGGTGGCGTTGCGGCCGATGACCGAGGTCGATCTGCCGACCGTGGCGGCGATCCTGCCAGAAGATCTGGAGCTCAACCCCGCCGCGACGACCTACCCAGGTCTGGACACTCCTCTGGGGCGCCGGGTTGTTGCCCACCAGGAGTACTGGCTGCGCTGGGGCCGCTGGAGCATCCCCTCATGGGCGCTGACGTTCGTCGTCGAGATCGACGGTCGAATGGTCGGCACCCAGACGCTCGAGGGCGAGGAGTTCCCGACGCTGCGCACCGTGGACTCGGCATCGTGGCTGATACCGCAGGTACGGGGCCGGGGAGTCGGCAAAGCGATGCGATCAGCCGTGCTGGCGCTGGCGTTCGGGCCCCTGAGCGCTCAATGCGCGGTCACGTCGGCGTGGGACGACAACCATGCGTCGCTGGGTGTCTCGAGGGCCATCGGCTACCAGCCCAACGGCCAGCACCGGCAGCGCCGTGACGGCCGTGATGGGGTCGGGACCATGATTCACCTGAGGCTGACCCGCGAGGATTGGCTGTTCTCGGGCGCGGGCGACGGTGTGCAGATCACCGGGTTCGAGGCGTGTCGGCCGTACTTCGGCGTCTGAACGTGGTCGACCGGGTCTGGACGTGACCGATTTGGGGGACCAGCGATCCGGCCGGTAAGGTTCATCCTCGGGTCACCGTCCGAGCGCCGCGAGGCACACGAACACGTGATACCCCCATGGGGTATGGTGTAATTGGCAGCACGACTGATTCTGGTTCAGTTAGTCTAGGTTCGAGTCCTTGTACCCCAGCGTTGATCGTCCTACTCCTTGAAGTGGGGCGCGATTCGGAGACAAACCGCCCTTACCGGTATGGTTTCCTCCGCTGCCGAGGAGCATTGAGCAACTCGGCAGCATCAGCTAGGGCCCCGTTGTGTAGCGGCCTAGCACGCCGCCCTCTCAAGGCGGTAGCGCGGGTTCGAATCCCGTCGGGGCTACAAGTCCAAACCCCCCTGTTTCCAGGGGGTTTGGTCATTTCTCAGCCCACCGACATCGGGGTGATGTCGGCCCGGGTACACAACGGGTACACAACAGCGCGAGCCGCGGCGTCCAGCCGGTCGGCGACCTCGTCGAGCTGGTCCGGGAACAGATGCCCATACAGGTCGAGCGTCATGGTCGCGGACTTGTGCCCGAGCATTTGCTGCACGACCTTCACGTTCGCGCCCGACGCGATCGCCAGCGACGCCGCGGTGTGGCGTAGCGCGTGTGGATGCAGGCCCTTGAGGCCTAGCGACGCGGCCGTCTCGGTCAGGACCGTGCGCTGGAACCCCTGCGCCCGCAGCGCGCCGCCCTTCACAGCGGTGAACACCAGCGCCCCGGGCTCGCGGCCGGCGACGTGCGCGGCCAGGTCATCGACCAGGAAGCGGGGGATCGGCACCTCCCGGCGCTCGTGACCCTTCGGTGTTCCCCAAGTCTGCACACCGCGTACCAGCGTCACCGATTCTGCGATCGTCGCTCGCCGGCGCATCAGATCCAGGCGCCCGACACGCAGCGCTGCCATCTCGCCGAAGCGCACCCCCGTGTAGGCGAGGAAGAGCACAACGAGCCTGTGTGACCCGCAGGCTTCGGCGAGCTCGTGCACCTGCTCGTGAGACAGGTACATGCGCTCTGCGGCGTTAACGCGCGGGAGGGAAACGCCCGCGGCTGGGTTGCGCACCAGCCGGTCGTCCTTCACCGCCATCGCGAGTACCAGCGACAGGACCCGGTGCACCTTGCGGGTCGTCGCCGCCGATCTCGACGCCGCCACCTCCGAGACCCAGGTCTGAACGGCGCTGTGTGAGATGTCCGCCAGCTTGGTCGTTCCCCAGCGTGGGTCGATGTGCTCCCGCAGGATGCCGGCGTACCGCTCACGCGTGGACGGCTTCAAGTGCGTCTGGCCGTCGAGCCAGCGTTGCGCCCAGATCCTGACCGTGAGACGGGAAGCCGCAGGGTCGATATAGGAGCCGGTCAGCTTGGCTGACTCCACCGTCGTCAGGAATCGCTCGGCGTCGACCTTGCGGTCGAACGTCTTCGTCCGCTGCGCGCCGCCCGGGTCGCGGTACCGCATGTACCAACGCACCTGCCCATTGCGCGTGCGCTTTTCGATGCTTGCCATGTTTGAGCACCTTTCTGCTTCCAAGGCAGGCTACGTCCCGTTGGTGACGTTGCCACGTGTCGTGTTCTCCTGGGCTATCCCTGTTCGCTGGCTGCTGTGCCGGCGTCAGAAGCGTCGGCCTGTGCGTCTATCCAGGCCCGAAGGTCGCCGACTCGGTAGACGACTCGTCGGCCGAGGCGGAAGCTGCGGGGGCCGGTGCCGAGGTGGCGCCAGTAGCGCATGGTGGCGATGGGGGCGCGGACGATCGCGGCGACCTCGCTGATGGTGAGCAGCTCGTCGCCTGCGGGCGGCGGGTCGTTGGGGTGGCTCTGGTGGGTCATTGTGAGCTCCTTCGTGGTGTGACTGGATACTTGCCATAAGCGCGGTTCGGCCCCCCGGGTGGACATCTGGGCGTTGCCTTCTTGGTTGTGGTCGGGCATCGCTGACTCTGTGCGGTACTTCCCTAAGGTGAGAGTCGCGGGTATGCGATCAGGTCTCCGGGAATCGTTGCGCAGACGTGAGCTGCGGTTAGCAACGGGGTGTTGTTGTCAAGTGGCGTGGGGGCATGTTGCTTTGACGCGCGGCGTGGCCGGCGTCTGGTCCGTTGTCGGGTGGCTGTGTGGTGGCTTCCCGGCGGTGCAGGCTGATCA